>ERZ1643250.17-NODE-17-length-322424-cov-24.376959_pt1 | contig 322424 bp, 258 predicted proteins | sample MGYA00579262_ERZ1643250 | MGnify/ENA primary metagenome ERZ1643250 (study PRJEB29033, sample SAMEA4952265) | chicken gut metagenome | biome: Broiler Chicken; feature: Gastrointestinal Tract; material: Caecum | place: Ireland | collected 2018 | study: Broiler... | reverse complement strand
ACTGAGTTGGACACGACTTGGGAGGGTAGGACGTTGCCGGTTACCAAAAAAGAGACAACGAGAGTTGTCTCTTTTTTGGTTACAAAAGGCAACGTCCCTCCCAAGTCGCAACTCGGTACGGAATAGCGAGCGCAGCAAGGGAAGAGAAACAATAGGAAGAAGGAAGCGCGAGCGTCTAGTATATTTTCTTGGACACGACTTGGGAGGGTAGGACGTTGCCGGTTACCAAAAAAGAGAGAGATAGCGAATGCTGTCTCTCTCTTTTTTGGTAACCGGCATACCGGCAAGACGCGCACATAACGGCACACCTTTGCGCCGCGCGGAACGATTCGCGGTCTGACCGTGTACCTCCAGTACACTGGGTCGCCCTCTCACAACCCGTGCGGCGCAAATCTGCACCATTCTGTGCGGTCTTCAGCGGATCGCAATTACCAATTTGATAAAATATATAAAATAATTGACATCATCTCTTTACAAAACTTGCATGAAACTTAAAGTCGCGAAAGGAGTACAAAAGCGACTCATCTCTACTTTGCCGCCGACCACGTCGGCTCGCACCGGCTCGCCCTCTCACAACCCGTGCGGCGCAAATGCGCACCATTCTGTGCGGTCTTCAGCGGATCGCAATTACCAATTTGATAGAAATATAAAAATGATTGACATCGTCTCTTGACAAAACTTGCACGAAACTTAAAGCCTGATAAGAGGATAAGGGCAACTCACCCCAACTCCGCCGCCGGTCGCACCGGCACAAAACTTGCACGAAACTTAAAGTCGCAAAAGGAGTACAAAAGCGGCTCAGCTCTACTTTGCCGCCGACCACGTCGGCTCGCACCGGCACGGCTTGGCAAATTTTCCATTACGCTATTGACATTGACCTTATTTTGGGCTATAATTTAAGGGCAAAGATACAAGAGGTGTCAAAAATGAGGGCTTTTAACTATTCCTGTCTCAAAGATGTCAAGTGGGATTCCGAGATCCTCGGGCTTGTTGCAGCGATTTATAGAGAGGCGGGCAAGCAGGAAATGTGCTTGAAGCAATCTCCCGAGAAATTGGATAAATTGGTCGAGATAGCCAAAGTGCAAAGCACAGAAGCGTCCAATGCGATAGAGGGCATCGTGACCACAAATACGCGCATCAGGCAGTTGGTTGAAGAAAAGACAACGCCGAGGAACCGCGACGAGCAGGAGATCGCCGGCTATCGTGACGCGCTCAACATCATACATGATAGTTTCGACGCCATTCCGCTCACGCGCAACTATATATTGCAATTGCACAAAGTGCTTTACTCTCATATGAGCAATCCGATGGCGGGCAAGACCAAGAACGTGCAAAATTATATAAGCGCCTCTTACCCGGACGGACACTCTGAGATATTGTTCACGCCGCTTGCGCCGTTTGAAACGCCCGAGGCGCTGGACAGGATATGCGAAGAATATGCAAGGGTGACGGGCAATGCGGAGGTTGAGTCGCTGATAGCCATTCCCGTATTTATCCATGACTTTCTTTGCATTCATCCGTTCAATGACGGCAACGGCAGGATGAGCAGGCTTCTTACGACATTGCTTTTGTATCAAAACGGTTTTTATGTGGGAAGATACATCTCTTTGGAGGCAAAGATAGCCAAGAATAAGGAGCTCTATTACGACGCGTTGCGCAGTTCGCAAAACGGTTGGCATGAGGGCAAGGAAGACCCTGTTCCGTTCATCAAATATCTGCTGGGCACTATTCTTGCGGCATACAGGGATTTTGACGATCGCTTTGCGCTTGTCGAGACCAAGCTGTCCGCGGAAGAGACGGTGAGGCGCGCGACAATGCAAAAGATAGGGCGCTTCAAAAAGCAAGACATTCGAGAGATGTGCCCTTCGCTCAGCATCAGTTCTGTCGAAGGCGCGCTCCGCAAGTTGGTCGCGGCAGGCGAACTCAAAAGAGAGGGCGTGGGCAAGAGCATTCGTTATTATCGTCTCAAATGAATGGCAGAAGGTGAAAAAGGATTGAGTTTGAACGATCGAGGCAAAGTCCGGTAGTGTTTGCGGCAAACAGCCGCCGCGGTGCATCGCGGCGGCTTTTCATACGTCAAAAAATCAAAGTCACAAAGGATCATTGCCGCAAGATCATAGATCTTGCCCACTCGGTTGCCAAAGGTATTTTTCAAGGTCGACGATGAAGTCTGCGCTCACGCGCACGCCTTCACTCTCGAGCAGCCGCGCCTGGATCTCGGGACCGCCGAACGCGAACGCCGGCGCAAGTCTGCCTTCGCGGTTGACGACGCGGTGGCAGGGGATGACGCCGGGGCGCGGGTTGGCGTGCAATGCATATCCGACCGCACGCGACGAGCGCGGCGCGCCGATCATACGCGCGATCTGTCCGTAGGTCGCGACCTTGCCGCGCGGGATGAGTTGCACCGCTTCATAGACATTTTCGAAAAAGCTCATATTCACCTCTATGCAATTGTAACATGCCGCGCCGATCGTGTCAACGGACGCGCGCCGCAAACTCGCGCGCGTTTGGCGCGGCGTATATCTCGCGGAATTAATGCTCGAAAAGTCGATACATGTCCAATATTTTGAAAAGTTTGCGCAAACGGCGGCTTGTCGCTTTGAATGCGCGGCAAGAGATGATATAATGAGATAAAACGAAATTTTTTGCGCCGTTCAATAAAACGGCACGCAAGGTTGTTTAATAGGCAAAAGGGAATCACTTTGGACAAAAGACGGTTGGATGAGCTTATGTGTTCGGTCGCGCGCGGAGACAACGCCGCGTTCGCCGAGTTGTACGAACAGACGAGGAAAGGCATTTTCGCGTTTGTGTTCGGCTATTGCAAGCGCTATCACGAGGCGGAGGACTTGACGCAGACCGTCTATCTCAAAGTCAAGGCGAACGCCGGGCAATACCGTCCGGGGACGGACGCGAGGGCGTGGCTCTTCCAGATCGCGAAGAACGCGGCGCTCAACCACTTGCGCAAGAGCGATCGAGAGAAGGCGGTCGGCGGAGGCGAGGAGCTGTCGCGGATACGCGACGACGGTTACGAGCATACGGGCGGAGCGGTGTTTGACGCGATGAACGCGTGCCTTGACGGGACGGAGCGGCAGATAGTGATATTGCATGTGCTGTGGGGCTACAAGCATCGCGAGATCGCAAGCCTTGTCGATCAGCCGCTCGGCACGGTGACGTGGAAGTACAACAATGCGCTCAAAAAGTTGCGCAAATATATGAAGGAGGATGACCGATGAACGACAAAGATCTCAAAAGACGGCTCGAAGACGAGCTCGAAAGCATTGCGCCCAAGATGAGTCAAAGGGTCGCGAATGCGCCCATCGGCACGTCTTCCGAGGGCGGCGCAAAGCGGGCTCGCGCGCCGCGGCGCAATGTACGGTTCACGGTCGCGGTCTCGGCGATCGCCGCCGTGCTTGTGATCGCGATCGTGCTTGCGGTCGTGGTGCCGCCGCTGTTCAAGACCGTTCCCGAGCAGGGCGAAGGCGGCTATTTGTTGATGAATATCAACCCGGACGTGGAAATTTTGTTTGACGAAGAGGGCAAGGTGACGTCCGTCAAGTCGGGCAACGCCGACGCCGACGTGTTGCTTGCGGACGAGAGTTTTCGCTCGTCGCTTGTCGGCGAGAGTGTGGATACGGCAGCGGCTGCGGTCGCCGAGAGGGCGCTCGAAATGGGCTATATCGACGGCGACGCAACGTCGCCGGACGCGGTCGGCTTGACCGTTGTCGGCGGAGACGGAGTCGCGAAGATAGGCGCGGCTGTACGCGCGGCGTTTGTCGATGCGGGCGCGGCGTGCGTGGTCGTCGCCAAGACCGCGGACAAGGCGTGGCTTGCCCAGAGGTTCGACGTCGCCGAGGGCGAGCTGAAAGACATGCTCGCCGAGGTCGAGCAGGGCGCCGACGCCTTCTTTGAGCGCACCGCGCAAGACATTGCGGACGTGTCCGCTCTGACGCGTGAATACGTCGCGTCGGTCGCGGAATATCTCAAAGATTCTTTGCGCACGGCGGCTGCCGAGGCGCGCGCCGTACAGGCGATGTTTGCCGAGTTGGAGACGGTCAACGAGGAGATCGCGTCGCTCGCGGACGACATGGATATGGGTTGGATAGGGCTTATGACGGCGTCGAACATTTGGGACGTCGACGACTATCTCGCCGCTCATCCCGACTATCTTATGTCGGCGGAATTGAGCGCGGCGGTCGAGAGGGCGCATGCGCTTCTCAAAGAGCTTGCCAAGTACGGCTGCGAGCCGCAAAGTTTGCCCGAAGCGTGGGTGCTCGGCGAGGCGATAGGCGTGTTCGTCGACCTGTGCGATGAGTACGGCGACGACGTCTTGGGCATGATCGACGACGCCCGGGAAGGCTTCTCGGCGGTGTTGACCAAGGTCGAAGAATTGTATCAAAGCGCGAAAGACGTCGTAATGGGCATGCTGGACGGCGCGTCGGACGTGCTGCCCGGTATGTTGAGCGAGTTCGAGGCGGCGCTCGGCGACATCACGGACTTCGCGGCGGCGGCGATAGATTCGGCGGACGACTTCATCGCCGAGAGCAGGCGTTTGGCGGATGCGGCGGCGGACAAGATGGCGAGCTTGGGCGAGGCGATGAGCGTCTCGCGCGACAAGTTGACCGCGGAGCAATATGCGGACGTCGAACGCGCGCTGATCGAGGAATACGGCTCGCTTGAAGCGTGGTGGGCGAGTTTGAGCTGACGCCGCAACGCTCGCACATCGATTGCCTTGCAAATTCGGCAATCGGCACAAAGTCGGCGCGGCGCACGCCCTCGCGCAGGCGAGTGTCAAAGATAATAGTGCAAGATTCCCGATATTTGAAATGATACACGCGCTGCGTTCGTTTGATTCGCGCGAGTGTAAAAGTCAAAAGCAAAATATCTCCGATACCCGAAATAATAGACGCAGCGCATACTCTCGTTGCATGAGGGTGAGAAACAAGGTCAAAAATCAAAAGATCCCTTCCAAGGCGAGGGGTCTTTTTTGCGCCGAAGTCACAAAAAACAGTTGATTTCCTCCGGTAACTGCTATAAAACGGCAGTTGGCGGAGGAAAATGCCGGTCCATCATTGAAACAAAACCAAACCGCCGCGTTTTGGCGCGGCGGCAGGCAGGAGATGAACAATGAACAAATACCAATGAGCAGCGCTCTCGAAGTCAAAGGAGGCGGACGGCGTTTTGCAAGAAGGAGCAAAACAAAAAATCTCTTTCTTTGCCGTCCGCATCTTCAATCTAACACGTTCAAACGACTTTGTCAAGGGGCAGATCTCAAAAATTTTTTCAATGCGACACTTTTGGTGCAAAGTCGCAAATTTTTCAAAATTTTTCGAAAATCGTTCCAAAATATGACGCACGTTGTCGCATTCAAAGCGGGAAGATAAAGAAAAAGCAAGAGGAGGCAACGAGATGTCTTTGATAGCGGCGATATTGGCATTTTTGGCAGGCTTTGCAAGCAAGCTCAAGCAGTGACGTCCGATAAAAAATATTTTTCGACCTTCGCCAATAAAGCGGCGGCAAGGTGTGTTTAATATGCGAAAGAAGATGACACTCTTTCCGAAACCTAATTCCCCAAATCTACAATACGGAGCGGACGGCGATGCCGGCCGTTCCGTATTTTTGCGCTCGATTTGTCGATAGCGTTGCGCGCCGCGCGGTTTTGAGTTATAATCGAATTGGCGGCGAGCGCACGAATGCGCGTTGCCGCGGAGGACGATATGAGCAAGATGACGTTTTCGCATCCGGCGAAGAAGTGGCACGAGGCGCTGCCGATAGGGGGCGGCAAGACCGCCGTCATGGTCTACGGCAAAAGAGGCGGCGAGAAGCTGGACTTCAACGACGCCACTCTTTGGTCGGGCTATCCAAAGGATCACGACAACGCGGCGGCAAGGGACGCTTTGCCGAGGGCGCGCGAGGCGGCGTTTGCGGGGAAGTACGCGCAGGCGAACGCGATCGTACAAGGTGAGATGTACGGCGACTACACCGAGGCGTATATGCCGCTTGCAAGCGTAAAGATGTCGATAAGCGGAGACAGGTCGCAAAAATATCGGCGCACGCTCGATCTCGACAACGGCGAGATCGTCGTCGAAGACGGAGGCGTGAGGCGCGCCGCATATGTGTCCGCAAAGGACGGCGTCGCGGTATATTCGATCAAAGGCAAAGATTTGAAAGTGCGCATATCGGCGGCAAGCAAATTGAAGTTTGAGCGCGGCGCGAGGGGCGGCGTATTCTTTGTCTGCGGTAACGCGCCCGACGTCGCGCTGCCCAACTATCTGCGCACGAAATTATTCCCGATCAGATACAACGAGGGCAAGGCGATGGCGTTCGCGCTTGCGGTCAAGGCGCAAAGCGACGGCAGCGTGTCGGTCTCGCCGCGCGGCATAACGGTGAGCGGCGCGACATATGTCGACTTGATAGCGCGGACGGAGACGGGCTTTCGCGGATACGACAAAATGCCGCTGACAAGCCGCAAAGAGATCGCCGAAAGAGCCGTAAACGCATTGCAAAAGTCGTTTGATATAAACGCCGTAAGGGCGGAGCACAACGCGGAATTTTCCGCGATGATGAACCGCCAGCGGCTGGACGTCGCCGAGATCACGGACGGCGCGGACGAGATATACGCGCAGGCGAGGTCGGGCAACGCGGACGCGCAGGCGGTGCAGCTTCTCTACGAATACGCCAAATACCTGATGCTTTCGGGCAGCAGGGGCGGTCAGCCGCTCAACTTGCAGGGGCAGTGGAACAACAGCGTTCGTCCGCCGTGGAGCAGCAATTTGACGACCAATATCAACTTTGAGATGAATTATTGGGCGGCGAGCGCGTGCAGGCTGGACGAGAGTTTGCGTCCCTTCCATGCCGCGGCGCGCGAGATAGCGGAGCGCGGCAAGAGGACGGCAAAAGTCAACTTCGGCGCGGACGGTTTTTGCTGCAATCACAACGTGGACATATGGCGCGACACGTCGCCCGTGCAGGGCGACCCCGAGTATATGTATTCGCCGCTTTGCGGAGCGTGGATTGCGTGCGAGGCGTTCTCTCACGGCTTGACTTCGGGCGGCGGCGAGGGCGCGGACGTCATCGAGGGCGCGGCGCGCTTTTGTTTGGACTATCTCGTCGAGAGGGAGGGCGTTTTGACCGTCTGTCCGTCCGTGTCGCCCGAGACCAAGTTCGAGTGCGGAGGCGGTCGCAGCGCGGTCGGGATAGGTTCGGCGTTCGAACTTTCGGTGGTGCGGCAGACGCTGACCTATTGCGCTTCGGCGACGGCGGATATGTCGCTCAAAAGCCGTTGCAAACAGGCATTGCAAAAGCTTGCGCCGCTTGAAATAAAGGGCGGTAAATTGTGCGAATGGAGCGGCGGTTTTGACAGCGCGGAAAAGGGGCACCGACACTTTTCGCCCCTGTGGGGCGTATATCCCGGTCATGTCGTGGAGCGGGGAAGCGCGGAATTTGACGCCGCAAAGGCATTGTTCGACTTCCGCCGCGCAAACTCTTCGCCGGGCATAGGTTGGAGCGCGGCGTGGGCGATATGCCTTGCCGGCAGATTTTGCGACGGAGCGGCGGCGGACAGGGAGATCGGGAGTTTTACTTCGCGCTCGCTTTTGCCCAACTTCTTCGGCTTTCATCCGCCGTGCTATTTTCAAATAGACGGCAACTTGGGCTTTGCCGCAGGAATAAACGAAACGCTTGTCACGTCCGACGGCGGAGTGCTGACATTGCTTCCGGCGCTGCCAAAGATCTTGCCTTCGGGGAAAATGAGAGGGCTTGCCGTCAACGGCATGCATATTTCGTTTGCATGGAAGGACGGTAAGGTAACAGAGTTCGAGGCGGATAAGCCCGTAAAGGTGCGCCGCGACAACATCGCGCAGGGCGCAAAATTGATAAATGCGGAGATCGCGGAATGAAGCCATCCGAGGCGGTACGGAACAGTCCCGGGCGCGGAAGTTGTGTCAATCCTTGCGTTCAAATCAATTTTAAGTTATAATGGTGAGGAGAGGTGAATTATGAGCGACACACGCACCGATATCATAACCAAAGACGTCTTTATCAGCTGGACGGGCAAGGACAAGGCGATCAAGGACGCCGTCAAGGCGCATTTGGAAGACAAGGGATTGACATGCACCGATTCCCAAATCGATTGCGCAGGCAACTATTTTGAGTGGAGCAAGCAGGCTGCGACGGCTTCGCACATTGCGGTGTTGATCTTGACCGCGAACTCGATCAAAAGCAGCACATATCAAAAGACGGAATTGCAAGAGATAGTGAAGGCTTTCGGCGAGAATTTTTCAAATCGATTGGTTACGTTTTGTCCAAACCAAGCGGTTTACAATCTCGAGACGTTCGGTGAGAACGGCGAGTCTTTGCTTGCAGACAACTACAACAGCGCCGTATTTTTCGGCGAAGAAGTCACGCGAGAGGCGCTCGAAGATCTTGCGACCAAGGTCACCAATTTGTTGCTCGGGCGCACCTTTGAGATCTACAAAGCCGCATGCGAGGCGAGCGAGAAAAAGATGGGCTTGCTGTCCTTCTTTGTCGATCGGCAGCAGGGCAACACGTCCGTTGACTATGACAAAATCTACGTCGAGCGCAACGTGAAGGGTGGCGGCGGCAACGAGCTTTCCGCGAAGGAATTGCTTGCGAGCGGCGACCTGTTGCTCGTGTACGGTCCTTCCGGTATGGGCAAGACGGAGTACATCAAGCAATTGCGGCGCGCCGCCGCCCCCGAGGTGTTGACGGTCGTCGTGCGCTGTTCCGACCTTTGGCGCAGCGGCAAGACCGTGCATGACTATCTTTATGCAAACGTCGCGAAAGGCGTCCAAAACGCCGCGTTCACCGACAAGCACTTTGAGCGATTGTGGAGCGGCAGGGACCGCCTTGTCGTCTTTGACGGCTTGGACGAAGTTCCGACCACGGCAACGACCGACCTATTTTTTCAAAAGATAGGCGAATTTTGCCGAGCGAAGGCGGACGGCCGCAGGACTCAACTCATTTTCACTTCGCGCAACAAGGACGACGCCAACCGGTTCGCCAACGATTCGACCGATGTCAAATCGAGGCTTCGATCCTTTGAATTGCAGCCGCTCAACGACGATCAAATAGAGAAGCTTTGCGCAAGTTTGGCTCAAGTCTTTGTGTTTGACGGCGATAATTTTTTCTACAAAATTAAAAGGTTGGACAAAGAGATCAAGACCAATCCGTTGCTGGTCTCGCAATTGGCGATCATCTTCAAAAATGACGGCTCAATCCCGTACGACAGTATGGAGATGACGGAAAAGCTTGCCGAAATTGTCTTCGGGGTCGAGGATCGAGCAAAGGTATTGGAGGATGTCAAAGGTGCGGAGATTACCAATCTTCGCGCCCTTGTCGAGGCGTTTGCCGCATTGAAATATGAATATCCCGAAGCCGGTGACGGAGATGTGATGGGTGAAGCATTGGAAAGTTGCAATGAGCACGCCGTCCCCGCCCATGTTTTGGAATACTTCAAAAAGCGCGCAATATATGTCGACGGCAGATATTTGCACAAGAGCCTCGGCGAATTTTTTGCGGCATACGGCTTTGCTCGGCGCGCTTGCGGCTTGGGCGGCAAGGTCAAGGATAAGGAATTGCTCGACCTCGTCATTCGCCATTGCGGCGACGATTCTTGGGGCAGTATCGTTAATTGGTTTGTTCGGAAGACCAAGCTCAAGACTGTGACCATTCCCGACAGGGTAAAAAGGATAGGTAAGCGCGCGTTTTATATGTGTGGCACCTTAACAAGTGTCACAATCCCGAACAGTGTAACAAGCCTCGGCTGGGGTGCATTCTCCGGATGCAGCGGTTTGACAAGCATTGCAATACCTAACAGTGTGACAAGCCTCGGCTGGTGGGCCTTCTATGAATGCAGCGGTTTGAAAAGCATAACAATCCCGTTTGTCGGCGAGAAGATGGACGGAACCGGGAATACATGTTTCGATCACATATTTGGTGGTATAGGCGTGCCGGATTCCTTGAAAGAGGTCGTCATCACCGGAGGAGCAAGCATCGGCGATTGGGCATTCTCCGGATGCAGTGGTTTGAAAAGCATAACGATCCCGGACAGTGTAACAAGCATCGGCAGAGGTGCATTCGATGGATGCAGCGGTTTGACAAGTATAGCGATTCCCGACAGCGTGGTAAGTATCGGAAAAGATGCATTCTCCGAATGTAGCGGTTTGACAAATATTACTATCCCTGACAGTGTGACAAGCATCGGCTATTGTGCTTTCTATGGATGCAGCGGTTTGACAAGCATAACAATCCCGTTTGTCGGCGAGAAGATGGACGGAACCGGGAATACATGTTTCGATCACATATTTGATGTTAGAGACGTGCCGGATTCCTTGAAAGAGGTTGTCATCACCGGAGGAAAAGATATTGGCGAGGGTGCATTCTTCGGATGTAGCGGTTTGACAAATATTACTATCCCTGACAGTGTGACAAGCATCGGCGATTGGGCTTTCCTCGAATGTAGCGGTTTGACAAGCGTCACAATTCCAGACGGCGTGACAAGCATCGGCGAAGGCGCATTCTCCGATTGCGATGGTTTGACAAGCGTCACAATTCCAGACGGCGTGACAAGCATCGGCGAGTATGCATTCTCCAGATGCAGTGGCTTGACAAGCATTACGATCCCGGACAGCGTGGGGAGTATCGGCGATTGGGCATTCTCCGGATGCAGTGGCTTGACAAGCATTACGATCCCGGTCAGTGTGACAAGCATCGGCGGGGGTGCATTCTCCGGATGCAGGGGTTTGACAAGCGTCACTATCCCCGACAGTGTGACAAGCATCGGCTGGAGTGCATTCTCTAAATGTTCCGGTTTAATAACTATAACCTACCACGGCACCATGTCTCAATGGCGTGCAATCGAAAAAGCTTCTGATTGGGACAAGGGCACCCCGGACTACAAGGTGTATTGCACCGACGGAGTCTTGGATAAGGACGATAGGCGCAACATTTGACATCGATTTTGCGGCGAGGCGCAAGCGCGGTTTCGTCGCAATTTTGGTCGAAAATATGCGGTTAAGGGGACACTTTTTGTCATTTTTGCAAAAAGTGTCCCCTTAACTTGATTTTTTGCCCGTCTTGTGGTATGATCTAAATACCATCGGGAGGCATGGATATGCAATTGTATTTTCGTGAAAAGTATCTCAAGAAGATGCGCGGATTCTATCATGACGTCGAGGTCATCAAGGTCATCACCGGTGTACGGCGTTCGGGCAAGTCGTGCCTTATGGCTATGGTGAAAGAGGAGTTGCTTCGCGGCGGAGTCGCGCCCGAAAACATCATCTTTCTCGACCTTGACAGCAAGGAGTGCCGCAAAATCAAGACGGCGGACGGGCTGGAGGAAGTCATCGATTCCAGGCGCGCCCAAGGGACAAAGTATCTGTTCATAGACGAAATTCAAAACGTAAAGGGGTTTGAAGAGGTGATCAACGCCTATCGCTGTACGGGCGAATATTCGGTGTTCATCACCGGTTCCAATTCCTATTTGCTCAGCGGCGAACTTGCGACCAAGCTCACCGGCAGATATGTGGAGTTTGAACTTTTCACATTGAGTTTTGACGAATATCTCGACATGAAAGCGTTTCTCGGCAAGAGTGTGGACGCCAATTTGACGATCGAACTCAACAACTATTTGCAAGAGGGCGGTTTTCCCAAGGCAATGCAATACGACGATTTTGCCGACAAACGCACCTATGTGCGCTCGGTCATCGACGAGATCTTCGAGAAGGACATCAAGCGGCGCGTCAAGGTGCGCAATGTCGAGACATTCAACAATGTCCGCAACTTTGTCATCAACAACTTCGGGGCGACGATCAGCGTCAAGAGCTTGCAAGAGGCGTTGGCAAAAAACGGCGTTGAGATAAAGCGCGAAACGCTTGCAAGGTACATAGAGGTGCTCGTCGAGAGCAAGGTGCTGTATCGATGCGACCGCTTTGACATGAAGTCCAAGCGCGCTCTCAGCGGTGAGAAAAAGTACTATCTTGCGGACGTTTCGTTCTATTTTGCGACCAACACCGACAACCGCATCAATTACGGTCCCGCATTGGAGAACATAGTTTTCATCTACGCCAAGAGTCTCGATTATGCGGTCAGCGTCGGCAGGATAGGCAAGCTTGAATGCGACTTCATCTTGCGCGACAACGCTCTCGGTTACAGCTATGTGCAGGTCGCCTATACGATCGGCGAGAGCAAGAGCACCGAGGACAGAGAGTATGCGCCGCTCGAAAACATCAAGGACAACTATCCCAAGTATGTGCTCACCACCGACTATTTGTTGCAAAGGCGCGGAGGCATAAAACACGTCAATTTGCTCGAATTTATGAAGAGCCGTTCGCGGTTTTGACAAGGTTTCGGTGCGGCTTTGGTCGAAATCGGGCAGTTAAGGGGACACTTTTTGTCATTTTTGCAAAAAGTGTCCCCTTAACTCGTTTTTTGCTCGCTCATTCCCCTAAGGCAACGGCGATCCGCCTAATTCGGAAAGATTTTAGGCGAATTTTTTGCGTCCGCTTCGCGCAAAAATTTTACCTCCGTCCAATAAAAGCGGCGCGCCGAGTGTTTAATAGGCAAACGATCAAGGAGGGATCCTTATGAAGAAGAAAATGATAGCCCTTTCGCTGGTGGCGGTGCTGTGCCTGACGGCGTGCGCCGCGGTGTTTGTCGGTTGCGACAACGAACAGCCTCGGGCGTATGTGTCTTTGGACATCAACCCGTCCGTCTCGCTGGTGCTTGCCGCGGACGGCACGGTCGAGAGCGCCGTCGCCGAAAACGACGACGCACGCGTTTTGCTCGTCGACGTGTCGCTCGAGGGCAAGACGCTTCAAGAGGCGGCGCGCATCGTCGCCGAGGCGTCCGTCGAGTGCGGCTTTTTGAGCGAGGACAACAGCGTCGTTGACGTGACGGTCGTCGCCGAGGACGGCAGCGTAGAGTACGAAGGTTCGCTTTTGGGCGAGTTACAGCAGGCGTTCACCGCCGCTGTCGGCGAAGATTCGTTCGACGTGACCTTCAACAGCGAGGGTTCGTACACGCTCAACCGCATGCTCGAATACTACAAGGAGAAGTACCCAAACAACGCCGACGTACAGGCGATGACCCCGGCAAAGCTGGACATCGTGCTCAGCGTGACCCAAAAGGACGGTTCGATCTCTTTCGAGTCGGCGGCGGCGCTTGACATCTCGTCTTTGATCACGATGGCTGAGACGACCTATGCTCAGATCGAGCCGTACATGAACGCCGTCTACGAGGCGGCGGTCGCCGAGGCGGAATTGGTCTACGAGAACGCGAAGGCTGTCGCGGCGAGCGCGGTCTGGGCGGCGAAGTACACCGAGTTCATGCTCGACGACATCACCGTCGATTGGGACGATGTGATGGGCGGCGATTTCAGCGACATCATCGGCGGAGCCGAGACGCTGCTCACCGAAAACTACGGCTTGCAATACGCGGTCTACGATTCGCTCGCGATCACTCTCGACTACTTGCTTGACAAGTGCGTGCAACTGCAGGGATATGCAAACGCGGCGCTCGAAAAGGTCGACACCGCACGCCTCGCCGACTTGCTCGGCGTGGACGAGGCGGAACTCAAAGCCGCGATCGCGGACGAGAGCGGCAACATCACTCTCGAGGCGATCGACGCATACGTCGACAGGCTGGTCAAGAATGCCGCCGCTGACGTCAAAGAGCAATATGAGAGCAGCGACCTCAAAGCTTATCTCAACGGCTTGCAGGCAAGTGCGGAAGAGCAGGTCGAAAAATTGCCCGAAGCCTACGCAGACGCGATCTATGCGGCGGCGGACGCGCTCGAATACACCGGCGTCAAGATCGGCGAGTTCTTCACCGATCTCAGCGAGCTGACCATCGAGGACATGCGCGGTGCGGTGACCAAACTCGAGGCAAAGCGCGACGCGGCGATGGCAGAGATCGAGGCGAATTTGACCGACGAACAGATGGCGGAGATAGACGCGGCGCTCGCCGACATGAACGAGTCGATCGCGTCCGCAGAGGCGAAGCTCGCCGAGGTCAAGGCTGAGGCGAAGGCGGCTGCTGAGAGCGCGCTCAAACAGCTCAAAGAGGAGCTCGTCTCCGAGCATAAGGTGACCGTCACCGTACAATGACATAACGACTGCGGCATTTGCCGCAACTCATAACCAACCCCCTTTGAAAAGGCCGTCGAGGTTTCTCGGCGGTCTTTTCGTTGACCTGTTGCGGCGAAACGGGTATAATAAGATCGACGGGAGTGCCGCAAGGAGAGATATGCAGGACGAGGAATTGAGACAAAAGATCAAAGAGCTGGTCACCGACAAAGAGGTCGCCAAACAAGTGCTGATGACGCGCGAGTTGATGACGTGCTATCGCTGCGCGATCATGGAGGTGGAGACCAAGTTCCGCGTGCTGGACGAAAAGTTTTCGCTGCACGGCGAGCGCAATCCCATCGAGAGCATCAAGTCGAGGGTGAAATCTCCCGAGAGCATTGTCGAAAAATTGCGCCGCAAGGGGCTTGCGATGACCCCCGAGATCGTCGAGAGAGAGCTCAACGACGTCGCCGGAGTCAGGGTGATCTGCTCGTTCGTCGACGACATCTACACCCTTGCCGATTGGCTGACGGGGCAGGACGACATCACCCTTTTGCGCGTCAAGGACTACATCAAAAACCCCAAGCCCAACGGCTACCGCAGCCTGCATTTGATCATCGCGATCCCCATCTTCCTCGACGACTGCAAGCGCAATATGAAGGTCGAGGTGCAATTGCGCACGATCACTATGGAGTCGTGGGCGAATTTGGAACACAAATTGCGCTACAAAAAAGACCTCGACGAAGAGGTCGTCGCAAAGATCTCCAAAGAGCTGTTCGAGTGCTCGCAATTGTGCGATCTGCTCGACGCCAAGATGAGCCACGTCAAGAGCGTCGTCTCGATGCACGAGGACGGCGACGATTGACGCAGGCAAGGAGCAAGTTTCGGGCAAATGATTTTTGGGTTTCAACATAATATAACGTGCGCCGACATAGTCGGCGCAAATTTTTTTTGATTTGTTCGACTTTGTACCGCAGTTGTCCCATCGCCCGATTTTCGCAAAAAAAATCGGCGCCTATCCTTGATTTTGGCGAAAAGCCGTGTTATGATGACGGTGAAAGCGTTTCCCCCCAAGGAGTAACTATGGTGATCAATTGCATTTTCGACGCCGACGACAACACGTTGCGCGCCGAGGACTACTATTGCATTTCGCAAGACGACAACAACTCGTCCGTCATCAGCGTGGCGTGCCGCGGCATCGACGCCGAAGACGGCTGGGAGTTCTATCTCGAATTTCGCTGCTTTGACCGCAGAGGCGTGCCGACGAGCGCCTACACGTCCCCAAAGCTGACGCTCGCCGAGAGCGGGCGCATTTTGTTCGAGATCCCCGATTGTCTGACCTTGCACCCGGGCTATGTCGCCGCGCAGGTGGTCGCGTATGTGCCCGCCGCAGACGCGCAAAATCAACTCGTGCTCAAAAGCGTGATGAGAGGCGACCGCATCTTTGACGTCGCGCCGTCGCTGTCCGTCACCGAGACGCATGTGCTCGACACGCCCAACATCTTCCTCAAACTTGAAAACGCGCTTGCCGCGCTCGGCTCGATCGCGTTGAGACGAGTGCGCTTTTTCGATTGCGACGCACTCGTCTCGGACAGCGTCGCCGCCGTCGGATCCAAGCTGACCGCACCCGCGTTTTCCGCCCCGGACGGCATGACCTTCGTCGGCTGGTATTGCCGCGAGACGGGTGAACTTTGGAACTTTGACGCGGACGTCGTCGCAGAGGGGCAGAGCGACATCGTGCTGTTTGCCGACTACTACAACTCGGACGCCGTGCTCGATTCGGGCACGATGATCTTCGACTATCTCGGCGGCGCCGCCCCTTCGCTCATCCACGTCTCGTTCACCGCCGCGCAAGACGTCAAGTTTGCGCTGCCCAGGGCGAGCGACGGTGCGCCCGACCGCATCGCCTATGCCGACGGCGTCGACTATCTCAACTACGGCGTCGCGGCGGATTACGGCGCGCCGCCCGACAGCGCCGAGCTCGGGGTCGCCCCGGACGGATTGATCTCGGCGGACGGAGCGTTGCTCGCGCCGCGATTGACGCTGTCCGACGAACTCAAATTGCACTCCGGTGCGACCGCGATCGGGACGTCGCTCGACGAGATGCCCGTCGCCGTGCTCGACCTCGGCGACAACGTCCGCACCGTCGCGAGCTCGGTCATCGACAACGACTTTTTGCAGATCTTGCGCCTTGGAAAAAATGTCGAATTTATCGACGTCGCAGCGTTCTATGCGCCCAATCTGCATCACGTCATCGTCGACAGGATGGTCCCGCCCGACTATGACGGCATCGGCGACGTGTTCGCGACCGACGCGACCCTCTACGTCCCCGACGGCGCCGTTGCGCGATACGCGGACAGCGAAGGCTTCGGCTATATGTTCGCGACCATCAAGCCGCTGAGCCAAGCCGGCGAAATGACCATCGTCGCGACAGAACTCCAAGCGGCAAAGGATGACCTCGACGACTACAACGCCGGGCTGTGACGCCGCCTGCGTCCACGCAAAACATCTCTCTTGCGCGAGGGGTGTTTTGCCTCGGGTGAGTAATGCGTGAGCGACCTGAATGGGTGAGTGCCCCGTGAACCGCCTCGGCGGGTGAGTAACTCGTGAGCGACCTGAATGGGTGAGTAACGCGTGAGCGACCTGAATGGGTGGGTAACTCGCGAGTGACGTAAAGCAAAGCATTGGGTGAGTGATCCGTGGATCACCTCGGCGGGTGAGTAACGCGTGAGCGACCTGAATGGGTGAGTAACTCGCGAGCGACCTAAATGGGTGGGTAACTCGCGAGCGACGTAAAGCAAAGCCTTGGGTGAGTGCCCCGTGAACCACCTCGGCGGGTGAGTAACGCGTGAGCCGCCTGTTTATTTGCGGAGCGAAGTTTCCGCGCGGACTTTGACAACTTAATATTTTTCGCCCGCGACTTGACGCGCACGCTCTTGTCGGACTTGACTTGCTTGCAGGTGAGAAACCCGTGAGAGAGCAAAACGGGTGAGTAACTCGTGAACGACGTGAAGTGCGTTGGGTGAGTAACTCGTGAATGACGTGAGGTCAAAATTGCGGGGGTGAGTAACTCGTGAGCGACCTCAAAAATGCCGCACGAAAGAGGGGAAGAGTCCGCGAGAGAAAACATGCAAAAGTGTGCCGTTACGCACACGGGCACGAAAAAGCGCGCCCGAAGGCGCGCTTTGGTCAATGCGTGGATCAATGCGTTTTGAGCAGCACCGTCTTGATCTCCCACGGACGGAAGGTCAATGCGCCGAGGTCGACTTTGTCCTGTGCGTTTTCCAGCATGTCGCAGCCGTATGCGACGCATTTGAACGCCGTCTTGACGCTCGCCGTGACGTCTTTGCCCTTGTTCTCGAACAGGCGCAGGATGACGCCGCTGCCGTCCTCGGCGGGCTTGATCGTCTCCATGACGACGCCGTCGCCGACCACTTCGATTGGGCAGTCCATGTCGCCGCCGAACTCCTTGACGAGGGGGTTGTTGAACGCATAAGCTCTCTCGACGACATCCGAGTCGTTCAATTTTTCGCGGTGGGGATAGATCGCATACGAGAAGGTGTGCGTGCCGATGTCGCAAGTCTTGTCCGGGAACTTGGGCGCGCGCAGCAGGCACAGGCTGAGCAAGCCGTTCTTGACCCGCTTGCCGTACTTGACGTTGTCGATGAGCGCCAGCCCGCAATTGCCGCCGTCGAGGTTGACGAACTTGTGCGAGCAGATCTCGAATTGAGCGCGCTGTATCGAGTTGTCCTCGCGCGTCGAGCGGCGGAAGGTGCCGAATTGTATGCCGCAGTCGACCTCGTCCGCAAAGAAGGTCGGCACAAAGTCCGCGCGCAGCATCTTGTACTTTTCGTCCCAGTCGACCGTCGTGTCAAAGCGCACCATCGGATCGCCCGCCGTCAGCGAGATCTTTTGCACCAGCTTGCTCTTGCCGTGCACGAACGACTGCTCGCGCACCACCGTCATGCCGTCGACATATGTCCTCGTCGAGACCAATTGCGGCTCTTCGGTCGGCATGTTGGGGTAGTCCATGTTGATGTCCCATGCATTGTAGTACATGAACGGATCGCTGTAGACGATGAACTTGTTGAAGTACTCTTTGACCAGCTCGATCTCGTCGTGTTTGAGGAACATCGACACGATCTCGCCGCCCTTGCCGAAGCAGACCGAAACTTGCGAGTTCTCGATCGTGAATTCGTCGTAGGCGAGCTCCGCCTTTGCCGCCTCGACGTCCGCGTCCTCCGCCTTTGTCGTCGCGGAGTAGGGCTTGACGTCGACTTTGAGCCACTTGTCGCCGTCTTTGACGTACTCGCTGCGCGCAAACGGCGTCGAGTTGAAGTAGGCGTCCTTGCCCTCGGGGAACAGCTTCGCCAAATAGCCGCCGCGCATGTCGTCCGTCTCGTCAGCCATCACCGCATAGCGCGCCGCGCATTCGTCGTAGACGCGCTTGATCGAGCTGCCCGGCAGCACGTCGTGGAATTGATAGAGCAGCACTTCCTTCCAGATCCTTTCGGCGAATTTGCGGTCGTAATGCCCGCCGTTCAACTCGCAGACCGCGCCCAACCACTCCAATTCGTGCAGCTTGCGCTCCATCATGCGGTTGTTCTCCTTTGTCTTTGCCTGCGAGGTGTAGGTGCCCTGGTGGCGCTCATAATACAGCTCGCCGCGATAGTGCGGCATGATGTCGCGATAAGGTTCGAGGTCGCGGAAGAGGTCGATCGACTTCTTCATCACGCACGGCGCAAGTCCGTTCATGTTGCGGTGGCGTTTGACATACTCGATGTGCCCTTCGCCCGGACCTCCGCCTCCGTCTCCGTCGCCGTAGATGAGCAGCGCTTTGGGGATGAGTCCCTTTTCGGTGTTGCGAGCTTCCGACTTGAAGATCGCAAGAGGCGACGCGCCCGAGTTGTAGTCGCCCAGCGGCTCCATGTGCGCGAGCACCGGCGTGCCGTCAAGCCCCTCCCAAATGAACGTCTTGTAGGGGAATTGATTGACCGTGTTGCTGAGGATCTTGATCGTCATGAAATATTGCATCCCGCAGCCGCGCAGCACCTGCGGCATCGTCGCGGGGAAGCCGAACACGTCGGGCAGCCAGCAAAGGTCGGTGTCCGTACCGAACTTCTCCATCCAATATCTCTTGCCGTACAGCGCTTGGCGGATCCAGCTCTCGCCCGAAGCGAGGTTGCAATCGCCCTCAACCCACATCGCGCCCTGAGTCTCGATGCGCCCCGCCTCGACCGCCTCGCATACGCGCTTGTACAATTCGGGATGGTCCTCTTCGAGCCATACCCACATCTGCGGCTGCGATTCGGCAAAAAGGAATCCGTCATATTTTTTGATGTTGCGCAATTGGTTGGCGAACGTGCGCGCGACCTTGCGGCGCGTCTCGCGCCACGGCCACAGCCACGCCAGATCGATGTGCGCATGACCTATGCAATAGTACTCCGTCGCAGGGTAATCGATGGGTTTAGTCAACACGGGCACCAAAAATTCGCGCGCCGCCTTCGCCCCCTCTCTGCGGTAGATCGCAAAGCTCTTTTTGAGCGCTTCGTCGATCTCCTTTGTCCTCTCGCCGTCCTTGGGCAGCTTGAGCATCGTGAAGAAGAGGTCGATGTAGTCGTAATAGTAGCCGTTGACCTCGTCGTTGCAGATCGCGATGTCGCAGCGGCGCAGCCTCGCGACCAAATTCTCAAAGCGCAATTTGCCGTTGAAGCCCGCGTCGACGTATAGCTTGATCTCTTCGTCGCCGGTCGACTTGTCCGCGACGTCGACGACCTGCTTGCCGATCAAAGAATGGAAAAGATCGCCCTTGCTGAGCACTTGCGTGATGCCCTGCAAGACGATGCCGTCCTCGTTCATCACAAGCCCCTCGCCCTGCAATTTGATGCGCAGAACGACGTGCTTGTCCTTGCCCTTTTGCGGCACCTTGCCGGTGAAGCGGAACCACGCGCAGCCGAATTTGTCCGCCCACTTTTCCCATTTGCGGATCGGCTTGAACGCGCTCTTGTCGGGGTCGGCGAACGCGATCGGCTCGTCGCTCTTGATCGCCTCCGCTTTGAGGTCGCCGATCTTGGTGTAGCAGTCGCCCTTGATGCGCAAAAGATTGGCAATATGCCCCGGCTTCGCCAAAGCGCGCTTGACGAAAGGTTTGTCGAATCCCATTGTTCCTCCTATGACGATTGACGGTTTTTCTTCATTATAGCATATCCGCCGCGCCGTTTCAACGCCTTTGCGCAATTTGTCCGCACCGCCTTGTGCCGTTTTGTCCATATCCGCAACAATTTCCGCATTGCGCGCACATTATATTTATATATCCGCGCAAATAATGCGCCGAACGCTTGCGTACGGCGGGGGAGTGTAGTATAATCTAAATAATAACGGCGCGTCGGCGTCGGGAAGGTCAGGAAATGAGAGACAGAATTTATCTCAGTTCGCCGCATATGAGCGGCAAAGAAATGGGTTACATACAAGAAGCGTTCGACACCAATTGGGTCGCGCCTCTCGGCAAGAACGTCGAAATGTTCGAAAAGGAAATGTGCGCCTACATCGGCAGACCGTATGCCGTTGCGCTTTCCGCAGGCACCGCCGCGATCCATCTGGGACTCAAATATCTCGGAGTCGAGAGGGGCGACGTCGTGTTCTGTTCGTCGTTCACTTTCAGCGGCAGCTGCAATCCCGCCGCGTATCTCGGCGCAAAACTCGTCTTCATCGACTGCGACCGCGAGAGCTACAATATGAGTCCCGCGGCGCTCGAAAAGGCGTATGAGCAATATCCCGACCCCAAAGCGGTCATCATCGTCAACCTTTACGGCAACCCTGCCGAGTTCGACGAGCTTCTCGCGATCACCCGCAAGCACGGCACTCCCGTCCTCGAAGACTCCGCCGAAAGCCTCGGCGCAAGCTACAAGGGCGTCAAGACGGGCAACTTCGGCGATATTTCCATCTTTTCTTTCAACGGAAACAAGATCATCACTACGAGCGGCGGCGGCATGCTGATGTGCAACGATCAAAAAACCCGCGACAAAGTATTGTTTTGGGCGACTCAGTCGCGTGAAAAATTCCCGTGGTATCAGCATGAGGAGATCGGCTACAACTATCGCCTCAGCAACATCTGCGCCGGCATCGGAAGAGGTCAGATGACTGTTCTCGACGAGCGCGTCGCTCAAAAACGACACATTCACGAGCTGTACGCAAAAGCTTTCGAGGACAACCCCTATATCTCCCTCGCGCCGACCACAAAAGGCTCCGAGCCCAACTATTGGCTGACCGCGATCACCCTTTCCGCTGACTGCAAGGCGACCTTTATGGACATCCTCAACGCGCTCGCCGAACAAAATATCGAGAGCCGCCCAGCATGGAAACCCATGCATATGCAACCCGTGTTCAAGGATTGCGGCTTTGTCACACAACTTGACGAAAAACAGCAAAAAGCCATCGGCGCCGGCAGCGTCTGCGAAGACCTCTTCAACCGCAGCCTTTGCCTGCCGTGCGATACGAAGATGACGGACGACCAGGTGCGTTTCGTCGCCGGAATCGTCATCAAGACCATCGAAGATAAACAGAGGGCGTGATGTACAGACACTTTTTCAAACCGCTGCTCGATTTCATCCTCAGCCTCTTGGCGGTGATCGTGTTGTCGCCGTTCTTCTTGCTGTTCACGCCGATCGTCGCGATCGCGATGAAAGGAAATCCGTTTTTTGTGCAGCCGCGTCCCGGCAAAAACGGTAAGATCTTCAAGATGATCAAGTACCGCACGATGACCAACGCCAAGGACGAAAACGGCAACCTCTTGCCCGATGCCGACCGCTTGACCGGTTTTGGCAAAATGATGCGCAAACTCTCGATCGACGAATTGCCCGAGATCTTCAATATCTTGGCAGGGCAGATGAGCATCGTCGGTCCGAGACCGCTGCTGGTGCAATATTTGCCGCTTTACAACAGCTTCCAGCGAAGAAGACATGATGTCCGTCCCGGATTGACCGGTTATGCCCAGGTAAGCGGAAGGAATGCGTTGACATGGAATCAAAAATTTGAAAAGGACGTGTACTACGTTGATCATTTGAGTTTTTGGTTTGACATCAAGATATTATTTATGACGGTCGCAAAAGTGTTCAAAAGAGAAGGCATTTCTCAAGAAGGTCAGGCGACGATGGAATTTTTCGCCGGGAACAAAGAGATCAATGTTTTGATTCTGAGCGCAGGACGCAGAGTCGAGTTGGTCAAAGCGTTTAAGTCTGCAAGGGACAGATTGGGATTTGTCGGAGATGTGATAGCTGCAGATATGGATGAAACGGCGCCGGCATTGTTCTTTGCGGATAAAAAAACTATATTGCCGCGAGTGACAGACGTTAGTTATTTGGAACGAGTGGTTACAACGTGTATTGATGAAAGTGTGTCACTAATCGTTCCGACTATCGATACGGAATTGGAGATTCTGTCTCAAAATAAAGAAAAAATCGAATCACAAACCGGCGCCAGAGTGATGATCAGTGATTGCGAGTGCGTATCCGTTTGTTGCGATAAGCAGAAGACGGCTCGCTTCTTTGCTGAAAACGGCATCAGTGCTCCGATCACATATTCCGATGTTTGTGAAGCAAAAAAAGCGCCGTTGCCATTGTTTATTAAACCAAAGGACGGCAGTTCAAGTGTAAACGCGTTTAAGGTGACGTCGTATGAGCAATTGGAATTCTTGAATTCGTATATCAACGAGCCAATCATACAGGAGTGTGTTAAAGGCACTGAATATACGTTTGACATCTTTGCGGATTTCGTCGGGCGCATCATAAGCATAGTCCCAAGAAAGAGAATTGCGGTCAGAGGCGGAGAAATTCTCAAAGGGCAAATTGACATGGACGATAAATTGATCGCTCAAGCAAGGAAAGTCGCTGACGTTTTGAAGCCAATCGGACACATCACGATTCAAGGAATGAAGGATGATGCCGGTACGGTTAAATTTATTGAAATAAATCCTCGATTTGGCGGTGGAGCACCGATGAGCATATCCGCCGGCGCGGATTCGTGCGAGTGGCTTTATCGCATATTAAACGGGGAAGAGGTAACTCCTGCGGATGTCAATGTGCAAGATGGAGTTGTTTTCTCGCGCTTCGATGACAGCGTAAGGGTGAAATGAGTTATGGTTAAAGCGGTGGTTTTCGACTTGGATGATACGTTGTATATGGAAAATGAGTTCGTAGAGTATGGGTTGAAAAATGCAGCGAATGTTGCCGAAACTGATTACGATATAGTAAATGCCAATGAAAAAATACGCTCACTATATCAAGAAAGCAAGGTCAATGTGTTTGACAGATTGGTAAATGCGGAAAAAATCAAAGATAAAGAGATGGCTGTCGCCGGGTTGGTAAAAGCATATCGGAATTGCGAGCCGAAAAGTCTGCATTGCAATCCTGGAGTATTGGACTTGTTGAAGACATTAAAGAAGAAAGAGATGCACATGGGAATCATTACGGATGGGTTCGCGGATGTGCAAAAAAGCAAAATTAAAGCTTTGGGGATACAGGAATATATCGACAAGATTGTGATTACGGATGAACTCGGAGGAGTGCAATGCAGAAAGCCAAATCCAATCGGGTTTGAAAAAATGCTGAAAATGCTGGACGTGAAACCGCAGGAGATGGTCTATATAGGAGACAATCCAAACAAAGATTTTGCAATCAAAAAGTATTTGCCGATCATTACCGCAAGGGTCGACGTTCCGAACGGCATATACAGAAATTCGGAATATCTGTACGGTATTAAGCCGGATATCATAGTAAAACAAATAGGAGATATATTACAAGATGAAAGACTTTTCGGATGAGATTAAAAACGGGCTTAAAGAAGTTCAACTCGAGATTCTTGATGAACTGGATAGGATCTGCAATGAAAACGGCTTAAGATATTATTTGGCATACGGAAGTTTGCTTGGCGCAGTCCGGCATAATGGGTTTATTCCATGGGATGACGATATAGATGTTATGATGCCGTACAATGATATGGTCAGGTTGGAAGCAATTTTTAACGAAGTTGCAGATACCGAGAGATTTTTTTATCAGTCGCCATCAACGGATTCGCAATTTGGATTGGCGATTAATCGTATTTGTAGAAATAACTCTTTGCTGATTGAATCGACATTGGGAGGAAGGAATGTTCATCACGGGATATTTATCGACATATATCCTTTGTTTGGAGCATGGAAGGGAAAGATTGCGCGTAAGCGTCAAATTTTTGTCGCCATGAAGAGAGCCCTATATCTATATAACGAACCTCCCAAACATAAGGGCAGATTGATAACATTTGGCTCAAAAGTGCTTTTATGCATAAAATCCGGCAAAGGGAAAATTAAAGCTTATAAAAAACTCACCAGTAAACTTGCAAAGGTGGATTTTGATACAAGCAAAACAATTTGTGAATTGTCAAGCAATGTTCGAGTGATGAAAAGTGAATACGACAAAGAATGGTTTGGGAATGGGAATAGACATCAATTTGAGGACAGGAAGTATATAATCCCTGATGCCCCCGATAAGATTCTTAGAGTGATTTATGGCGATTATATGAAGTTGCCGCCGGTGGAGCAGAGAAAATATCATCATGATTACTCCATTATAAAGTTGCCAAACGGGCTGGAAGAGAAAATAGATTTATGATTAGGGGTATTTTATGAAAGTCTTAATGCTGACGATAGGTCAAATTGACAGTTTGCAAAGAGAAAGTGTGCATATAAATGTCATCCGCGCATTAATAGGAGCGGGGCATAGCGTAAGCGTATTATGCTCAAGAGAAAGGAGATTGGGGTTGCCGACAGAATGTTCGGTGGAGAGCGGAATAAAAATAGTGAGGCTTAGAACACTAAATGTTACGATGTGTTCGCTTTTAGAAAAGGGCATCAGCATGCTCTTGCTGGAGCATCAATTTATCGGCGCAATTAAAAAATATTTCAAAGATGACGAATTTGACTTGGTAATCTATAATACCCCTCCGATAACGCTTGCGAATGTTGTCAAATATTGCAAGAAAAAGTTCGGGTGCAAGTCATACCTTATGCTCAAGGATATCTTTCCGCAAAATGCCGTAGATTTGGGCATGATGTCGACGAGGGGTCTTACCGGAATATTGTACAAGATGTTTAGGGCTAAGGAAAAGAAGTTGTACAAGTATTCCGATGGTATCGGATGCATGAGCAACGCAAATATCGAATATTTGAAGGCTCACAACGACAATTTGGACGGGAAAATCATAGAGTTGTTCCCGAATGCGGTCATCGTCAAGAGTCCGCACCCTCCGCAAAAGACGAAAAACAGAGATGTTTTGGATAAGCTCGGGGTGTCGGCGGACAAGTTGGTTTTTATTTACGGAGGCAATCTCGGCAAGCCGCAAGGGCTTGATTTTGTAGCCGAAGCGATCAAAGAGTGTTGCAATATTGAAGGCATTTGTTTTATAATAGTAGGAAAGGGTAGCGAGAAAAAGAAGTTGTTTGCCGAATTGAAGGGAGTGCCGAACGTGATCACTTTGGACGCTTTGCCGAAGGACGAGTATGAAAGGCTGTGCGGTCAATGCGATGTCGGTATGGTGGCGCTGGATAAACGCTTCACCATACCAAACTACCCGTCGAGAATGTTGTCGTATCTCGAGAACGCCATGCCGATATTTGCCTGTACCGACAAGAATACCGACGTAAAGGAACTTGTAGAGGATCAGGCGAAGTGCGGTAAGTGGTGTCCAAGCGGCGAGGTGGACGCATTCAAAGAATGCGTCGAATGGTTTGTCGCGAACCGTGACAGGCTTGAGCGGCTGGGCGTAAACGGGTATGAGTATATGGCGGCAAATTTCAATGTTGCCGACAATGTGAAAAAATTGGAAAAATTCTTTCAAGAAAACAAGGAGGACAAAAATGTTTGAAGGAAAGACGTTATTGATCACCGGAGGTACGGGTAGCTTCGGTAATGCGGTGCTCAAGAGATTTTTGAACACCGACATCAAAGAGATCAGAATATTCAGCCGTGACGAGAAAAAGCAAGACGATATGCGTCACGAGTACAACAATGACAAGATTAAATACTACATCGGTAACGTTCGCGACATTCAAAGCGTCAAGGACGCGATGCACGGCGTGGATTATATCTTCCATGCGGCGGCGCTCAAACAAGTGCCGAGTTGCGAATTTTTCCCGCTCGAAGCTGTCAGAACAAATTGCATAGGTACGGACAATGTGCTTACGGCGGCAATCGAAGCCGGGGTAAAAAAGGTGATCTGCCTCTCAACGGACAAGGCGGCATATCCCGTCAACGCGATGGGAACTTCCAAGGCCATGATGGAGAAGATCTTTGTCGCCAAGTCGCGCACCGTCAGCGAGGACAAGACGATGATCTGCGGCACGAGATACGGTAACGTTATGTGTTCGAGGGGGTCGGTCATCCCCCTGTTTATCCAGCAGATAAAAGAGGGCAAGCCGCTCACCGTGACCGAGCCGAATATGACGAGATATATCATGAGCCTTGAAGAGGCGGTCGATTTGGTGCTGTTTGCGTTTGAAAACGGACACAGCGGCGATATATTCGTTCAAAAAGCGCCGGCATGTACGATCCGCGATCTTGCTCAGGCGGTCAAAGAGTTGTTCCATGCCGACAACGAGATCAAGATCATAGGCATTAGACACGGCGAAAAGATGTACGAGACGCTTTTGACAAAGGAAGAGGCGGTGAAGTCCATCGATCTCGGCGGATTCTACAGAGTGCCGGCGGACAATCGAGATCTCAACTATGATAACTACTTCAAAAAGGGCAATGTATTGACGCGTTTGACAAACGAGTATAACTCGGACAATACCACACAGCTCGATGTCGAGGGCGTCAAAAAGAAGCTGTTGACATTGGAATATATCCGTAACGAGCTTGCCGAATGGGAGAACGAAAGAAGATGAAAAAAGTGCTCGTCACAGGAGCCAAGGGATTTATAGGCAAGAATCTCGTGCTCGAGCTGAAAAACAGAAAGACGTTCGAGGTCTTTGAGTGCGATGTTGACACGACGGAAGAGCAGCTTGCGCAATTCGCGAAAGAGTGCGAATTTGTATTCCATCTTGCCGGGGTCAACAGACCTCAACGTACCGAAGAATTCATGGAAGGCAATTATGGGTTTACCACAAAATTGCTCGAAATCTTGCAAAAAAACGGAAACAGGTCGCCGATTTTGATGAGTTCTTCCATTCAAGCCAAGCTCGACAACGACTACGGAAAGAGCAAGAAGGCCGGCGAAGACTACATCTTGGATTACGGCACCAATAATTCTATCGCCACATATGTGTTCCGTTTGCCGAATGTTTACGGCAAATGGTGCCGTCCCAATTACAACAGCGCAATCGCGACGTTTTGCAACAACATAGCGCGCGGGCTTGAGATCAAGGTCAACGACAGGTCGACTTTGCTCACCGTCGTCTATATCGACGACGTCGTCAACGCGTTCATTGACGCGGCGGATGGCATTGTCGCGAGAGACGATGACGGATATTGCAAAGTGTCCATTGAGGACAAGATCACCCTTGGGGAGATCGTCGATACGCTCTATTCATTCAAGGACAGCAGAAAAACATTGTCTGTCGCGAATATGAACAGAGGTGTGATCAAGAAGCTTTACAGCACCTATCTCAGCTATTTGCCCGAGGACGAGTTTGCGTACGATCTCAGGATGAATGCGGATGCGCGCGGCTCGTTTACCGAGTTTTTGCGCACCGACGGACAGGGGCAGGTGTCGATCAATATCTCCAAGCCTCACATAGTGAAGGGCAATCATTGGCATCACACGAAGAACGAGAAGTTCCTTGTGGTCAAAGGGACAGGAGTTATAAGATTTAGGAAGATAGGTACGGACAAGGTCATAGAATATCCGGTCAGCGGCGACAAGCTGCAAGTTGTCGATATCCCCTGCGGCTACACGCACAATATTGAGAATGTCGGCGATGACGATATGGTTACGGTGATGTGGGCAAACGAGCCGTTCGACAAAGACCACCCCGACACGTTTTACGAAGAGGTTTGATATGGAAAAGATGAAAGTGATGACAATACTCGGCACCAGGCCGGAGATCATAAGGCTTTGCGAATGTATCAAGGCGTGCGACAAATACTTCGATCATATTCTCGTGCATACCGGGCAAAATTGGGACTATACGCTCAACGAAGTTTTTTTTAAGGATCTCGGGCTCAGACAACCCGATTATTTCCTCGGATGTGTCGGCTCGACTTTGGGAGAGACAATGGGCAACATCATCGCAAAGTCTTACGAGGTCATTCAAAAAGAACAGCCGGATGCGGTGCTTATCCTCGGCGATACCAACAGTGCGCTTTCGGCAATCAGCGCAAAGCGCCTTAAAGTGCCCATTTTCCATATGGAGGCTGGCAACAGATGTTGGGATTGGAATGTCTCCGAAATGATAAACCGCCGCATTGTGGACGTCATATCGGACATAAATTTGCCATACACGGAGCATAGCCGCAGATATTTGTTGTCGGAAGGCGTGGACGGCAAAACGATCTTTGTCACCGGGTCGCCTATGCGAGAGGTCCTCGGGGTATATGAAAAGCAGATCGAGGAGAGTAAGGTGCTGCAAGAGCTCGAACTTCAACCTCATAAGTATATTTTGCTCTCTTCACACAGAGAGGAAAATATCGACAACGAGGAGCATTTTATGAGCCTCATGACTGCGATCAATAACATCGCCGAGCAATATCAAATGCCGGTGATCTATTCGACGCATCCGCGCAGCGCCAAGTTTATCGAAAAGAGGAAATTCAAATTTCATCCGCTGGTCAGGAGCCTCAAACCGTTCGGTTTCTTTGACTATAACAAGCTGCAAAAGAATGCATATTGCGTTCTGTCGGACAGCGGTACGCTCAGCGAGGAGAGCGCAATGCTCAACTTCCCTGCGGTGCTCATCAGGACAAGCACCGAGCGTCCCGAAGTGCTCGATAAGGGCAGCGTTGTCATCGGCGGTATTACCACAAAGGACATCTGCCAGGCGATGGACATGGCTGTGACAATGTACGACAATAAAGAGCCGTATGTCATGGCGGAAGACTATGCGGACACCAACGTCTCGATCAAGGTCGTGAAGATCATACAATCCTATGCAAAGATCGTCAATATCACGACGTGGAGGAAGAAGTAAGTGAAGATCGCGGTAATCGGCTTCAACACTATGATCAGTATGCCGTATATGCGGTATTACAAGCGTCTTTTGGAGGCGCATGGCGTCGTGGCGGATTATTATTGCTGGGATCGAACAGAAAACGGCGAAACGCTAAGACAGGACAATGTGATCGACATCAAGATCAGATGCGGAGAGGGAAAGATTGCAAAGATTTTTGCCATGTTGAAATGGCGAAAAAAAATATTGCAGAACCTGAAAAGGGAAAAATATGATAAAATCATAGTGCTCACCACGTTGCCCGGGGTATTGCTCAAGAAGTACTTGCTGAAAAACTATAAGGGCAAATATCTCTTGGATGTCCGCGATTTTACATATGACAATATAAGAGCCTATCAAAATGCGGTAAAAGAATTGTGTGACAACAGCGTCAAAACTTTCATCTCTTCGCCGGGATTTAGGCAATTTTTGCTGTCGGACAATTTGATGCAGATCCATAACATCGATGTAGAGCAAGCAGACTATGATGCTCCCGATTTGGATAAAAATATATTGACTTTGGGGTATATAGGGCTGATTACTTATTATCGGTCTTGCATAAGATTGATGAGTGATTTGGCAAATAGCCGGTACAAGTTGTATTTTGCCGGAATATATAAAGATGATCTTTTGCAACAATATGCTTATCGTAATAAATTGGACTGCGTAGAGTTTAGCGGTAAATTTGAATCTAAGAACAAGCGTGCTATATATCGGAATATTGATATTGTTAATTGTTATTATGGAATAACGGGTGAGTCGCATAAAGAATATGCATTGCCAAATCGCTTGTACGATGCAGTGTACTGCAAGCGTCCGATTTTAGCATTGGACGGAACTGCTTTGGCGAATATTGTCAAAAAGTATGATATAGGCATTGTAGTGGATGAAAGCGACGATGTTAAGAACGCTTTAGACGAATATGTCGAAAAATTTGATAAAAACAAGTTTTGTGAAGGCATCGAAAGGTGTATTGCCGATATAGAGAAAGAACAAGGAGAGGCAGAAAGTGCTATTTTGAGATTTGCGGAGATGAAATGAAAAAAGTAGCTATATTCAGCAATAATTTGCAATTAGGGGGAGTTCAGAAGTCGTTGATCAATTTGTTAAATGCAATCAACGACAAGTATGAAATTCATTTGTTTTTATTGGATAAAAACAATGAACTCTTGCCGTTTGTGCCCAAAAACGTGATTGTTGAGGAAATTGGCTATCCGTTAAGATTGATGGGTATATCTCATAATGCCGCAAAAAAGCAGAGCTTTTTTAGAGGGTTGCAATCTTTTATTTTGCGTGGAGTGACGCGCATCTTAGGCAAAAAATTTGTTGTGCCATATATTGTTAACTCAACAAAATGCACAAATGAAGAGTTCGATGTTGCGATTTCATATGTGCATGATGGCGGTGATAAGTCGTTTTACGGTGGCTGCAACGAATTTGTGTTAAAGAAAGTTAGGGCTAGACGCAAATTCAGTTTCATGCATGGAGACTTTTTGAAATGCGGCAGCAATACGGAATATAACGTTCAAATTCTGTCGGGGTTTGACAAGGTGATATGTGTAAGCAGATATTGTGCCGAAAGCATGAAAATAGCTGTTCCGTCAATCAAAGAGAAGATAACTTATGTCCCGAACTTCATTAATTATGACGAGATAGCTCGCTTGGCGAATGACGCTCCGCAAAAATACGATTCGACATATGTCAATCTTGTTACGATTGCACGATTAAGCAGAGAAAAGGGGTTGGTCCGGGTGTTGCCTGCCTTGAGGCGAATTATCGATGACGGGAAAAAAGTAAAGTGGTATATTATAGGGGATGGTGCATATAAGGATGTTGTTCGCAACGAAATAGAAAGTGAGAAATTGACTGAAGATGTTGTGCTCGTCGGAAAACATACCAACCCATACAAGTATGTGCTCAATGCGGACTTGTTTGTCCTGCCGTCATACGAAGAGGCAGAAGGGATGGTCATTAAAGAAGCTCTTGGACTTGGTGTTCCGGTATTGGCAACTGATACCGGAGCAACAAGAGATATTTTGCCGGTGAAATATGGATTTATTTGCAATAACAACGACGATGATTTGTCGAAAACCCTTGCCGAAGTTATTGGAGAGAAAGGCTTGATTGAAGCAAAGAAGGCAAACTTGCGTTGCTATAAACCTAACAATATTGAAAGTATGATGCGTATCCAGGCATTGATTGAGGGGATGGATGGAGCAAATTAAACAGACGCAGGAAACGACATTTACAAAGATAACAGCTATTGCCGTGATGATTATCGCATTGATGGGTGCAAGTTTGCCTATAGTAAATGTGCCCGGCATCGGAACGCTGTATCTGTTTCGCATTGCGGTACCGTTTCTGTTTTTGTGGATGATTGTTCGCAGGAAAAGATTTGAGCGTTCATGGCGCGATATGATCCAGATGATGATCGTGTGGGTTGGTTGGGGTATTGTTTCGCTGTTGTGGAGTTTTGACCGGACGAATAGTATTCAGGGAATCATCAATATCTGTTTTTGCTTTGTTTGGGTCATGTGGCTTGCAGGTTTTGTCGATACAGTGAATTTGTATGATAAGTTGATTACTGCATTTGTTGTATTTATTGTAGGGTGTAGTTTGCTCGGGCTATATGAAGTATTTTCGGGAGATTATATTTTTGCCGTTCAATCGGGCGTCGAGTCAGTGATAACAAGTATTGGAAAACACTATCCGGTAACGGTGTTTTATAATCCGAATGATTTTATGGTTTTTGTAGCAGCGTCTGTTCCGATGGTGTTTTATTTGGCGAGTAAAAACATCGCAAACAAATATTTGATTTTTATAATAGATATCGGATATGTATTGTATGTTTGTGTTATGATGCTGTTGGCCGATTGCAGAATGGGATTTGTGGTTGTTCCGTTTATCGTGTTGGTCTGGTTGGTTTCCCAAAAATGGGACGTCAGATTTTATAAAGTGGTTATTCTAGGAGTAATAGTCGGTGCTGTCATTTTGATTGTATCTCCCAACGTACTAGGTTTGATTGCGAGTGAGGCAAGGTGGAAAATTTGGGCTGATGCATTATATAATTTGAAGGAGAGTTTCTTTTTTGGAACAGGGATAGGGAACGCAAATTTTCATATGGCGGGGCATGTGTATCAAAGCGAATTGACGGCGACGCACTTTTGGTTTTTGCAGGTATTTGCCGAAATAGGCGTACCCGGGTTTTTCTTTGTTGCAAAATGGTATCTCGGAAGCGTGTTGAAAGTCAAAAGAGCAACTATTACAGAAAGAAAAAGCTCGGTTTTCGGAATTAGAAGATTGACGTTGACTTTGTTGCTGGCGATATTTTTTTTGAGCATGATGAGTTCTAGCTTGACGGAATCTGCGGCATTTTGGACATTGATTGCAATTATGCAAGTGGGCGCCGGATTGAAAAGTATAGAGCAGGAGAAGGTGAAAAATGAAGGCTAAAATTCTATTATTGACAGTGGGATATAATGATAGTGATGCTAATTCGATTTGCGCGCGGAATGTTGCAGAAGAATTATATTCTCGAGGCAATGTTGTGGATATGTGTTGCATAAAAAAAAGCATTAATGATGTGGATGGCCAAACTTCGTTTGGGAAGCTTTTTTATGTGTTAAATGAATATACAAAAATACTATGCAGGCTTGAACAGAAAGGAGTAAGTTTTTCAAAACTTCCGAAATTAATTCAGTATGCAATCAAAATCAAGCAAAAAATAAAGAGCATAGGATATACGAGAACCGGTAATCAATACGGAGATACAATTATACGCAAAGATTTTTATGCAGCAGTGCAGCGCAATCAAATGTCAGGTAACTATGATGCCATTGTGGCGATTGCTCAACCGTTCGGCTGGGCGGTTTTGGCAAATGAATTAAAAGAAAGATACCCCGGGGCAAAAATATATTTGTATATGCTTGACCCATATATCTATAATTACACTTTGCCTCAGAACAAAATTGAATACAGGAAGAAGCAATTCAAGCGTTTCACAAACAATTTAGATGGAATAATTTTCACGCGTGGAATAAAAGAAGAGGCAGAAAAGCATAATTGTACTATTCGCAAGAGATCTATTACGGTAGACTTGCCGAATATGATTCCGCATAAAACAATGCAGACAAAAAACTATTTAGATAAGATTGAATTAATGTTTGCGGGGAGATTTTATCCGGATATTCGGAATCCTCAAAAAATGTTCAATGTTTTACTGCAGATTTTAGATGAGCGGACAATATTCAGTATGTTTAGCAGAGGATGTGACGCTATGGCTAATTCTTTTACGCAAAGTTGCCCTCATGTAAAACAAATGGATTTCTTGCCCCATGAAAAATATGTCAAGTATTTTGAAGGGGTAGATATTCTTGTGAATTTAGAAAACACAATTCCAAATCAATTGCCCAGCAAAGTATTCGAATATATTGCAAGCGGTAAGCCCATAATCAACTTTTACGAGGATGAGAATAGTATGGGATTGCATTATTTTTGCCGGTATCCGTTGGCATTCAATTTCAACTTAAATCAGTATCAAACAAGTGATATTATACGCTTGCGAAATTTTATAGTGGAGAGCGTGGGGAAAAGACTTACATACGATGAGGCAACAGCATTGATGCAAGAAGCGCGCGCAGAAAATGTATTAAAGGTTATCGCAGATTTTATAATGGCAGATTTGGGATATGACAACTAAATAGCATCATGAGCGAGTGAGTCGATACCAATATGCAGTCGAACTGTGGTATTTATTACAAGGGCATAATTTGGATTGCCGGGAGTTGAGCAATAAAATTCGGCGTTGCCACATTAGAGAATGCAAAGTTAAAAAGACGTACGGATGCTAGTAGAAAAAAGAGGGGCGCTTTTCTCGCGTAGCCATAGGGGAAGCTCAAAGTGAGATGCATTTGCAGAGAGATTTACAAGAGTATTTATGTGTAAAATTTATACAAGATCCGATTTGCAACTCAATTTTGAAAAGAATAGGGCGTTATGATTAAAATATATCAATAAGCGACCTTGAATAATGCACTCAAGGTCGCTTGTGTTTGCGATTTGACAGGAAGAATTATTCTGTTTTATCGTTATTGCAATCGTTAGAATTTACGTCATCAATTTTAGATGCGTTTTCTGTATCATTAATTTCTTTTTCTTCAATCTCGCTATCTTGCATGCTCATGTTGTTAGATTTGTTTTCACTAGGCGGGTTATTAAATTTGTTATGTGTAGCCATTGTTTTAATCTTTCCGATGCCCTGCTTTATATAATTAATGATCAATTTAAAAGACGACAAACGGAAAATCCAAGAAAATAAGATGTACAGCATTATCCCTGTAAATATTTGTATAAACAAAATCAATCTGTAATCGATTTTTATAAATGACAGAGAGTAGACACATACTCCCATTATGCCGCCAACCAACAAATTAGGCAAGACATCTTTTATTATGTCTAATATTCCATAGTTTATCAATTTTTTACACGGCAGTGTAGCGATAATAAATGCTAAAGCCGAATCTAAAACAAGTCCTATAGCAATCCATTTTAACCCAAAGAACAATGTTGTAACCAAAATGCCCAAGCCGCAAAGTTTTTTTGCTATTTCCGTAACTAAAAGCAGTTTGCCCTTTCCCATTACTTGAAACAAAATCTGATCTATGGTTATGATAGGAATCAACGAGAAATATATACAAAACATTCTCATATAATATGCAGATAGCATCCATTTTTCTCCCAGCAAAAATCTAATAACGGAATCACTGCAAACTATCAAACCAATCATCATTGGCCATATCAGGTAGGTTACGGTTTTTATACTGGTCCTTAATATTCTCTTTAAAGATTCGGGTTCGTCTTGTTTTTGAGACAGAACAGGATACATGACGCTTCCCACGGTACCATTAATATTGTCAACGATTAGTCCGGGAAACTGTCTTCCTTTTGACCAATAAGCGAGGGCTGCCTCATCGTATTTTTTGCCTATGACCATAGAATGCAGGTTGTCATAGGTTACATTGATCAAGCTTACGGTAAAGAATTTCCATCCAAGTGAATACAATGCTTTCAGCCTGGTAAAACTGAAAATCAATTTTGGTCTCCACCGTACGGTAAATGTCATAACAATCATGCTTACGCCTGTAGAGGTCAGCTGCTGTGCAACTAAAGCCCAAACTCCATATCCGTAATAGGCAAGAGCTATGCCTACCGCCGAAGAAAAGCAAGTTGCCGAAAAAGTGCTCAAAAACAGTCTTCTGAACAATAATTTTTTAGATAATATTGTTTTTTGCATGCTGTTATATGACGACATTATCAAAACAAGTGCAAGAGCACGTAATACAGGTATTAGTTGCGGTTGATCATAAAGTTTGCTTAATAGCGGAGCGAAGATGAAAAAGAACAACAAATACAGTACAACCGATACCCCCAAAGTAAAATAGAATACAGTGCTATAATCCAAATCGTCTGCATTTAATTTTCTGATTAATATAGAACTAAAACCGGAATCTACAAATACATTTGCTATTGCCAAAAATACAGTTGTTATAGCTATTATTCCATAATCTTCGGGCATTAACAATCTCGCCAACACAATTGAAACTACGAATTGCATTAGCTGGGCGCCGAATTTTTCTATAAACTTCCAAATCAACGAAGATACGGTTTTATCTTTCAACGATCTTTCCATATTATTTTCTCCTGAATCTTGCTCTGATAGATTCATTTTCGTCAAAACCTAAAATTTTTACAAGTATTTTTCTCAATTTCATTTTCAGAGTATAACGATAAGGAACGGTAATAATTCTGTTTATGCGTTTTTCAAATTTCATATCGGGTTTAATATTTTTAGGATCTATCAAAGGGAATTCTAAAGGATAGGAATTCATCCCACAGAATCTTTTAACCATAATATTATCGAAAGAGTTTCCGCCATGAGCTGAAAAATTGTCGACTCCTATATTTTTAATTTGGTTACAAACAGGAACGATACCTAATAGATCGTTGAATTTTATAGAAAAATCCATTTGATAATCCCATGAAGAGGGTCTGTTGCCTTCATTAAGCTTTTTATACTCGCTCATCCAATTCGCAGCATATTGATTGGCAACTCGTTTAGAATAATATCTGCTTTTGGCAATTTGAATATTTCCGTCTTCTCTGCAAGCAGTAAGCTCTCCGTCGTAATATTTTAAAAACTTACTCGACCATGATGCCCATCCGCAAGGAAGCATGTGTCTGGTAAAAGTATAACTAGCGTCATCTTTAAAATGTGTTTTTCCCAAATAATTGGTTCCGCAAACCCAAAGGATTTTTTCGTTATCTTTGTACTTGCTTAACATTTCTTTGCAGAATTCGAAAAAAGTCAATTCCGGCAAATTGTCATCCTCTAAAAAAATAGCAGTTTCTTCCCTTTCAAAAACCCATCTTGCTCCCAATCCAATATTTGCGTAAACACCCCGGTTTGCATCGGCGTAGTTTTTTATTATTTCACAACCCCAATCAAGATTGGTTTCAACGAGTTCTCTGCATTTTTGACATTCGGAAATTTCCTCATCGTTTCTGCCGTTATCGGCTAAAATATAAACTTTTTGAGGCTTAAGTTCTCTTAGACGGTTTATTATTTCCAAAACTTTCAATCTTTTAAAAATGATCAAAACTACAGGTATATCAAACATGATTTCCTCCACTAAATCGCTTTGTACCATTTTAACACAGTTCAGCGTGAAAATCAAGCGTGCATGGTGTGATTGACTGGTAGCCTGTGTTCGGGTGATTTAACAAAAAATCATTTGTCAATAATAGCTAAAACCAGCAAATATTTGGCAAACCGACAAGCAAAGAAAGATTGTAGATTTAAACGTATTGACTTGCGTGAACATATGCTGTAAAATAAATAGTAGCTTGATTAGAATTGAGCATAGACCAAGGAGACGATATGCAAGCATTGATGCTCGCTGCCGGGATGGGTAAGCGATTGGGGAAATTTACCAATAACAACACTAAGTGTATGGTCGAGGTTGCGGGGGAAAAATTGATCGATCGCGCCATTGACGCGGTTATTGAGGCAGAGATCAAAAAGATGATCATAGTGGTCGGCTATAAGGGCGATGCTTTGATCGACTATATCAAAGAAAATTACCATGACAGCAAAATCGAATTTGTTTTTATCAACAATAAAGATTATGCGGTAAGCAACAACATATATTCTTTCTATCTGGCAAAAGAGTATGTCATAAACGAAGACACGTTGCTGATGGAGTCCGATTTGATATACGACAAGTCTTTACTGAAGAAAATGGTTTTATGTAAACAAAAAAATGTTGCCGCCGTGGCGAAATATAAAAGCTGGATGGACGGGACGGTAGTTACATGTGATCAGCAAGGATATATCACGCAATTCATTGACAAGGCAGAGATGAATTACGAGTTGCTTGAAGAGTATTATAAAACCGTAAACATATATAAACTCAGTAAAGAGTTCTGTAAAAATGTCTATATGCCGTTTTTGGAAGCATATATGAGTGCATACGGCTTGAATAGCTACTATGAAACGCCGTTGAAAGTTGTTGCGCATTTGGCGAGGACCAGGCTTTTTGCGTATGAATTAGGAGAGATGCCGTGGTACGAGATTGATGACGCTCAAGATTTGGACATAGCTAATGTAATGTTTAGTTGCGGAAAACAAAAATATGATCTTGTCATGTCTAAGTTTGGAGGATATTGGCGATACGAGTCGATGTTGGATTTCTGCTACTTGGTTAATCCTTATTTTCCGACAAAAAAGTTTGTGCAAAAAATGCAATACGAGTTCCCAAAGTTACTGGGGGCATATCCGTCCGGGCTTAATATGCAGAATATGAATGCAGAAAGAATTTTTGGCGTAGACAAAGAGCATATTTTGGTAGGCAACGGAGCTTCGGAGTTGATTAACGCGCTAGGTGAAACATTTAGAGGAAGGGTAGCGGTGGGAGTACCCACATTCAATGAATATGTGCGTTGTTTTAGAAATTGCGAGATTGCGTATGTAGATAATTCCAAATGGGATTACCGCTTTGATCTTGACGAATATAAAAGAGCATATGAAGATGCGGATATGCTGTGCGTGGTCAGCCCCGATAACCCGAGCGGGGCTATGCTGACGAAAGAGCAAGTCTTAGATTTGGCAGAGTATGCGAAAGAAAGAGGAAAGAGATTGCTTTTGGATGAATCGTTTATCGATTTCGCGGAGCCTGAAAAAAGGTATACATTGATAGATGAGGAAATATTGACTGATTACGACAATTTGATCATAGTCAAGAGTATAGGCAAATCGTATGGCGTTGCAGGATTGAGATTGGGGGTGTTGGCATCGTCGGACACGCAGTTGTTGTCGATGATAAGAGCTAATATGCAGATTTGGAATGTAAACAGTTTTGCCGAATATTATTTGCAGATATACAATTTGTTTGCCGCTGACTATGATGCCGCATGCGAAAAGATAGCAAATGAACGGAAAAGAATGATAGTCAGGTTGAATTTAATCAACGGAATCAAGCCTTACGAGTCGCAGGCGAATTATATAATGATTGATCTTGGGGCAAGGTCTTCATATGAATTCTGTGTTGAGTGTCTTGAAAACCATAACATGTTAATTAAAGACTTGTCAAGTAAAAAATTTTTCAAAGGTAGAAATTTTATTCGTGTAGCGATTAAGGATAGGAGAGAAAATGATATTTTCTTGAAAACTATCGAGGAGATGTTGCAATAAAATAAGGGATTAACAAATTGCCAGATGATTTGCGTGTAGATTCATCACAATTTATGGGGTGGGTTGAAAGAGGATCGTTTGTCAAGCATATAAATTTATTGCTGCTAAAAATTTCAATTATGCAGGACTTCCATAGGTTCTTTGATGTCATGCCGCGCGATATAATATAAAATGGTTGACTTTTGATTCGGTTTATGGTAGTAATATTTTAGCAACTCATCAATGAAAGACGCATAGAGTTTTGAGGATGTTAATATGAAAAACATTGCTGTAACAGGGTATTATGGAACGGGATCTTCGGCAATCATAGATGTTTTGTCGGAGTTTAAAGGAGTAAAGTTCGCGTTGGGAAGAAGTACGAACATACCAATCTGCTCTGCCGTGATGGCTTATTTGATCTGTATACATTACTTTTCAGCGATAATACAAATTACCATACTAGGGATATGGCGATTAATCGTTTTAAGGACGAAATGTACAAGCAATATTTTAATGATTTTGGATGGTATGGGTCTTATAGAAAAATCTTTGGACAGAAATATATAGATATTGTAGATAAATTTTTGGCGAAAATCAGTTGTGAAGGCGAGGTGAAATCGCTAGCTCACACAATAAGAATAGGCTTTTCACTTGGCAAAGCTATAAAACAGTTTGGGGCTCGTATCCTTTTGGGAAGGCGATTTGATAGATATGGGCGCACATATGTTTCAGATAATAAAACACAAAGATTTTTGCTTGTAAATGAGCAACAATTTATACAGTATGCTCGAAAATTTATTAAAGAATATTTTGATATGTGTGCTGAAGAGGATAATCTTATGATTTATGATCATTTGATTTTGCCCAAACAGACGGCCGTAGTTGAAAAATTTTTTGACAACGATTTTAGATTGATAATCGTTGATAGAGATCCAAGAGATGTGTTTTTTTCGGATAAATATATTTTGGATACAGCAAAATTTCGATATGCAAAAATGCCGGGACCGCGAACAGTAGAGGGCTTCTGTACTCACTGGAATGCAATGCACGAAAAAGCATCAAGATATTTAAGTAACGAAAAAGTATTGGTAATCAAATTTGAAGATATAATTTATAATTATAGCAGTACATTAAATAAGCTTTGTGAGTTTTGTGAAATATCTAGAAATGCGCATATTGACGCGGGGAAGTACTTTAGCGCAGAGATTTCACAAAAAAATACGCAAATTTTCAAAGTCATACAAGACATTGAAACTCAGAAGTATATAGAAAACACCCTTACTGATTTACTGTATGATTTTCCATATCAATCGTGCGCTTCTAGGAAAGAAATATTTTAACAAGCTAACTGCACTTAAAAAGGCGCAACAAGTGCCCATCTGCTACCGATTCGGTGATGGTTTCAAAAGGGTAGTGGTTCATGTCGCTATTAAGTTTAGCGATATATGTGATGCCGTTAAAGTCAAATTTAAAAACTTTTGCGGTATTGCTACGGTCGTATGGAGCAAAATGAAGCAGGTTGTCCTCTGAGGTGTTTAACAGCCTTGATACTTCGGAAAGTAGTGGATCGTTACTTTGCTTAAGATAAGATCGGTCAAACGCGCGGAGCTCTTCGAGATTTTCAAATTCATACACAATATTATCGCTAAATTTTCGAATATAGATAGGAGGAAGATCGTGTATATGCTTTGCAAAGACATCCTCCCAATATTTGTCATCCCATTCGGCAATAGCTGAATAGTGCTCAAGTAACGGAATGAATTTAGAGGAGAAAGTTTCATCGAGGAAGACACTGCCGTACATATACCATTTCTTGTTGCCACCAATTGTAACTTGAGTAATGCGATTGCGTGCGTCTGTGTCGACACACCATTCGTTCGTTTGAGAGTTTGCAAAAACACAAGAGTACCAAGAGTGAGGTTCAAACGCAGAGTAAATATTGCAGTTCATATAATTATCGCTTGATAAGATATAAGTGTTGTTCAGCTTATCTTTGACACAGTTTAAGCTCGCTATATTGTTTTTTGAGGCGTAATATGGATTGAATACACATTTCACACCATACTTTTGTTTCAGATATTCGAATTGCTCGGCTAAATACCCTGTAACTAAGGTTATGTCAGATATGCCAGCATCTAGCAAATGTTTGATTTGACGTTCGACCATACATTCGCCATAAACTTTTACCAATCCCTTTGGTTGAGAGAGGGAGATAGGAGTAAATCTGCTACCTATCCCTGCAGCAAGAATGATGGCGTTATCTACTTTATAATTCATTTTGATTTCTTCAGTTTCTATTCTATAATATTTGTTAAGTATGTATATTCTAAAAAATTTACAAGACAATGTCAAGCAATTATAGTAGTGATTAAATACAGAGGTGTGAATTATTGCTAGAAGTTAAAAGTGTCGAAAATTAGTAAATTTTGTCGAATGCGAAAAACCTTGTGAAAAGGCGTTGACTTTGGTGTGAAATGCGTGTAGAATCGGGGCGAGTGGGGTAAAGACCGCATTGCAGAGAGCGAGGAGTGGGGCTTAGGGAAGTGTCCGTGGCAGAGATGCCGCGGCGTTTCTCTTTTTTTTGGGGTTGTTGAGACGAAGAATGCGTAAAACGGCGGAGCGGGTTTTATCGACGGAGTGAGAAAAACGGCTGAGCGGACGTAAAACGGCGGCGAAGTATTCTTTGCGGGTTGGGAATTTCCCGACCGGCAAGGCGGTCTTCCGAGGTGCGGGAAATGCGTAAAACGGCGGCGGCCGTTTGGGCGGAGAGTATGCACAAAACGGCGAATGTCGAAAAAGGGCGAGAGCGGTTTTGTGTATATTTTTATATTTTTGCATTAAAGATTGTGCGTGAAAGTTGGGAATATGTGCGAAAGAGGCGTATCGGGGAGTAAAAGAGAGAAAGGGGCGGCGGAAAGGGGGTATGCACAAAATGCGGTAATTTTTGGGAGAAATATTGACTTGTCGCGCGCGCGAGTGTAAAATTATAATATAGGTCGAGCGAAGGCTCGGGCGCGCTGAAGGGAGACGGCGCGGTTTGGAAGTTGCGCACGGGATCGTTCGAGGGGCGGTCCCGAGGCGGGAGAGGCGGTTTGCGCCGAAGGAGGAAATTATGATCGTCACTACTTCTCAATTGCTGGATCGCGCCGCTCACGGCGGCTATGCGGTGCCGGCACTCAATGTGGACAATTTGGAGAGCGTCAAAGCCGTGCTCGAAGCGAGCGCGGAGATGAATGCGCCGGTCATCGTGCAGACGATCCCGGCGACTTTGCGCTATGGCGGAGAGGCGACCTACGTCGCGCTGGTCAACGCGCTGTACGACGGCGGAGCGGACATCGCGCTCCACCTCGACCACGGCGGCGACGAGGAGATATGCGCGCGCTGCGTGGGGTACGGCTATACGTCGGTGATGATCGACGGGTCGGCGCTGCCGTTTGAGGAGAACGTCGCGCTGACGAGCCGCGTCGCAAAGTTCGCGCACCGCGCGTCCGTGTCCGTCGAGGGCGAGCTCGGCTCGATCGGCGGCAAGGAGGAGACGCAGGGCAAGGTCGTCTATACCGACCCCGACGAGGCGGCGGAGTTCGTCGCGCGCACAGGCGCGGACAGCCTCGCGATCGGCGTCGGCACCGCGCACGGCGTCTATCACGGCACGCCGCATATCGCGATCGACCGCATCGAGCAGATCGCGGCGAAGGTGCATGTGCCGCTGGTGCTTCACGGCGCGAGCGGGCTTTCGGACGACGTCATCGAGGCGGCGATCGCCGCAGGCATTCGCAAGATCAACTTCGCGACTCAATTGAGACAGGCGTATACCGCCGGCATCAAGAAGGGCTTCGAGCTTTTCCCCGACGCGTTCGACCCCAAAAAATATATGCCGGTCGCGGTGGACGAGATCAAGAAAGAGGTCAAACGCATCATCGCGCTGTGCGGTGCGGCAAACAGAGGATAGGTCGAGATATCGACACGGATAGCAAAAAACGGAGAGGAAACATGCAATACGTTCAATTCAAGAAAGACGCAAAATTCGATCTGATCGCGATGGGAAGGATCGCGATCGACTTCAACCCGATAGACTATTTCAAGACGCTCGCCGAGAGCAAGGAGTACCGCAAGTACCTGGGCGGCTCGCCGGCAAACGTCGCGGTCGGTCTGGCGAGGCTGGGTAAAAAAGTGGGCTTTGTCGCGCGCGTGTCCGACGATCGATTCGGCGACTATGTGACCGACTTCTTTGCCAAAGAGGGCATAGACGTGTCCCACGTCAAGCGCGCCGAGCACGGCGAAAAATTGGGGCTCACGTTCACCGAGATCCTCTCGCCGACAGAGAGCAGCATCCTGATGTATCGCGACGGCATCGCCGACCTCTCGCTCGACCCCTCCGACGTGGACGAGGAGTATATCGCGTCCGCTAAGGCGCTGCTCATCTCGGGCACCGCGCTTGCGCAAAGCCCGTCGCGCGAGGCGTGCCTCAAAGCGATGCAATTTGCGGAGAAGAACGACGTGCGCATCATCTTCGACATCGATTACCGCCCCTACAATTGGAAGAGCGCGGATGAGATCGCGGTCTATTACACCGCGGTCGCCGAGCATGCGGACATCATCATGGGCTCGCGCGAAGAGTACGACCTCACGCAGGCGATCTCGCTGCCCGGCGCCGACGACGTCGCGACCGCCGCGCATTGGTTCGCGCACAGGGCGAAGATCGTCATCATCAAGCACGGCAAGGAGGGCTCCGAGGCGCATACCTGCGACGGAAAGAGATATAAGATCAAGCCCTTCCCGGTCAAGGCATTCAAGTCGTTCGGCGGCGGAGACGGCTACGGCAGCGCGTTCCTTTACGGCATGTTCGACGGCAAGGAGATCATGGACTGCCTCGAGCTCGGCTCGGCGTCCGCGTCCATGCTGGTCGCCGCGCACGGCTGCTCGGAGTTCATGCCCACGCCCGAGGAGCTGACGAAGTTCATCGCCGACGAAAAGAAGCAATACGGAGAAATGGTCGCGCGCGACTGAGCGCGAAGGAGGAAATCATGGCATTCGGATATCCCAAATTCGACAAGGACGGAGTCAAGGTGCTGACCGATATGAACGGCATCAACTCCGACATGATGATGGACATCAAGGTCGTCAGGCTCGCCGCCGGTAAGAGCGCGAGCTATCTGCAAAAGGACAAGGAGATCTGCGTGATGCTGACCGAGGGCGAAGTCGAGTTCTCGGGCGGAGGCGTCTCGGGCAGAGCGGCGCGCAGCGACGTGTACCGCGATCTGCCGGTCACACTCCACGTCTGCAAGGGCACCGAGGTCACCGTCAAGGCTTTCGCGGACAGCGAGTTCATCTATGTGTCCACGACCAACGACCGCGAGTTCCCGGCAAAGTTTTATCGCAAAGAGGACGTCATCCGCACGGTGTCGTGCGAAGGGCTGTGGGAGAATACCGCCGTTCGTGACGTCAACACCGTGTTCGACTTCTCCAACGCGCCGTACAGCAACCTCGTCGTCGGCGAGGTCATCGCGCGCCAGGGCAGGTGGTGGAGCTATCTGCCGCATTCGCATCCGCAGCCCGAGGTCTATTACTACAAAATGCCGGCGGCGGAGGCGTTCGGCGCGTGCTTCATCGGCGAGGACGAGCCGCACACCGTCAAAGACGGCAGCGTGGGCTGCTTCCCCGGCGGCAAGACGCACGTCCAAGTCACCGCGCCCGGATATGAGATGTATTGCTGCTGGATGATCAGGCACTTGCCCGGCAACCCCTGGGACAAGACGCGCATCGTCGACCCGCGTTTCGCGCATTGGGAGAAATAACCCGATACATATCGGCAAAAACCGAGAGGGAAATATGAAGAAAACCATCAAGATCACGGTAGGAGAGGCTGTCGTCCGCTTTCTGGACGCGCAATACGTCTCCTTTGACGGAGTCGAAAACAAACTCGTGGACGGAGTGTTCACCATCTTCGGGCACGGCTGCGTGCTGGGCGTCGGCGAGGCGCTGTCGATGGCGGAGCACTCGATCAAGGTCTATCAGGGCAAGAACGAGCAGGGCATGGCGCAGGTCGCGACGTCGTTCGCAAAACAATGCAACCGCCGCAAGATCATGCCGTGCTTTTCGTCGATAGGTCCCGGCGCGGCGAATATGGTCACCGCCGCGGGCACGGCGACCGCGAACAACATCCCGCTGTTGCTGTTCATGGGAGACGCGTTTGCGACGCGTCAGCCCGACCCGGTTCTCCAACAGATCGAGCATCAATACGACCCGTCCGTCACGACCAACGACGCGTTCAAGGCGGTGACGCGCTACTTCGACCGCATCTCGCGCCCCGAGATGCTGATGCCGTCCCTTCGCAACGCGATCAGAGTGCTTCTCGACCCGGCGCATACCGGCGCGGTCGCGATCGCGCTGCCGCAGGACGTGCAGGGCGAGGTCTATGATTTCCCGGTCGACTTCTTCGCGAAGAAGGTGACCCCGATCGTCCGTCCCGTCGCTCCCGACGAACAGCTCAAAGCGGTCGCGGCGGCGATCCGCAAGAGCAAAAAGCCGCTGCTCATCGTCGGCGGCGGAGTCAAGTACAGCGAGGCGGGCGAAGTCGTCGCGGCGTTCTGCGAGAAGTACGGCATCCCGTTCTGCGAAACTCAAGCCGGCAAGACGGCGATCGCGTCGTCTCACCCCCTCAACCTCGGCGGTTTGGGCGTGACCGGCAACAGCGCCGCGAATACGATCGCCGAAAACGCCGACCTCATCATAGGCGTCGGCACGAGGTTCACCGACTTTACGACCGCGTCAAAGTCGCTGTTCGCCGACACCAAGGTCGTGACGATCAACGCGTCCGACTTCCATGCGTCCAAGCTGGACGCCGTCAAGGCGGTCGGCGACGCCAAGGCGACCGTCGCGGCTTTGGACAGACATTTGAGCAGATATCATGCCAAATACGACGGCGAGATCGCCGCAGCAAAGGACGCGTGGCAGAAGGAGTACGACCGTCTTGCCGCCGCGGAGATAGGCGACGGCTACGTCCCCGAGATAGACAGCCGCATGCCCGACGCGGTCGACGCGTTCGTCAAGGCGCACGGCGGCGCGATGACGCAGACGCAGGCGATCGCGATCGTTCGCGAACATATCGCCCCCGACGCGATCGTCGTCGGTTCCGCCGGTTCGCTGCCCGGAGACCTGCAACGCATGTGGACGAGCGACGTCCGCGACAGCTACAACATGGAGTACGGCTACTCGTGCATGGGCTACGAGATCGCAGGCTGCCTCGGCAGCAAGATCGCCGAGCCCGACCGCGAATGCTATGCGATGTGCGGCGACGGCAGCTATTTGATGATGCACACCGAGATGGTCACCGCGGTGCAGGAGGGGCTCAAGATCAATGTGCTGCTCTTTGACAACGCGTCGTTCGGGTGCATAAACAATCTGCAAATGGAGCAGGGCATCGACAGCCTCTGCACCGAGCTTCGCTACCGCGACGGCGACAAGCCGATACGCGAGGGAGAGTTCCTCAACATCGACTTCGCGATGAGCGCGAGGGCGTACGGCTTCAAGGGCTACACCGTCCGCAGCGCGGACGAGCTCGCCGCCGCGCTCGAGGACGCCAAAAAGCAGACCGTCTCCACATTGATCGACATCAAGGTCGCGCCCAAGTCGATGACGCACGGCTACGGCGGATGGTGGAACGTCGGCGTCAGCAACGCGCCGCGCTGCGACAGGCAGAAAAAGGCACTCGAAAACAAGAAAAAGATGCTCGCCAAGGCGAGGAAATATTGAGGCGTTTTATGGACGGTAAAAAAGTCAAACTTGCGATCGCTCCGATCGCGTGGACAAACGACGACATGCCCGACCTCGGCGCGGAGAATACCTTCGCGCAATGCGTGAGCGAGATGGCTCTTTCCGGGTTCAAGGGCTGCGAAGTCGGCAACAAGTACCCCAAAGACCCCGTCGTGCTCAAACGCGCGCTGGACATGAGGGGATTGAAGATCTGCAATCAATGGTTCTCTTCGTTCGTGCTCACGCAGCCGATGGAAGAGGTCGAAAAGGCGTTTGTCGCGCAATGCGAGTTCCTGCGCGCGATGGGCGCGGACTGCATCGGCGCGTCCGAACAGAGTTACAGCATCCAAGGCAAAAAAGACGTGCCCGTGTTCGGGAACAAATACATTATGAACGACGACGAGTGGAAAAAGTTCGCCGACGGGATGAACGCATTGGGCGCGATCGCGAAGAGCATGGGGCTCAAACTCGTCTATCACCACCACATGGGCACGGTCGTGCAGACCGCCGCGGAAGTGGACAGGATGATGGAGATGACCGATCCCGAGGTGTTCGGCTTGCTGTTCGATTCGGGGCACCTCGCCTATTGCGGCGAAGATCCGCTCGCGGTGCTCAAAAAGCACTGCAAGCGCGTAAGGCACGTCCACCTCAAGGACATCCGCCCGGACGTCGTCGCCGAGGTCAAAGCGAAGGGCAAGTCCTTCTTGGACGGCGTGCGCATGGGCGCGTTCACCGTCCCCGGAGACGGAGCGATAGACTTTGCGCCGATATTCGCCGAGCTGGACAAGGTCGGCTACGAGGGCTGGATGGTCGTCGAGGCGGAGCAGGACCCCGCCAAGGCGGATCCGCTCGAATACGCTCTCAAAGCGAGGGCTTACATCAGAGACAAAGCGGGCATTTGACCGCAAAGGAGAAGAAATATGGCAATCAAGACGTTGGGATATTTTACCAATAATCAATTCGTTCAGTCCAAGACGGACAAGTACTATCCGGTGTTCAACCCGTCCACCGGCGAACAGATCGCGCAAATGCCGCGCTGCACGACCGACGAGATCGCCAAGGTCATCGACAACGCCCACGAGGCGTACAAGAAGTGGTCGAGAGTGCCCGTGCTCAAAAGAGTGCAGATCCTCTACCGCCTGCGTGCGCTCCTCGACGAGCATATGGACGAGCTGACCGAGCTGTGCGCGACCGAACACGGCAAAAATTGGGACGAGAGCAAGGGCGACATCCTCAAGGCGAAAGAGGGCACCGAACTCGCGTGCTCTATGCCGTCGCTGCTCCAAGGCGAGAGCCTGATGGACGCGTCGAGCGGCTATGACACCGTGCTCTACCGCGAGTCGATGGGCGTGTTCGCCGGCATCGCGCCGTTCAACTTCCCGGCGATGATCCCGATGGGCTGGATGACCCCGGTCTGCATCGCTTGCGGCAACGCGATCGTCCTCAAAGTCGCCGGCGCGACCCCGATGACCTCGCTGCGCATCGCCGAGCTGTACCGCGAAGCCGGTCTTCCCGACGGCGTGCTCAACATCGTCAGCTGCGACCGCAACGACACCCAAGAGCTGATCAGCAACGACAAGATCGTCGGCATCACCTTTGTCGGTTCGACCAAGGTCGGCAGATATATCTATGAGACCGCCGCAAAGTACGGCAAGAGAGTGCAGTGCCTGTGCGAGGCGAAAAACCACGCGCTCGTGCTCAACGACGCCGCGCTCGACCGCACCGCGGCAGGCATCGTCAACGCGACCTACGGCTGCGCCGGCGAGAGATGTATGGCTCTGCCCGTCGTCGTCGCCCAAGAGGGCATCGCCGACGCGCTCGTCGCCAAGATCAAGGAACTTGCGCAGGGCATCAAGGTCGGTCCCGCCTATGACAAGACGACCAAGCTCGGCCCCGTCTACAGCAAAGAGCATAAGGAGAGCGTCTCGGCGTGGATACAAAAGGGCATCGACGAGGGCGCGACGCTCGTGCTCGACGGCAGAAATACCGTCGTCAAAGGCTATGAGAAGGGCTTCTATCTCGGACCCACGATCCTCGACAACGTCACCCCCGAGATGACCGTCGGTCAGCGCGAGATCTTCGGACCCGTCCTCTGCATCAAGCGCGTCAAGACCTTCGAGGAGGGACTTGCGGTCATGAACGCCAACCCGTTCGCGAACGGCTCGGTCATCTATACCCAAAACGGCTATTATGCGCGCGAGTTCGTCCGCAACACCGACGGCGGTATGGTCGGCGTCAACGTCGGCATCCCGGTGCCGGTAGGCGTGTTCTCGTTCACGGGGCACAAGCACTCCTTCTTCGGCGACCTGCATTGCCTCGGCAGAGACAGCTTCAAGTTCTTCACCGACAGCAAGACGGTCACCACCCATTGGTTCGACGAGCATGAGGCAAAGTCGACCCACGTCACCACCTGGGACGGCACGATCTGAGGAGGCGCGCTATGTTGAGACTCGGTATCATCGGCGCAGGCAGGATAGGCAAGGTCCATTGCGAATCGATAGGAAGATATGTCAAAGACGCGGTCGTCGCGTGCGTCGCCGACCCGTTCATGAATGCCGAGACGGAGAAGACCGTCAAGGCTTTGGGCGCCGAAAATGTCACCAAGGATTACAGAGAAATACTCGCCGACAAGAGCATCGACGCGGTGCTTATATGCTCGTCTACAGACACCCACGCCAAAATTTCGATCGAGGCGATCGAGGCGGGCAAGCACGTCTTTTGCGAAAAACCCGTCGACCACGACGTCGACAAGATCCTCGAAGTCAAGGCGGCTCTTGCCAAGAGCAACGTCAAATATCAAGTCGGCTTCAACCGCCGCTTCGACCACAACTTCGAGGCGGTCCGCGACGCGATCGCAAGCGGCAAGATAGGGCACCTCGACGTGCTCAAGATCTGCTCGCGCGACCCCGGCGCGCCCCCGGTCGAGTACATCAAGGTCAGCGGAGGCATCTTCCTCGACATGACCATCCATGACTTCGACATGGTCAGGTTCTTGTCCGGCGACGAGGTCGAGAGCGTCTATGCGGTCGGCGGAGTCACCGTCGACAAGGCGATCGGCGAAGCCGGCGACATCGACACCGCGATCATCACGATGAAGCTCAAGGGCGGCACCCTCGCGGTCATCGACAACTGCCGCCGCGCGACCTACGGCTATGACCAAAGGGCGGAGGCGTTTGGCGCGCTCGGTCAGGTGGCGATCGCCAACGACTGCAAGTCGAGCGCGGTCATCTCGGACGCAAACGGCGTCACCGCCGAAAAACCGCTCTACTTCTTCCTCGAAAGATATATGCAGGCGTATGTCAAGGAGATCACCGAGTTCGTCGACTGCATCGTCAACGACAAGCCCGTTTCGGTCGGCATCGAGGACGGCTTGCAGGCGGTCGCGATCGGCATCGCCGCAAAGAAGTCTTTGGAGACGGGGATGCCCGTAAAATTGTAAGAAAAAACGCAAAACACAGAGAAAAAGCGCGGAAGCTCCGCGCTTTTTCGATGCCTTTTCACAGTTCAGCCGAGGTCTTTGCCGTCGCGCATAAATGCGGCGATGTCCGTGTTTTTGATGCCGTTGCGGTTTTGACGCAGCGTATCCAATGTAAACAGATATTTTGGGTAGTTGTCCCGAATGCGCTCGAACGGACGATATTCTCTCTCTTCGGTGACCGGATCCATGATCGTCATTGCCACTTGAATGTAGTAGTAGTCGTCATGTTTGCGAGTGATGAAGTCGCACTCGAGGTTGCCTATCCTGCCCACGCTCAATTTGTATCCCTTTGTTTTGAGATAGCAAAACAGAATATTTTCGAGCGCCGCGCCGTAATTGACCCGCGCGTCTACGTTTTGAGAGAAGTAGATACCGAGGTCGGCAAGGTAGTATTTTTGCTCGCCGCTCAGAGCCTTTTTCGATCGCAGGTCAAAACGGGGACAGGAGTAGATTATCTTCGCGCTTTCGAGGATCTCCAAATATCTCGTCACGGTTTGCGGAGTGACGGCTATTTGCTCTTTTTTGAGCGCCGCCGCTATGCTTTGGGCGCTGATCATCGAGCCGAAATTGTTGATGACAAAATTTTTGACGCGTTCGAACGACGCAACATTGCGTATCTTGCGGTTGCGCGCGATGTCTTTGTCAAAGATCTGCTCGATTATGCTTTGCGTGTAGAGTGCGCGGTCGTCGGCGTTCGGGAACTCCAATGCCTTGGGGAATCCGCCTTGACGAATGTATTCGTCGAACTCGCCGTGCGTATCGTCCGTCACTGTAAGCCCCAAGAACCTTTTCATGTCGAGATACTCGTTGAAGGTCAAGGTGAACATCTCGATCTCTATATAACGTCCCGTCAGCTTGGTCACCAATTCGCCTCCGAGCAGATAGGAGTTGGAACCGGTGATGAACAGAGAATGACCGCTTTCGCGATAGGCGTTGACAATACGTTCAAAACCGCGTACGTTTTGAACCTCGTCGATGAAAATATACTTTTTGCGACCGTCGGAGATCAAAGGATCTATCGCCTCGGAGAGCGCGCTCGGAGTGGTGACGTTCAAATAGGGACGAGTGTCGAGATTGAGATAGATGATGTCTCCGTCCGATATGCCGCGTTCTTTGAGGTCGTCGATCACCGAGAGCATAAAACAAGACTTGCCGCAACGACGAATGCCCGTTATGACTTTGACAAGATCGCTTTCGTAAAAGCCGCGGATCTTGTTCAAATAGTATTCGCGCTTGAAAATTTGATTTTGCATATTTTCACCTCAACATCAATATAGCATAATCATTGAGTTTTTTCAAGTTAACGCATATATTTTTGCAAAAAAGTGAAAAAAGTATGCGTTAACTGCCGTTTTTTAAGGTTGCAAAAGCAAAAGTTATCACTATCCGAGGGCTAAAAGACGTTTGTCAAGCGCGCTCGGGCGGCGGAAAAGGAGAGGGCGCGGGCGCAAAATTATTTTGTTGACGTGCGCGCGCGTGTGCCTTATAATGGAATTGCGGAACTGCCGCATATGAGGGAATTATGAAGAGATTCGAGATCGACGTGCCGTCGGCAAGCGCGGCAAGACAAATGTTGACGATCGGCGACGTGCGCTTCACAGTGCTTACGCCGCGTCTGCTCCGTGTGGAGACGGGCGCGTTTTGCGACGAGCCGACTCAGCGCGTTTGGAGACGCGCGTTCGACGCGCCGACGTTCGAGCGCGGACAGAGCGGCAATGTCGTCGAGATCGTCACCGCGGATACGCGGTTTGTCTACGACGTCGGAAAGCGCAAAATGATCGAGATCGTCTTGAAGGACGGCAGGCGGGTGCGCAACTTCCGCAAGGGCAACCTCAAGGGGACGCGCCGCACGCTGGACGGCTGCGACGGGGCGGTGCCGCTCGAAGACGGGCTGGTCTCGCGCGGCGGCGTCGCGGTGATGGACGACTCGGACGGACTGATATTGCGCGGCGACAAGATCGTGCAAAGACCGCCTTGCCGCGACCTCTATTTCTTTGCGTACGGCAGCGATTACCGCGGTTGTATCGCAGACTTTTTCAAGTTGTGCGGCGACGTGCCGCTGCTGCCGCGCTATGCGCTGGGCAATTGGTGGAGCCGCTACAAGGCGTATACACAGCAGGAATATCTCGATCTGATGCGCCGCTTCAAGCGCGAAAAATTGCCGATCACGATCGCGACGATCGATATGGATTGGCATTGGGTCGACGTCGTCGGCAAGTTCGGCGAAGAGGCGAGACCGCGCGTTTCGCTCGGCGCGATCGACAGAATGTACAACACGCGCATGCCCGGCTGGACGGGATACAGCTGGAACACCGACCTCTTTCCCGATCACAAAGCTATGTTCCGCGAGCTCAAAGAGATGGGCTATCGCATCACCCTCAACGTGCACCCGGCGCAGGGGATACGCTTCTTCGAGGACATGTATCCCGAGGTCGCAAAGACGGTCGGCGTCGACCCGGCGACGAGGGCGCAGATCCCGTTCTCGCTCGCGGACGAGAATTATATCAAGGCATATTTCGACGATGTGCACAGGCCGTACGAGAGGGAGGGCGTCGACTTTTGGTGGATCGATTGGCAGCAGGGCAAACGCAGCGACGTGCCCGGGCTGGATCCGCTTTGGGCGCTCAACCACTACCACACCCTCGACCAAGCGGATGAGGGCAAGCGGCCGCTCATCCTGTCGCGCTACGCCAAAGAGGGCTCGCACCGCTATCCGGTCGGCTTCTCGGGCGATTCGTTCATGACGTGGCGCTCGCTCAAATTTCAGCCGTATATGACCGCGACCGCGGCAAACGTCGGCTACACTTGGTGGAGCCACGACATCGGCGGCCACCAATGGGGAATCAAGGACGACGAACTCTATGTCAGATGGCTGCAATTCGGCGTGTTTTCGCCCATCAACCGCCTGCATTCCACATCCAATGAGTTTATGGGCAAGGAGCCGTGGAAGTGTACGCGCCTCGGCGAGAGCGCCGCGGACGAGTTTTTGGGGCTGCGCCACAGGTTGATCCCCTACCTCTATTCCGAAAACCGCGCGACTCACACCGAGGGGCGCGCGTTGTGCGAGCCGATGTACTACGGCTACGACGTCCCCGAGGCGTATGAGGCGAAAACTCAATACATGTTCGGCAAAAACCTGCTCGTCAGCCCCATCGTGCGCCCGTCCGACAGGCGTACCGCGCTTGCGTGGGCGGACGTCTGGCTGCCCGAGGGCGAGTGGACGGACATCTTCACCGGCAACCGCTACAAGGCGGGAAAATACCGCGTTTTCAGACCGCTCCACCAAATGCCCGTCTTTGCCAAAGAGGGCGCGATCGTCCCGATGTACGCCTCGGGCGACGACAACGGCTTGCAGCCTGACAGAGCGCTGTGCATTAAGGTGTTCCGCGGCAGCGGCGAGTACGACCTCTACGAGGACGACGGGCTCAGCATGGACTATCGCGGCGGCGCGTTCGTCGTCACGCATATGAGCGTGAGCACGGACGGCGACCGCTTGACATTCAAACTCGAGCCGGGAGGCGGAGACCTCTCGATGCTGCCCGAAGACAGAAGCTGGACGCTTGACTTTGCCGACATAGCCGAGGCGGAAGTCGCCGTCGACGGCATGCCGATCGGCAAGTTGTCGGACGGCGTGTGCGTCAAATACGCCGGCACGCCGCTCACCGTCACATTGACCGCGTGCGCCTTCAAGCGCAACGCCGACTATCGTGAAAGCGTGATCGAGACCGTTTCGCGCTACCGCATGACCAACATGCGCAAGCTGACGACGTTCCGCCGCGTCCCCGACGTGCGCGACTGCCGCCTGCCCCTCTCGCAGGCGCTGCGCGGCCCCATCGAGGAGCTGAGACGCATTTGCGAATAGCCTATTTCAAAAAACGCGTCATATGACGTAAAATTTGAAACAGGACAAGACGGGCAACGAAAAAACCGAACAGCCGACAGCAAAGACCTATCGGCAAGATCATGCGCACTATGGCGAAAGAGATCTACAATGTGCTGCGCTCGGATGACGAAGTGTAGGTGTTCGGCATAAAAAGGCGGCAGCGGCTCTTGAATTTCTTTGAAAAGTTCTTCGGGATCGCATAGGAAAAAGACGCTCCGGGTCGGGGCGTCTTTTGGCGTCGCTAAGAGGATTTGAACCTCCGACCTACCGCTTAGGAGGCGGTCGCTCTATCCAGCTGAGCTATAGCGACATTTGGGGTTGCTAAAAGATTATACTACATCGCCGCGGCGATTGCAAGCGATAGCGAGGGGGTAAAAGATATCGGTCGGAAAGTTGACGGAAAGGGCGGCGGAGCTTGAAGGCGAGCGAGCGGAGCGCTGTCAACGGCGATCGAAGCGATAGTGAGGGGGTAAAAGATATCGCGCAAAAAGTTGACGGAAAGGGCGGCGGAGCTTGAATGCGAGCGAGCGGAGCGTCGTCAACGGCGATCGAAGCGATAGCGAGGGGGTAAAAGATATCGCGTGGAAAGTTGACGGAAAGGGCGGCGGAGCTTGAAGGCGAGGCGGGCAGGGCGCGTCAAAAGAAAATTGCAGGCGGCGCAAATGTGCGATCAAAAGGAGAAAATTGGGCAGAAAAAAGCGCCGCTCGAGGCGGCGCTTGAGCTCACAGCATCAATGGGAGCAAAGCCGTAAACAGGCACAACGCGAGCGTGACCACGAGCGACACGACAAAGCCGGCGATCGCGCATTTGCCTATCTTTTTGGCGCGCTTGGGGAACTCTTCGTTCCAGACAAGGTAGAGCACAAGCCCGACGGTGGGCGCAAAGAAGCCCAGCGCGCCCCACCAGCCCGAGGGTTTTTCTTCTTGCTTGACAGGCTTGTCGGGCGCAGGGTATTCGGGCGGACGGCGGTCGCCGCTCGAAAAGAAGCCGTCGAGCGCGTCGTCGATCCTGTCCGACCAATTTTTCTTTTGTTCGGCAGGGGCGAGCGGCGCGCCGCAATTGCGGCAAAAGGCGTCGTTTGCGCCCACTTCGCTTCCGCACTTGGGACAGAACATACCGCGCCTCCCGTCAGAGCAGCATCGCCGCGAGCGCGAACATCGCGTACGGATCCGCCGCAGAGGCTCCGATGCCGATCGCCGCCGCAACGATGACCATGATGATCGGGATGATGATGCCCGCCGCGACGCTGACGATCACGCTGATCAACGCGCCCTTGCCCGCGTATTTCGCGCGCCTGCGGTGCTCGTCGTACCAGACGAGATAGAGGATCAGGCCGATCAAGGGGAAGAAGAAACCAAGCGCGATCCAGCCCTTGGACGCGTCCTCGTTTTCGCCGTGGCGGTCTTGATATTGGTTGTAGTTGAAGCCCTGCGGGTTGTAGCCGCCCTGCTGCCCGTAAGGGTTGCCGTATTGCTGACCTGCGTTGCCGCTGCCGAACGGATCGGCGCCCGGTTGGGCGGTCGTTTGTTGATCGTCGGGCTGAGCTTGCGACGCCTCGCCCTCCAACGCTATCGGCGAGCCGCAGCCGCGGCAAAAACGGTCGCCGGGATTCACTTCGGTTCCGCATTTGGGACAAAACATGATGATTACCTCCTTGTTTTTTCGTGCCGCGTCATCCTGCGATCAATCCGATGAGGAAGGTGAGCACCCAGAGCACCACAGCGGCGATCACGCCTATCAACGCGCCCTTGCCTGCGACCTTGGCGCGCTTGCGGTGATTGTCGTACCAGACGAGATAGAGTATCAAGCCGACGACAGGGAAGAAAAACCCGAGCACTCCCCAGCCTGCGGAGGCTTGTTCGTTCTCGCCGTGATCTTGCTTGTATTGATCGTAGTTGAAGCCCTGAGGCGAGCCGGCGTTGCAGCCGCTGCCGAACGGGTCGGGCGTTGCGCCCGGTTGAGCGCCGGGCTGTTGCGCCTGAGGCTGATCGCCTTGCGCGTCAGTTTGAGCAAACGGCTCGGCAGACGCGCTCGCGGCGGCGTCCTGCGCTATCGGTGCGCCGCAATTGCGGCAAAAACGGTCGTCCGAGGTGACCTCGGCGCCGCATTTCGGACAAAACATGATTGACCTCCTCCATATGTTTTATAATTCAATTATACTACAAATATCATAGGTTGTCAATATCGCTTTCGGTACATCGCCTCGCGCCGCCGAAAATCGCGCCGCCGCTTGCAAAATCACCGAGGTTGAGTTATAATTGACGCATGAGGAAGTTATGAAAAAATTTTTCGCCGCCTTGATCGCCGCGCTTGCGATCGCGAGCTGTCTTGCGCTGTGCGCGTGCGACAGCGGATCGGATGTCGTGCTCGACATCGACAAAGCCAACGAGACCGTCTCGGTCAACAAAGACTTGTATGGGCTGTTCATCGAGGACATCTCTTATGCCGGCGACGGCGGACTCGTATCCGAACTCGTCCAAAACGGCAGTTTCGAATATGCGCCCGACAAGCTCGCCGCATGGCGGTTCGAGGGCGCCAAAGCGAGCGTTTCGGCTTCCTCGCCGCTCAATGATAAAAATCCTTCCCACCTCGTCCTCTCGGTCGGCGGGGACATCGGACGGTTGATCAACATCGGCTATCCCGAATATTACGATTATCCCAAAAGTCACTACAACGCCGCGCTCGCGGACACTCCCGATATGGGCTTCGAAGAGGGCGCCGGCTATCGGCTGTCCTTCTATGCGCGCGGGCTTGACGGCTATCCCGGCAGCGTGAGCGCGATGCTGTTCGGCGTGGACGGCGCGCAATTGAGCGACGAGGTCGCGATCGACGCCTCCGCACAGACGGAGAGCGCCTATCCCGGCTGGGACAGATATGAGGTCGTCCTGACGAGCGACGTCACAGCGGACGGCGGCTTGGAGATCTTGTTTGAAGGGGAGGGCGAGGTAGAGCTCGACTTCGTCTCTCTCGTGCCGACGGACGCATACGGCAGCGGCAGCGAACAATGGAAGTACGTCACGTTGAGAGAGGACCTCGTCAAGGCGCTTTACGACCTGTCGCCCGGCTTCATTCGTTTCCCCGGCGGCTGTCTCGCCGAGGGCGACGACCTCGACAGGCTGTTCTCGTGGAAGAACACGATCGGTCCGCTCGAAGAGCGCGAGCACGCCAACAACATCTGGCGCGACGAGTCTATCGACAAGAGCTACAACAACACCTTCGCGCTCGGCTATCACGAATACTTCCAATTGTGCGAGGACCTCGGCGCCGAGCCGCTCCCGATACTCAACGTCGGCATGATCTGCCAATTCGAGTTCGAGCCCGACTACCGCGACACCGAGGCGGACTACCGCAAAGGCAAGCTGAGCGAAGAGGAGTGGAACGACTATCTCGACGAGTTCGCATTGAGACCGGGCACCGCCGAGTTCGACGCGTACACACAGGACATCCTCGACCTCATCGAGTATTGCAACGGAGACGTTACGACGACGTGGGGCGCGGTGCGCGCGGCAAACGGACACCCCGAGACGTTCGATCTCAAATATATCGGACTTGGCAACGAGAATTGGGGCGACGTCTATTGGCGCAACTTCGACGCGCTCTACAATGCAGTCAAAGAGGCGTACCCCGACATCACCGTCATCTCGTCGGCGAGCTATCAATTCACCGGCGACTACATCGACGAGTCGTGGGACATCATCGCCGAAAAGTACCCCGACACGATCGTCGACGAACATTACTACACGAGCGGAAACAAGCTGTTCGCCAACAACGACCGCTACGACGACTACGACCGAGACGGCGCGCAGGTCTTTGTCGGAGAGTATGCGGCGACCCCGTGGGGGATAGGCACCGACATCAAAGCCAACAACATGTGGGCGGCGATCGAAGAGGCGGGCTATCTGACCTCGCTCGAGCGCAACGGCGACATCGTCAAGTGGGCGTCCTACGCGCCTACGTTCGCCAAGCTCAACGCCCATTGCTGGGAGCTGAACATGATCTGGTTCGACTCGCACGACGTCGTTCTGACGCCCAACTACTTTGTGCAATTACTGTATTCTAACAACACGGGCACGAAATTTATCGCCACAAGCGGGGCGGCGGACATCAAGACTTCGACAACGATCGGAGAGGACGGGACGCTGTTCGTCAAGCTGGTCAACGAGTCGTCCAAGCCGAGGGAAGTGACCCTCGACGTCGCCGACACGGACGGCGGTTATGTCGGCTGGTCCAACGTCTTCATCGACGGCGTCAAGGCGGCGTGCAACGAGCCCGGCTCCACCACCGTCGCGCCCGAGGTCGAAGAGGGAAGAGTGAGCGGAAACGCCGCGTCCCTGACCGTCAAACCGTACAGCGTCAACGTCATCAGGATATACCGCGAAGGCGCGGACGTCTGGATGCCGCCGGCGCTCCCCGCCGGCATGGGCGAGAAGACGGAATACGACGATTTCTTCGTCGACCCCTACGACGCGATCGCATGGGGAGTGAGCGCGGTCGTCGTCATAGCTGCCGCGGCCGGCGCGGCGATCGCCGTCGCGATCAAGAAGAAAAGAGCGGCGCGCGGAGCGGATGCGGACGACGCGCGGTGAGAGCGAAAAGAAATACACGGATGAGTACAAAATGTGACTTATCCCGCGCTTTTTCGCACGACAGGAAGAATGTTTGTACTATTTTGTGTACAAAGTTGCAATTTCTTCTTGACAAATCCGTTTTAATATAGGACAATTATTATAGACTTTGTTTATAGTAAAATCGAGGTATGGTAAAGGCGGTCAGACAACACAGCTCGAGGACGGACGGCAAAAAGAGTCTGTCCGTGGTCGACTACAACGGGCATAAGTGCGTGATGAAGGTGTATTCGTCCGAGCGCGTGCCGCACGAAGAGGCGGCGGTCATGAGACAGCTCGGCATCACCGGTTACGCGCCGACCGTGGTCGAGGCGGAAGGCAACTACATCATTGCAGAGTACGTCGAGGGCGAAGACTATGCGACCCTCTTCCGCAGGGCGACGATGACGGACGACGAACAACTTCTCGACACGCTTGCGACGAGGCTGTGCATGTTCCTGCAGATGTTCTACTCGCTCGAAGAGGGGCACATCATCGGCAGGATAGACTTTGACGAGTTCATCCTCTCGCACGACAGGTGTTGCTGCGTGTGCTTTTCGTCCATGCGCGAGGGCTTGCCCTATCAGGACATCGCCCAGATCGTAGCGTATGCGATGTGCGCCGCTGTAGGGGGATGCTATGCGGCATATCCGTTCGTAAAGAGGGTGCTGGACGGCTTTCATATCGACATGACGGGCATCGTCAACGATATGGGCGAATACATCGACGCATACGCCGAGGAGACGGGCGCTTTGATCGACAAGAACGCGATCTTGGAGGCGGCGATGAGTCTCGCGGACGGCGATGTGATGAAAAAATGGCAAACGACCGACTGACGTCGGAATACAATAACAACAGGAGGCAAACAAATGAAATTCGCAGAGAGATTAAAAGAGCAGAGACTTGCTCACGGGTACAATCAGGTGTACGTCGCCAAGTACATGCAGGTGTCCCAGGTGTCAATCAGCAATTGGGAGCGCGGACTCAAAGAGCCCAGCTATCAGGCGTTGATCGACCTGGCAAATCTGTTCGGCAAGACCACCGATTATATGCTCGGTCTGGAAGACGACGACAAGTCCGCTCGCTGAACCAAGTTAGGAAGATAAGTTTTTCTATCCCCCGAAAGGGAGACGGATATATGTGTGCAATTTCGGGCGCGGCGCAAGCCGCGTCCTTTGCTTTTTGAGAGGGAGCGCGCCGCAAAAACGAGACAAATTTTGCGCTTTGCAAATAATAACGCCGTAACACTTGATATTGCGCGCGGATTTTGTTATTATATTTATAACTGTGCACACGCATTGCGCAACATCGTAAAGGAATAGATTATGAAGAACAGAATTTTGGTCGCAACTTTGATCGTTTTGCTCGTCTTCGGGGCGCTCGCCGTCATGGCGGGATGCTCGGACACGCTCGCCGCACCCGTCAACATCACCGTGCGCGGCGACGATCTCAGCTGGGACAGGGTGGACGGCGCCGCAAGTTATGTCGTCACCATCGTCGGCGAAGGCTATTCGGACGAAGGGACGTCGGACAACGGCTTCTACAAGCTCGAGATCACCGAGCCCGGCACCTACACCATCACGGTCGCGGCGGTCGCCGAGGACGGTACCGTCGGCAAGACAGGCAGCATTTCCTATTTGTTCAAACAGAGGCTCGCCACCCCCGGCAAGCCCGTCTACAACGCCGGAGTGCTGAGCTGGGACGCGGTCGAGAACGCCGTCTCTTACAGTCTGCGCGTATGGGATCCCGTCGATGACGAGTTGATCGAGAACATCGACGGCATCGAGGGCACTTCGTACACTCTCGACGCCGAAAAGTACGGCGCTACGGGCGCTTACGACATCTCCGTGATGGCGGTCGCCGCCGCCGACGGCGTCTATTCGGACAGCGAGTACAGCGAGGCATATTCGTTGGTCAACGGCACGACGCTCGCCGTTCCCGAGATCAGTTCGATCGGCACGCGCATACGTTGGAGGACCGTCACCGGCGCGACCGGCTACGACGTCAAGCTGACCGAGCGCACAAGCAAAAAGGAATACGGCTATCACACCTCCACATCTTCGACCGCGTCGACCGCTTCGGTCGCGATCACGAGCTTCAAGGTCGAGGAGGCGGGCGTCTATGACGTCACCATCCGCGCGACGGGCGACGGCTTGGTCTACACGACTTCGGCGTGGAGCGATGTCAACGAAGAGTATGTCGTCTACAAGCTCGCCGACTTCGGCGAGGACGCGCTCAAAGTCGTGCTTGAAGAGCAGCTCGACGACAACGGGCTCCCCGTGCAAAAATTGATCTTCACCGTCACCGCCGAGCAGGCGGCGAACGTACAGCAATATTCCGTCTCCGCGCTGCCCGTCGAGGGCGACGGCGACAACGGCTCCGCGCTGTCGCGCACGATCACCGTCGACGCGGACAAGGAGACCGTCGAAGAGGGCGACGAGTGGACCAAGACCGTAGGCGACGACGGCTCGATCACCTATACGGTCGACCTCGACTCCATCTTCTTTGAAGAAAAGGGCGTCGCGCTCGATCCGCAAGAGGACGAGTTCGCGACCCGCAATTACGGCAGGCTTTACAGCATCCGCGTGCAGGCGAAACGCGACAGCTCGGACGGCGTCATCGACGGCACGGCGACGATCGCGGACGGCGAATATCAAAGCTATCTCAAACCGTCCGCAGATGCCTCTACCGGCGTCTACAAGGTCACCAATGCCGGCGAATTGGCGTTCATGCACTTTGACACCGACGCGATCTTTCATCTGTGCGCCAACATCGACTTCGACGGCTACATGTGGAGGACGATCGACAGCTTTGCCGGTCAATTCAGCAACAGCCACTTCTATATTCTCTCCGACTTTGCGATAGACGGTGAGGGGAACGAGGTCGCGTTCTTCGGCACGCTGAGCGGCACGCTCAACGACATAGTCATCGCGAATGCGACCGTTGCCGCCGAAGAGGGCAAGGCGCTCGCGTTGCTCGCCGCGGTCAACGACGGCTCGATACGCGGCTGTTTCGTCTCGGGCGACGTGGACGCGGGCTCGGGGCTTGCGGGCGGACTTGTTGCAGTCAACAACGGCACTATCACGGGCAGTGCGGCGTATGCCGACGTGACCGGTTCGGTCGCGGGCGGACTTGCCGCGATCAACACCGCGAACGCTACGATAAACAATTCCTCCGCCTGCGGCGCGGTCACCGCGAGCTATGAGGCGGCGTCGGCGGACGAGACTGCCGGGGTGCAATATGCGGGATATGAAAACAAGGTCGAGGCGGGCGGTTTCGTCGCCGAGAATTTCGGGTGGATCACAAACGGCGCGTACGAGGGCAACGTCTCCGCGGACAATACCGCCGCGGGTCAGACCGTCCGCGCGGGCGGTTTTGCCGCATACAACGAGGGCGCGATCCAAAGCTCGTATGCGGGCGCGCTGTACAGCAACGATCAGCAAAAGCGCAACACCGTGACAGCGCTGTCCGACACTCAGGCGGTTGGCGGCATCGCGGCAGGCGGCTTTGTCGGCGTCAACGTCTCCAATGGGGGCACCGTCGGCGCAACGCAATTGACCTCGGGTTCGATCGAGGACAGCTATGCCAACGCGCTCGTAAGGTGCGCGACCGCGGGCGGATTCGCCGGCATAAACGACGGCGCGATTTCGTACAGCTATTCCATCGGCGGCGTCGCAGCCGGGTCGGTCTCCGGAAGCGGCTTTGCCGGTACCGGCAGCGGAACATATGTCTCGTGCGTGTTCTATGACGCCGATCTCGGGACGATGCCCGAGACAGCGGGCATAACGCGCGTCGTGCGCGAAGGCAACGACTTCAATGCTGTCGGCGCAAAGATCGCCGAGGCGCTTGAAGGGCACTTCTTCAAGGCGGAAAACGCAGCCAACCCGGTGATCGCGGGCATGTACTTCGCGGACGCGAGACACCTCGACCTGACGCGCGGACAATATGTCGATCTGACCTATTGGACGGTCGGCAGCGACGGAAAGGTCACGGCCACTGAGTTCGACAACGAGACGGAGGTGTTCGGCGACGAGTTCGGCGACGAGGAGTCGACGGGCAGAGGCGTCGGCGAATATGTGATACGCATTCCGATGAGCGGAATCGGCAACGTCATATATGTGTCGATGACGGTTTCGAGATGAACTTGTGCGGAGCGGCGACGCTCCGCGTTTTCGTTTACGCGTGCGCGCGCAATTTTATGCGCGAACGATTGAAAAAGCGCGCGCGAACTGATATACTGTAAGGGACGGGGCATCCCGAAAATAAGAGGAAAATTTATGGACAACGAAAAGGAACAACTCGCAGACGCCGCCGCTGCCGAACAGAGCGCGGATACGGCTGCCGCATCGGGCGGATCGGGCGTCGACATGAAACTCGACTTCAAGCGCACGCTGTTCGTCGGCTTTGCCTTTATGGGCATCATGTGCTTTTGGGAAGTCTACGACTACATCATGCCGCTCATCTTGCAGCGCGTGTTCGGCATGGAGTATGCCGAGTACGGCATCATCATGGGCTTGGACAACTTGCTGGCGATCTTCCTTTTGCCGCTGTTCGGGCACCTTTCGGACAGGCGCAGCAAAGCCAAGTTCGGCAGGCGCACGACCTTCATCTTTTGGGGTACCATCCTTGCGGTCGTGTTCATGATCTGTATGGCGGTCATCGAACACGTCCAGTACGGCTTGCTGACCAAGGAGGTCGGCGACCTCGACGATCCGCAGGTCGTCTATGACTATATGACGCAATACGGCGGCAATTGGAGCGGCGACGCCAAGAATAGCATAGACGCGTTCATCGCCGGCTGGCAGAACGCCGACTATCAGACGTGGTTCAAGGGGCTTGCGGACGGCTCGATCGAGCTGACCGCCGAGCAGAACGCCCTCTACAACTCCGAGTTCCTCACGCCTTTCTATGAGGCGCAGCGTCTGATCGCCGCGCAGGTCCGAGGGGAGAACATCGGGCTTTTGGTGATGTTCATCTTTATGCTTTTGGCGACGCTGGTCGCGATGTCGTCCTACCGCTCGCCCGCGATCGCGCTGATGCCCGACGTCACGCCCAAGCCGCTGCGCTCGCAGGCGAACGCGCTGATCACCTTTATGGGCGGCGCGGGCGGCTTTGTGTCCATCCTCATCTACACCGTCTACAACATGGTCTCGCCGGGCAGATATCAGTCTTCGCACATCTGGATCTTTGTCGTCCTCGGCGTGCTGATGCTGGTCATGCTGGGCGCGTTCTTGGCGGTCGTGCGCGAGAAGAAGTTCGTGCAGATGCGCTACGACGAGGAGAAGAGGTGGAACGTCGTCGACGAAGAGGAGGTCCACGCCAACGAGCCTCTCGGCAAAGAAAAGAGGCTGTCCTTCTTCCTCATCCTCGGCACGGTCTTCCTTTGGTTCTTGGGCTGGAACGCGATCAAGAGCCACCTGTCCACCTATGCGACCGGCGTGCTCAAATTCGAGGACAGCTTTGTGTCCGTCATCAACATCCTCAACGGCGCGGGCGGCGCGATCGCACTGCTTCCCGTCGCGCTGCTTGCAGCCAAGTTCGGCCGCAAAAAGACCATTTTGATGGGCGTCATCATCGCGGTGTGCGCGTTCGTGCCCTGCATCTTCCTCAACGACGGCATCAACGCCACGCTGCTCAAAGTCGCGTTCACCGCGTGCTTCTTGATCGCGGGCTTCGGTCTTGTCATCATCAACGTCAACACTCTGCCCATGGTCACCGAGCTTGCCAAGGGCAGCAACGTCGGTCAATACACCGGCTACTATTACGTCGCGTCCATGACCGCGCAGGCGGTGACTCCGTACCTGTCCGGTCTCATCATGGACGCCAATCCCGGCAAGGAGAACCTCATCTTCGTCTACGGCGTATGCTGCATAGCGATGGCGTTCGTCACGATGTTCTTCACCAAGCACGGCGACAACCGCCCCGAGAAAAAGAAGAAGACCATCGAATACTTTGCCGACGAGGATTGATATGGCGAGAGGATCGAGAAAGCGCAAACGCAAACTGCTGATCGCGATCGTTGTCATCGTGCTGATCGCCGCGATCGCGCTCGGCGTGCTTTACGCGGTGCGCCCCGACATCTTTGATGCGATCGTCTCGATGTTCGTGCCGGAAAAGCCGGACGAGACGGAAAAGCCCGACGTACCCACGCTGCCCGACAACACGACTGTCACAGGCGACATTTTGTCCGTGCGCGTGCTCGACATAGGGCAGGGCGACTGCATCTACATCGAGTTCCCCGACGGGCAGAACATGATCATGGACATCGGCTCGGAGCGCAACACGAAGTCGCCGTGGAACGTCATCAACGGCGTGCTCGAGGACGAAGAGGTCGGGCAGATCGACTATCTGTTCATCACGCACGGCGACTACGACCACATCCGCGACGCCAAAAAGCTGCTCGACAATTACGAGGTCGTCAACATCTATATGCCGCTCGACGGGGCGCAGGATTCGGCGACGTGGAAAAATCTGCTTGTCGCCGCGGACGAAGAGACCTACACCGACGCTTCGGGCGTCGAGAAGCCGTCCGTCTATCACGAGAACATCGGCGCGTTCGCGATCAAGGGCGAAAATTGGGTGATGAATTGCTACACCTTCGACGAGGCGGACTATCCCGAGTGCGACGACTCAGATCCGATCAACGCGGTCTCGCCGATTTGCCTGCTCGAATATGCGGGCAGGACGATCGTGCTGACAGGCGATTCCAACGAGATCAACGAGGAATATCTGCTCGCGAAGGGCTACTTCGACGACGTGGACGCGGACGTGCTCAAAGTCGCGCACCACGGCTCGAGGACGTCGACGACGCAGGCGTTTTTGGACGCGATCGACGCCGAGTTCGCGATCATCTCGACCAGCGGCACCGAGGAGCAGCCGCACGAGAAATACACACATCCCGACCCCGAACTTATGGAGAGACTGCGCGGGTATGAAGACGTCACGCCGGACGGCGACTATGACGGCTTCCGCGACATCTACATCACTGCCGAGGTGGGCACGGTGACCGTGCTCGTCGGCGAGAACGGCGGGCTCAACATCTTGACCGAGAGCGGCGAGAAGGAGTACGTCGGCGAAGAGTCGGACGGCGCGCAAGAGGGCGAAAATTCGGGCGAAAACACAGACAATACGGGCGGGCAGGGAGAGCTTCCGGACGCGACCGTCCCCGAGGATAACGAGACCGTCGTCACACCGGCGGCATAAGCTAAGAGAGGTAACAATGGCACAATTCGACATCGAACTCGTCGGCAAAGTCGGATCGATGGCGCTCGTCAACAAGAAGTGGAGCGACGTCGACTACAATGTGCTCGCGCACATCAGCCGCCAGCTGCGCCCCGGCTACATTTGGGTGACCAGCGGCGCGACCGAGATCGGGCGCATAGACTATATCCGCCGCACGGGCAAGGAGCTCAAGGGCGCGTACACCGACGTCAAGAGCGACTATGCGGCGCAGGGACAGGCGATCTTGATGGAGAGCTATCGCCGCTACGTCAACCCCATGTACGGCATTAGGCAGATACTCGTCGAGCACCAGCACTTCAACGACGACGCCAAGGCGGAATCGCTCAAACAATTGCTGCTGCGCTGCCCCGAACAGGGCGCGATCCCCATTGTCAACTACAACGATCCCCTTTCCAACGAGGAGATCGTCAAGACGGAGATCCAAGTGCTGATGCAGCGCAAAAAACACGTCGTCCATTGCGCGGACAACGACGAGACCGCCGCGCAGATCGCCGACCTCGTCAAGTGCAAGCATCTGCTCATCTATACGTCGACGGACGGCATCTACCGCGTCCCCGGCGACCCGTCCACGCTGATCCCCGAGATCAAGGGAAAAGACGACCTCGAATTGATCGCCGCGATCGACGAGTGCCAAAAATTGTGCGACGGCAGTTCGCGCGTGGGCGCAGCCGGAGCTCGCGCCAAATTGGAGTACATCAAGTCTCCGGCGGCGAACGGCACGCGCGTCTACATCGCCAGCCCCAAGTACGACATCAAGGACATCTTGTCCGGCGACGCGCCTTGCACGCGCATCTTCATCGCGTGATAGAGAGTTTTGCCCCCGTCTTCGACGGCGACAGCCGAGTGCTGATACTCGGCAGCATGGCTTCGGTCAAGTCGCTCGAGGCGGGGTTTTTCTATATGCATCCGCGCAACCGCTTTTGGAGCACTCTCGCCGAGATCACCGGCGACCCCGTCCCCGAGAGCATAGAGGGCAAGAGGGAATATCTGCTCGCCCACCGCATTGCGCTGATGGACTCGATCAAGACGTGTACGCGCAAGGGCTCGCTCGACGCCGACATCCGCGACGTCGTCCCGAGCGACATTCCCGCGGTCATCGCCGCGAGCAAGATCGCCGCCGTCTTCTGCAACGGCGCAAAGTCGTACGAGGTCGCAAAGCGCGCATACCCGGGCATCGACTTCATACGTCTGCCGTCCACGTCGCCCGCCAATGCCGGCGCGTGGGATATAAGTAAGTGGTTGATCATAAGAGAGTATTTGATTTGACCGCGCAAGCGGGCAGGTGAGCAAGGTTTTGAGCCGCTCTTTCGGGCGCCTTAGCGCGTCGGCGTGCGGCTAAGACCGCAGAGGGTATTGACCCTGCACGCGCGCCGCGCAAATTCATCCCGAAATAGCGCGCTCAAAACTGCTACGCACCGACAAACAAACGACAGCAAAACCGCTGTCGTTTTTTGTCGGCTTTCTCACCAGCCCGTTGCGCGGTCTTTTTTTGGGCGTGATTCTATGTCGTTACAAGTATAAACGCGCTGTAATAGCGCGCTTCCATAACGTTGCCAAAGGCAACATTTCACGCTTGCGCGATGCGCAAGCATTTCACGCGGCGGTCAAATGACAGCCGTATTTCACGTTTGCGCGACAGCGCAGACATTTCACCGCCGGGCACAACTTGCCCGGCTTTCTTTGGGGCGCGGAACAAAAAAAAGACGGACCCGCTTTCGCGAGTCCGTCTTTTTGTTATCGTTGATTACTTCTTGTCGCTGTCGGCGAGATTTTGATAGGTCTCGAATCTCTCCTTGGCTTGCTCTTCGTTGAGTTCGAACAGCTTTTCGGCGACTTGCGGCTTCGCTTTTGCAAGCTGGGCGTATCTGTTTTCGCCCATCAGGAAGTCGCGGTAGTTGCCGGTCGGAGCCTTGCTGTCCAGCGTGAACGGATTCTTGCCCTGCGCCTTGAGCTCGGGGTTGAACCTGTACAGCTGCCAATAGCCCGCCTCGACCGCCTTCTTCATCTCGATCTGGCTGTTGCTCATATTGATGCCGTGGTTGATGCACGGAGCGTACGCGATGATCAGCGACGGACCGTGATATGCCTCGGCCTCTTTGATCGCTTTGAGGAACTGGTTCATATTGGCGCCCATCGAGACCTGAGCGACATAGACGTAGCCGTAATCCATAGCCATCTTGCCGAGGTCCTTCTTCTTGGTGACCTTGCCGCCTGCGGCGAACTTGGCGACCGCGCCGGTCGGGGAGGACTTGCTTGCCTGACCGCCGGTGTTGGAGTAGACTTCGGTGTCGAGCACGAGGACGTTGACGTCCTGACCCATCGCGAGGACGTGGTCGAGACCGCCGTAGCCGATGTCGTATGCCCAGCCGTCGCCGCCGAACATCCAGATGGACTTCTTGACGAGGCAGTCTTTGTCTTCGAGGATCTCCTTGACGAGGGCGTCGGACGCGCAGCCGCACTTGTCGCAAGAGGTCAGGCAGGCGAGCAGAGCCGCGCTGGTCTCGACGCTTGCCGCGTCGTCCATCGTCGCGATCCAATCTTCGCAAGCCTTCTTGCCCTCGGCGTAGTCCGCCCAAGCCTCGGCGAGAGCCGCGACCTTTTCCTTGAGGGCGGCGCGGCGCGCCTGATAGGCGAGGTTGATGCCGTAGCCGAACTCGGCGTTGTCCTCAAACAAGCTGTTTGCCCAAGCGGGACCATGACCCTTCGCGTTCTTGGTGTAGGGGCAGGTCGGGGCGGAGCCGCCGTAGATGGACGAGCAGCCGGTCGCGTTGGCGACGATCATCCTGTCGCCGAACATCTGAGTGACGACCTTGACATAGGGCGTTTCGCCGCAGCCGGCGCATGCGCCCGAGAACTCGAACAGAGGTCTGTTGAGCTGCGAACCGAGCACGGTGTCGCGCTTGACGGGAGCGTCGGAATCGGGCAGCTTGTCCGCATAGTCCCAATTGGCAGCCTCGCCGTTCGCGAGAGCGGTGTCGAGCGGGATCATCGTCAAAGCCTTTTCCTTCGCGGGGCAGATGTTGGCGCAGCTGCCGCAGCCGGTGCAGTCGAGCGCGCTGACCTGCATGCGGTACTTGTAGCCCTTCGCCGCCTTGCTGTCGACGGTGGCGAACGTCGCGGGCGCGCCTTCGAGCACTTCGGGCTTTTGGACGGTCGGACGGATCGCCGCGTGCGGGCAGACGAACGCGCATTGGTTGCATTGGATGCACTTGGAGCTGTCCCAAGCGGGTACGAACACCGCGATGCCGCGCTTTTCGTACTTGGTCGTGCCGGTCGGGACGCAGCCGTCCGCTTCGATCGCGGAGACGGGCAGCTTGTCGCCCTCCTGCGCGAGGATGGGAGCGATGAATTCGGTGAAGTATTTGTCATCGGTGGTCGGCACTGCGACGGCGCCCTCGGTGGTCTTGCTCCACTTGTCGGCGTCGTACTTGACCTCGACGATGTTGTCGACCGCGTGGTCGATCGCCGCGAAGTTCATGTTGACGACCTTCTCGCCCTTCTTGGAGAAGGACTTGACGACGAACTCCTTCATGTGCTTTTCGGCGTCCGCATAGGGGATGACGCCCGCGAGCTTGAAGAAGCAAGCCTGCATCGCGGTGGAAATGCGGTTGCCGAGGCCGATCTCTTCGACGACCTTGATCGCGTCGACGTTGTAGAACTTGATGTGCTTTTTGGCGATCGCGTTCTTCATCGAGGCGGGGAGTTTTTCGTCCATCTCCTCGACCGTCCACGGGCTGTTGAGCAGGAAGACGCCGCCGTCCTTGAGGTCGCTGATCATGTCGTACTTGACGACATAGGACGGGTTGTGGCAGGCGACGAAGTCTGCCTGGTCGATGAGGTATGCGCTCTTGATGGGCTTGTCGCCGAATCTCAGGTGGGAGACGGTGATGCCGCCCGACTTCTTGGAGTCGTAGGCGAAGTAAGCCTGAGCGTACTTTTCGGTGTAGTTGCCGATGATCTTGATCGAGTTCTTGTTGCTGCCGACGGTGCCGTCCGAGCCGAGACCGTAGAACTTGCAGCTGATCGCGCCGGCGGGAGCCGCGTCGATCTTCTCGGTGACGGGCAGCGAGCGCCCGGTCACGTCGTCGTTGATGCCGACGGAGAAGTGGCTCATCGGCTTTTTGGCGTTCATGTTCTCGAACACGGCGTTGACCATCGAGGGGTTGAACTCCTTGCTGCCGAGCCCGTATCTGCCGCAGACGACGTCGATTTTGCGGCCCGCCTCGTTGAGGGCGGCGACGACGTCGAGATAGAGCGGTTCGCCCGCGCTGCCGCTCTCTTTGACGCGGTCGAGCACGGTGATCTTCTTGACGCTCGAGGGGATCGCAGCCGCAAACTTCGCGACGTCGAACGGACGATAGAGCCTGACTTTGAGCACGCCGGTCTTGCCGCCGTTCGCGTTGAGATAGTCGACCGTCTCTTCGACCGTCTCCGCGCCGCTGCCCATCAAAACGATGACCTCTTTGGCGTCCTTCGCGCCGTAGTATTCATACAGCGAGTAGCGTCTGCCGGTGATCTTGAACACGTCGTCCATCGCCTCTTCGACGATCGCGGGGACGGCGTCGTAATACTTGTTGCCCGCCTCTCTTCCCTGGAAGTAGATGTCGGGGTTTTGCGCGGTGCCTCTCTGAGTGGGATGCTCGGGGTTGAGCGCGCGCGCCTTGAATTCCTTGATGTAGGGCATGTACTTTTCGTCGACGACCTTCTTGATGTCGGCATAGTCGATCATCTCCACCTTGGAGACCTCGTGCGAGGTGCGGAAGCCGTCGAAGAAGTGCAGGAAGGGGACCCTTGACTTGAGCGTCGCGAGATGGGCGACGAGTGCGAGGTCCATGACCTCCTGGACGGAGTTGGAGCACAGCATCGCAAAGCCGGTCTGGCGGCAAGCCATGACGTCGCTGTGGTCGCCGAAGATGTTGAGCGCGTGGTATGCGAGCGCACGCGCGCTGACATGGAACACCGCGGGGGTGAGTTCGCCCGCGATCTTGTACATATTGGGGATCATCAACAGCAGACCTTGGCTGGCGGTGAAGGTGGTCGTCAGAGCGCCTGCGCTCAGCGAGCCGTGCACCGCGCCGGCTGCGCCGGCTTCGGACTGCATTTCAGCGATCTTGAGGGTTTGACCGAAGATGTTCTTGGTACCCGCGTTCGCCCATTCGTCGGCGTTTTCCGCCATAGGCGAGGACGGCGTGATGGGATATATCGCTGCGACTTCGCTGAGCGCGTACGCTACGTGAGCCGCGGCGGTATTGCCGTCGATAGTCATTTTTTTGCCCATTTGTAACCTCCGATAACAGTTTGGACACATCGTGTCCTCAATCTCAACGATATTATATCGCCTGCGCGCGTGATAGTCAATAAATTTCGACCCAATATATGTAATTTCGCATGCGAAAAGAGGCGCGGACGCGCGTCTCCCGGAGCACAACCGCGCGCGTTTTGTTGCGATATCCGCGCGTGTGTGCTATAATTGAAAAAGTTTTGCGGAGGTCGTATGAACGCGATAGAGCTCAAAGACGTGCATTACGCCTATCCCGGCTCGGAAGAGAGCGGGCAAGAGGCGGTCAAAGGCGTGACCCTCTCCATCGAGGAGGGCAGCTTTGTCGCGCTCGTCGGGCACAACGGCAGCGGCAAATCCACGCTCGCGCGCCTGCTCAACGGGCTGTTCGTCCCCACAAACGGAGACGTCGTCGTATACGGCGTCAACACCAAGGACGAGAAGAGGATATACGACGTGCGCAGCCGCGTCGGCATGGTCTTCCAAAACCCCGACAACCAAATGATCGCGACCAACGTCGCCGACGACATCGCGTTCGGACCCGAGAACCTCGGCGTCGAGCGCGAGGAGATAATCCGCCGCGTCGATTGGGCGCTCGAACAGGTCGGGATGAGCGAGTACCGCGACGGCACGCCGTTCAAGCTCAGCGGCGGGCAAAAACAGCGGCTCGCGATCGCGGGCGTGCTGGCGATCAAGCCGCGCGTGATGGTGCTCGACGAGGCGACCGCGATGCTCGACCCCAAGGGCAGAGACGAGGTGATGGCGGTCACGCGCAAGCTCAACCGCGAAGAGGGGATGACCGTCGTCCACATCACTCACTACATGGACGAGGCGCTCGGTGCGGACAGGCTGATCGTGATGAACGACGGGCTGGTCGTCGCCGACGGCAAGCCGAGCGAAGTTTTCAAACAATACGGGCTTTTGAGGCAGATCAAATTGGGCGTGCCGTACGTCACCAACGTCGCGGTCGCGCTGCACGCGGCGGGGCTGGACCTCGACCCGCACATCGTCGGCGAGGACGAGCTGGTGGAGGCGATATGCGCATTGAAGTGAAGGATCTCGCGTTCACCTATTCGCCGGGCACGCCTTTTGCAAAGCGCGCTTTGGACGGGATAGATCTCTCGATCGAAGAGGGGGATTTCGTCGGCATTTTGGGGCATACCGGCAGCGGAAAATCGACATTCATCTTGCATCTCAACGGGCTGATCAAGTTGCAGAGCGGCTCGATCGACGTGTTCGACATCAAGCTCGTACCCGACAAGAAGAACAAGCAGGATCTGCGCAAATTGCGCGGCACGGTCGGGATGGTCTTTCAATATCCCGAGTATCAGCTGTTCGAGGACACGGTCGAGAAAGACGTCGCGTTCGGACCCAAAAATCTCGGGCTTTCGCAAGAGGAGGTCGACCGCCGCGTCGAGAGGGCGATACGCCTTGTCGGCTTGGACTTCGAGGACATCCGCGGAAGGGCGCCGTTCGAGCTGTCGGGCGGTCAAAAGAGACGCGTCGCGATCGCGGGCATCATCGCGATGCAGCCGCGCGTGCTCGTGCTCGACGAGCCGACCGCCGGGCTCGATCCGTACGGCAAAGAGCAGATCTTGGAATTGATCACGCGCCTCAAAAAGGAGTGTTCGCCGACAGTCATCGTCATCTCGCACGACGTCGACGAGATCACGCGTTTTGCGAGCCGCATAGTCGTGTTCAACGACGGCAGGGTCGCGTTCGACCTGCCCATGAACGAGCTGTTCCGCCGCTCCGAAGAGCTGGCGGCGATGGGGCTCGAGATACCGCGCGCGGTGCGCATTGCGGACAAGCTGAGGGCGCGTGGGATAGACCTCGGCGACGTTGTCAACGCCGACGATCTGGTGCGCGCGATAGTGCGAAAATTTGACAAAAACAATATGGACGAAACGGACATCGCCAAGTTGAGCGCAGCGCAGTTCGATTTCGGTTCCGGCGAGGCGTTCGGCGGCGCGGGAGGGGAAGTATGAGAGACGTGTCTTTCGGTCAATACTATCCCACCGGCAGCGTCATCCACCGCCTCGATCCGCGCGCGAAGATCATCTTCATGCTCATCTACATGGTGATCATTTTCTTTGTCGCGTCCTATTGCGGATATGCGCTCGTCGCGCTGTTTTTGTTCACGGTGACCGCCGTCGCCAAGATCCCGCTCAAAACTCTTTTCAAAAGCGTAAAAGCGATACTCGTGTTGATGATCTTCACTGCGGTGATCAACATCTTCTTCTATCACGAGGGCAAGGTGCTTGTCGATTGGTGGATCATCGAGATCACCTTGGGCGGCATAGATTTTGCGATCAAGATGGCGCTGCGCATCTCCCTGTTGGTGATGGGGACGTCGCTGCTCAGCTTCACGACGACGCCCGTCGAATTGACGGACGCGATCGAGAGCCTTTTGCACCCATTGACCTACATCAAGGTGCCCGTTCACGACATCGCGCTCATCATGAGCATCGCGCTCAGATTTATCCCCGGTCTTATGGACGAAACGGACAAGATAATGATGGCGCAAAAGGCGAGGGGAGCCGAGATCGACACCGGCGGATTGGTCAAAAAGATCAAGGCGATGCTCCCGGTGTTGATACCGCTTTTCGTCAGCGCGATCAGGCGCGCGGACGAGCTTGCGGACGCGCTCGACGCGAGGTGCTACAACGCGTCCAAGCATCGCACCAAGATGAAGGTGCTCAAATTCGGGGTCAAGGACGCGGTCGCGACGCTCATCGTGCTCGTGTTCGCGACGCTGATACTTTTGGACAAATATCTGTTGGGCGGCTTGGACGGCTACATCGTCGAGTTCGTCAAGGGGCTTGCGGGATGAGATACGCGATCGTGCTCGAATACGACGGCGCGAACTATTACGGGTTTCAGCGCCAGCGCAACTTCCCGTCCGTACAGCAGACGGTCGAAGAGGCGCTTTCGCTCAAATTGCAATGTCCGATCACATTGATCGCCAGCGGCAGGACGGACACCGGCGTACACGCGATGGCGCAGGTCGCGCACTTTGACTGCGACGTCGAGATAGACGCGTCCGACTTCGGCTTTCGGGTCAACCCGCTGCTGCCGCGCGACATCGCGATCAAGGCGTGCTACCGCGTGGACGAGAGTTTTCACGCGCGCTTTGCCGCCAAACGCAAGACGTACGTCTATCGCGTCTATCTGTCCAAGATCCACGCTCCGCTCAAAGAGAAGTATTGCCACGTCTGTTTTTACGACGTCGACGTGGACAAGATGAAGGCGGCGTGCCGCGCGCTGGTCGGCGAGCACGATTTCCGCGCGTTCATGCTGTCCGAGAGCAAGATGGACAACACCGTCCGCACCCTCTACGACGTGCACATCGACGTGAGCGAGGATGGCAGACAGCTCGATTTTTACTACACCGGCAACGGCTTTTTGCACAACATGGTGCGCTCGATGACGGGGACGCTGATCGACATAGGGCGCGGGCGCTTTCCGGCGGACGCGATGGAGGGGATCATTGCCGGCAAAAAGCGCGCGAATGCGGGCAAGACTTTGGAAGGGAAGGGGCTGACTTTGGTGTCTGTCGATTACGGCGCGCCGCTTTCGGACGGTTTTTGCATTGAAAATCGCAAAAAAGTGGGCGCAAACGATTGACAGAACGTCACACTATTGATAATATATTAAGGCACGCACGAATGAAGGAGAACAAGCCCCTCTCCGACAAGAGGCAATTATCACACGGAGGTCTCATATGAAGACATATATGGCAAAGCCGCAGGATGTCGAGAGAAAGTGGTACGTCGTCGACGCCACCGATATGTCCCTCGGTCGCCTTGCAAGCAATGTCGCGAGCGTTTTGAGAGGCAAGAACAAGCCCACCTTTACGCCCAATGTCGACACCGGCGATCACGTCATCGTCGTCAATTGCGCCAAGGTCGTCCTCACCGGCAAGAAGCTCGAGAAGAAGTATCACACCTACCACACCGGTTATGTCGGAGGGTTGAAGCAGATCCAGTACAAGACGTTGATGGAGACCAAACCCGAGAAGGCGGTCATGCTCGCCGTCAAGGGTATGCTCCCCAAGAATTCGCTGGGCAGACAGATGCTCAAGAAGCTGCGCGTCTACGCGGGCGCCGAGCACAACCACGCGGCACAGATGCCCGAACCGCTCAAATTCTGATAAGGAGTTCAAGATATGGCTACTGCAAAGAAAACCAAGAAGAAGTTGCAATATTGGGGTACCGGCAGACGCAAGAAGGCGATCGCCAGGGTCAGACTCATCCCGGGCGGCACCGGCGCCATCACCATCAACAAGCGCACGATCGACGAGTATTTCGGGCTTGACACCCTCAAGCTGATCGTTCGTCAGCCGCTCGAACTCACCGATTCGCTGAACAAGTTCGACGTGTTCGTCAACGTCTGCGGCGGCGGTTTCACCGGTCAAGCGGGTGCGATCAGGCACGGCATCGCAAGGGCGCTCGTCCTCGCGGATGCGGAGAGCTACAAGTCGACGCTCAAAGCGGCGGGCTTCCTGACCAGGGATCCGCGCACCAAGGAGCGCAAGAAGTACGGATTGAAGAAGGCTCGCAAGGCTCCTCAATTCAGAAAGCGTTGATTCGACGTTGCATTGTCAAAGGACATACGCCTCGGCGTATGTCTTTTTTTTTTGCGCCGTCCGCGGTTTGCGAGAAAACGTATCCGCAAAGGTTGACAATCGCGCTTTTCGGTGCTATATTTTTAGCGGTAAGGGAAGGAGCTGCCGCATGGCAAAAGATCTGACGATGGGCAAGCCGTCATCGGTGTTGATCAAGTTCGCGATCCCGATGATCCTCGCCAACATCTTCCAACAACTCTACAATCTCGCCGACAGCATCATTGCCGGCAACGTGCTCGGCGTCAACGCGCTGTCCGCGACGTCGGTGTCCTATCCGGTGACGCTGATCTACACGGGCATAGCGATCGGTGCGTCTCAGGGCGCGGCGGTAGTCATCGCCAACCTGATGGGGTCGCGGCGCTATCGCGACATGAGCACCGCAGTTGGGACGACGCTGCTGTCCATGTTTGCGGCGAGCGCGGTCTTGACGGCGGTCGGCGTGGCGGTTTGCGATCCCGTGCTCAAATTGCTCAAAACGGACGAGATCATCTTCGCCGACAGCAGCGACTATCTTGCGATCTACACCTACGGCGTGCCGTTCGTGATGCTCTACAACGCCGCGACCGCCGCGTTCAACGCGATGGGCGACAGCCGCACGCCGCTCATCTTGCTGATATGTTCGTCGGTGGTCAACGTCGTGCTCGACCTCGTGTTCACTGTCGAGCAATGCGGGATTTGTTGGGGCGTGAGCGGACTTGCTTGGGCGACGTTCATCGCGCAGGCCGCGGCGTGCGTTGCGTCGCTTTGGTGGATGTTCGTCAAGCTGCGCCGCCTCGTCCGCGCCGAGGAGAGCGAGTCGGAGCGGCAGGGCAGGGTCAAGCCGTTCTCGCTGTCGCAATTGCGCTCCATCTTGCACATCGCCGTGCCCAGCATGCTTCAACAACTGTTCGTGCCCGTAGGGCTTCTGTTCGTGCAGGCGGTGGTCAACGGCTTTTCGCCGTCTGTGATCGCAGGCTACACCGCCGCGGTCAAGGTCAACACGATGTGCATTTCCTGCAACAACATGCTCGGCAACGCGATGAGCGCCTACACCGCCCAAAACCTCGCCGTCGCCGCGCGCGACCGCGTCAAGAGCGGATTGAAGTGGGGCAACGTGCTCGCGCTGTCCGTTTCGGCGGCGTTCTTGATAGTTTCCTTGACCTGTTCTCGCTTTTTGATAGGTTTGTTCGCCGGTTCGCAGGACGCCGGCTTTGACGAAATGGTCGACGCAGGCAAGCTCTTCCTCACGATCACTTCGCCGTTCTACCTGCTCGTCGGCGTCGAGCTCGTCTTCAACGGACTTCACCGCGGCGAAGGCAAGATGCTCCTGTTCATGCTCGCAACGGGCGGCGACCTCGTCTTCCGCGTCGCGTTTTCGTACATCCTCGCGCCGTCGCTGGGCTTCACCGGCGTATGCTGGGCGTACGCGATCGGCTGGATCGTCGGGCTTGCGTTTGCGCTTGGAGGATACTTTATATCGGGGAAGAGACAGCTTCGCTTTTAGGGGACACCCGAAAATAACGCATCGAATCAAAACGCGCGCGTTTGCTTGCAAACTGTGCGCGTTTTTCATACTCGCTATTTTCGGTTTTCCCCTAAAATACCCCTTCCCACGGGACAAGCGCTCGCTCACCGCTCGCGGTCCCGTAAGGTGAAGTCCCCGAAGAGCGCGGTCGTTCGGGGACTTCGTTATCGTATCTCGCCCAAACGCGGTTGGGCGAGATGAAATCACCGCATTATTCTCGAAAAGCGATGTTTTGTTTTTATTTTGTAATGCGGATGAAGTAGGTTTTTAACTCTGCTGCCTCCACGAGGCCACCAAAGTGCTAATCGCTTGAATCAAAGGCGCACCGAAAGGCGCGCCTTTTTCATACAAGCGGCACTTGGGTTCCCCCTCAATACTCCCCCTCCGACAGGGAACTTGTTCGCTCCGCTCACGCCCCTGCAAGGGGCGGCTGTCAAAGAGCGCGGTCATTTGACAGCCGCGTTATCGTATCTCGCCCAAGCGCGGTTGGGCGAGATGTGAACGCAACCTTGTTCGTAAAAGGCAACTGTTCGTTTTGACTTTTATACAGCGGAATAAATGACGACACTTGTCGCGCGAAACCGCGCTGCTCGCGCGACTTGATAGCGAAGTCCCCGAATGACCGCGCGAAAAGTTCGATGCAGAACCGATCAGATCACCGCAATCAAATAATTAAAAGTTGGCATAGAGCCGATTAGATAAACGCAACCAAGTAGCTTTGGGCGAGAGATTTTGCAAAGATTTTGCGGCCTCGTGGAGGCGGCATAGTTGGATATCATAACATTATCAGCAAGCCAAAAGTCAAAATGAAAAAGTAGCTTTTTGTGTATAAGGTTACGATTACATCTCGCCCAACCGCGCTTGGGCGAGATACGATAACGCCCTCGTCGAATGACCGCGCGAAAAGCTCGATGCAGAACCGATCAGATCAACGCAACCAAATTATTAAAAGTTGGCATAGAACCGATTAGATAAACGCAACCAAGCAGCTTTGGGCGAGAGATTTTGCAAAGATTTTGCGCCGTGTGGAACGCCGCTTACCTGCCGGTATGCAAGCGACAGACGGCGTAAAAGATTGCAAAAGATCCGTCCAAAGCGGTGAGAAGTGCCGCGCCGCAAAGCGAGCGCGGAACAAAAACTGTTCGGTTGCCTAACATTTTAATCGGCTTTTAAGTTTGGCATAGTATAATTCGCACAGTCGCAGCGCGCGCCGTTGACAAGAGTATAAATTTGTGATACCTTGTAACATATAATAATGCGCGCGCTGCGCGAAAGCGGATAACAATTTTTCGGAGGCATAGTCGATGAAAAAGACTATTGTCAAGTACTATACAAAATATTGGCTGATGATCCTGCTGTCGACCGCATTCCTCGTCTGTCAGGCGTTGTGCGAGCTTCAGCTGCCGACCTATATGTCCGACATCATCACGTCGGGCATAGCGGTGGGGGACATGGATCAAATTTGGTCGATCGGCATCAAGATGCTGGCGGTCGCGCTCGGCTGCGCGGTCTCGGCGATCTTGGTCGGCTATTTTTCGTCCACGGTGGGTGCGGCGCTCGCGCGCGACCTGCGCTATGACGTGTTCGCCAAGGTGGGCAGTTTTTCGAGCGCGGAATTCGACAAGTTTTCGCAATCTTCGTTGATCACGCGCGGCACCAACGACATCACGCAGATCCAGATCTTTTCCATCATGTTTTTGCGTCTCGTGATGTTCGCGCCCGTCATGGGTATCGGCGGCATCATCAAGGCGGTGCGGTTCAGCCGCGGCATGTCGGGATTGGTCATTGTCGTCGCTGTCGCTGTCGCGGTGCTTTTGGTCGCGATAATCGTGATGATCGCGACCGTGCTGCCCAAGTTCAAGCAAATGCAGACCAAGATCGACCGCGTCAACCAAGTCGCGCAGGACGAACTTGCCGGACTTATGGTCATCCGCGCGTTCAACACTCAGGCTCACGAAGAAAAGCGTTTTGAAGAGGCGAACAAGGACCTGACCAAGACTTCGCTGTTTGCGTACAGGGTGATGGCGATCCTCAACCCGGCGATCACGATGGTGATGTTCGGCGTCAGCATCGCGGTCGTATGGATCGCGGCGGTCAGCGCAAAGGACATCTCCGAGGTCGGCAACATGATCGCGTTCATTCAATACGCGATGCAGATCATCATGTCCTTTATGATGCTGTCGATGGCGTTCGTATTGATGCCGAGGGCGGCGGTGTCGGCGGAGCGCGTCGCGGACGTGCTCGACACGCCGGCGTCTGTCGTCACTCCGGAGCACCCCATCGACGCAAACGTGGACGGCGACATCGTGTTCGACGACGTCGCGTACAGCTACGGCGGCGACGCCGAGGCGGTGCGCCACATTTCGTTCACCGCGAAGAAGGGTGAGGTGACCGCGATCATCGGTTCGACGGGTTCGGGCAAGTCGACCATCGTCAATTTGATACCGCGCATGGCGGACGCGACCGAGGGCAAAGTTACGATCGGCGGCGTCGACGTCAGGGACTTCGACCTCAAAAAATTGCGTGCCGGTGTCGGTTTTGTGCCGCAAAAGAACATTCTCTTCTCGGGCACGATCGAGTCCAACATCAAGTATTCGGACGAGGATATGCCGGACGAGAGGATGGAGCGCGCGGCGGAGATCGCGCAGGCAACAGAGTTTGTCGCGTCCAAAGAGGACGGCTACAAGAGCGAGATCGCGCAGGGCGGCGACAACGTCTCGGGCGGTCAAAAACAGCGTATCGCGATCGCGCGCGCCCTTGCCAAGGAGTGCCCGATCTACGTCTTTGACGACAGCTTCAGCGCGCTCGACTTCAAGACGGACGCGGCGCTTCGTCAGGCGCTCAAAGACAAGCTGTCCGGCGCGACGATCGTCATCGTAGCTCAGCGCGTGGGCACGATCAAGAACGCGGACAACATCATCGTCCTCGACGACGGCGAGATCGTCGGGCAGGGCACGCACGAGCAGCTGCTCGCGTCTTGCCCGGTCTATCTGGACATTGCCAAGTCGCAATTGTCCGAGGAGGAGCTGGGCTTATGAGCGCTAAGATGAATGTACGCCGCCATCGCATGGGCGGACCCGGGGGCGGGCCGCACGGCATGATGCCCGGCGAAAAGGCAAAGGATTTCAAGGGGACGCTCGCCAAGACGTTCCGCTATATGCGCCGCGACGTCGTGACGATCGTGATCGCGTTCGTATTGGCGATCGCAAGCGTCATCTTGACGTTGACCGTGCCCGACATCCTCGGCGCGGCGACGGACGAGCTGCTCGGCGGCGCGATGCAAAAGACCTACTACAACGCGGCGATAGAGATCCAAGACTCGATACCCGAACTCGATCCGTCGATCATAGAGCTGATGGGCGACAAGACGCTCGGCGAGCTTGCCGACGCGGACGTGATCCCGTCCGAGACCGTGACGGACGAGATGCGCGCGGTCACCGTCGCGCAATTGTACGCGGCGAAGGACGCGACGACTGTCGGCGAGTTCTTCACGGCTTTGGGGATGCAGGACAAGTTCTCGGTCGCGGAGAGCTACCGCGACAGGGTGCTCGGCACGTCTTTGACGGACGCTGCGCCGGGCATAGATTCGGGCAAGATCATCGACATCTTGGTCAAGATCATCATCCTTGTCGCGACGTCGGCGATCGTCGGCTACATTCAGGGATTTTTGCTTGCCGGTGTCGCTCAACGCGTGTCTTACCGCTTCCGCGACGACATCAATCGCAAGATAGACAAGCTGCCGCTCAAGTTCTTTGACACGACGACCAACGGCGAGGTGATGAGCTTCATCACCAACGACGTGGACGCGATCTCGACCGCGCTCAACCAAAGCCTTTCGCAGTCGGTCACCGCGGTGACGACGATCGTCGGCGTATTGGTGATGATGTTCAAGATCAGCTGGGTGCTGACCCTTGTCGCGCTCGTGATGGTGCCGGTGTCGCTGGTGATAGTCATGCTCATCGTCAAGCGGTCGCAAAAGTTCTACCTGATGCAGCAGGAGTACCTCGGGCACGTCAACGGTCACATCGAGGAGACGTTCGCAGGGCACAACGTCGTCAGTCTGTTCAACGGCGAGGAGCGCACGCTCGAGGAGTTCAAGGCGTTCAACGACAAGCTGTACATCTCGGCGCGCAACTCGCAATTCTTCTCGGGCATGATGATGCCGCTCATGGGCTTTGTCGGCAACCTCAACTATGTGATCTGCTGTGTGCTCGGCGGCGTGATGGTCATCAACGGATTCGGCGGTTTGACGGTGGGCAACATTCAGTCGTTCATTCAATATTTCCGCCAATTCAACCAGCCGATCAACCAGATGTCGAGCATCGCCAACACCTTCCAGTCGACGGTCGCGGCGGCGGAGCGCATCTTCGGCTTCCTCGAACAGCCCGAAGAGGAGGAGACGGGCTCTCTCGCGCCCGAGGACGTCAAGGGCGAAGTTTCGTTCGAGCACGTCAAGTTCGGCTACGATCCCGAAAAGATCATCATCCACGACTTCAGCTGCGACGTCAAGCCGGGGCAGAGGGTCGCGATCGTCGGACCGACAGGCGCGGGCAAGACGACCATTGTCAAATTGCTGATGCGGTTTTACGAGCTCGGCGGCGGAAGCATCTCGCTCGACGGCGCGGACATCACCGAATACACGCGCGAGGCGCTGCGCGAGCACATCGGCATGGTGCTTCAGGACACATGGCTGTTCAGCGGCACGATCCGCGACAACATCCGCTACGGCAAACTTGACGCGACCGACGAAGAGGTCGAACGCGCGGCAAAGATCGCCTGCGCCGACCACTTCATACGCACGCTGCCGGACGGCTACGACTTCGTCATCAACTCGGATGCGGACAACATCTCGCAGGGGCAAAAGCAGCTTTTGACGATCGCGCGCGCCGTGCTCGCCGACCCCAAAGTGCTCATCCTTGACGAGGCGACGTCGTCCGTCGACACTCGCACAGAGGTGCTCATCCAGCAGGCGATGGACGCGCTCATGCAGGGCAGGACCAGCTTTATCATCGCTCACCGTCTTTCGACGATCAAAAACGCCGACCGCATCCTCGTGCTGCGTGACGGCGACGTAGTCGAGCAGGGCAGCCACGAAGAGCTGCTGGCGCGGAACGGGTTCTATGCTTCTTTGTACAATTCGCAGTTCGAAGATTGACCGCGTATAGCGGCATACCTTTGCGCCGTACGGAACGTCTCGGCGGCTGACCGTGTACGTTTTAGTACACTGGGTCGCCGCCTCGCAACCCGTACGGCGCAAATCTACGCCACTCTCCGCGGTCAATTCGAGGAGAGGGTTTGGATATGGAGTTGCCTACTTTAACTACTTGGTTCTATCTGACAAATTTAACTTTTTCAAGCTTCAATTATGCAATATAGCGACGTGAAGTGTCGCACCGCAGAGCGAGAGCGGAATCAAAAAAGGAAGCGCACCGTGACGGCGCGCTTTCGATCGATCATTGAGCATTGTGCATTTCGCATTGAGCATTATTCCGCTTTCTTTTTCCCTTTCAGTACCTTTAAGATGTCGATCTCTTTGACGGTGCAGTAAGTGGACAATATCGGCACGGCGAGGAAGACAATGCTCATCAAGATGCCGAGGCAATAGATGAGGTATTGCACGCCGCCTTCGCCGAGGAAGATCTGGAACGCGATCACGATGTCGCCGACCATGCTGTCGAGGAATTCGGGCATCGACGCGCCTGCTGCGACGGGGATCATGAGTATGAACGCGAGGAGCAGCGGCACCGTCATCACCGTGCTGTATGCGCAGACGGCGATGGAAAAGACGTTTTTGACCTTGCCCTTGAACGTGCCTGCGGCGGCGGACATCAGCATTATGCCGCACGCCATCGTCGCGATGACGACGACATAGTTGAGCACGAGGTTGGGGAACGCGTCGAAGTATTTGAGCCCGACGTCGGTGCCGAGCGTCTGCAACAGCGAGAGAATGCCCCAAATGTTGAGTCCCGCCGCGACGACGATCATCACGTCTTGAATGAGTTTTTTGCGAGTTTCCTTTTGCATGTCGGTTCCTCCTTGGCAAATTTAATTATAAATGACTTTGGACGTCTCGTCAACCCTCTTGCGGCGGATATGCGCCCCGATCGGCGATGATACACAAATGCATACGTCGGTGCGAAATATCTTCGAACGCTTTGCATATTTGCGCCGTTTTGCTATAATAGTCAAGGAGGCAGTTATGATCTATTGCGACGGCAAGGGCAAAGCATATTCGGACGCAGACAGGCGCATAGCGCTGTGTTTGGCGAGGGCGGCGGCGATGGACGCCGACACTCCGGACGGCAGGTACGACATCGAGGACGGGCTTTACGTCAACGTGATGACCTATTCGCCGCGCTCCGCCGAGGGCGCGACGTTCGAGACGCACCGCAAGTGGGCGGACTTGCAATACATCTTGTCGGGCAGCGAATTTATGGGCGTGCCCGACGCGGCGAACGCGCGCGAGGTCGAGCCGTACGACGAGGGCAGGGACATCGCGATCTCATCCGCGCCGCTCGCTCTGCTGCCGATGAGGGAGCGCGGTTGGGCGCTGTTTTTGCCGGGAGAGGGGCATGCGCCGAGCATCTCGGACGGCAAGTGCGGCAGTGTCAAAAAGGCGGTCTTCAAATTGAGGATATGACGCGAGGTCTCGTCCGTCGCTCAAAACATTGACATCAAAAGTCGCCCTAGCGCATTGCGCATACGGGCGAAAGGGGAGAAAATGAAATATTGGTGGTATGCGGTCATACTTTTGGTGCTTGCGGTCGTGCTGACCGTCTTGGCGATCAAGCTGAGCAAGCGTCCCAAACTTTCGTACATCATTTCGATGACCCTGTCTTGCGTTTTCTTGACTTACAAGAGCGTTGAGTTCATCTACTATCGCATCATAGACTATCCCGAATATCCTGTCGAATATTCGCAATTTGCCTACTTCATGATGGGCGTGACGATGGCGACGGGCTTCAAAAAGACGCGCTTTTTGGCGGCGTTTTCGAGTTTGACGGGCGCGCTCGGATACATAATCGCCGGCTCGATCTCGCCCGACAGCATGGTGACGACGATGTCGTCGACCTACTATGTCGTGTTCGCGGTCATTCAGCACGAGTTGTTGCTCTTCCTCGGCTTGACGATGATGTTCAACGTCGAGAGGTATCGCTACCGCGACCTTTGGATCCCGGTCGTCGGCTCGCTGCTGTTCATAGGCTACTCGCTTTTGGTCTACTATCACTACATCTATCCCGACTATCTCAACGTCGAAAAGATCGTCATCGTCAAGATCGTCATGGGCACGGTGATAGGCTTTGTGATAGGGGAAGAGAACCTCACGCCGGCGATACAGGCGGTGACATCGGTCGCGGTGATCTTGCTCGTCGTCGGGTGCATGTTCTTGTTGTGCCGGCTCAACAACAAGGTTTTCGACCGCAAAGAAAAGCGCATGGCGCAATTGGGCGAGACGATGCCCACATTCGATTACGGGCTCATCTATCTGTTCAAAAAACTTTGGGCAAAGCGTAAGGCCGTCAAAGAGACAAAAGGAGAAAATTGATGCAATATTGGTGGTTTTCGGTTTTGGTTGCGGCGATCGCCGTCGGGCTTGTCGCTTTGGTCGTATGGCTGCACAGGCATCTGCGCGCGTCCTACATCGTCGCGATGTGCGTCGGCACGGTGTTGATCCTCTACAAGACGTGCGAATTCAGCTACTATCGCGCGATAGGTCATCCCGAATACCCGGTCGAATTTTCGCACATTTCCTACTTCATCATCGGCGCGACGATGCTCACCGGGGTCAAGAAGATGCGCTTTTTCGCTGCGTTTTGCGGCTCGGCGGGCGGCATAGGCTACCTGATCGCGACGATACTTTCCCCTGACAGCATGGTCACCGAGATGTCGTCTACATATTATGTCGTGATGGCGGTCATCCAGCACGAATTGCTGTTCTTTGTGGGCTTGCTGTTGATGTTTGACGTACAGCGGCACAGCTACCGCGACATATGGGTGCCGATCGTCGGCACGGTCGCGATCGTCGGCTTTTCGCTGCTGGTCTACTACCACTACATCTATCCCGACTTCATCGACGTCGAAAAGATCGTCATCATCAAGATCATCAAGGGCACGATCATCGGCTATGTCATCGGCGAAGAGAATTTGACGCCGGCGATACAGGTCGTGACGTCGATAGGCGTCGCCGTCCTCGTGGTCGCGGTGATGATGCTGTTCCTGTGGCTCAACAACAAGATGTTCGACAAGGCGGAGCGGCTCGCCGCCGAAAGGGGAACGACGCTTCCCGCAAACGACGATCTCGGCATCATCCCTTGGGTCAAGAAGGCTGTTGCAAAACGCAAGGCGAAAAAGTCGGGCGGATCGCAGTGAGCTTGCGCGGATAGGTTTACATCTCAAACGATCGGCGTCCTTTGGGGCGCCTTTTCATTGTGGAGGAGGGGGAGCGCTTTCGGACGTATTTTCATTTCGCAAAAACGAAAAATTTCGATTTTTGCGAAACGACTTTTCGCACATTGTCATCATTGCCTTCAAAAACATCAAGTAACATAAGGCTTTTTCGCCAATTCCAACAAAAAAATTGTCATTTCGCAAAAATCGTATTTGACAAAATTTGCGAAATGAGCTATACTTGAGACGAGGTATGATATGAAAATAATTCAACGCGAACTGTATTTGAACAAGCTCAAGGATGTGGTCGGCACCCCGGACATCAAGGTCATCACGGGCGTGCGCCGAGCCGGCAAATCCAAATTGCTCGACGCGTTTTGCGAATATTTGTCGGGAAGCGTCCAAGACGCCAACATCATACGCGTCGATCTCGGACTCAAAAAATTCCAAGCGCTCAAGACGGGCGACGCGCTCTACGCCTACGTCGACGAGCATTACAGCGAAGGCGCGGTCAATTTTTTGATGATCGACGAGGTGCAGATGTGCGACGGTTTCGAGACGGCGATCAACAGTTTGCATGAAGAGGAGAGGTTTGACATCTACCTGACCGGTTCCAACGCCTTTTTGCTCTCGAGCGATCTTGCGACGTTGTTCGGCGGCAGGGTGTTTGAGATCCCCGTTTTCCCCTTTTCGTTCAAGGAATATTTGGCGTATTATCCGGCGAGCGACGTCAATGCGGCGTTCGACGAATATGTCGAGAGGGGCGGCATGTCCGGTTCCTATCTCTACCGCAACGCCGCCGACGCTCGCAGATATTTGCAGGGCATCGTTCGCGCGACGGTCGTCAAGGACATCGTCGTCAAGTACAAGATAGAAAACGAAGATCTTTTGAACATGATCGTTGACTTTTTGATGGACAACATCGGCGGCAGGACGTCGGTGCGCAAGATCTCCGGCGCGCTGACCTCGAGAGCGTACAAGACCAACGACAAGACTTGCGGCGCCTATGTCGACTATCTGTGCCGCAGCTTTTTGTTCTATCCGATCAAGAGATTCGATGTCAAGGGCAAGAGATATTTGGAGAGCGACAAAAAGTACTATCTCGCCGACGTGTCATTCCGCTATGCCGTTCTCGGCACCAAGCACGCCGATTGGGGCAGACTGTACGAAAACATCGTCGCGATCGAGTTGTTGCGCAGGGGCTACGAGGTCTATGTCGGGCAGATGGGCGAGCGCGAGATCGACTTTGTCGCGATCAAAGACGGGATGAAGACCTATATTCAAGTGAGCGACGACATCTCTCGTCCCGAGACGTTGAAGAGGGAATGCGACGCGCTTTTGTCTGTCCCCGACGCCTATCCCAAGCTGATCGTCGCAAGGACAAAACACCCCGAGACACAATACGAGGGGATAAGGGTGATCGACATTGCCGATTGGCTCACGGGAGAGGAGTGAACAGAGAATAAAAACGCGGCGCGCCGACGGCGCGCCGCCATTTTTTATTTTCACATCGTCTTGATGACGTGACGCGGGCACTTTTCCATGCACTTCATGCAGCCGGTGCATTTGGAGTAGTCGAACACCGGCAGGTTGTCCTTCATCGTGATCGCGCCGCTAGGGCAGGTGCGCGCGCACAGTCCGCAGCCTATGCAGCCCTGTTTGCAGAACGCCATCGTCTCCTTGCCCTTGCAATTGGTCGAGCAGGCGCAATAGACCTTCGCCTTTGCCGGGACGCGTTCGATGACTCCGCGAGGGCAGACGCGCATGCACGCGCCGCACGAGATGCACACCGTCTTGTCTATGACGGCGACGCCGTCCTTGATCTTGATCGCGTCGACGGGGCAGACCTCGGCGCAGCTCCCTCCGCCCAGGCAAGCGGTCTTGCACAGCTTGACGCCGCCCAGGTATTGGTTGAGGTAGGCGCAGCCGTCGTTGCCGACGTACATGTATCTGTCCTCGGCGTTGACGCCGCCCGAGCACATCGCGACCGCGACGGTCGGTTCGGCGGCGGAGAACTCGATGCCGATCAACTTGGCGATCTCCTTCTTTTCCTCATCCGAGGTGACCTTGCAGTCGTCCAGCGTGGCTTTGCCGCAGGCGAGGCATTGCGCGAAGCCCTCGCAGCCGGTATGGCCGCAGCCGCCGCAATTTGCGCCGGCGAGGTGTTCGAGGATCTTGACGACCTTTTCGTCCTCTTTGATATGGCATACTTTGGTGACGATCAGGATGAGCACGGCGAACAGCACCGCGAGCGCGGCGATGATGCCCAGCACCAGCCCGACCTTATCCCATTGAACGGAAGCACAAACGATCATTTGCATATTTCACCTCAGCCTATCATGTTGAACACATAGAAGCCCATCGCCATAAAGCATGCCGCGAGCATGGTGATCGGGAAGCCTTTGAGCGCCTTGGGCAGTTTGAGACGGTCTATCTTTTCGCGCAGACCGCTCATGATGACTATGGAGACGGTGAAGCCGACTCCGGCGAACAGACCGTACAGCACCGCGACGCCGACGTTCATGCTCGTGATGCCCAAGAGGCTCATCATTTGCGCCTTGTCGATGACCAGCTCCGCGACGCCGAGCACCGCGCAGTTGGTGGTGATCAGCGGCAGGTAGATGCCCATCGCGCGGTAGAGCGGCGGCGAGAATTTGCGGATCGCGCGTTCGATCATCTGCACCAGCGCTGCAATGACGAAGATGAACACGATGATCTCGAGATATTCAAGTCCCAGCGGCACGAGGATATATTCGTACAGCGGATAGGTGATCAAACACGTTATCGTCATGACCAGCGTGACCGCTACGCCCATACCCAGCGCGCTGCTCGTCTTTTTGGACACGCCGAGGAAGGGGCAGATGCCGAGGAATTGCACGACGACGAAGTTGTTGACGAGCACCGCCATCACGATTATCGAAAAGAAAGTACCCATTATGCTTCACCTCCGTTGTCATGTCCGGCGTTCGCGGCGGCGGTGGGCGCGTTTTGATCGGGCGCGGTTCGGAGCGCGGCGTTTTGCGCCTCTTCCGCTTGGTCGGCAAGTTCGTTTTCGGGCTCGCCGATATCCGGTTTTTGCATGATGCGCGCTTCGAAGTTCTTGCTGCGCAGCTTGTTCTCGATCTTGGAGTAGATGTGGTTGAACAGCGCTATGCTCATGCCGTAGACGAAGAACGCGCCCGCCGACGACGAGAAGAACCCGATGCGGAAGTCCCAAAGCTGATAGCCGAAGATCGCGCCGCTGCCCAGCACCTCGCGGATAATGCCGAGGAGGGTGAGCGCGCAGGTGAACCCCAGCCCCGTGAACAGACCGTCCAGCGCCGAGTCGAGCACCTTGTTCTTGCTCGCGAACGATTCCGCCCTGCCCAAGATGATGCAATTGACGACGATCAGCGGCAGATAGACGCCCATCGACTCATAAAGCGACGGTATGAACTTGTCCAGCACCATTCGGACGATCGTGACGAAGGTCGCGATGATGATGACGAACGCCGGGATGCGCACCGCGTTTGGGATCGCCTTGCGCAGCAGCGAGATCAGCACGTTGGAGCAGATCAATATGAACGTGACCGCAAGTCCCATTCCTATGCCGTTGAACGCGGCGGTCGACAGCGCGAGCGTGGGGCAGGTGCCCAGCACGAGGCGGAAGGTGGGGTTGTTGCGAAGCAGTCCGTCCAGCGAAATTTGCTTGAATCTTTGACCGGTCATGCTTCACCTCCTTGCAGCACGTTGCGCGCAAAGTACAGCGCGCAATTGACCGCATTGTTGATGGCGCGCGAAGACATCGTCGCGCCGGCTTGCGTGTTTTGGATGCCGCTCGCGTCGACGGAGAACCAGATCTCGCCGTCCGCAAGCTCGGAGTTGTGCGCGGTGTAGACCGCATAGAACGATTCGCCGAATTGCGCCATCAAAGTCTGCTTGGCGTATTCCTGCATGACGACCTTGTAGATGCCGAGCGAGCCGTCGTCGGCGGGGGAGAGGATGACCCACATCGTGACCGTGCCGTTTTTGTAGCCGTCTCCGCCGGTGCTGCGCAGCATATACGCGCCGTTTTCGAGCAGGTACGCCTGATCGATCGAGCCGTATTCGTTGGTCAGATCGGCGGCGTCGTATTCGAGCGTCTCATACTCCATCTGCTGACCGTAGACGCTCTCGATCGCGCGCATGGTGCGCTCTTCGGCGCTCACGGCGAGCAGGTCGTTGAGGATCGCGAGGAGACCGCCGGCGACCAGAGCGATCGCAAGCAGCACGACGATGCACTTGAACGCCTCGCTTTTGAGGAATTGTCTGACTGTCATTGCGCGTCCTCCTTATCCGTTTTTTGCGCGCGCTTTTCGCGTGCTTCGGCGAGCTTGACCTTGAGCTTTTTGACAAAGGACGGCGCGCCGAAAACTCTCGGACGGATGTAGGCGTTGAACATCGGCACCAAGAGGTTCATCAACAGGATCGCGAACGAGACGACCTCTATCTTGGTCGCCGCGCGGAGCGCCGCGGTGACGACGCCGAGCAGAGCCATATAGATCCAATTGCCGACGCGCGTATGCGGCGAGGTGACGTAATCTGTCGCCATGAAGATCGCGCCGAGGAAGAGCCCGCCCGACAAGATCGACGGCACGAACAGCCCGATATCCTTGCCGATCGCACACGCGATCAGCCCGGTGACGACGATGTAGATGACGGGATATTCCCACTTGATGACGCGGCGGACGACCAGATATATGCCGCCGATGAGCAGCGCGAGCTTGCACGTTTCGCCTATGCAGCCGGCTACGCCTGTGCCGAGGAAGAGATCGAGGTCGGACACGGTCAGACCGTTGCCGCCCAACATAGACGTCAATTGGGTCGCGCCCGTCGACACGCTGCCCGACGCGCCCGAAGCGGCGACGGGGGAGATCGCGCCGATGGACGGGGCGAGCCAGCCCGAGACCATCACCGATTGGAACGCGATGAACGCGAACACACGCCCGGTGATCGCGGGGTTGACCAAGTTTTTGCCCGTGCCGCCGAACAGCATCTTGACGACGACGATCGCAAAGATCGACGACAGCATGGGGACATACCACGGCGCCTGCGAGGGGAGGGTCAACGCCAAAAGCAGACCGGTGACCACGCTCGTCAAGTCAAAATTGAGCAATATGTCTTTGATATTTTCGCGTTTTATCAACCTGAACACGACTTCCGCGGCGACTGCCGAGACGACCGAGATCGCGATCGACGCCACCGCCGCTCCGCCGAAGTAGATGCATCCGACGACCGTCGCGGGCAGCAATGCGATCAGCACGTCCAGCATTATGCCGCGCGTCGTGCGTTTGCCTCTGATGTGCGGAGAATCCGAAACGAGATATTTCATATTCACCTCTTTTCGCGCAGCTTTTGCTTGCACATTTGTATGCTTTGGACGAGCGCGCGGTTTGCAGGGCAGACGTACGCGCAGGTGCCGCACTCTATGCAATTGAGCACGCCGCCGCGGTCGCGCGCCATGTCGTAATCGCCCGCGAGGGTATAGAAGTCGATGTCCATCGGCAGCAAATGCATCGGGCACACCTCGGCGCAGCGGCCGCAATGTATGCACGCTGTCGGGGCGGCAATCGACGCCTGCCGCGCGGTGAGCACCAACAGTCCGCTGTCCGTCTTGCGCGTGTGGAAGTCGGTGGACAGCAGCGTCGCGCCCATCATCGGACCGCCGGCGATATATGTGGACGCGTCGTCCGTCTCGCCGCCGCAGACATCCAGCAGATAGCGGTACGACGTCCCCAGCGGCACGCGCAGGTTGGCGGGCTCTTTGACGCCCTCGCCCGACACCGTCATCACGCGATCTACAAGCGGTTTGCCCAGCTTGACCGCCTCATATACGGCGAGCGCCGTCGCGACGTTTTCGACGATTACGCCGACGTCGGCGGGTAGCTTGCCGGGCGGGACTCTGCGCCCGGTGCAGGAATAGATCAAATGCTTTTCCGAGCCCATCGGGTAGCGCTTGCGAAGTTCCGCGACGAGCACGCCGTCGACGCCGTCGAACTTTGCGATCGCGTCTGGCTTGTTCAGCTCGATCGCGACGATCACGCGCTCGACGCCCAGCGCCAGCGCGAGCAGCTTTGCGCCCTCGGCGATCTCGTCCGTCTTTTCGATCATCAAACGGTGGTCGCAGGTCAAATAGGGCTCGCACTCCGCGCCGTTGACGATCAGCGTGTCGACGGGGGTCTTGGGCGACAGCTTGACCGCTGTCGGGAAGCCCGCGCCGCCCATGCCGACGATGCCGGCTTCGCGCACGCGCTCGCGCACGCTGTCGGGTGTGATCTCTTGGAGCGGTTTGAGCGAGACCTCGCGGTTTTCGCCGTCGTTTTCGATGACGATGCAGTCCGTCTCTCCGCCGCGAGGCAGGGGACGGCGCTCGATCGCGATCACCTTGCCGCTCACGCTCGCAAAGACATTTGCGCTCACCGCGCCGTCCGCCTCGGCGATCAATGCGCCGCGCTCGACGGAGTCGCCCACCGCGACGACGGGCTTTGCCGGCTTGCCGATGTGCTGCGACAGCGCGATCGCGACCGAATCGGGCGCGGCGACATCGCGTATCGGACAGCCTGCGCTCAGGCTCTTCTTGTCGTCGATGTGCACTCCGCGACAGAAGAATTTGGTTTTGATCTTCACGATCTTCCTCCGTTATCGGTTTTGTCAACCGTAGTTTTATCGACACCGGCGCCAAAATTTGGTGCAAGCGCCGGTTCAAGTTTGAGATAGTACGTCTCGGGCACGCGGCTCAAAAGCAATTGCGTCGCGATCCCGACCGCCGCTCCGCTCAACGCGCCGAGCAGCACCAGATAGGGCAGATAGACTATCGCCTGCGGCGTGCCCGATATGCCGCAAAACACGAGGCATTGGACGGTGTTGTGAACGCACGCCGAAGCGACGCTCACCGCCGTCAGCGACAGTCTGCGGCAGCCGTAAAGCAGCAGCGACGACAGCCCGATCGAGACGAGTCCCGCTGCGAGTGAGTAGAGCATCGTCGACAGCGACCCTGCGATCAGGTTGCCGATCACGCATTTCACTATGACCGATATCACGGCAAAGACGGGGGAATAGACGACCAAGACGATCGTGACGAATATGTTCCCCAGACCCAACTTGGCTCCGGGAATGAACATCGGAGGCAGCATGCCTTCGAGCAAAAACGCGATCAAGCTCAGCGCCGTCAGCGCCGAAACGCCCGCTATCCTGCGCGAAGCCGCCGAACTTCTCATATCTCCGTGCACCTCATCATCATAGTAAATTCATTATATAAAATAAAATTAACACTGTCAACATCAAAGCCTAAATCCGCCCGAAAGCGTCAATTTATTAACGGACCGCGCAAGCGGGGTGAGGACAAGGTTTTGAGCCGCTCTTTCGGGCGCCTTAGCGCGTCGGCGCGCGGCTAATACCGCAGAGGGTATTGACCCTGCGCGCGCGCCGCGCAAATTCATCCCGAAATAGCGTGCTCAAAACTGCTTCGCACCGACAAAATGAGCCGGCAAAAAATGCCGTCTCAATTTGTCGGCTTGCCCTCACCCCGCTTGCGCGGTCTATTTGGGGCTTTGTTCGTCGCCGATGATATATGGCGGCTTTTACGCAGGGGCATCACCCCGCCGCTCGCTAAGACCCAAGGGTATTGACCTTCGCGGTCGATGGTTCGCCCCTGCGCAAAATGCGCTCGCCTCAACTGCGAGCACCGACAAAAAATACCGACGGCAAAACGCCGTCGGATATTTTATGTCGGCTTGCCCACATACGCGCGGCGCGGTCTAAGTTTGGGCTTGGTTCTATGCCGTAACAAGTATAAGCGCGCGATGACAGCGCGCTTCCGTAACGTTGCCGAGGGCAACATTTCACGCTTGCGCGATGCGTAAGCATTTCACGCGGCGGTCAGTTGCCGTCGCTGAGTTGGAGCATGAACACGCCCTGCGCGCCCTGGCACAGCGGACACACCGACGGCGCCTGAGCCGAGGTCACTTCATAGCCGCAGTCGGCGCACTTCCATTTGACCGGCGCCGGCTTTTTGTACAACGTACCTTCGGACACCTGGCGGTACAGGTCCTCGAAGAGCATACGGTGGCAGTTTTCGACGCCCGCCACGTTGTCGAACAGCGCGGCGATGTCGTCAAAGCCCTCTTTGCGCGCCTGGGCGGCAAAGGCGGGATAGATCTCGTCCGCCTCTTTCGCCTCATCCTCGGCGGCGAAGCGCAGATTGTCGCAAAGGTCCCACTTCTCCTTGAAGGGGAAGTCAGCCGCGAGCTCGATCTTGTCGATGGGCTTTTTGTCCGCCGATTGGATGAACGAATAGAACATCCTCGCGTGGTTGAACTCGTTGTAGACGACCGTGTCGATCACGGACGCTAGATATTTGAGTCCCTGTTTGCGCGCGCCGTACTGCATAAACATATAGCGCGCCTTTGCCATACACTCGCCGGCATAAGCTCGCGCGAGATTTTCGAAAGTCTTTGAATTTTTGAGTTGCATGGTTACCTCCGCAGACAATTGTTGACATTGCGGAGCAAAATAATCGCCCCGGGCGGAAGTTTACCCGCGAGGCGAAATTCAAAACCGGGAGTCGACAAGAGGGCGGATATGTTGTACAATAATACTATCATCTGCAGGAGGGGGATACCATGTTCCGTTTGCTCGCGCAAAAACAATTTTTTGGTGTATGTGTCGATTAAAGCAAGATTATGACATGCGCTTACCGCCAAAAAAGCGCGCATTTTGCGCACCTCATGGAGGCAGCATAGTAGGATATAATTGCTCTATCTGCATTTCTAAAATTGAAAAAGCGCGCGTCTCGCGCGCTTCAATATCCAAACTCTCTCTTCTAATTGACTATGCGGATAAATGACAATTTCATCAAACAATAAGCGCGCATTTTGCGCGCTTCAATATTCAAACTCTCTCTTCGAATTGAGCGCACAGAATGGTGCAGATTTGCGCCGCACGGGTTGCGAGGCGGCGACCCAGTGTACTGGAGGTACACGGTCAGCCGACGAGACGTTCCGCGCGGCGCAAAGGTGCGCTGTTATGTGCGGTCAAGTATTAATTTTTGTTGCTATGCAAAGGCGCAGGGATGCGGCCGCCCCTATGAACAAAGACAGACGGATCGCTGCGGTTGACCGGCATGATCGGAGCTTCGCCGAGCAGACCTCCGAACACGGCAGTGTCGCCCTCTTTTTTGCCCCAGACGGGGATGACGCGCACGGCGGTGGTCTTGGTGTTGACGACGCCGATCGCGATCTCGTCCGCGATGATCGCGGAGATGATCTCTTCGGACACGTCGCCGGGGATCGCGATCATGTCGAGCCCGACCGAGCAGACGGCGGTCATCGCCTCGAGCTTTTCGATGGTGAGGACGCCCTTGCTTGCGGCGGCGATCATGCCTGCGTCTTCCGAGACGGGAATGAACGCGCCGGACAGTCCGCCGACGTGGCTGCTTGCCATGATGCCGCCCTTTTTGACGGCGTCGTTGAGCATAGCGAGCGCGGCTGTGGTACCGCACGCGCCGACGCTTTCGAGCCCGATCTCTTCGAGGATATGCGCGACCGAGTCGCCGACCGCCGGGGTCGGGGCGAGCGACAGGTCGACGATGCCGCAGCTGACATTGAGGCGTTTAGCGGCTTCGGCGGCGACCAATTGCCCTACGCGTGTGATCTTGAACGCGGTCTGTTTGATGACCTCGGCGACTTGTGTGAGGTCGCCCTTGACCTCTTCGAGCGCGACTTTGACGACTCCGGGACCGGAGACGCCGACGTTGACGACGCTGTCGTCCTCGCCTGTGCCGAGGAACGCGCCCGCCATAAAGGGGTTGTCCTCGACGGCGTTGGCGAACACGACCAGCTTTGCACATGCGATGCTGTCTTGGTCGCGGGTGAGGTAGGCGGCGCGTTTGAAGATGCTGCCCATCAGGCGGACGGCGTCCATATTGACGCCGGCTTTGGAGGTGGCGACGTTGACGGACGAGCACACTTTTTCGGTGGTCGCGAGCGCTTCGGGGATGCTTTCGATGAACTCGCGCTCATAGGGGGTCATCGCCTTGTGGACGAGGGCGGAGTAGCCGCCGAGGAAGTCGATGCCGATCTCCTTTGCGGCGCGGTCGAGCGCGCGGATGACCTGCATATGTCCGCGGCTTGCGGCGGTAATGAGGCTGACGGGGGTGACGGACACGCGCTTGTTGACGATGGGGATGCCGATCTCTTCGGAGATGGCGTTGCCGACGGCGACGAGGCCTCCGGCGGTGCGCATGATCTTGTCATATACCTTGGCGGCGGTGCGGTCGGCGTCGTCTGTGATGCAGTCGAACAGCGAGACGCCGAGCGTGATCGTCCTGACGTCGAGGTGCTGGTGCGACACCATATTTATGGTTTCGAGAATTTCTTTTGTCGAGTACATATCACTTGGTATCGATGCGGTGCATCGCGTCGAAGATATCCTTGATCTGGATGTTGATCTGCACGCCGATCTTTTCGCCGAGTTCGCGCAGATTGCTCTTGATGACGTCGAATTTGGGGGAGTTTTCGCCCGTCTCGACCGCCATGATCATCGTGAAGAAGTCTTGGAGGATGGTCTGCGACAGGTCCTCGACGTTGACGTCCATGTCGTACAGCGCGCCCGATACGCGCGCGATGATGCCCTTTTTGTCTTTTCCGAGCACGGAAACGATCGCTTTCATGTTCACCTCATTGGTTTGTCAATATTGCAAGATCACTTTGCCGGTGATCCAATCTTTCTTGATGCAGCCGTATTCGTGGCTGTCCTTGCTGATCGCGCGGTTGTCGCCCAGCACAAAGAATTCGTCCTTTCCGACGGTGATCCCATCGCCCGTCAAAGCGGCGCGCACTTCGGGGGCGGAGAGGGCGAGGTAGTCGGCGGGGTAGCCGTCTTTCGGAGCGAAGTCGTCCAGCCTCTCGCCGTTGACGAAGTAGGCGCGCTGTGCGCTGTCGAAGCGGATCACGTCGCCCGGCATCCCGATCACGCGTTTGACAGGGGGTTCGCTGCCGCCGGGGCGTTCGAAGACGACGATGTCGCCTCGCTCGATGCTCGCTCCGACTTTGAGTACGACGACCTTGTCGCCGTCGTGCAGCGACGGGTACATCGACTCGCCCGACACCGTCATCGGCGTCGCGACGAACAGCAGCACGACGATCAGCACGACCAGCAGCGCTATGATCACGCTCAGCGTGATGTCGAACGCGCGCGCGAATTTTGATTTTTGTCTCTCGCTCATTCGCCGCTCTCCGCAGGGATGAGTTGTTTGACTCGCTTTTCGAGTTTGAGCGCGTCCAGCATGACGAACGAGCCGCATTTGAGGCATTTGAGCCTGACGTCCGCGCCCGTGCGCACGACGAGCCATTCGTTGCCGCCGCAGGGGTGGTTTTTGCGCGTGATGACTTTGTCGCCGATAGAGAACTTCATACCCAAAGAATATTCTTGACGATACAGCCGTTCATCTTGACGAAGGTGAGGCGTTTTACGCCCGCCCAGTCGCGGAGCGGCTTGAGCTCGTCCGTCTTGAACATGGACGGGGAGAGCGAGCACTTTGTCCACTCGCCGCCTTTGAGGTGGCAGACGGTGCGGTAGGTCGTCGCGGCGGTCCCCTCCTTGGAGACGACGTCGACCTCGAGTTCGCGGTCTTGTTCGGCGGCGGCGTCGAATTGGAGGAAACTGTTGTCCTCTCTCGAATATTTGTCCTCGCCGACGGCGTAGGTGACGAGGTCGGCATTGCCGCAGCTTATGCCGGGGATGTCGAAGGGACCATCTTTGAGTACGGGTTTTTCGCCGGTCAGATAGTCGGACGGATTGTCCGCCCAAAATTCGCCGAGCCCCGTCTTGCGTTCATAGACGATGTGCGAGCGGCGCACCGGTTCCTTGACCGTGTCGTCGTCGGCGCGCAAGAAGGTGACGTACGACGACAGCGCGACTCCGTCGGGATATTCGGCGGTGACGAAGCAGAACACGCAGTCCGCATAGTCCGCCATCGGCACGACGCAGCGCGCGGTGCCTTTGCCGACCTCGGTGGGGTGCCAGCTGCGCAGCGACGGGTCGTACTCGTTGTAGGCGTAATGCAACGTCAATTTGACGTCGGGGTCGTCGCATTTGAATGAAATATTCGCGCCGACATAGCCGTCGCGTTGGACGAGTTCCGCCTCGGGCGAAGCGTAGCAAAAGCCTTCGGCGGAGCCGATCGACTTGATGAACTTGCCCAGCGTCGTCAGCCACGACAGCGGCAAGATGGTACTGCAATTGGGGTAGAATGTCTTGAACGCGCGTCCGTCGGGGAGGAGCGAGAGCGTCGCCTCGACGCGGTCGATATCGGTGACGGTGTTGTTGGTGCCGCCGACATAGAGGCAGGGGCACTTGACGAACTTTGCGTAGCTTTGCGCGGCGCAGCCCATCAGCCAGCGGTTGCGCTCGTCGGTGATCTCGTCGGGCAGGTCGGACAGCTCCTCTTCGAGGGCGTCGCTGCCGCCGTAGCGGAAGACATTGCGATATTCGCGCCAGCCGGCGTTGCAGATGGGGACGATCGCGTCGACGCGCGCGTCGGTGCCGGCGCATTGCCACACCATATCCGCGCCTATGCCGGCGCCGACCAAGACGATCGAGGTGCGGGGCAGCACGCTCTTGACGAACGTGATAGTGCGGCGAATGACCTTTGTCCAAAGGAATTGGCAAGAGTCGGCGGCGGTGGGATCGGCGCGGTCGAAGTGCGCGTTGCCGTCGCGGTATTCGCCGTAGTCGAGCGACATGGGATAGGACGTCGCGCCGCCGTCCGCGCCCTGAGCCGCATAGTCGGCATAGACGATGCCGGCAGGGATGGACGCGATCAGCTCCTCGAATTGACGGGGGACGGACTTGTCCCATGGCTCGCCGACAAAGACGATCGTCTTGTCCGAAGAGGGACGGAGCTTGCCGCACGCATAGACGCGCACCGCGCCGTCCTCCGCCTCGACGGCGTCGAAATATGCCCCGAAGCCGAACGCGCCGTCGCCCAAGCCGTCGTACTTGACGAACGAGGTGCGCAGCGGCAGCGCGGCGGGATCGTAATCCTGCCAAAGCAGCGTCGGAGTCAAAACGGAATTTATCATATTTTCTATTATACCTTTGCGCGCGACAAAAAGCAACCTTTGCTCAAATCATTTTTCCGCGGCGCGGCGCGTTGCAAGTCAGCGCATTGCAAGCCAATGCCACTTCAACAAACTACCCCTCTTATACATCCCCCTAAAAACCCCCTTGATCTTCCAAAATTTCATTGCACAAACAGTTTCCGTTTTTCTCCCAAAAGAGCAGCTTAATGCAAATTGACCTTTTAATTGCACATCTATGGGCGCATATCGTCATGGACACTATAAATTTTGCTTTGATAGGTTTTTATGTCGCAAGTCTTATTGACGATCGAAAATACGGCTTTTGCAGGTTTACAATACTGTCACATTTTGTTGGACACCATAACTTCGATCTTGGTTAGTTTCTATGTTGTAAGTCTTATTGACGATCGAAAAATACGGCATTTGCAGGTTTACAATCCTTTTTTGTTTTTTGGGTTCAATTTAAGTTTAACATTAAAGAGACAAGTTCGCTACTTTTTTGCCCAATTTCGCGCGGCTATCGCGGCTTATCCGCAGCTTGCGTGCCGCGAAGAAAAAAGGCCCGTACCGTGGTATTTTGCCACGCCGCAGGCGATCCCCGACTCGGCTCAAAACTATGCGCGCATAGCCTGTGCGGGCAAGGAGAGCACTTTCAACTTCATTTTCGACATAATCGACGAATTGGCAGAGCTTTTCCCTTCCGAATATTTCCATATAGGTGGCGACGAGGCTCCCAAAAACGAGTGGAAAAATGCCCGCATTGCCAAGCAAGGATAAAGGGCGAAGGGCTGAAAGACGAGGAAGATCTGCAATTTTATTTCAACAAACGCATTTCCGATCATTTGAAAAATAAGGGGAAAACACTCATATGCTGGAACGACGCTCTCCACTCTTGGACGTATGCGGACAGGAGCATCGTATGTAAATATTATACAAGCGGACGGGACGAATTTGTGGAACAACACCTCACGGAGGGAGGGAAAGCGATAATCAGCAAGTATCAAGGCTTTTATTTTGACATTTGCTATAAAGACGTGCCTTTGAAAAACGCATATAAATACAAAATTTTGCAAAAGGGCATAGACGAAAACAACGTGAAAAATATAGTTGGAGTGGAATGCACCTTGTGGACGGAATGGATACCCGACAAGGAAAAGCTGGATTTTCAAATGTATCCGCGCTTGGAAGCCTGTGCGGAACAAGGCTGGTGCGCAAAAAAGACCTCTTACGGGAATTTTCTTGCAAGGCTCAAAAACATATTGCCCGTTCTCGAAGGGTTCGGCATCTATTATGCCCGTGATTTTATCGTCAATGCGCCCTGCATGTTGAAAGAAAAGCGGCGGAAAATATGGTACGCAAAAAATACGCAGGTGGAATTCGAATATCAAAAGCGGCGCTTGGCGCAAAAAACGGAGAAATAAAAACCGTAATGTAGTGCCTTTTGCGAGCGGCGCAAGACAAAACGACATCCCGCAAAAGGCACAAGCGCAACACTACAAGCCTTACAGCGCCAAATGTATATCTCCGCGCAATTAATCGCGACCAAAACAGGGCAGAGCGCAGCGTCCGAACGCCTCGCAAGCTAATGCGCTTTGACAAAATTACTCACACTGAAGCGCAACTGCAACACATTCATGACTATATCAAATACGCTTGTACTATTTATTTGCTGCAATAGAGGGTACAACCAAAATCCCGTGCGCTCTTCGGCGGTGGAAGTCGTCCAAACGAGACCTTATCGAGTTTTTGACGGTAAAGTGCAATAGATGTTTGACAAACCAATATCGTTCGGCAAGTATAACACATTTGTTGACATTGCAAGAAATAACTATTATAATTTTATATGCAACGTGATGCTTCATCGGAGATACGCATACAAAGGGAGAATTATGGATACTGACTTCGATATTTTTATTTCTTATCATGGAGATAGCCACGGAAACGACAGTTCATACCCTATGGCAGACAAACTCAAAGATTTCTTTGAAAATCATGAAGGGAAAAGATTTAAATGTTTTCTTTGTCGTAGAGAGCAAACCGGCGATTTTTATGATTCTATAAATCGTGCGATCTTGTCGGCAAAACATTTCATACTTGTTGCGTGTGACAAAAATGGGCTATCAGATTGGGTCGCAGATGAAATCAAACAATTTGACGGATTACGAAAAATAGGGAAAAAGCCTAATTCTATAATTAATGCCTATATTTACGGAGACATTCAAGTCGAAGACCTGCTTGAATTTAACACTTTGTTTTCTACAAAGGATATTGCTTTCGGTGAAGATGGATTCTCAAAGCTATATGACATGATATTGGAAAAAAGTTTGCAGACCGATCGAAAGCTATCTTTTAATTTTCGCAAAGATTCCATAGACGGAATGGCATTTCTCTGTCCGCTCACGACCCGATTTTACATGAAAATAAAGGGGTATCTGCATGAAAGCACAGATGCACCAACAGACGTGTATAGAAAAATCGCCGACGACATGATTGCATTTGAAGCCTATGTCATTAAGAATATGCTTGCCTCACATGCATCTCCGTATGAGCTGTGGATAATTCAAACCCAAAATCCTATTTGTATTGCTGATTATTTGACGACGCTTCCTTGTGCGGCAAACAATAAGATATTGCTTTTGGATCCAACATTTTCCAATGGCGTCATTATTGCCGATGACGGTATGATCCCTATTCTATCAATTGACAATCTGCAATTCGTCTTCAAAAATCATGTTATAGAGATTACCAGCAAAAAAATCTTTGACAAAAACACAATAAGCATAGTCTCCGAAAACGAAAATATTGAGCTGCCTCTGCGGTATTCCGAGGAATATGGAAATATCGTCTATTACCTGCGCAAGCTTGGATCGCCTCTTTGGAAAGAATCATCGTCAGAAATCACCAATATTAGATTTTGCTTATACATTTTACATGCTTTAGAGCAAAATTATTTTAAGGAAGGCACTTCCAAACATGAAGATATTTTGAGCGAAATTGATTTTTGCATGATTGAATTGTTCGGTGAAGACTTTGATTCAAAAGAAATGGAAGCGGCTTTGCTTGACCAAAAAAAAGACAGTATCATAAAAGATGAACTTCTGCTGGAAAAATACTATGATTGTATAAAATCGGATACAGGCTTTGAAGAGTTTGAGACCAAACGACTGTTATCGTCGAAGTACGGAGAAATCGCTTTTAAATTGCGTGAATATTACGGCAAACATTCTCTCGATATATTGTCTCTCATTTTGGACAAACTATTTGAATTAGCAGAAGACGAACACAAGAATGGTTCATATTCCCGATATGAGACACTAATGTTTATTCTTTTCAAGATATATATTCATAACATGTTTATTCTGACACACAACGAGTTGGGAGAAAAGGTGTATGAAACTATCAAAAACATTTGCGATAATGAATACATATCTACAAATCGTTACAAATTGAACACCCTTTTATGCGCTTATCGCAAGGAACTCGTTTTTGGCGGAAAACTCGTGGACGTTAAAGATTATAACTCCGCCATTCAAAATATACTTCGAGAATTTTCTTCGTGCATTGAAAATATACTTTCTTTTTCGGAAACACTTGAAAGCAATCCGTTCAAAGAAGAATTGCTTCTCCTATATCGTCAAAGATGCGTCATATGGGAGCAATGTGGCGACAGCTCTATACAACAAGAGGAGCGGCTTGCATATTATACAAAATGGAAAGATGATTGCGAAAAAGCAATAAATATCGCATCTATGTTTGATTGCGACAAAGAGATATTGGGGTGTGTATATTTGAATTTGGCTTCGTCCGTAAACAAACTCTCCATAGGAAGTAGCAGCAATACTTTGAATATGCTAAATCAATGTTTGAATTATTTGGACATTGCCTTGGGATTATTGCATGTGAGCGCAGCAGAAAGAAATATTGGTTACGCATATCTTCACAAGAGCGATTGTTATGAAGCAATGCTCATTTTGGAAACGAACGGTGATATTAATGAAATTTCCAAACATACTGATCTTGTCAAAGAGATAAGAAGATATTCTTCGCACGCATTGAATATTTTCAAAATGACAGACGACAATGTAGCAAAATGCTGGGCTTTGCGACTTTCTATTAAAGGGAAAATCTTGCTTGCAAACGACAGCACTCTCGCCGATAGTATAAAATCGGGACTTAAAGCATTAAGAGAAGCGTTTAGGTATTGCCAAGCAAGCAAGTATGTGAATGGTATGGCGGAATGCGTCAAAGATTTTACATTGTACAATATGATCATTGAACGGCATAATCTCGGGAAACTTCTCATCGATGAGATTCGACATACTTTTTTTGAAGAAATTTCCGTATTCGCTTCTGTTATACGTTTTCTTGAACTCGAACGAGAAGACATTATGCAAATGCAGCAGCAAAGTGAAAATCTCGTATCCAAACTTGTCGATTAAACGGAGGACAACATGTTAAACACGATTAGATCATATCTTAAACAAAACAACATAGATGCATGGGTGATATATGATTTTGCAGCCACAAACCCGGCGTATTTGCGATTGATAGGGAATACATTCAGTACAAGAAAAAGTTTCCTGATCGTCAGCACTGTCGACGCCCCTATGCTTATTTGTCATATTATAGATCTTCCGGGTATCCAAAAAAACTCCGGACCTATACAGTTCACTTACAAGCCGTATCGCACTTGGCAAGAGATGTTCGATTTATTGGGCAATAGCCTAAAAAACAAAAACAGAATCATCATGGAAGTCAGCCATGATGGGCTTATGCCTCGCTCGTCGTTTGCAGATTATGGTACCGTATGCTTGATTAAGCGTTTCGTTAACGAGATTTTGCCTTCCGCTGACTTATTTCAACTGCTGACCGCCACTTTTGACGGCGATTCGCTCATTCTGCATCGACAAGCTGCTGCTGCAATCGATAAAATTAAAGATGAAGCATTTGCAAAAATATCGCAAGACGTCAGGATAAACGGATTTTCAGACGAGTATGACGTCCAGCAATTCATTTTGGAGCGCTTTCGCCAAGAAAATATGGTTACAGATAGTGCCCCCATCGTTGCTATCGGGGAAAATGCGATTAGTCCTCACTATGAGCCGACTCAACATCAACACTCCAAAATCAAGCCGGGGGATTTGGTATTGATTGACCTATGGGCAAAATACGCGCTTCCGAATTCAGTATTCGCAGATATTACATGGATGGGATTTGTGGGGGACACGATTCCTAGCAAAATTCAAAATGTTTTTGACACAGTCAAAACCGCAATAGATCACGCACTCTCATTCTTGACTTCGGAGCTTCCTGTTCGCGACGTCTGCGGTTATGAAGTAGACGATGTTTGCAATCAATATTTGCGTAAACAAGGTTACGGCAACTACATTGTACATAGAACAGGGCACAGCATTTCTCCGGGTGATAGCGACCATGGAATTGGCGTCAACATAGACAATTTTGAAACGCATGATACTCGTCATATTATCAATAACATAGCTTTTTCTTTGGAGCCCGCTCTTTATCTTCCGGAGTTTGGTCTACGTGAAGAAATTAATGTGTATATACAAAACAGACAACCTTACGTATATACTCCTCGACAAAATAAGATACTACTTCTGTAAGTGTAGCAATGGATGTGCAAAAGCAAGCCATTCCGTATGCCAAATGCATACGGCGCAAGTTTATTGCAAAACATTGGCAAAGCACAACGCCCGAACGCCTTGCAAGCCAATGCCGCTTCAACAAACTACCCCTCTTATACATCCCCCTAAAAACCCCCTTGATCTTCCAAAATTTCATTACACAAACAGTTTCCGTTTTTCTCCCAAAAACCATCTTCTCTATAAACAATTTGAAAAATATTGCGCGTTAGGCTGCACTAAATTTTGCAAAAAAAAATACCCTCAACCAAGCCACAATTGAGTAGAGTAGGGCAGCTTATGCCTTCCGAATTTTACCCGTCGCAACACAAAAACTAATACCAACAGCCGCAACCAAACTCACCAAAAATTTAACTTTCAATCCGTAACACCTCAAAAAATCCATGCTTTAACAGCAAACTTAAACACTTAACAATTTAACCGCTATTCGACATCAATAAATCTAACGCAAATGATCCCCGACAAAAAATATTCAACAAAAATTATAGCGCGTTAGGTTGTGCCAAAGCTTACTAAAAATTTTCCCCTCTGGCTCCCATGCTCGCAAGTCTTTTGAGACTTATTGCGCAAATGTGGCAGATCGTAAGCGATCGATAGCAAAAAGACAGGGGAGGGCAGAGCTGTAGCGCGTCGTCAGCTATACGTCAACCGAAATGAATAATTTGCGTCATAGCACAAACTCTCCTTGTCAATGCGTTGATCGTCACACAACACGATCACTCTCAACCGACTGCAAGCCCTTAAACCTTAAAACATACCCTACCTCCCAACTTTATCCAAAAACAAACACTCAATTTATATTAAAGCACCCAACATCCATTCAACCCTCACACTTCGCACTGCCAAGCAAGCACACATGGGCAAACCTCTGACCAAATCCAACCTGCGACACTAAGCCCAAGCCAAAATACTCACACACTCAAAACCATCTAACACCCCAAAACCAACCATAACTCCCTCATCCAAATCCCTTGCCGCACTTCACGCCCAACCCTTTACAGCCAAGCTCACCCGTTTTTGCCGACACGCTCCGAACCCTGCAAGTCTTTTTGGACTTAATGCGCAAATGAGGCATATCTTTGCAGGCATATCGGCGCGGCGTAATAATTGCGCGCCGCTTGCCGTACAATAACGGTATGAGAGAAGGATATGACGACGAAAAGATGGCGGACGACAAGCAGGTCGCCGCGATGAACAGAGAGTTCGCCGCCAAGAGGGCACGCGAGAGTGTGCTCGACGGCTCACCCGACATTGCCGCGCCTTGCCGCGAGTATGCGGCGGTGTTGACGTTTTGTCTCGACTATTGCTCGAACGACCGCGAGAGGGAAGTGCTCGGTGCGGCGGCGGACGCGTTGATCAGGCTGGGCGGCACTCCCGCATCGCCGCCGGCAAACGCCTATTCGCGCTCGCCGCTCGAACAGGTCAAAAGTTGCGCGATCGGCATATGCAGGCTTGCCCGCATCGCCTCCGCAAGAGAGGGCGGCGGACGCGCCGCGCTGTCGCTCTTGATCGCGGCGACCGAACTTTTGACATTGTGAATTTTGGTGCCCGTGTCGATAAAATATATTTATTTATAGGACGAAAGAAGATGAATAAAACCTTGCCGAGCGCTCAAACTAACCTCAGTAACTCAAGGAGGTGGCGCAATGATAACGGTGCTTGCATTGATATTGATGATCGTCGGCGCGCTCAATTGGATGAGCGTCGGCATATTCGACTTCAACTTCATCAACTGGATCTTCACTCCGCAGGCGTATATCGGGGCGAGGGTACTGTATGCGATCGTCGGACTTGCCGGCATTTGGACGGTCGTCTATCTGATCTACAACAAGTTCAGCCCGAGGCGCATCAACGCGATCGAAAAGGGCGCAAGCAAAGAACAACACGCCGCATAAGCGTGACAGCGCTCCCAAAGAGTGCTCAAAAGAGCACGAAAGGGTCGGGAAGGTAGACAAAAGCGGTTTTGAAAATTGCTCAAAGCCGCTTTTGCCATAGTTTTAAAGCATGCTTTTCAAATCGCGGGAAAGAGCAAACCATTCTGTTTGAAGTGGTGCGATAGGGCAAAAAGAGCAAAGTCGAATGTTCGGCGGTAAGGTGCGCTTTGTGTCTTTTGAGTCGGGCGATGCGGCGCAGTGGGGGAGAAAGAGCGAACGATAATGTTCGGTCGCCGAACAAACCAAAAGACAATTTTTAAGGCTAAAATTTACGGTAATCGCCAAAAGTGTGAGTTTTGAAGTCGATTTTGCAATGGGCTGAAAAATTTGTGGCGCGCTGCGTTGACAAACGGCATATCTCGTGATACAATTGCGGTGAGGGCGTAAAACGCCCGATGGGAGGAAATTTCAATGAACAAAAAACTCATCACAGCGCTTGTAGCGGTCGCCGCCGTACTTGCGCTGTCTTTTTGCCTTGCGGCATGCGGCGACGACGGAACACAGCCCGGCGGAGGAGAGGGCGGCGAGGGCGGCAACACCGCCCATAAGATCACGATCACCGCTCCGGACGACGTCGAAGTTACGACGAGCGCCGCATCGGCGTCCGCAGGCACCACGATCACGGTGACCGTCGTCACTCCGGCGTGGAAGATCGTGACGTTCGTCACGGCGGCGGACGTGAACATCGTCAAAGACGAAGCGGCAAGCACGGGCAGCACATCGGTATATACGTTCACGATGCCGGACAGGGACGTCGAACTCAACGTAGAGACGATGGATTCGGGGGCGAGCGTAGACGAGGACGACGGCTTGAAGTGGGTCGCCGCACCCAAACAGATCGCGCTGGGCAAATATTCTATCGACGCGGCGACCTATGAAGTCGACTTCGGCGGCAGCGTCATCGCGACGACAGACGTCGACGGCAATTTGAGCGGCGTAAAGATCTCGTCGACCGATCAAGACGTGATCCCCGACGAGGCGATCGCCGGCGCGTACAGGATAGGCGACGACGTTTACACCGACGGCGCGACCTTCACCGTCGACTTGACCAAGGTGTCGCTCGGCGCGACAACGCTCGTCTTTGAGGACTCAAGAGGCAGAACGATCGCAAAATATGTCCAAGTCGTCGAGCACGGAAAAGTCGATCCCGGCTACATATTCAACACGTCGATGTATGTCGAATTCGCGTTTGACGAGGGCGATCTCACGCTCGGCGCGGACGTCGACCCCGACAAATTGCTGGTCTTGGTCAGCATATACGACTTCGATTGGGTGGACGGCACCGACCCCGCTCTCGGCGCAAAAGAGTATACGCAAAGCCGCTTTTTGCTGTCCGACAGCGGCACGAAGTCGATGGGTTTGTCCTACATCCAAGGGCACAGATACAGCGTCAGCGTGACGCTGTACAGCTACACAAACGATTACGAGACGGACATGGATCTTAGCCAGGTGACGGGCAACAAGCTCGTCCTCGGCGAACATTTCGCCGGCGGCGGCAACTCGGTCAAAAATGACGATGACGGCACGTCGTGGCTGACGATCGTCGGCTATTCGGGCACGGTGACTTTGAAAATCTACGCGGAATAGCCTGTTGGCAAAGCATAAGCGCGGCGCGTTTGCGTGTTGACTTTGACAGCGCATTTGCGGCAAGGCTTGCGGTCTCGAAAAGCGCATTTGAGACGGCGGGCGCCTCGATTGCGCTTGGGCGGCAGGTGTTGTGATCGCAAAAGGCGCGTTGCAGATACGGGCTTGAATACCACCGAGACTTGCGTTGAGATTGGAAATGGCGCGTAGTCGAGATGGGACTCGAACAGTCCGAAATGCGGCGGGTAGCGATCGCGAAAGGCGCGTTGACAAGGACGGCGGCGTCGAGCCGGCAGCGGTCAAAAACGGGCTAAAATCAAAAACATATCGCCAAAACAAAGGCGGCGCTTGTCTTCATCTCGGACAAATGCCGCTTTTGAGTTGACAAAGGCGCGCGTATATTTTATTATAAAGATATGGACAGCCTGTTCGATCTCAACAAGAAGGCAAACGAGCCGCTCGCCGAGCGCATGCGTCCGCGCACTTTGGACGAGTTCGTCGGTCAGGAGCACATCGTGGGCAAGGGCAGCATGCTGCGCCGCGCGATCGTCACCGACCGCCTCGGCAGCTGCATTTTTTACGGTCCGCCCGGCTGCGGCAAGACCACGCTTGCGGGGATAATCGCCGCGACGACGGGCGCGAACTTCGTGCAGCTCAATGCGGTGTCGAGCGGCGTCGCGGACGCGAAGCGCGTGATCGAGGACGCAAAGCGCGCTCTCGAATTGTACGGCACGCGCACCTACCTGATGCTGGACGAGTGCCACCGCTGGAACAAGGCGCAATCGGACAGTATGCTCGCCGCGATCGAGAAGGGCTACATCGTCTTCATCGGCTCGACGACAGAGAACCCGTACGTCAACATGACGAGGGCGATCGTGTCGCGGTGCCGCGTGTTCGAGTTCAAACGGCTCTCGGGCGACGACGTCAAAAGGGCGCTGCTCCGCGCGGTCGAGGACAGGGAGAGAGGGCTTGGGAATTATGACATCAAGCTCGAAGAGAGGGCGCTCGAGCACTTTGTTTGGGCGGCGGACGGAGACCTGCGCAACGCGCTCAACGCGCTCGAACTCGCCGCGCTGACCACAGATCCCGATCGTGACGGGCGCATCGTCATCGACCTCGAGGCGGCGCAGCAGTCCATTCAAAAGAAGGCAATGAGCGTGGACGAGAGCATGTACTACGACATGCTGTCCGCGTTTTGCAAGTCGCTGAGAGGCAGCGACAGCGACGCGGCGCTCTATTGGGCGGAGAGACTGATCGCCGCAGGGTGCGACCCGCTGTCGATAGCGCGGCGCACATTGGTGCACAGCGCCGAGGACGTCGGGATGGCGGATCCGCGCGCGCTCACCGTCGCGGCGGCGGCGTTGACCGCGTTGCAAAACCTGGGGATGCCCGAGGGCAAAATACCGCTTTACGAGGCGATCGTTTACGTCTGCGAGGCGAGCAAGTCGCCGAGCGTGATCAAGGCTCTCGAAGCGGCGGAGAGATTGGTCGAAGAGCGCAAGGACGACGAAGTGCCGCTCGCGGTCAGGGACACGCATTACAGCGGCGCGCCGAAGACGGACTACAAGTATCCTCACGACTTCGGCGGCTGGGTGGAGCAGACCTATCTGCCCGAGTCGCTCAAAGACGTGAGGCTCTATGTCCCGTCAAACAACGGCGAGGAAAAACACCTCGTCCGCGCAAAAGACATCAAGCAAAACAAGGGCTGAAACGCGCAAACGTTTGAAAAGAGCAAGAAAAGATATCAAGCAAAACATGCAGCGCGCAAACGCCTGAAAGAGCAAAAGCAAAAATATTTTGCGAAATGCGGCAAAATGCAGCGGCGGCGCAAAATGAGAGCGCTTGAAAACATGACGAGCAAAACGCGGCGACAGCCGCGAGGGATAGCAAACGGGCGAAAAGTCCGTTTGCAAAAAAGGAGAAAACATGCTGAAAATCGAAAATTTGAGGAAGAAATACCGCGGCGGCGAAAAGTATGCCGTCGACGGCATCTCGCTCGAGGTGAGGGAGGGGGAAGTGTTCGGCTTCCTCGGGCCCAACGGCGCGGGCAAGTCGACGACGATCAAGTGCGCGGCAGGCATTCTGCCCTTTGACGAGGGACGGATAAGCATTTGCGGCAAAGACCTCAGGACCGAAACCATCGCCGCCAAGATGCAGATGGGCTATGTGTCCGACAATCACGCCGTCTACGACAAGCTGACCGCGAGGGAATATCTCAACTTCATCTCCGACATCTACGGCGTCGGCGACTCCGACCGCAAAAGGCGCGCCGACGAGTATATGCAGATGTTCGGCTTGACGGACGCGTTCGACAGCCCGATCAAGACCTTCTCGCACGGCATGAAGCAAAAGATCTGCGTGATCGGCGCGCTGATCCATGCGCCCAAATTGTGGATCTTGGACGAGCCGATGACCGGTCTCGACCCCAAGTCCGCTTTTGAGCTCAAAGAGTTGATGCGCCGCCATTGCGAAGAGGGCAACAGCGTCTTCTTTTCGTCGCACGTCCTCGAGGTCGTCGAGAAGGTGTGCGACCATGTCGCGATCATCGACGGCGGCAAGATCATCGCCGACTTCGGCATAGGGGAGCTGGACGACATCCGCAACGGCAGTTCGCTCGAGGACGTCTTCCTGTCGCTGACCGAGGACGCGCCGCAAGGGGACGGGGTATGAAGAGATTTTCCGCACTCGTCAAGCTCAACCTCAAGTACTATGTGCTGCCGAGCTTTGAAGGCAAAAAATCCAAGGCGCGCTTTGTCGGCGTGATCGCGCTGATGTGCGTCGCCTTCCTCGCGCCGCTGGTGCTCATCTGCATGACGCTGTGGTTCGCCGCGCAGACGATGCTGGCGATGGGTATGGGCGCGGAGATGTTGGCGGCGGTGTTCACCATGACGCAGATCATGGTCTTGATGCTGTCTGCGTTCACCTACATCAACTCGATGTTCTTCGCAAAGGACAACGAACTCGTGCTCAACATGCCGCTGAGGGGAGTGGAGATCTTTTCGGCAAAGCTGATCGCGACCTACCTCAACGAGCTGGTGATAAGCGCGCTGGTCACGATCCCGATCGCCGTCATCACCGCGGCGGCGGGCATTCAAGCGGGCTACGGCAGCATGTTCGGCGCGGGGTATTGGATCCTCATCCCGTTCGCGATCGCGCTGCTGCCGGTGATGCCGCTGCTGCTGCTGTCGATCGTCTCGTTCCCGATCGCGCTGCTCGTGCAAAAGGCGTCCAAATATCCGGTGCTGTCCGCCGTGTTGCAGGCGGTGTTGCTGCTGGCGTTCATCGCGCTGTGCTATCTGCTGGGCTACGGCGGCGGCTACGCCATGTCGAGCGACGAGACGCAGGTCGACACCGGCATGTTCCAAAGCCTCGGAGGCATATCCTTCTATACGCGATTCCTCGCGAAGGCGATGCTGGGCAGCTCCGCCGCAGGCAACTTCTTTGCGTTCCTCGGCATCACCGTCGCGATGGCGGCGGTCGCGATCGGGCTGTCGGTGCTGCTCTACCGCCGCGCGATCGCAATGAGCGTCGAGGGCGGAGCGAACACAAAGCGCAAGGTCAAGACGGACGAACATGTAAACAAGGGCACGTTCCGCGCACTGGTCGCGGCGCAAGTCAAGACGCTGTCGCGCACTCCCGACATCCTCGTCAACCTCATTCTGACGATGGCGATGCCCGCTCTGATCGCGGTCATCATGGGCTTTGTGATGCCGTCAGGCGCGGAGATCGCCGCCGAAGATCCCGACGCTGCGACGCCGTATTTCGGCTATTTCGCGGTCGGAATGGTCGTCTGGATCACGATGTTCACCTCGCCGCTGTCCAACATCGGCGCGAGCTTTGCGTTCTCGCTGGACAAGGACAACATCGCGGTGCTCAAGAGTCTGCCCGTCACCGGGAAGGAAGTGTTCAAGAGCAAATTGATCGTCAGCGACGCGGTGTCGCTGATCTCGGTAGTCGCGGTGGCGGTCGTGCTTGCCTTTACCGCCGACATACCGTTTTGGGGTTATGTTCTGTTCCCGCTGCTCGTCGGCGTATATCTGATCTCGTGCAATGCGTTCACGATGTCGCGCGACGTCGCCGATCCGCACTTCAATTGGATGAACGTCAAGGAACTGACCAAGGCGAGCAACTCTGCGACGCAATTCATAATGACGGGCGTCGGGCTAGCGTTCGGACTGGTCGCCGCGGTGCCCATGTTCGTGATCGCGTTCGTCGGCGCAAACCTGCCCGGGTGGGCGGTGCAGCTGATCGTATGGGGAGCGATGGCGCTGTCCTGCCTCTCGGCTTACCCCATTTTGAGGTTGACCGCCCTCAAAGGTATCGAAGAAAAATATGCCCGGATCGAGGGCTGACGACATTGACATACAAGGAGAGAAAATATGCTTGAGATCAAGGACGGAAAACTGTTCAAAGACGGCAAAGAGCATCACATCCGCTCGGGCGCGGTGCACTACTTCCGCACTCTGCCCGAGTACTGGCTAGACAGATTGCAAAAGCTCAAGGCGGCGGGACTGAACACCGTCGAGACTTATACCTGCTGGAATCTGCACGAGCCGCAAAAGGGCAAGTTCGACTTTGAGGGACGGCTGGACATCTGCCGCTTTGTCGAGACGGCGGCGAGCCTCGGACTGGACGTCATTTTGCGCCCCGGTCCGTACATCTGCGCGGAGTGGGACCTCGGCGGTCTGCCCGCGTGGCTGCTCAAGGACGGCACGATCCGCCTGCGCTGCAACGACCCCGTCTTTGTCGCCCACGAGCGCGACTACCTCAAAGAACTCTTCGCTAGAGTGGGCAAGTACCTCGCCTGCAACGGAGGCAACATCGTCGCCGTGCAGATAGAGAACGAATACGGCAGCTTTGCCAACGACAAGGACTACCTCAGAGCGGTCGAGGGCATCTTCGACGAGTGCGGCGTCAACGTGCTGCGCTTCACCTCGGACGGTCCTTCGGGCTGGATGCTGTCGGGCGGCACGCTGCCCGGAGTGTGGAAGACGCTCAACTTCGGTTCGGGCGGCAGCCACGCGTTCGGCTCGCTCGACCGCTTCAAGGAAAAGGCGCCGAAGATGTGCATGGAGTTTTGGTGCGGCTGGTTCGACCATTGGGGCTTCGTCCACCACAGACAGAACATCAAGCTGGTCGGCGAGATCTCGCACATGCTCGCAAACGACATCAACTTCAACATCTATATGTTCCACGGCGGCACCAACTTCGGCTTCACCGCAGGCGCAAATCACTTCAAAAAATATCAGCCGACCGTCACGAGTTACGACTACGGCGCGCTGCTGACCGAGTGGGGCGACTATACGCCCAACTACCACGCGGTGCGTAAGATGATCTTCGACCACCTGCACGAGACCCCTCCGCCGCTGCCGCCGCGCCCGACGCTGCAAAACGTCGGCACCGTGCAATTGACAGAGAGGGGATCGCTTTGGGACAACCTCGGCGCGCTGGGCACCGTCCACCGCAGCCCTATGCCCGAACCGATGGAGCACTACGGACAAAACTCGGGCATGATCCTCTATTCGGTCGTCGTCGAGGGCAAGTATGAGCGTTCGTTCGTCACGTTCGACGAATTGCGCGACCGCGGCTATCTGTTCGTCGACGGCAAGCACGTCAAGACGTTCGATTACCGCAAAAAGGACATGATCAGCCGCATGTACGGCAAGCCGACCGCGATCGTCGAGCCGTTCGACGGCAAAAAGCGATTCGACCTGCTCGTCGACGTGATGGGACACGTCAACTACGGCGAACACATCAAGGATCGCAAGGGCATCTCGGGCATGCGCATCATCAATCAGCACGTCACCGGGTTCGAGGTGACGACGCTGCCGCTGGACGACGTGTCAAAGGTCGAGTATTCGGGCGGAGACAAGTATCCCGTCTTCCTGCGCGGCAAGTTCCGCGCGGACAGCAAAGGAGATTGCTTTGTGCAGATGAAGGGCTTCGGCAAGGGCGTCGTCTGGGTCAACGGCTTCAACCTCGGCAGGTATTGGAGCATAGGGCCGCAAAAGGCGCTGTATCTGCCGGGCAGTCTGCTCAAGGGCGAAAACGAGATCGTCATCATGGAGCTGGAAAAGGCGAAGGGCAGCGTGGACATCACCGACAAGCCCAAATTGAGCTGAAATCGCCTCGCAACGAAAGACAAAAAAGCGGACATGTATCCGCTTTTTTGCGCCTTTCGGGACATTGTGATGCGCTTCGTCTCCGTGTTTGAATGCGGAGAGTTCCGCAATCGCCGGCGGACCGCCTCCGCGGCGCAGCCGACAGACGTACGTCGGGAAAGCCGCCCCGTCGATTTTGCATACCCAAAAGAAATACGAGAAAATAGCGCACTGAAATGGGGCTTCAAAGTTGCGCATCGCCAAAGTTCGTGTTATAATAAAATAGTCGATGTCCCCTTTTCGGGACGGAACTTGTGTTATAATTGACGAAGGAGGTTATTATGGACGGCTTTGAACCAAAAAAATTGCTCATCCTCAGGATCTATCAGATCCTCAACGAGTATTCGGACGCGGACCACAAACTCAAACAGGCGGACATCATCGCATATCTCGCGAGCGAGTACGGCATCGAGTGCGAACGCAAGGCGATCGCGCGAAACATCGATTATCTCAAACACGCAGGCATCGACATCGTTCAGGACCGCGGCGACGGCTACTATCTCGCCGAACGCAGGTTCGAGCACGGCGAGCTGCGCTTCCTCACCGATTCCGTCATCGCAAACCGCAACGTCTGCGAGTCGTACACCAAGGAGATCATTCGCAAACTCGTCAAAGAGGGCGGCGTGTACTACAAGAACTACGCGCGCTGCGTGGATCTCGGCGATTGGCGCAAGAGCGAGAACAAGGAGTACTTCCTCAACATCGAGCTGCTGTCCGAAGCGATCGAGAAAAAGGTCAAGGTCACGTTCAGGTTCATGCACTACGGCGTGGACAAGCGGTTGCACGCCCGCAAGCCCGACAAGGAGACCGTCAACCCCTACAAACTCTTCTTCAAGAACGGACACTACTACCTCGCGTGCAACGTCGACAAGTACGACCAGCTGATCTTCTGCCGCATCGACAAGATCGCCGACATCGAGGTGACAAATATCCCCGCAAAGGACGGTGCGGTCGTCAAGGGCGCCGAAAGAGGCATCAACCTCGGCATCATCTCCAACAGCGCGCCCTATCTCTTTGTCGAAAGACCGCTCAAGATCGTCTTCGAGGCGGCGACGGACAACGTCGTTAATATGATCGACTATGTGCTCGACCAGTTCGGCGACGACGTCGGCATCAGGACGACGCGCACCGGAAAGACGGTGTTCACGGTGATGGCGAGCCCCAAGGCGATGAAGATCTGGCTGTTGCAGTTCGGCGCAAGCGTAAAGGTGCTGTCGCCCGCGTCGCTTGCCAAGAGCATAAAAGAGGAGACTCAAAAGATGAACGCGCTTTACGAGTGAGCGAAAACAAAAGAGCAAAGAGGGTCGGAAGGACCCTCTTTTTTTTGTAAAAAGCGTAAAAAATGTTCACGCAAAAACCGTTATGAGTAAAGTTTTGGGGAGATTCGGTCAATGCATGAACATCTTTATTATAGCGCAAAATGCCGACGTTGTCCACCGAAAACGCAAAATTTTGAAAAAAGACGCGCCGAAGATCGGCGCGCCCGGCGCAGCCGGCTCAATGTCCGGCAAAGTCAAACCGCGGTCAACCCGTATCCCCGCTCCCTGCCGCAGAGAGTAGACCGAAAGGACCGCTCGGGGATTTTTGCATTCGGCGAAATTGCGGACTCGGCGCGTTGCCGGCTCAAAGAGCCGCCTTTGCGCGTGCGCCTCAAATTATGTTCGGTGTTCTGAACTTCCTTTTTCGTCCTTCCCGATAAACCGTAACTTAGCCGAAAAACGAGATAAACGGATAAGCCTTGACCGCCGTAACACATTGCTTTTTGAGAGCCGAATGCGGGTATGATCCGCCCGTTGGGGCTTAGATCTCGATGAAGTTGAGAAGGTTCGCGCGGTCGATCGCGACTTGGAGCGCGTGTATCGTGCGCACCGTCTCCGCCGCTTGCGCCTTCGCCGCGCCGACGTCGTAAAGACGTTCGGTGTACTCCAAGATGCCGTTGGGCGTGATGCGGCGGGTGAGCTGTATCGCCCCTGCGAGCGTCTCGAGCTGCCTGCGCTTTTCTTGAAGCTGGGCGATCCACACAAGCCCTTCGGCGACGGTCATGTCAAACCCTTCGAGCGCGATCGCGGTGTTCGCCCTCGCGAGCGCAAAACGAATTTTGAGCACCTCGGCGTCTATCTCGTCGACGCGCTTGCGCGTCGCGCCGTAGTCGTAGCCGGTCGGGACCTTTGTCTCGTTCTCCTTGAACGAGCAATAGCAGTTGCGGTCCTCGAATGCGATGAGGTCGTCCTTTTCGCGGTCGAGTTCCTTTATCAATTTCATGGCTTCGGTGAGCGTCATTTTCATCGTTCGTACCTCCGTTTGGTTTCTGTCATCATTATAACTCAAATCGAGGGGGTAGAGAATGTTCGGAATAGGGGAAAGTATTCACCCCCGAAAAATCGGCAAAGAATATAAAAATTCAATTATGACAAGCATAATTTTATTGAGAGTGTCGATAGTTATATTGTTTTATACCCCTTTTCGGGGACACTATTTTTGAAAAATGTTTGCAAAACGCTTGAACTGCCGCTTGCCGTGTGGTAAAATTGCCTTGAAAAGAAGGGGTGCAAAAGGAGGGAATATGGCAAAAAACTTTGCGCCCGTCGTCGAGCTGTATGATTGGGTGATGATGCAAAAGTCAAAGATCGCCGTCTCCGCCGCGCTCAAAGCGGTGCTCGCGAAGGACGCCGAGAGCTTTGAATTCTTCAAGAGGGACGGCAGGACGATCAATATGAACGCCTTTTTGTCAAAGCTCATCGTCAATTACAGCGAGACCTTCCGCACAAGGCGCAGCGCGCTCATCGAAAGGCTCAAAGCGGAACTCTTCGCCGCGCTCGACATCGGTGACGAGAGGGCGGAAGAGATCGCGCGCGGATTTGTCTCCCGCGCGATGCGTCTGCACTTCAAGGACGGCGGCGACAAGCTGTGCGAGTCGGTGTCCGTCAAGCCCACCGACGAGACAAGGGGGATATTCAGGCTGATTGCGGACAACGAGCTCAAGGGAAGCACTTTTTCGGAATATTTCAGGGGGATGTTCGAATCGTATGCGCAGATGCCTCAGGACGAGCGCGAAAAACTCATCTTCGCTGACGGATATAAGGCGATCGTCGCCGCAATCGAAAAGGGAAAAAAGATCTTTGTCACGACAAAGCGCAACTCGGGAAAGCCCGTCGTGCTCGCGCCCTATGCCGTCGTCAGCTCCAAAGAGGAGATGCATTGCTATCTGCTCGCGACGGTCAAAGGCAAGTGCAGACCGTTCCGCCTGTCGAGGATAGCTTCCGTCTTCGAGATCGACGAGCCGGCGAGCTTTTCGGACGGGCAGAAAAATATGTTCGCGCGCATGACCGCGTACGCGCCGCAATACATCTATTCCGACGACGAAAAAGAGGCGGTCATAGAGCTGACGGACGAGGGAATAAAACTGTTCAAGGCGCTGTTCGTACACAGACCTCTTCCCACGTCGGTGGACGGAGGCGTCTATCGATTCAACTGCTCGTATATGCAGCTCAAACAATACTTTTCGAGTTTCGGCAAAGAGGCGTATGTGCGCGAGCCCAAGGAGCTTCGCGACATCATGGCGCGCTTTCACCGCGAAGCCGACGCCATGTACAAAGAGAGAGAGGAATGACAAAAAAAGTGAGTTTATCGACACGGGCACCAAAATTATAAAAATATGCGGACGACGGAGACCTCCGTCGTCCGCGTCGGTTTCAGGTGCGATCGCGGCTTTCCTCAAAGAACTTCACCATGTCGTCGAGCGTCGCGACCGAGTCGGGCAGAGTGGGATCCATCACTTCGTAGACGTGGCAAAGCCGCGTCTTTTCGTGCGCGGCGTCGGTGTAGCGGAAGACAAACCTGTCGCACTCGCCCCGCTCCTCTTTGGCGCGGAGTAGCCGCGCGACATAGCGAGAGTGCTTGACGTAGACATCGCGTTCGCACCCGATCAGCATCGTCGGCGGCAGGTGCAATCCCTCGGAATATTCCGAAAATGCGGAGAGGAGATAGAGGGGGTGTTTGCGCGGACGCTTGCCGAACATCGCGCCGTCGAAAATGCGCTGTATCACCTTGAATTTGCGCGAAGGCTCGTCGTTTTCGTCGCGCAATATCGAGTGGACTTCGGGCACCGGATGGCTCATCGCAAGGCACTTGACCCCGAGCGCCGGCGGTGCGACGCCGTATGCCTTCGTGAGCGACGGCGACAGCGATATGCACAGCGCGAGCGAGGACAGATGCCCGCCCGCCGAATCGCCGGTCAGCATCGCCTCGGACGCGTCCGCGCCCCATTCGTGCGCGTGCTTCGAGATGAAGTCGAGCGCGGCAAACACGTCTTTGACCTGCCCGTCAAGCGTGACCTCGGGCACGAGTCGATAGCTCGGCGCGGCGACGACGTAGCCCCTCTTTGCCAAATGCATGCACATGTTGAGATTGAGATCTTTGTCCCCGAACACCCACGCGCCGCCGTGTATGTCCACGATCAGCGGCAGTACGCCCGCCGCGCCTTCGGGACGGCAGACGTTGAGACGGTGCATCGCGTGCCCGTCGTCGAGATAGGCGTACTCAGTCACCGTGACTCCGTCGGGCAGTTTTTGTCCATGTTTGAGCTCGGCGTCGTCCTTTGCCATCGAGCGAGCCAGCTTGCGCGCGACAAATTGCGGAAAGCCCATATTCACCTCATCTGCGACGGATAGGCAAAAATGCGTATCGCGCCGAATTTTTCGTCGCCGTATTTGAAGATGTGCACAGTCTCGGGCAGCCCGCCGACTATGTCGAGCGGCTTGGAACGCTCGGGAGCAGCCGCTTTGAGCGCCGCGACGAACGCGCCTATCCACTCGATCGGAAGGGGATGGCGGTGATGGGAGATCCATATCCTCTCAAAGCCGTCAAGACGCGCGGCAAGGTCGAGCCAAAGCTCGGCGTATCCCGAAAGCGTCAGCCCCGGTGAAGTGAACGCCCAAAAGCCCGGATTGATCGCGTCGCCCGCAAACACGCAGCGCGCAGCGCTGTCCAAAAACAGCGTGCTGCCCGGCGTGTGACCGGGGCAGGGAAGCGTCTCGACCGTCCTGCCGCCAAGCTCGAAAACGTCGGGCATCGGAGAGTATTTTTCGGTGCCCGTGTCGATAAGCCCATAATTGAGCACCTTGTCGACAATGCGCCTCGGGACCTTTGTGTTCGTCTTGAAATGCGCGGCGACGGAGCGCGCCATCTCGTTGCTCGGCATGCCGCGGCAGGGCAGATCCGCCTCGCCGACAAAGACCTCGTCGAACAGCTTGTTGCCGTCGCTGTGGTCGGGATGAAGATGGGTGTTGGCGACGACGAGCGGCAGGCCGGTCAAACGGCGCAGACGGCGAGTCATCGACTCTTCGCCGTAGCCGGTGTCGAGCAAAAGCGCCCGCTCGCCGCCGATCAGAAAAAGCGGTTGACGTGAACGAGCGCGTCGGTGAGCATGTAGGTGTTTGGTTCGATTTTGCGCGTGCGCATGACATCCTCCGCTTATATTTTACGGCAAAGCCGCGCCGTCTGTCAATCGCGGACATAAAAATGCCGCCCCGAAAGGCGGCGAAGATCCGTTCAGTCGATCGCAGTGCCCTCGGCGAGCGACTTGACGTACGCCTCGGCGTTGAGGTCGATGACGATCAGCGCGATCTCGAAGAATATCAGCCCCAAGATCGCCGCCGCAACAGCATTGATCAGCCAATATACGAGGGCGGAGAACGCGCTCGCGATCAGCAATATCAACAGGTCGCCGCAATAGAGTTTGAACACGTTTTTGGCGTTGACGACCGCCTTGACGTCCACCTTGCCCCTGCCGTGGACGAGATATGCTTCGATCAGCGAGATGCCGCCCGAGAGCACCAGCCCGATCGCGATCGCGACCGCCGTCAGCCAGTGCGACAGCGAGTATATCCAGGTGCAAAGCGCGATCATCGCGCCGGCAAGGATCGCGTCGACGAGCGAAATGAACAGATATTTGAGTATCGAACGCCTCGCGATGTCGCGGCGTATCAGCCACTTGATCAGCAAAAAGCCCGCGATGAATCCCACCGCGACGAAGAACGCCGCCACGACGACGAGCGCGATCATCGCGACCGTGAACGTCTCGATCGCAAACATCAGATCGCCCGCGTATTGTTCGGCGTTTTCGACAAAGGGCAAAATGCTGTTGTTGAGCGTGTCGGTCAGCCACTGACTGTCGAAGATCGTCCCGACCGCGGACAGCGGCTGCGACCAATCCAGCGATTTGACTGCGTCCAAAAGGCTCTCTTCGAGATGCTCGACGTCGATCACCGCAGACGAGAGGATGTCTTGTATCGACGCGACAAGGTCGGAAAGCGCGGTCTTTGCGCCCGGCAAAAAGACGGACAGACCTATGATCAGCCCCAGCGCGAGCGTGCCGAGCGGAGTGAAGAAATATTTGAGATTGACGAAATAGTTTTTGACTGCCTTCTTGACCATTGTCCGTCCCCGAGTGTTTTCACCATTATAACAGAACGAGCGGCGCACTGCAAGCAAAAGAAAAGGGACGGCTGCGCCGCCCCGTGTGTCCGAAATTCGGAAAGTTCATTGCAAGAACAGATGTTTTGTAATCAGCACCCAAATGCAGTCGATCCAGCCTACGATCAAGCCGAGGAAGGTGACGACGATGCAGATGACCAGCCTCACCGCGCCGCCCTTTTGGAAGAACGTGCTCCATCTGACGATGACTTCGACCACCCAGTTGACAATCGGGATGAGAAGAAGTATGATCTGCACGAGACGACTCTGTCTGTTGAACCAAGTTACGCCTTTGCCGCTGCATTTTGCCATAATTTGCCTCCTTATTGAAGTATTTTCTGTCTATATTATACCGCATATCCGCCGCGATAGCAACGAAAGCGATAAAATTTTAACGATCAAGGCGATGTTCCTCAATTGTAGAAGAACTCGCAAAAAGTCGAAACGTGTCGAGCGTTCGGCGCGTCGCCATAGGCGTCGAAGGGCGGCGCGTCGCCACGCTTTTGAGGGCTTGCGGCGAAATGTACTGCCGGGGCGGTGCGTCCGTTGCCGCGCAGAGATCGCGCGATTTGCACTGCCGCTCGGCGCGCCGGCTTGCGGCGCGTCACTTTAAGTCGGCTGCCCTTATGAAGTCGATCGTCAGCTCTTCCTCCGAGCCGAGCAGATCGACCGAAACCGCGACCTTGTAGCGGTAGAGGTACCCAAGATAGGTGACGGACTCGGTGTCTTCCTTCCATTCCTCGGTCAACAGCACTTTGACAGGGGAAGTGTTCGCGTCGAACTTCGCCTCTTCGTCGACGTCGTAGATCTCGACCTCGGACGCGTCTGTCGAGGTGCCGAAATATGCCTTGAAGGAGTGCGACGGCACGGTGTCGCGGACGCCGATCGGCACCCACGCGTCAAAGAGGACATAGCCGCCCGGCGTATAGTAGGCGCCGCCGTCGTCGCCGAAGATCAGCGACGGCTGCTCGTCGCAGGCGTACGCAACGCCTTCGTACACTTGCCAAATTATGCGCGGAGCGGCGTCCGACGAGACGTGAACGTAGCCGTTTTGCTTCGCCGCGGTCTCGGGGATCGCCGTCGTCACCTCGAAGAGGAAGAGGTCGGGAACCTCGCCCGAAAAGTATTCGTACGCCGGTTCGAGCGGCGCGGTGAAGACCGTTTTGCCGTCCGCGGTCGCCGCGTTCGCGGTCACCGATACGCCGTTGACCGTCAAGCCGAGCGGCGTGCCTGCGGCGGACATCGCGTCCCATACGTCCTGTCCCTCGTCCGTCAGAGTCAAACTCAATTGCGCCCCGCCGTCCTCGAACGCCGACAGCGCAAATTTGCCGCCCTCGAGCGGAGCGCCGTCCACGGCGGCGGTGTAGAACATGTCGCCGGGGTTGCCGACAAGGTCGACGCGCGGGGCGCCCTTCGCCTTGTCGAGCGCGAGGGTGATGTACAGCGCGCTGATGCCTGCCGGGAAGGTGCAGACCGCGCCGCCTTTGCCGTCCGCATAGAACGGCTCCGGCGCAGCCGACGCGGGCGAAGCGATGGCATCGCACGAAGGCATGGACATGTAGTCGGTCGAGTAGACTCTCAAGGTGAAGGGCTCGGTCGCGGAAGTCTCGAGCTCCAACGACACGTTGCCGTCCGAAAGGGGATAGGACTTGCCGTTCGCCTCGACAAAGACGCCGTCCGCGCCGACGCCGTTGATATGCACGGCGCGCGGAGCGAGCGCGGGCTCGCCCTCAAAGGTCAAATCGCCGTCACGCTGCATCGTGAAAGAAAAGGTGTAGTTGCCTGCGAAATCCTTTTCGAGCGTGAGCTGTTTGCCGTAGACGAACACTTTGAGGCCGCCCGGCTCGTAGCCCGGCTCCAAGACGAGCGTGCCGTCGACGACGGCGCCCGAATCGAACAACAGCTTTTCGCCGTTCCAATTGACGGGAGCTTTGCCGCCCGAGGTCAAAATGAGCTGTTTGACATTGTCGGGCAGAGGGGCGACGGTGATGCCGAACACAAACGAGTCGCACGCGCCGAGCATCGCCGCGATGCAGACGACGATGAGAGCGACGACGAGCGCCGCGGCAGGACGCCGTTTCATCTCAGTTGCCAGCCGCGTCGTCGACGACGTTGTCTATCGCGACGACGAGCGCGACCAGATAGGCGGCGTCGGCGTCGTCTGCCGCTTCGAGCATGAAGTAGTCTTCGCCGAGGAAAGAAGCGAGGTTGAGCGCCTGCCGTGTGATCGCGCCCAAGACCTCCTCCCCGCGCTTGATCAGACAGTGCATGGAGAAAAAGCCGCCCTCGACCATGATCTCGCCTTGGTCGGTCATCACAAAGAACTTTTGCTTGATCGACATGAACGGGCGCTTGATCGTCGCGATCTTATTGCCGTCCGCATCGTAGATGTACGCCTTGTGCGCGAGCGGATTGAGCCAGCGGCAGCGCACGGTGTAGAGCACGTTGTCGTTCATGTCGCACACCCTCTTCTTTTTGGTGACGGTCATGATGTTGCCCTTGACCTTGAAAACGTCGTTGCCTTGGGCGTCTTTGACGGTGGAAGACCCACCGAGCGAAACGATCTTGTTCCTGACAAAAAGTTGCATGATTCCTCCCTGTACCGTTGTGTGCGTTTTTCGCAATGTCTTGCGGCACACACCTTATCGGTAATAATATAACACACAATGCGCAAGATGTCAATAGCGGCGGAAAATGTTCTACACATGCGTGGCAAAAGCAACAGTTATCTCAAATTTGGGTAGTCGGCGTCTGCACAAGAGAGCACGCCCGGCGGACAGATGTACGATAGCGGACATCTGTGGCGAAAATGTCGAAAAAAGTGCGCGCGCACCCCGTCAAATGTTTTGCAATCTCACGCGCGGATGTGTTATAATGCACGCGGTTTGAGGAAAATTGTGAAATAACCAAAGAGGTATTCAGTTTGAACGGACACTCCAAGATCAGTATCATCGGCGCGGGAAGCGTCGGCGCGACCGCGGCGTTCTCGATCGCCCAAAAGCACCTCGCGCGCGAACTTGTCATCATCGACGTCAACAACGACAAAGCCGAAGGCGAGGCAATGGACATCAACCACGGGCTCATCACCATCGGCAGAATGAATATTCACAGCGGCAGCTATGCCGACATCAAGGACAGCGACATCATCGTCGTCGCCGCGGGCCTCGGACGTAAGCCCGGCGAGACCCGCCTCGACCTTGCGTCCAAGAATATCGGCATCGCGAAGGACATCGCCGCAAACATCATGCAGCACTACAACGGCGGAGTCATCCTCGTCGTCTCCAACCCCGTCGACATCATGACCTACGTCATCCTCAAGGAGACCGGTCTGCCTGCCGGCAAGGTGTTCGGCAGCGGCACGGTGCTCGACTCGGCGCGCTTCCGCTATATGCTCGCCAAGCAGCTCAACGCCGACATCCGCAACATCCACGGCTTTATGGGCGGCGAACACGGCGAGAGCCAATTCGCGGTGTGGAGCTCCGTCCACGTCTCGGGCATGAAGCTGGACAGCTATTGCGCCAAGATGGGCGTCGCCATCGACAAGGACGCGCTCGTCGACGACATCATCGGGCTGGGCGCGCAGGTCATCAAGCGCAAGGGCGTGACCAACTTCGCGATCGCCGCGATCGTCGCCGAACTTTGCAGCACGATCATGAGCGACAGCGGCAGCATCTTCAACGTCACGTCGCTGCTCGACGACTACTACGGCGTCAACAACGTCTGCGTCAGCGTGCCGTGCATCCTCGGCAAAGAGGGCGTCATCGACCACCTGCCGTACGATTTCAGCGCCGAAGAACTCACCAAGCTACGCAAGTCCGCGGACGGTCTGCGCGACTTTATGGATCAACTCGGACTTTGACCGAAAAGGAGATAATCATGGACAAGAAAGAATTCGCACTCGCTAAACACCGCGAATGGGGCGGCAAGATCGAAGTCGTCTCTCGCGCACCCATCACCAACCGCGCCGAACTCGCGGTCGCATATACCCCCGGAGTCGCCGAGCCATGCCTCGAGATCTCCAAGGACGTAGACCTCTCTTATGTCTACACCCGCAGGGCGAACCTCGTCGCGGTCGTCACCGACGGCACCGCCGTCCTCGGACTCGGAGACATCGGCCCCGAAGCCGGTATGCCCGTCATGGAGGGCAAATGCGCGCTGTTCAAGACGTTCGGCGGCGTGGACGCGTTCCCGCTGTGCGTGCGCTCCAAAGAGGTCGACGACATCGTCAAGACAGTCGCCCTCATTGCCGGCAGCTTCGGCGGCATCAACCTCGAAGACATCTCCGCGCCGCGCTGCTTTGAGATCGAAAAGAGGCTCAAAGAGGTGTGCGACATCCCCGTCTTCCACGACGACCAGCACGGCACCGCCGTCGTCACGATGGCTGCGATGCTCAACGCGCTCAAACTCGTCGGCAAAAAGCTGTCCGACATCTCCGTCGTCGTCAACGGTTCGGGCGCAGCCGGCATTGCCATCACCAAACTCTTGATGAGCAAGGGGCTCAAAAACGTCGTCCTCTGCGACCGCAAGGGCGCGATCTACAAGGGCAGAGAGGGGCTCAACGACATCAAGAAAGAGATGGCAGAGATCTCCAACCTCGAAATGAAGAAGGGCAGCCTTGCCGACGTCGTCAAGGGCGCGGATGTGTTCATCGGCGTCTCCGCTCCCGGCAGCCTCACCCAAGATATGGTCAAGAGCATGGCGAAGGACGCGATCATCTTCGCAATGGCGAACCCCGTCCCCGAGATCATGCCCGACGAAGCGCTCGCCGCAGGCGCGAAGATCGTCGGCACCGGCCGCAGCGACTTCCCCAACCAGATCAACAACGTGCTTGCGTTCCCCGGTATCTTCCGCGGCGCGCTCGACGTCAGGGCGAAAGACATCAACGACGAGATGAAGATCGCGGCGGCGGAAGCCATCGCGGCGGTCATCCCCGACGACAAGATGACAGCGGACAACATCATCCCCGATTCCTTCGATCCGCATGTGCGCGACGCGGTCGCGAACGCGGTCAAAGAGGCGGCGATCCGCACGGGAGTCGCCCGTATCTGAAAAAGATTAAGGAAATGCCGGCGGCGTTTTGCCGTCGGCATTTTTTTGTAAACGAAAACCCCGCGATAGTCGCGGGGTTCAGAGAAGGCTAAAGCCGATGAGGATGACAAAAGGAAAAAAAGTTGCTTTTTTTCAGCGATATTGACAATAACGGCTTTTTTGATATAATAATTGACAATAACGGCTTTTTTTGATATAATATAATAAAAGTTAAAAGCGTGGTGAGGGTGATGGAAAAGAAGTTGCAGCAAATGCAATTCAAAGACAGGCTTTGCCGAACATTGCTTCGTATCAATTGGTTGGTTGCAATTGTTGCAATGTTGCCTGTTTTGTCAAAAATATTCCTAGGTGTGGCGGCTATCGGTATGGCTTTCTATTATCTGATTTTAATAGCCGTCACAATTATAACATTAGGTCTTTTTTTACTGGATGATTCTTTTCGGGCATTATATGATGTTGATTTAAGCGGTTTACAACAATTATCGGATCAAATCGTTCAAGTATACCGAATTGCGCAAGCGGTTCTTGCAGGGATATGCGCGTTCCTATCTGCAATTGTGCTTATCGTAATCGTTCGGAATCAGGACGAAGTGCATAAATCAAGAAAAATTGTTTCTGTAACATTGGCTGTTCTTATTGTTCTGACAGCTACCCTCGTATATTATATGAAACTGATCTAAATGGGGGGACTATGAAAGTTTTTTTGATAAACAGATCAGATGTTTTGTTCTTTTCAGGCGAAACGAAATTGAAAGTGAAGAAAGAAAACGGCAGAGAGTTCATTGATGCCCCTGTTTTACAGGATGGGAAAATTGTTCTGCGGATCATCCGTAAACCCGAACTTTCCTATCCGAATTGGTGGCTTTATGCTGCATTCTTCTGGATTATCGGAATATTGGGCTTGTTTACTCCCAAATATTCCCGCTTTGATTATGCGTTGGATTGCAATGTCATTTTGGACAGCGGGCAAACGCAGGATATTTGGCTTCGGTTTAACCACTTTGTCAACAAAAAGTCAAGTATTCCCGTATCCGCGGTAACGGTGCCTGAAGGAACGGTTGCAACATTGGAAAACGCCGCATACGTTTATGACAAGACTTCGTGCAGACGGAGGAAGGTTTACAAACTTGTTTCTTGGCTGATGCGGGTTGCTGTTATTGTTGCAGTTTGTCTTATAATCATTTAAGCAAGGGAGGATGAGAAAAGTTAAATTTATCGGCTGCAAATTTTGACGGATTTGAAATTGCTTACATAGCGGTGGGCGTTTTGCTTGGTATCGCGATCATTGCGGCGTTTATCGCTCAAATCGTGATCGTAATCGGATATTGGCGCGGAAACCCGCACCAACAATTCGTTGGGACTTTCGGGCGGAGAGTATGCGCGCAAACTTCTCGATCAGAACGGAATGCCGGATGTACAGGTATAAAAATGCGGTATTATACGAACCATTTTATTCGGAAACCATTATAGTATCACCAAAAGAACGGTTTATCTCCGTATGCGTGCGATCAATAAACTCGGTCTCACGGCAGTATATAGCGAATCAGTTAAAGCAGGATAGAGAGAGCGAGCAGCTGAGCATGTTTGACACGCATGACCCGTTTACGGGTAGCAAGTGACGAATGCATGGCCGGCATGCCAATTCTCCGGCGCACTTGTGCGCAGCCGGTAAAGATTAGGGTCATACCCGAAAATGAAATACCACTCGCTATGCGGGTGGATGTTTATTTTTGCGCAATATTGCCGCGCCGGGCGAAAGTCAGCCGCAGAGGAGGCGTTTGAGACTTTTGAAGCAGCCGTCGCAGATCAGGCAGTCCGCCTCGGCGCGGTGAGCTTCCGCGATCGAGATGCCGAAGTGCGCCGCGACGGTCGTCTGCTTGTGGTCGGGAAGCTGCGGAAGCGCCTTGCGCGCAAAGCGAAGCACGTCGACGAAGTCGTTGCGAAGGGGCAGCCCGAGACGCGCGAGCATGTTGTCATAGATGATGTTGATGTCGAAGTTGACGTTATAACCAAGGAGTATGTCGTCGCCGATGAAGTCACAAAAGCGCCGCAATGACGACACGAGTTCGGCGCCGCTTCGCGCCATTTTGTCCGTTATCCCGGTCAGCGCGGTGATGAACGGATGCACGCGGCGCGACGGCTTGACCAGCGTCGCGAACGAGTCCTGCAACGCTTGGCCGCGGAAGCGCACCGCGGAAAGCTCCAAGATCTCGACGTCAGCGCCGAAGCCGTTGGTCTCGATGTCGATGACGGTGTAGTCGTCGGGAAAGGCGAGCAGGCTTTTGCCCTTGAACGGTCTGGACGGGAAATTCATCGCTTGACCTCTTTGCGGCGTTTTGCGCACGGAGTGACGGCGCAATAGGAGTTGTCGACCAAGAACTTGACCTTGTCGTCGCCGAGAGAACCGTCGAGTATCACGGACAGCCAATGCCGCTTGTTCATATGGTACGCCGGAGCGATGCCCGGGGTGTCGCGAATGAGCTCGGCGATCTCGGGAGAACACTTGACGTTGACCGCGTCCACGCTGCCGCCTTCGAAACCGAACGTCGAGGCGGGGACGTGCATCGCGATCCCGTACCACTTGCCGCAGGGGTGCCTGAGCACCGCAAGGTCGGGATCGTCAAAGACGTAGTCGGGCGAAGTGCCGTATTGCTCGGCGACGAATCGCAGCAATTTTTGTCTGGTCATGCCGCTGTGTTCCATGTCTCGATTATACCGCGGGATGTGCGTCGATGTCAATTGTTCAAAGTGCGGTGTGAAAACGAAGAAGAGACAAAACGAGAATACTTTCTTCTCGTTGAATAATTGATAATAATTGATAATCATTGATACTACAATTTATGCGCCGTGCCCTGCGCGGCGCCTGCGACCGAAGAGAGGCGGAGATCGCGCAAAGGTTTGCATTATATGAGCGGATATGATAAAATTATCTCGAGGGAGCGAGGTCTCGCCGCAAAGGCGTGAGGACCGCTCTCGGTCGCGGATATGAAATTTTTGGTTATCGAAGACAACGAGGCGCTCAACGACGCGGTCGTCGACGCGCTGTCCGGGCTCGGCTCGAGCGACAGCGCCTATGACGGCGAATACGGCTACTATCTGGCGAGCAACGGCAGTTACGACCTGATCGTGCTCGACCTCATGCTGCCCAAGATGAGCGGGCAGGAACTGCTGTCCAAGCTGAGGGCGGACAGCAATTGCCCTCTGCTCATCCTGACCGCGCTGACCGACGTCGCGCACAAGATCGAGGGGCTTAAAGCGGGGGCGGACGACTATATGACCAAGCCGTTCGAGAGGGACGAGCTGGTCGCGCGCGTCGAGGCGATCCTCCGCCGCCACAACAACAACTTCAAGACGACTTACAGCAACGGCAGGGTGGAGCTGGATTTCGCGGGCAAGATCTTCCGCGTCGACGGCAAGGACGTCAAATTGTCGGGCAAGATGTACGACATCCTCGAATATCTGATCCGCAACCGCAACATGATCATCTCAAAAGAGCAGCTGTTCAACCGCATTTGGGGCTTTGACAGCGAGACGATCATCACCGTCACCGAGGTCTATATCTCCAATCTGCGCAAACTCCTCGACAAGTACGGCTTGCGCGAACATCTGCGCACGATCAAGAGCGTCGGATATATGTGGTCGGAAGACCCCGCTCAAGAGGCATGAGAAGCGGATCGGGCGGATTTTCGCACGAGGTCAAACAGCAGCGCAAACTCGCGTTGGTGTGGAACTTTGTGCTGCCGCTCATCGTCACCGTCGTGATCATGCTGGTCGTCGCGATGGTGGTCAACGTCAGCTTTTATCGCTTCGAGATGGACAGCGCGCTGTCGACTGCGCGCTCGCTCGCGTCGGACAGAGTGCGCACCGCGGACGAGGTCATCCGCGACTATCCCGGCGCGTACGTTCTGTATTTCGACGGCGATCTCGACCTCGTCACTTCGTTCGGCAACCCCGACGACCTCGAACGCCGTCCCGACAAATTGCAGTCGCCTTCCGAAGTGTCGTCCATCGATATGGGCGGCGTGAGATACATCATCGCGACTCTGGAGATGTCAAAGGCGACGTCGCTCGAAGATATGCCCGACGGCGCGGAGTCGATCAGATATGTCCGCGTCTACATCAACGTCGGCGCGGAAGAGGAGCTGCGATTGCGCATAACGCTGTTTTGCGTCGCGTTTTTCGTCATCGTGTTCGCGATCCAAAGCGTTATAGGCTATGTCGGCGGCATCAGACAGACAAAGCCGTTCATCCGCGCGTTGGAGCGCAACAACAGGCTCATCGCCGACATTTCACACGAATTCAACACACCTCTCGCGATCGTCAACTCGGACATCGCGCGCACTCTCGAAAAACCCGAAGCCAAGGTCAAGGACGTTTCCGAGCAGCTGGTCAGCGCGCTCAACGAGACGCAGCGGCTCAAAAGAATGATCAAAGAATTGCTCATTTTGTCCGCTTCGGACGCGCAAAAACTCGACCTCAAATTTGAGAATCACGACATCTCGGCAATACTCAAAGAGCTTGCCGAGCCCTTCTCGATGATGGCGGAATTGGACGGAAAAACCTTTGTAGACGAGGTGGACGACGGGATCACGGCGATCGTCGACGCGGACAAGTTCAGACAGATCACCATCGCCCTTTTGGATAACGCAATGAAATATACCTCAGAGGGCGAAAGCGTGACCCTCTCGCTCCGCCGAAAAGGGGGCAAGATCGTGTTGGGAGTGTTCGACACAGGCAAGGGTGTCTCCGAAGAGGACATGGTGCGCATTTTCGAGCGGTTTTACCGCACCGACGGCTCGCGCAACGACAAGACGGGCGGAGTGGGACTCGGGCTCGCGATCGTCAAGGAGATCGTCTCCAACATGGGCGCGAAACTGTATGTCCACGCCAACAGACCCAAGGGGTTCGCCGTCGAGGTGGAGTGGGATGTCAAGTCCAACGAAGCGCTCGGCAGGAGCGCGGCGAAAAGCTGACTAAACGCAAAGCCGAAAGTAATATTTTCTCGCTCGATGAGAAATGTAAAATTTGTGTAAAATTTTCAAATGTCGGGCGTTTTCGACAAAAAAGTCAAGCGGCGTAAGGCTTTTTTGCGCATCCTCCGCATATTTTGCGAGTTGTCGGTTTGACAAAATTCAACATTTTTTTAAGTGATATTTAAGGTTGCTTGCGCATTATAGATTGTGGAAAGATATACGCATTCGCGGAGCAATCGCGTGCGCGTAAATATACTGTCTTTCGGGAGAACAGTTATGAGAAAAGCCAAACTGCCTATAGCCGTCTTCATCGTCTTGATCACGGTCGCATTGGTTTTTGCAGGCTGTGTACATACGACCAGCGTTACGGTCAACTTCGTCTATCCCGACGGGTCGACCGCTTCGAAGGTGTATCAGAGCGACGAAGGTTCGCCGTCCATCTCCGAAGCGCCCGACGCGAAATACATCGCGGGGCAGCACTTCACGGGATGGTACCTCGACCAAGCGTTCACACAGTCGGTCACATTCCCGCACTCGCTTGCGGACACCGAGACTCTGACCCTCTACGCCAACTACGTTGCCGGTTACGCGGTGACGCTGTCGGGCGGATACGGTCAGGCTTACGCCACGGTACCTCAGACGGACCCGACCTTGACGGAGGCGCCCGATCCGGGCACATCGCCGTCCGGTCAGACATTCATGGGTTGGTACCTCGACAGCGGACTTACGCAGGCGGTCACCTATCCCTATACGGTCACTTCGGCGGGAGCCACATTCTACGCCTCTTGGCAGACGGTCGACCCCAATTCGGCGGTCATCATGCTGAGCGGAGGATACGGTGCGGTGTCCGCCACTTTTGCTCTCAATTCTCAGATCAACGAAAGCGACCTTGATCCCGGCACTTCGCCGACGGGTGCGACCTTCGCGGGTTGGTACCTCGACGCGGCGTGCACTCAGCCTGTCACCTTCCCCTACACGGTGACGGGCAATGTCACGTTCCACGCAAAGTGGGAAGATGCGGGCTATACCGTCACGTTCAACACGATGGGCGGCGACCCGATGCCGTCGAGAAAGCTGATGGTGATCCCCGGTTCGGGGAATATGCCCGACGACGAGTTCATCCCGACAAGAGAGGGCTATGTCTTCCGCGGCTGGTTCTTTTCTGAGAACAGCATCGAAAACGGCAGACCGATTCCCTCTTATCCCTATCAACTTGACAGAGACCGTACTCTGTATGCCGGTTGGACGAAAGAGCTCGACCCCAACGAAACGCAGCAAAAGGTCACCACGCAGGCGCCGTACACCGCGTTCAAGGCGATCTTCGAGCGCTATGCCGAGATCGTCGGCACCGAGTCCGACAGGATGTCCATAGCCCTTGAAGCGGATGTCGAAGGCGGCTTGATCACGCTGCACGCCGACGTACAGCAAGAGGGCGGCACCGGCGAGTTCAAGCCCAACGATCTTATGTTCAAGGTCGAGAAGTTCGACGACAACACCACGTTCGGTCTGTATATCACCGAAAACAGATTGTTTATCGACATCGGCGGCGAGAACGGACTTTACGAAGTCACCGACGTGCAGTCCGACTACATCGCGGCGATCATCGCCGAGGTGCCCGGCTTGCTCGAAGGGCTGCTCGAAGGCGTCGACCTCGACAGCGCGCTGAGCCTGTTCGGCGGTTTGGACGGCCTCATCGGTATCGTGTTCGGCATCTTCTTCGACAACGCGCAGATCACCACGACCGTGCGCAACGGCGACCAGGCGGTGCTTGCGACCGACTACCAGATCGAGTTCAAGCTGAACAGCTTCACCTCGGGTATCTCCGACATCCTCGGTCTCATCAACCTCGGCGCGCTGCTGGGCTTCGACCTCAACCTCGTGCCGCTGTTCGATTGGATCGAAGAGGTGATACCGCAATACAAGGTCGTGTTCGAGACGGAATTCGGCGAGGATTCGGTACGCAAGCATCCCGGACTCAACGTCACCTACAACGATCCCGAAAACGAAGAGACTTACGGTCAGCCGGCTTGGAACTTCGGCATCGCTTCGATCACTCTCGGCGACGGAGTGGATGACGTCGAAGGCTTCCTCGACTTCCCGGACAACGTCGACGCGGCGCTCACCGGCGAGGGTACGGCGACTGAGTTCTCGTTCACCAACCTGCAATTCGACATCGATCTGACCCTCGGTACGGGCAGCGACGCAGACGGGGCGCTCAAACAGCTCGACGTCGGCAAGCTCATCAAGATGTTCACCGACACGGTAGAGATCCCCGAAGGTCTCATCGTCCTCGAATCCGACTTCGGTTACAAGCTGCGCGCGCAGGTCGACCTCGATCTCGATTACGACATGATCGCGAGCGGCAACTTCGTAGACAACAACCTCATCCTCCTCGAACTCTATCCGCTCGATCAGTTCGGCAATATGGACGAGGACAACAAGGCGCTGGGTATATATTATAAGGAAGGAAAACTTTATGTATCTCTCAGCAGTCTTATACCCAACTATTGGAAGGCAGACAACATCGTTATCGATCTCGGCGGCGTGCCCGAACTCGTCGCTCGGGTCGTGACGACGATCAGAGACGCGATCGACGGCGCACTGTTCGCCGACGACGGCACAGAGGGCGGCACCGAAGGCGGGACCGAAAACGTCTCCGTCCAAGGTCTGTCCGCGACGAGCGCCAACCTGCTTGCGCTCGCAGACGGCGGATATCAGCTCAGCCCGACGCTCGGCTCCTTCATCGATACGCTTTGCGAAGTCTTGGCGATCCCCGACGGCGTGCTTGAAGTCAACGGCGACAGGATCGTCCTCAATGTACAGAAGATAGCCGATCAGCAGCAGGTCGGCGAGGACGGAACGCCCGTCGTCGACGCCGAGGGCAACCCCGTCTATGTCGACAACGACATCTTCGACTTCATCGACAGATTTATGGGCATCGCCGGTCAAGACCCGATCAGCGACCTCATCCCCGACGGCATCTCCGGCAAGCTCGAATTCGTCTTCTTCGATGGCGGACTCAAGAGCATCGACATCTCCGGCAGCATCTCGCCCGACAGCGATCAGAACATCAACGTCGGTCTGTCCATCAACAACTTCCTGATCGGCGTCAAGGACGGCGAACTCGAAGAGAGGATAGACGCCGGCATAGGCGACAAGGAGGGCTATACCAACAACCTCGGCGAGCTGCTGGGCAGTGCGCTCGAGGGCATCGACCTCAACATGAACCTCGCGCTCACTTACGACGCGGGACAATACAACATCGGCGACTTCATCGCGGGACTCGGCTTGGCTGAGCTGATCGGCATACCGCTCGACTGGACTTTCGACAGCGAGTTCAAGATGGATCTCGGTATGCACGTCATGATCAGTCTCGACAAAGAGAACCCCACCAACTCCAAACTCGTCGTCGAGATCGAAGCCAACGAACCCATCTACATCGGCGAAAAGGACGAGAACAACGTCCCCGTCGTCGCGCAACCCGCAGGGCTGCTGGTGGGTATCTACGGGTATTACAATGAGGACGGCGAGGGCTATGTCTCGATCGACCTCAGCAATATCAACATAGCAAACATCCAATTCCCGAGATTGAGCGCAAAGCTCGACTTCGCGAACCTCGTGTTTGACTTGCTCGACAAACTCTCCATTGAGATCGACGGCGAGGAGACCGCGCTCGGCGACATCAGCCTCGGCTTCAACCTCGTCGACTTGCTCGGCGGAGGTGATTCGAGCGGCTCCGGTCTCGCGACATCCGCGTTGTCGACGGCGGACGTTGTCGAGAACCCCGGCGCAACGCTTGCCGAAACCGAATTGACGGACGTCGGCAGCATCCTTGTGGGTCTCAACAGCGAGGCGCTGTATGCATCCTTCTCGCTGGCGGCGATCCAGGCGTTGCTGACTGAGTTCAATGTGTCGCTGGGCGATATCGACCTGAGTAGCTTCAAGATCGACGTTGACAACCTCAACCTGTCCAGACTCGACGGCATCACTCTCGAGGCGAGCGGCACTTTGATGGAAAACAAGGCGCCCGGCGCGGCGAGCACCGATCAGAACCTCAACTTGAAGATCGCGCTCGGCACTCAAGACTATCCGATCGCCATCGGCAAGACGCAGGAGCTGGAGGACAAGTTCGACCTCATCTTCAACGGCGACGGCTCGGACAGATATCCCGGCGTCTTCAACGAACTCGACAGCTACAGCGAAGAGGTCATCGAGCTGGTGCTCAACACCATCGCCGTGTCGAGGATAGAGCTGGAGATGGATCTGCATACGCTCGACAGCCGGATGAACTTCACGGACATCATCAACAACATCCTGGCGTCGCAAGGTCAGCAGTTCAATCTGCCCATCGACCTCTATCTCGATGAATGGAACCCGATCGTCACGCTGGTCGTCGAGTGGAAACTCGACATCGAGAACGGCAACATCGGTCACGATTCGGTCGTCAACATCTCGCTCGTCTATGAGAAGAAGGAGTTGTTCGGCGTGGCGCTCAACGAAGGCGACGCGATCGTCAAGCTGGACGGTCTCGGACTGTTCAACATCAACCTCGCGAACTCGCCGTTGATCGAAACGCTGATCACGATGATCCAAGGTTTGATCGACGAAGTGCAGGGCATGGAGCTGGGCGACATCATCAACAAGCTGCTCACCACCGTTGACGGCAGTGAGCAGACGATCGACGTCGCTGCTCCCGCGTCGGATACCTCCGGCACCGAAGGCGGCGATACGAGCGGCGAGACCGGCGGCGAAGAGGGCGAGACAACGCCCGAAGAGCCGACCAATCCGCTCGAGCCGTGGCTCCAAGCGTTGCTGCGCAGTATTTCGGCGAACAACACCACGCTGTTTGTCGAGCTCACGACGGACATCGTCGACGAGGTCGTCAGAGGTCTTGCGGGCTTCAGCCTCGGCATAGACATCGGCGCGGGCATCGAGTTCGACATCGTCGACGGCGCGCTCAGCCTCGATTTGAAGATCAACGACAACATCACTCTCGACGCGACGCTCACGCTCGCGATCGGGCAGCAGAACGTCAACGACCTCATGGTCTCCAAGGGCGAACTGCAACCGGGAAGCGACTATCAGATCGACGTCGGTACGGACGCGGCGATGATCGACGGTACCACCGGCACCTCGATCGCGCAGGGCTTGTTCGACAACCTCAACCTCAATCTGTCGCTCGACATCCTCAACAACAATGCGGATACCGGCAACAACAACCAATATCTGCGCCTGAGCGTGCAGAGGGTCAACACCGACACTCCGCTTGCCAATACCGGAGGCAGGGTCGCGCCGAGAGGCACGTTCCTCATCCAGGTCGGCACCGTCAACGAGGCGGGTTACAACAACACGCAGGCGGGCGGCATGGACACCATCGTCTATGCGATCCTCGACTACAACAACAGCACCATCACGATCTATGTCAAGCAGGGCTGGATCGTGGTGTTCAGCGGACTTCTCGACGTCGGCGAGATCGTCAACAATCAAAACTTGTCCATCTCGCTTGCGAGCGACACCGACGGCGACGGTCAAGTCGAAGGCATCATAGAGCAGATAGGCGCGCTCCTCGACGGGCTCATCAGCGACCTCGAAAATATGGGCAGCTCGACCCCGTCCGAGGAGCCGGGAACCGACGCTCCGACGACGGAAACCCCGTCGACGGATCAGCCCGCCGCTTCCGAGAGCGCTTTGGATATGACGCCGCTGACCGATCTGTTTGCGGATCTCGACATCATGCAGCTGCTCGGCGGAGGCATCGACCTCAAGTTCAACGCGACGGGTACGTTCAACGCCGACATCTCGTTCGACGCATACACGCTCAATACGTTGATCGACGATCTGATGGATCTGATCCTCGGACCCAACTCCATCATCGATCTCGGTCAGCTTGCTCCCGAGATGTTCACGCAGCACCACTTGAAAAACATCAGATGGGACAGAGACGGCGGTCTGTGGGACAACCTCGCGCAAGTGGTCAAAGACGACATCATCCCCGACATCGTGTCCTCGCCGACGGTCACTGCCGCAGTCGGCATGAACCTGTCCGGTCTGCTCGGTCTGTTCGGCGGTACGATCGACAACGTCTTGAACACGGTCAAGCCGCTAATCACGACGCTGCTGCCCTTCCCGGTGATGGACACCGTCAACGCGGGTATCAACTTTGTGGACGGCACGCTTGCCAACATCTATATCACCGGCTATGACAACGGCGAGGCTATCGTGTCGGCAGACGGGCAACAGTACACAAAGTGGGGGCGTCACAGCGGCAACAAGCTGGAGTTGTGGATCTACAACCAATTCGACTCGGTCGGCGCACCCGGCAACGTCGTCGGCGATTCGGCGGCTTCGGGCGGCATTGTCGACTGGGGCGAGATCCCCAAGACGGTCGTCTACGAACCGTACCAATACAACAGCGGCAACTATCAGGCGAGCTTCGTTTTGGCGAACTTCAGCAATAGGACCGCAAGATATCAACGCGGCACACACGTCATGAAGGCTAACGTTTCGTTCACGTTTGCGAGCGGAGAACATGCCGGCAAAGACGTGCAAGAGTTCTTGACAAACAATCCGAATTGGCTCAACGACATCGCGGCGAGCGGCGGTACGGAAGGCAGCCCCATCCCGATCACCGTCAAAGCGGACTTCTCGGGCACCGTGCGTGAGATCACGATCTATTTGGCGGTCAACCCGACCGACTCCGAGATCGTGAGCATTGATCCGATCACTCGCTACGCTTATGACAGCGACCCGGCTTACCTCGTCCTCAACTTTGCGGACGGCACGAGCAGGTCTGTCGCGTGGGCGGCGGTCGCGAGCAAGGAGAACTTTGAGCCGGACGGCTACAGAGCACACAAAAAGACGGCGACCGTGACGTTATTCAACGGCACGACCGCAGAGGTCAGCATCAACTATCTCGACAGCATCGCGGAGAAATTGATCAACGCGGACGACTTGTCGATGAGCGTCGACCTCTATTCGATGACGTCCACGTCGACGAGCATCACCGAGTTCACGCCCGAGGTGTTGTACTTCAACTATCCGGACGGCGCGGCTGTGGCGATGAAGGTCGACGCGTGGGAGAACACCGACGAGCTCAACGCCGCATTGATCGCGAGGGCGACAGAACCCGACAACATGAGCGCGATCTACGGCACGATCACGGCTGTGATCGGACAGGGTACGTCGGCGGAGCAGCGCATCGACATCAAGGTCAATATCAGGACAAAGTCGGTCACCTCTGTCAAGTACGGCGACTTCCGCAACGCGATCCAGATCAACCCGTACGACATCTATTTGGATATCCTGGCGGGCGGCGACGGCTCCAACAACGTCGTGCCGACGCAGGCGGAAGCGTACTACAACGAGGGCGAGGACAGCTATCACGAGACAGTTCACATCACCGTCTCCGACTTCGAGTTGAATTTCGACTCGATCGGCTACGACACCTCGACTCAGACCACAGCGACGATCGCGCTCGACAAGACCAAGTACGGCGGCTGGTACGGCTGGACGCTGAAAGACATCCCGGTCAACGTCGTCCTCAACACGATCACCAAGGTGTGGTTCGTCGATCCGAGCTCGCCGACGGGTTACAGCGACAAATTGGTCATCGACCCGTATGTCTACAACTCGTTCGAGACGACGGAGGAGAGGAAAGCATTCTTCCCGACGACGGCTTTGGTCGAGTTCAGCAACGGCTACAGCTGCGAGCTGCCGATCAGGTTCCCCAACCTCGACGTAGACAATCTGCTCGTCGAATACGCGACCTACAACAGCCAGCAATTGCTGCAGATCGGCTTCGCGCCCGAAGGCTGGACCACGACTCAGGCAACGGCGCTTGAGGACAGGTTCTTGCAAGATGTCTATGTCTACTTCGAGTCCGAAGGCAAAGAGATCGACAGCATCAACATCGACGGCTACGCGGACGGTACATATCTCGAGATCGACCCGGTCGAAGTGCTGCTGCGCGGCACCGAGCCGCTGCCCGACACGGTCGAGGTGATCTACACCGACGGCACGACGGCGCAGATCGAGGTGTCTAAGTGGGATCAACTTGTCATCACCGCGGACAGCCTCAACGACAAAGACGGCGCGACGGGCACGATCACAGGTCAATTGACCGCGGACGGACGCAACGAGTTCACGCTCAACTACCGCATCCTTCCGAGGTTCGGCATGAGTTCGCCCGACATCACGTTCGACTCGTACGACTATTCGTTCGACAGCGACGGCAACATCTCCTTCGACGTGCTCGGCAGCACGATCGCGGTCAACTTCCTTGACGGAACGACGACCGAAGAGCCCGTCCTCGACGAGGAGGGCGTGCCGACAGGCGAGACCAAACCGGTCGACACCGTCCACACCTACTATATCGGTGTGGTCCAGTGGGAGACCGGCGGCGCCAACTTCGGCTCCGGCAACAACGCAGGCGGCATAGTCACGGCGGTGTTCGAAGACGTCTACAACAAGGACTATGTGACGCTCGACATCGATTTGATCGCCGAGACGCTCCAACCGGTCACAGACGAAGGCGGCAACTTTGTCGTCACCTATCTGGGACTCGACTACATCCTTGCGATGGGTACGATGGGAAGCGACGGCAAATTGAGCTCGATCTTCGACAACTTCGACTCCAGCCAGCTTGCCAACCGCAGGATCGACAACGCGACGGTCACGATGACGTTCTACACCGGCGAAGTGGACGAAGAAGGCAACAAGCTGACAACAATGCGCGTTGTCATGGCGGACATCGAGCTTGATAACAACGTCCCGACCGATGTCAACGCCTTCAACCAAGGCAACGGAGTTGCATTCAATTACAACCTCAACACAACGCCGGAAGAACAGGGCGCAACCAAGTTCACCGTGACCGTAACGGTCAAAGACGGCGCAGGTACGGCACAAAAGGCAGTCACGTTGCCTCTGTACTTCGGCTACAGCGGTCCCACCCAATCGGGTGAGACCGCCTGAGGAGGGAGATCATGGAACATAGTTATAAGAAAACAGCCGCGGCGGTGATCGCCCTCGCTTTGATAGCGGCGGTCATCCTCGGCATAGCTTTGGCGGGCAGCGCCTCCCCGACGGTCCTTCCGTCGGAGGAGGGCGGCGCCTCGCTCGCAAAGGTAGACGCGCAGATCGCCTCCGACATCAACATCGGTTTGGTAGACGATCCGGTCGACCCGTACGATGATGGCGCGGTGCAGGCAAAGTGGAATATGCCCGGCGCAACGGTCGAGAAGATCGGCACCCCGGAAGCATTGAAAAGCTTCCTCGGTTCGGGCGCGTCCAACGGCACTTCCGGACAAAACGCGATCGGCGTATTGACCGCCGACATCACTCTCGAAGTCGACGGCAGGGACGACGTCGGCACCAGCACGTTCTACGGCGTGCTGGACGGCAACGGACACAAGATCACCCTCTCCGCCAACAGTTCGCAAAGCATCGGCGAGATCAACAATCCCGTTCTGCTCAACACCGACAATGACGGCATCAGGGACAACCTGCAGGGCACATACACCGGCACCGGGCTCAACGGCATCCTGTCGGCAGGTCTTCTGGTAGGCGCCAACAGGGGCACGATCGCCAACATCGTGATCAATTACAGCTCCAACATGGAGATGCCGAGTACAAGCAACGGCAACATCAGCAACGCGGACTACACGCTGCGGTCGACGACGTCGCCGGCATATATGTCGACGTTCGGCATCGTCACCGGCGCCAACTTCGGCACGATCGACAACGTGCGCGTCAACGTGGGCGGCAACTTCGTCGGCAGACAGCAGGAAAGCGCAGTCAACGCCGCTTCTTCCGGTATCGGTCAAAACCGCAATGCCAGATCTTGGGAGAACACCGCGATCGTCGGTACGCTCGCGGGCATTTTGGTCAGCGGCACGATCTCCGACACCTATGTCGACATCGCTGCCGGCGTCACGATCGGCGCCAGCGCCGACGGCAGGACCAAGCAGGGCGTGCTTTCGGCGTGGAGAAACGCGGTCGCGATCAGCGGCGGCATGGTCGGCTTCTTCATCGGCAGCAACGGCATGCTGCAAGACAGCTATCTGTCCGGCAGCGGCAATGTCAGAGCGCTCGTATGCAGGGGCGAATATGCCGGAGCAGGAAAAGGTTACAACGCCTTCTCGGGCGGCATCACCGGCGGTAAGTTCAAATACGGCGACGGCCAGAGCGAGACTGGCGACATGATCTCGTCCGCGGGCAGCGACGTCGGCGACATCAACGCGCAGATCCGCGGCATCGTCGTGTCCTGGCGCGGAATGAAGCAGGACAACAACAACAGCGATGATGTCGACGCGACCGACAGCTTCCCGGCGCTCTACCGCAACGAGCCGGGCACGCTGATCGACACCGCCAACCACCAGGGCAGGCTCGCGGTCGCGCTGACGTACGATTACGACACTCTGTTCGAAGGGCTGAGCGGTAACTTCGCCAAGACGGGCATCAGCAACACCGGCAGCGTCAAAGACTGGGTCGAGGTCTATTCGTCGGGCGGCGACGCCTCCAACAGAGTGGAGGTCAGCGTCGCGGACGGCAACTTCCGCATACAGGCGATCACGGCGGACTACGCCGCGTCGCAGGGCTATGCGTCGCAGACGCCGATCGAAGATCTGCCCGATTCTACGAGCTATCTGGCGGTGGCGTCCGATTATACCGGCGAATATATCTGGCAGCTGCGCCAGGTCAAACCCACTGCGGATTCGGCGGCGCAGGAGACGGTCATACAGGACTATACCCGCAACATCGGCGCGATGGTCTATATGCTCAGCTACAGCGGCACGCAGGCGGGCTTCGAGATCACCTTCGGTACGATGGCGGGGTATGGCGTCGACTATCAGGAAGGCAACAGGAGCCGCACCGCGATGATGTACGACGGCGCGCCCGTCAACGAGCCGATACTGTCGCTGACCGCGGCGGGCGACACCGTGGAGGTCAACGCCGACGCATACGACTGGGTCTATATGACCGGCAGCACCGAGGTCGCGTACAACGATACGATGTATCCCGGCGCATACACATTCCGACCGAGATATCAGGTCACCGACAGCGACGGCAGGGTCACCGCGGAGTACGCCTACCTCGACGAGGCAAAGAGGGTGATCGTGCGCACGAGCCAGGGCACGCCGTACACGTTCAACGTGCTTCCGGCTACGTTCAACGTGACTTCGACGGCTTCCAACGGCGCCTGGACTCAGAGCGCCACGTTCAGAGGCAGCCTTGCCACGGACAGCTATGCGGTTTACGGACAGACCGCGCCGTCGGGCAGCATCTTCGACGCGTACACATATCTCGCCAACAACTCGATCAGCGACTATCAGACGATGAGCGGGTCATCGTTCTCTTTCAACGACACGACCACCACGGCGGCTGCGGGCAGAGCGTACAATGGCTTCACGGTCTACAAGCGCAACTCCGCCGGCGAATATGTCGCCGTAGGAACGTCGAGGGCGTCGCTCACGGTGCGCATCGACAACAAAGCCCCCGTGCTGACCGATACGAGGTACTACACATACAGCGGCACCGATGACATCACTGCGGACAACATAGCGCAGCACTACTTCAAGATCAAAGACCGCGACCCCGCCTACACCGACGTCACCGCGCAGATCGGCGACGGCGGCTGGACTTCGGACGAGCTGCTCGTCGTCATCACCGCGTCGGACGAGAGGCGCTCCGGCGTCAACACGATCGGCGGCGCGGGCATTCAGATCGAATTGCAGGCGTCCGGCGGCGCGTCGCTGTCCAGACTGTCGATACAGGCGCAGATCAATTACGGCAGCGAAGCCGAAGGAGGCGATCTGTCTCTCGGCGCGGGCAACGCCGCGGCGATCGGCTATGTCAACAATTCGTACACGCTCAAAGCACTGCTCATAGACACTTTGGGCAACTCCAACAACAGCGAGGACGCGCTGGGCACGCTCTATGTCGACACGACCGAGCTGAAGCTCAATTCCGTTTCGACGCCCGACTATGCGTTCGGCAGAGGCGGATCGAAGTCGGCTTTGACGATCGATTTCGGCGAGAACGGCATCCAGGCGGGACCGTCCGGCGCGGAGATCATGTATCTTGTCGTCGACAAGGACGACATAGACGGTTTGAGCACGGAGATCCCTGCCGGCTATGAAGACGCGTGGATGTCGTTGGGCGACTACGCGTCGGGCACATACCGCTATACGATCTACGAAAGTTTTGCGGAAGGCGCGGCGATCTTCGTCAAGCTCGTCTCCAAGGAGGGGCTGTATCCCGACTGCGTCGCGCGCCTTTACGCGACAAGCGGTTACAGCAGCGAGAGCATCGATGGCAAATACCCGTACTACTATGTGGACCTCGTGACGACGAGTCTGTTCATCCCCGACAGCGCGATCATGGTGGACGGCGTCAGCTTGGCGGAACTGAGCGACCTCGCGGCGGCATTCTCCAAGCAGTATGACGGCAGCGGAGAACTGCTTGCCTCCACCGATCCCGACGCAGCCTCCGTCGAGGAAGGCAACGGCAGGATCATCAAAAAAATATATATCGATTGGGACGCCGCCATAGGTTTCGACGGCAGCGATACCCTCGTGGACGCCAAGGCGGCGGTGCAAGCCAACGGATACAGCGTCGTGGGTACATACTCGCAATACGAAGGAGTAGGCGAGTCCGTACTGACCTGGACGTTCGAGGTGGGCAACAATGCCGGCACGGGTTACAAATACGAGCTGTTGTTCGGTACGGATAAAGACAGCTACTATACCCGCGAAAAGACGGTTTCGACCTACATCGACTACCGCGACTACGACATCGGGGTCGAGGGCATCGTCAAGGGCGACGCAGACTTTGCAAACTACCTCGACGCCGACGCGAACACGGTCACGACGACCTATTGGGGCACCAACGCGATGCCGTTCCCGGTCGACTTCCACGTCAGCACCGGCTTCGGCGACGAGATCTATTTCCGCTATGCCTACATCGGCGGCGAGAACGGGGTGTTCAACGCGGGCGGCAACTACAAGATCGCCGTCGACGCGGTCAAGATCGTCGAAGGGACGGAGACCCCCGAGGACGTCGAATGGGTCGAGTTCGAATTGGACGAAAACGGCAGCGGCTCACTTCCTCAATACGACAACTACAACTTCCACTTCACCACGCAGATGCAGTTGGTCGTCGAGAAGATAGGCGTGCTTACGTTCACGTCGCTGAACAGGCTCGTCAACGACGGCGAGGGCGGACAGGTGCTTGCCCCCGAAGACATGACGACCAAGATCAGCTACGACGGCTTCACCCATGTGGTCAGCGCGACCTACAGCGACGTCTACAAAGAAGCGGTCAACGCGGTCGTCGAGGTCTACGGAGACCCCCAACACTTGACGGAGGCGACCATCAACGAGGTCGGCAAGTACTATGTCGTCCTCAAACCGGAGGATGAGGTCAACTACTACATCGCCGCCGGCGCAGAGCAGGTGTTTGAGGTCGTCAGTACGACGATCGACCTCGACACCGCCGATCAATCCTATGCCTACAACAACGGCTCCGCGGTCGATTTCGTCGTCCGCGACGGCGACGGCACGCTCATCAGCGTGGAGGGCACCGACGACAAGTACGAAGTCATCTACTTCGACGAGAAGGGCATCAGGCTCGATCAGGCGCCTACCGAGATAGGCGACTATGAGGTCTACGTCGTCTACACCGCGGGCGCCGGCTCCAAGTACAGCACCGGCAGATTCGCCGCGATGCTCACGATCAACAAAGCCACGCCGAAGATCCTCGGCGTGACCGAGAACGCGGTCACCTATGACAAGGGGCTGCACACCTACGTCGTGCCCGACGATCCCGACAACACCGATGACGGGCTGAAGATGGTCAACGACTATCTCGACGGCAGCAGCGTCTACGAATTCGCCGACGCCGAAAACGTGCTCGTGCTGCAATACCTCGTCGAGGACGGCGATCCCAACAATGAGGACGATTGGCAGAATGTGGACACGGTCGGTCAAGGCGAGGGCTGGTTCAAGAACGCGGGCGCGTACACCTTCCGCTACCGCTACGGCGGCGACAGCCACTACAACGCGGTGACGAGCGACCCCGTGACCTTCACCATCAACAAGGCGGTCTACGGCACGCAGTCGACCATCCCGACCGACTTCCTGTTGTTCAAGGACAACACGAACACCGCCATCCCCACCGCGGGCACTTCGGGCTCGGGAGATGACGGGCTGCCGATCTATACGGTGGACTACAACGCCAAATCGCAATATCTGACCGCGAAGTCCGAGACATTCTTCGACTACTCGGGCGCGGAGCCCGTGGCGATCGAACCGGGCGCGGAGATCACCTACCACCGTGAAGGCAACCTGCTCGACACCACGAGACCGGAGACGCTCAACATGCAGCTGGCTCAGGACTACTTGGTGACGGTGACGATCACTTCGAACAACTATCAAGACTTCGTCTACCAGATGCACTATGTGATCGCAACGATCGACATCCCGCAAGGCGCGATCACGGTCACCACAGAGGGCGGCGTCAACATCACGACGGGCACTTCGTCGGAAGATCCGCAGCCGCTTTCCGTCACCTATGACGGCAAAGAGCACGGCTACCGCGCGGACAACAGCGGCGAGATCATCATCAACTACGATCGCACCAAGATGCTCGAGTACGATCCCGAAAACGCGAGCAGCACCCCGGCGAACGCGAGCATCACCTACTATCCGGACGGCAACCAGTCCAACACGCTCGTCGACGCGGGCAGCTACAGCGGCTACTATCTGATCTCGGTCGGTTTGACCAACTACAAGCCGATACGCGTCTATGTGACGATGACCATCACCCCCGCAGACGCCATTGCGACGATCGAACAGGATGAGTCGATCACCAACGTCACGTCCGAGACCAACATCAACAACGTGATGTCGGGCACGTTCATCGACGTCAACGGCAACGAGCAGAAGGGCACCCTCGTGTTCACGGACGCGTCCGGCAACACGGTCACGCCCGACGACCAAGGCAGACTGCCGGCAGGCACCTATACGGTCACGGTGGTCGACAGCAGCGGCAACTATGTGCTTAAAGGCGAAACCGCTTCGCTGACGATCGCCGAGCCCGACGCTTCGCACGTTCACACCGACGTCAACGGCGACAATGTCTGCGACAGCTGCGGCGCGAACGTCACCGGCATCCACGTCCACGTCGACGCGGACGGAGACGGCGTTTGCGACAATTGCGGTCAGCAGCTCGGCGGCGATCAGCCGCAGCCGCATGACCACGTCGACGCGAACGGCGACGGCAAGTGCGACATCTGCGGAGCCGCGATGGGCAACCAAGGCGGCAACGATCCGGTCGACGACCCGAATAAGGGCGGCAACACCGCGGTGATCGTCGGCGGAGTGTTGATCGGCGCGACGGCGCTCATAGTCGCCGGCACTGTCGTCGGAGCGATCCTGATCGTGCGCAAAAAGCGCAAGAACGTCATCTGACGTAAATGACAGCCGCGGCGCAAAACAAGCCGCGCCGCGGCGACAAGGAAATTCTCGCTTTAAGGCGATGGAGGGAAATATGGAAAAAACAGCAAAACGCATCGGCATCGCATTGCTCGCTGTCTTGCTCGTCGCACTGTTGTGCGCCGGCATAGCGCTTGCGCTGCCGCAGGCGGAGACGCCGCTCGCGTCGGCGGACGGCTCGTCCTCGCTCGACACTTCGGTAAGGAGCGTCACCGTGGGCGATCAGGTCTACGACCTGAGCAATTGGCAGGACGCCAACGCCTACTACGAATATCTGGTAGGGCAGGGCTATACCCCGATCACGGATCAGCCGTCATTGAACGATTTTGTTAAAAACCACGGCGGCGACAGTTCCGCGCGCGGCGCGATGAAACCGTACAAAGCTGACGGCCAAGCCATATCCTACAAATTCGGCAACGCCAAAAACAACGAGAAGAGTCCGTACGACGACTCTACGATGGGCAAGGACGGAGTGTTCCGAGCCACGTTGAACGGTTGCGGCGCAAATGTGGAGATCTATGTGAACCAGCAGTGGGAGGGAACGTATTCGACGCAGCACGATTCCGCCGGCGACGCGCAGACCCATTTGATCGGAGCAAGCGGCACCGTTACGACAATATTGTCGCAGATCGAAAGAAGTTCCTTTACCGGCGGTTTGGCAAACGTCGCGCGCGGCGCTACGCTGCAAAACCTGAATATGCGCATATCAAAAGCCGCGACCGTACTCAACGGCGCTAAGAATCGCGCCTGTCTGATCGGAGGCGTGTTCGGCGCGATGTACGATACCACCGTCAACAACTGTTCGCTTGACATCTCCGGAGACATCAACGGGACCAAAAACGGCAACCAGTACGCAGACGCCGGCAGCTGCACGCTTGCGATCGGAGGTTTGACGGCATATGCGCTCGACAGCACGATCAGCAATTTTTCGCTGACGCTCAACGGAGACATCTCGGCAATAAGCACGGGCTACAGTAGCTGGGGTGACAAAGGCAACCCGAGAGCCGCTGTCAGCGGCGTCGTCGCCATATCGCAGGGCTTAGACATGTACAACATGATCGTGACTGGCAGCGGTACGGTCTCGGCGGACCTCAACGAACCCTGGGAAAGCGGCATAAATCCTCCCAAGCACATCGCAAGAGCGGGCGCGCTGGTCGGCATCGTTATGTCTACGGAAAACGGCGAAGCCGAAACATTCGGATACACCTCTTCCGCCGGAGGCTCAACGACGATCAACGGAGTTTTGACCAACTACAACGGTTACGCCAAATATCAGGATCTTCAAGGTAGTAGCGATACCTGGTACGAGTCCAATACCGGCATGCTGATAGGCTCTACGGGCGTCGGCGTCATCACCAACCTGTATTGGGACGGCGACAGTGTGCCGTCGACCGTAAAATTCTCGCACAACGCCGATTTTACCGCAACCACGGTCACGGCATCGACTGATAAGGGAAGCGCGTCGATTTATTTCAAAAACGAAACCGGGACCGCAGATTCCCTCAGCGGTTTGCAGATCACATACACCGCGCCCACCGCGCCGTCCGATTCGGGCAGCATCTTGTGGTCGTACACCGACAGCGGCACATCGGACGGCGAAGTCGATATGCACAGCGTTCAGCCGTACGAGACATATACCGTCAGCTGGCCCAGAAGCCTGACGGCTTCAAGGTCGGTCACCTTCACCACCGGCAGACGCGTCAAGTACTTTGTCCGCCACGACGGCACCGACATCACCGACAGCGACGGTATGGACGTAGAGCCCGTCAAGACCAAGCCGTTCGACAACACGCCGTACGCGGTCCCGACGCTGCAGATCTGGACGGTCGACGGCGGAACGAATCTCGGCGAACAGCAGAACGCAAGCTATTGGGGCATCTTCGACGGAGAGGTCGATTCCAGCTGGGATACCGCGGTCGACGCTACCGTCTACAACGTGCGTCTGATCGATGCGTTCAGTTCTTCGACGCAGTACGACTTTGTCGACAACACCAACCGCTACATCGCTTACAAGAGCGACAACAGCAACGGCGCTTCGCGCAACTACCGATTCGAGATCACCGCACGCGAGATCACGGTCTCCATTCCGTCGCCCGGATTCGTCTATAACGGACAGGTGCAGAACCCGACCTTCCAACTTGCCAACACGGTCGAAGGCGACGAGCCACAGCCTACCGTTACGGCGCAGTACTTCAACTCGCTCGGCGTCGAGATCGACTTCACGCAGGTGGTCAATGCCGGCGACTATTCGGTCTCGCTGACCGGCGTCGACGACAAAAACTACACGATCACCAATCTCGAAGAGTATCAAAACTATGCGTTCTCGATCGGCAAGAGACCCATCACGATCACGCCGAGCGGATACGAGGGACTGACCTACAACGGCGCGCCCAAATATCCTGACGCGGTCATCGGTAACGCGATCGAAGGCAACGACACTCAGATCGTCACCTTCAACTACTACGCCGCAAGCGACGTCAACCGTCCCATCAACGAGGACGAGAGGATCAACGCCGGCGACTATCAGATGAGGGCGGAGCTTGTCGACGTCAACAACTATGTGCTCGACAACTCCCTCCTTGAAGAAGGGGACGGTTTGACCTTTACGGATACGTCCGTGACGATCGACTACACGGTCGGCAAGGCGGATCTGCAATTCGAGGGTTCGGATGACGGCACATATTCGTTCGTCTATTTCGCCCAGCCGGTGACAACTCTTGCCGCGCTCAACAAAGCGATCGGCGGTGACGCGTCGCCTACACAGTATTACTTCCAGCCCGTCGACCCGACCAACAGCGTCGACGTCAACGTGGGCGAGAGCGGCGCGACCTTCACCGTGCGCAAGGACGGCTCCGCCGCCCAGATGCTCGACGTGGGAACCTATCAGGTTACGGTCAGCTACAGCTCCAACAACTTCAACAGCATCGAGACGAGCTTCGAAGTCGTTGTCACGCCGCGTCCGCTCATACTCAACTTCGCGCAGGACGACTCGTACACCTATTCGTTCCAATACGGCGACGCCGTGACGGATTATGTCCGCGAACAGCCCCAGGGCGCTCAGCCGGACGACGAATTGAAGTTTGACACCGTGTACTACAAGGACAGCGTCGCGCCCGAAAACAAGCTCGACGCCAAACCGACCGCGGTCGGCAAATATGTCGCGTCTTACGAGCCGACAGGTACGGGACTCGATCTCGACGTCGATCTCATCCTCGGCAACTACATCGTGTCGCCCGACGCCAACAGTACGATCGAGTTCGAGATCACCAAAAAGGACATCACGGTCGCGTATGCCGGCAATATGTCGTTTGTCTACGACGGCACCGCGCACAGCGACGTCTCGGTGACGTCCGTCGAAGGCATCATCGACTCCGAACAGGATCTGTACAACGCCGACACCCTCAAGGTGACCTACACCAAAGACGGTTCCACCGCCGACACCGCGCGCAATGCCGGCGAATATACGCTCGGCGCCGCGCCGACCGCCGACGACAACGGCGCGTTCGTCAACAACTACAACATCACAAACGCGCCGACGTTCACCATCGACAAGGCTCCGCTCTCGCTGCAGCTGCTCGATGTGACCATGGACTATGCCTCCGCAACGGGGCAGGCGATCCCCTACGGCGAAGGCGTCACCCACAACTTTGTCGAAGGGCAGATATTCGACGGCGACGACGTCCAGGAAGACCCGAACGAGTGGCTGCTCCAGATCTATACCCTCAATGCAAACGACGGCAGCGAATTGACGATCAACGGCATAGGAACATATCTGTTCTCGATCAGGCTCAATCCGACCAACTCCAATGCGGGCAACTACGAACAACCCACCCTCATCGACAGCGAAGAAGGCGCGAAGTATCCCAACGCACCCGAAGGGGTCGGTACGCTGACGATCGAGGGCACGGCTGTCTTCCACGGCATACGCGGCACGTCCGACAGCGGATTCGCGGTGATGGAAGAGCCAACCGATCCGTTTACCTACAACATCGATGTGACCTATCGCGGCGAAGACATCAAGTTCTCGTTCTTCACCCGCACCACCGCGGGAAGCCTCGAAGGCTTGAGCTTCGACTCGTTCTCCGTGGAAGGCGCCGTAGAGAGCGGCTTAGACGAAACCACGGGCTATCCGTATGTCGTCGTACGCAACGTCGGCACATATACCGCGACCTGGACGCTCGCGGCGCAATCGCAGGACATCTTCTTCTTCCCGACCGAAGACGGCTCGACTTCCGATCAAAATTCTTTGACCGTCACCATCAAAGTCGGCAAGCTCGACGCGGAGATCGTTCCCAACGACGTTTCCGTTGTTTACGGCGGTACGATCGAATATGCGGGATTCAGCGTCGTCGGCGACGAGGACGGAACGAAGGCGGCGGCTCTCGCAGCCGACAACGTGCAGGTCACATACGCCAGCACGACCCAAAGCACCGCCGGCAAAGGCGACTATGCGGACGCGGTGACGATCACGAACGTGACGTTCGACGGCACGCTCGGCGACAACTACAACATCACTTACAGCGGCGCAGCCGATCTTACGATCACGCCGAAGCCCGTAACCGTCTCGCTGACTATGTCGAGCGGCACCGCGGTTTACGGCGATCCGCTGCCGACCGCGACGTCGGTCACGGGCGAATTTGTCGGCGAAGACGCGTCGGAAATGACGGCACTCATCAACGAGCAGCTGGTCTATGACCGCAACGCCGGAGTGGACAAAGTCCCGACCTTGGCAAACAGCGCGATCGGCAACTACACCGTCACGCTCGCCGACGGTACCGGCAAAATCACGATCACTGCCAAGGAGATCTCCGGCGTCAGCGTCGCCGCAGGTACGATGCCGTACGGCGGCTCCGAGGCGAATATCGCCCCCGCGGAAGACGGCGTGTACTTCACCGCGAACCCCGGCTTCCTCGAAGAGGATCTCGACAAGCTGGCGTTGGCGTTCACTTACACCGGCGATCAAAGCCTGTCCGCGCTCGAACCGGGCGAACATGCCGATGCGCTCCAGCTCGCGATCACGGATGAAGTGATGAATGGCAACTACCAAATCACCGGATATGCCGCGAAAGGCACGCTCACCGTCGAAGCGATGATCATCAATAAGGAAAATGTCGAGGTCACGCTTGACAAGTATACCTATGACGGCGGCAAGATTGGATATACCATCCAAATCAGCGGCGTGACGGTTGTAGCGGGCGAGCATCTCACGATCAGCCTCACCAAGGACGGCTCCGCCGTGTCCGAGATCAAGGACGCGGGCGAATATGTGTTCGCGATCAAGGGCGACGACACGTTCTACCAAGGCAATGTCAACATCACCGTCACCGTCAACAAGGCGGACATCTCCGAAATGGACTTCGGGCTCGACAAGGAGAGCGCGACCTATACCGGCAGCGAGATTGAAGTCGGTGCGACCACGTCCATCGATGTCGAAATCACAATCGCCAATGCCGACGGCCCCGCCGAGCTCATCAACGCCGGCACCTACACCGTGACCGTCACCCCGACCGATCCCAACTATACCGGATCCAAGACATTCACGTTCACCATCGACAAGGCTCCGCACGAGAAGCCCGTCAAAGACGACTTGAAGATCGAGGTCACTTGGAACAGCGTCACCGTCACTCACGACGAGTTCACCGTTCAGCTGTCCAAGGACGGCAACGATCCATGGGAGGATACGACGATGGAAGGCTATGACGCGAACAGCAGCTATACGCTCCGCGTCAGGTTCAAAGAGGACGCCAACCACTCCGCGAGCAGCAATACGATCATGATCTCCGGCAAGACCGCGGAAAGAACGGCAGTCGAGTTCACGATCGCAGGCGTCGAGGAGCATTACAACAGAGCCGTCCTCACCATCACCTTCGAGGAAGCCTTCTCCGGCAAAGTGCAATTCAGCATCGACGGCGGCAAGACTTGGAAAGATCTGACCGCCCAGGGCGGCAAGTATGTCGCGTCCGGGCTCGCCGAGAGCGCAGAGTACACCTTGCAGGTCAAGATCCCCGCAGGAGACGACTATCTCGAATCCGATGTCAAGTCCGTCCCGGTCAAGACGGGTATCGATCCCGCCAAGTACACCGAGACGCTTGCGATGTTCGGCGAGACCTTCTCCGCCGGCGACCTCGTCAACTACGAGACGCTCAAAGAACAGTTCAACGGCTTGACCGAGGCGGATAAGGCAGGTGTCGACGCCGACAAGTTCGCGACGATCACCGCCGCGCGCGACGCGTTCGTCGCCTCCGTCAACAGCGACATCGAGGACATCCAAAACGTCGCCGCAAAGACCGCCGGCAGGGCAGTTGCAGCAGCCGCTGCCGCTGTGACCGCCGCCGCGATCGCTCTCTTCATCGCGAAGAGGAAATTCATCTGAGAGGTGTGATATGAAAAAGAAACTTTGCATTTTGCTTACCCTCGTCCTCGTCCTCACGGCGGTCGTCGCCGTGACGGCGACAGCCTGCGTGACCGAACTCACCGCCGAAGAGCTGTGGGCGGCAGCTAAAGTCCCCGGGGCGGGCGCGGACATTCACGTCACACTCACCGGTTCGGACGGCACCGTCCTCTATGAGTACGAACTCACGGACGGGCAGGTCGTGACCGAGGCCGCTGCGCCCGGCATCACCGCGCCGCCGATCGCCGACAAGCTGACCGGCACGAGCGGGCTCAACTTCAACGCCGGATACTTCTCCGACGCCTCGATCTCGGCGGACGGCGCAAACTCCGTCTATTCCGCCAACATCATCCAGCCCGCCAACTTCCTCGGCATCAGCGACGCCGTCGAAGGCAAACTGACCATCATCGCCGATCGCGAGAGCGGCGCGCTGGTCAGCACCACGATCACCTATACCACCGCCTCCGGCAACCGCGCGGCGGTCACCGTGGTCGCCTGACGCAAGTCAAACAGATCGGCACGTCCTTCGGGGCGTGCCTTTTGCTTGCGGCGCCTTTGCGCGCCCGATCGACAAAAGGCGTTGAACGATACGCTTGCGGGAGGACGGGATTTTTGTTATAATTCGAGTATGAGCGAAAAACTTCTTTCGGAAAAGAATTTTGACGTCGCGATCGTCGGCGGCGGAGCGGCGGGCTGCGCTTGCGCGATCATGCTGTCAAGGCGCGGCAAAAGAGTGGTCGTGTTCGAGGGCGGCGCGCGCGTGCTGACCAAGCTCGCCGCGACCGGCAACGGCCGCTGCAACGCGTCCAACGCCGACATTTCGCCCGCGCATTACAATGCGCCCGAGTTCGTCGCGCCCGCGCTCGGCGCGTTCGGCGCAGAGCAGACGCGCGCGTTTTTTGCGTCGCTCGGCGTCGCGCTGCGCGAGACGGACGGCAGGATCTATCCCTACGGCAACAACTCCGGCTGCGTCGTCAACGCGTTCGTAGCCGCGCTGGGCGAGTGCGAGGTGCGCGTCTCGGCGCGTGTGACAGCTTTGGAGCGGCGAGAGGGCGGTTGGTCGATATCCGCGTCGCAGGACGGCAAAACGCGCGTTTACGGCGCCGCCGACGTCGTCTTTGCCTGCGGCAGCAATGCTACGAGCGGGCTCGATTCGCTGTCGCTGATGACTGCGCTCGGGATCGCGCGCACCGACTGCGTGCCGGCGATCGCGCCCCTTCCGTGCGCCGCGTTCAAGGGCGCATCCGGGGTAAGGGCGTACGCCGAGGGCACGCTCCTTGCCGACGGCAAGCCCGTCGCGAAAAGGCGCGGCGAGGTGCTGATGCGCGACGACGCGGTGTCGGGCATGCTCGCGATGGAATTGTCGAGCGCATATGCGCGCCTGATGAGGCGAGGAGCGCGCTCTTTCGAATTGAAATTGGACTTTGCCCCCGACTTCGGCGACGACGAGGTCAAGGCATATCTCGCCGCTTCGCCCGTCCGCGACGCGAGGGGAGCGTTGATCGCGTTCGTGCCGCGCGCGCTGGGCGAAAAACTCGCCGCGCTCGCCGGGATACGCGCGGACGCGTCGAAAGACGACTGTCTCGCCGCATTGTGCGCGGCTTTGAGACCGACGGTAAAGCCGAGCGGCATGCCGAGGCTCAAACAGGCGCAGGTCGTCTGCGGCGGACTTGATTTGGACGGCTTCGATCCCGAGACGATGATGTCAAAGAAGAACCGCGGACTTTACGCGATCGGCGAGGCGCTCGACGTGGACGGCGACTGCGGCGGCTACAACCTGCAATGGGCGTGGGCAAGCGCGGCGGCGTGCGCGCGGTCGATAGGAGGGGAGGGATGATCGCGCTGAGCGGCGTGACGCTGCCCCTCGACTTTGACGACGCGCTGCTCGCGCGCAGGGCGGCGGAGGCGCTGCATCTCAAACCGACCGACATAAAGGGCGTCGAATTGCTCAAATTGTCCCTCGATTGCCGCCGCAAACCCGACCTCAAATATGTCGCGACGATCGGCGCGACGCTGTCGCCGAGCGACGAAAAGAGGGCGAAAAAGCGCGGCTTGCCCGAACACAAAAGGACGAAGACTTTGCGCGAGATCGCGCGCGATATGACGCCGCCCAAGGAGTTTTTGCGCCCCGTCGTAGTGGGTAGCGGACCTGCGGGGCTGTTTTGCGCGCTCACGCTCGCGTACGCCGGGTTCAAGCCGATAGTGCTCGAGCGCGGCGACAGCGTGGAGAAGCGGCTCGCCAAGGTCAAGGCGTTCGCCGAGGGCGGCGCGCTCGACCCCGAAAGCAACGTGCAGTTCGGCGAGGGCGGCGCGGGCACTTTTTCGGACGGCAAGCTCGCGACAGGCATCTCGGACACGCTGATCGCGACCGTGCTGAGGACGTTCGCCGACATGGGCGGAGGAGAGGAGCTGACCGTCGACGCCAAGCCGCACATCGGTACGGACAGGCTGGTCGACGTCGTCGCAGGCATGCGCCGCGAGATCGAGAGGCTGGGCGGCGAGGTGAGGTTCAACTCCAAGTTCGTCGCCGTCGAGACGGGCGGCGGAGCGCTCAAAGCGGTGCGCGTCACCGGCGAGGGCGGCGAATATACGATCGATACGGACGTGTGCGTGCTCGCGGTCGGGCACAGCGCGCGCGACGTGTTCGAATATCTGGACGGCAAGACGCTGATCGAACAAAAACCGTTCGCTGTCGGCGTGAGGATAGAGCATTTGCAAAGCGACATCGACCTCGCGCAATACGGCAGGGCGCGCGGCAGACTGCCGGCGGCGGACTACAAGCTGTCGTGCAAGACGGACGACGGCAGGGGGTGCTACACCTTTTGCATGTGCCCGGGCGGCTACGTCGTCGCCGCGGCGTCCGAAGAGGGCGGCGTCGTCACAAACGGCATGAGTTTGAGCCGCCGCGACGGAGCCAACGCCAACAGCGCGCTGCTGGTCGGCGTGAGACAGGGCGATTTCGGGGCGGACGACGCGCTCGCCGGGATGCGCTTTCAGCGCGACTTGGAGAGGAAGGCATACGCCGAGGGCGGCGGATACCGCGCGGTCGGGATGACGGTCGGCGCGCTGCTCGGCGGCGGAGCGAACGCGCCCGGGGACGTCAAGCCCACCTATCCGCGAGGGGTGACCTTTTGCGACCTTCGCGACGCGCTGCCGCGCTTTGTGACGGACGGCATAGCCGCGGCTTTGCCGGTGTTCGGGCGCAGGATAAAAGGATTTGACAGCCCGTCCGCGATCCTGACCGGTCCCGAGACGAGGTCGTCGTCGCCCGTCAGGATCGCGCGCGACGACGGTTTTCACAGCTCGATCAAGGGTTTGATGCCGTGCGGAGAGGGCGCGGGATATGCGGGAGGGATCACTTCGTCCGCGGTCGACGGCGTCAAAGTCGCCGCCGCCGCAGCCGCCTATCTCTGCGCCGGCGGAAGGACAAAATGAGCGATCTCGCGAAAAGCGCGAAATTTTATTGTAATATGCGCGTCCGTGTGTTATAATAGTAAACGCCGCGAAAGGTTTTGAGCCGCGCGGCAAAACGGACAAAGGAATTTTTTATGACAAAAAGACAGAACATCGCCCTGATCTGCGTGGTAGCCGCGCTTGCGATCGTGCTCGTAGCGGTCGGCGGCTATTTCATCGACGCCTACGCTTCGTCGGACGGCGAGAGACGCAGCGACGGGTTTGTCTATTCCGTAAGCGGCAACACCGCGACCATTTCCGCCTATGAGGGCGAAGACACCGCATTGACCATACCTGCGCGCATTGCGGGCAGGCGCGTCGCGCTCATCGAAGAGGGCTTCCTCGACAACACTTCGGTCACCGAGGTGATCTTCAGCGAGGACATCACGATGATCGAGCTCGAAGAAGGCGTGTTCGAGGACAACACCAAGTTGACCTACGTCAGCCTGCCCGACTCGCTGAAGGAGATCCCCGAGCGCGCGTTCTCCGATTGCACGGGGCTTGTGCGAGTCAAGCTGCCGTCTTCGCTCGAAAAGATCGGCGCGAGCGCGTTCGAGGGCTGTTCCAACCTCGAGACCAGCGGCGCGAGCGGCGAGAAGCAATTCGTGCTCCCCGACACGCTCACCGAGGTCGGCGAAGACGCGTTCAAAGACTGCGGCGATCTCACTTCGGTCACGATCGGCACCGGTCTCAAGGACATCCCCGACGGCATGTTCGACAATTGCGACAGCATCAGTTCCCTCACTTTCGCCGAGGGCAGCACCGTCGAGAAGATAGGGGAGGGCGCGTTCCGCGACAACAACCTCGGCAAGGTCACGCTTCCCGACAGCCTCAAATATATCGGCGCCTATTCTTTTGAGAACAACGACAGCTCGTCGTTCAGCTCCATCACCGTCCCCGCGGGCGTGGTCACCGTGTCCGCATATGCGTTCAGCGGCTGCACCCGTTTGGCGACCGTCGAGTTTGCGGCGAGAGAGGACGGCACCCGCGACCTCGAGGCGATCGGCAGCGGCGCGTTCATGAATTGCGAACGCCTCGCGACCGTCAAGCCGACCGAGGCAAACTCCAACATGCTGCCCGACAGCGTCACCAAGATCTCCGACTTGACCTTCTACGGCTGCGACAAATTGGCGGGCTTTACGATCGGAGCGCAGATCGAGAGCATCGGCGACGGCGCCTTTGCGGGCGGAGTCGCGTCCGAGGTGACCGACTCGATCAAGAACAAGTTCCTCTGCGAGGCGTCCGGCTATCAATTCGTGCAATTGACCTCGTACACCTACTTCGGCGGCAGCGAGCCCGCCAACAGGGAGCACTACATCCTGACCGATTCGACCGGCGAGGTCGTCTATGCCTACATCGGCGCGTTCGATCCCGAGGACTGCAACAACAAGTCCGGCATGACGGGCGAGCATGACGAGAACAACTTCCTGTCCTTCTACTTCTTGATGGACGCGGCGATCGAGGGCGACATCGTCGAGCTTCGTCCCTATGCGCTCGCCGGCGTCAAGGGCATGATCAACATCCCCGACACCGTCGAGATCATCGGCAAGTATTGCTTCAAGGACTGCGAGCCGGAGGGCAACTTCCTCAACATCTTCATCGGCAACTCCGATTGCGCGATCGACGAAAAGACCTTTGACGAGACGGGCATTTCGGGCGATCAGGGCGTTCAGGTCGTCGTCCGCGACACCAACAGCGCGCTTGCGGACGCGATACAGGCGGCGATCGACGCAGACAACCGCAATTGGATCGACACCGTACGCGGCAACGCGTCTCGTTGATCGCAAACGGCGCAAAAGGCAAAAAATTGGTATAAATCGGTTGCAAAATCGCGCGATAATTGTTAAAATTATTGCGAACCCGAAAAGGGATAAAACGGAATTATTTTTGGAGGACTATATATTATGGCAAATGTCAGAGTAGCTATCAACGGCTTCGGCCGCATCGGCAGACTTGCGTTCAGACAGATGTTCGGCGCCGAAGGTTACGAAGTCGTCGCTATCAACGACCTCACCAGCCCCAAGATGCTCGCTCATCTTCTCAAGTACGACACCATGCAGGGCAACTACGTCGCTATGGGTCACGAGGTGACCTACAAGGACGCCGTCATGGCTGAGGACGGCAAGACCGTCGTCACCCCCGGCAGCATCACCGTCGACGGCAAGGAGATCACCATCTACGCTATGCCCAAGGCTTCCGACCTCCCGTGGAAGGAGCTCAAGGTCGACGTCGTGCTCGAGTGCACCGGCTTCTACACCAGCAAGGCGAAGGCGCAGGCTCACATCGACGCCGGCGCGCGCAAGGTCGTCATCTCCGCTCCCGCGGGCAACGATCTTCCCACCATCGTCTACAACGTCAACCACAAGACGCTCAAGCCGGAGGACACCATCATCTCCGCTGCGTCCTGCACCACCAACTGCCTCGCTCCGATGGCTAAGGCTCTCAACGACTACGCTCCCGTCGTCAGCGGCATCATGACCACCGTCCACGCCTACACCGGCGACCAAATGATCCTCGACGGTCCGCAGCGCAAGGGCGACCTCAGAAGGTCCAGAGCCGGCGCGCAGAACATCGTTCCCAACAGCACCGGCGCCGCTAAGGCGATCGGTCTGGTCATCCCCGAGCTCAACGGCAAGCTGATCGGCTCCGCTCAGCGCGTCCCGACCGCGACCGGTTCCACCACCATCCTCGTCGCCGTCGTCAAGGGCAAGGATGTCACCAAAGAGGGCATCAACGAGGCTATGAAGTCCGAGGCGACCGAGTCCTTCGGCTACAACACCGACGAGATCGTCTCTTCCGACGTCATCGGCATGAAGTACGGCTCGCTGTTCGACGCGACCCAGACCATGGTCAGCAAGATCGACGACGACACCTACCAAGTCCAGGTCGTCTCTTGGTACGACAACGAGAACTCCTACACCAGCCAAATGGTCAGGACGATCAAGTACTTCTCCGAATTGAAGTAACAACGCGCTCAAGCCTCGCCTCGCGGCGGGGCTTTTGTCGTTTTTTTGGAGGTCTATCATGGCAAACAATTCCAACAAGAAGCAATCCAATTCCACCGGCAAGCGCGGCAGCGTCGTCAGCACCGGCAACGTCATCAATCTGCTTGCGTGCATCGCGATCTGCGTCTCCGTCGTCGTCTATGTCGTCAACCTCATCGTCAACGCCGTCGACGGCTCGCTCGGCACGGTCGGCACCGTCCTGACCACGATCAAGGACATCTGCGTCGTCATTGCGCTCGGCTTCCCCACGCTGATGTACGCGCGCGGCAAGAAGCAATGGGTCAAACTCATCATCTATGTGTTGTTGGCGGTTTTCCTTGTTCTCGCCATCCTTGGCAACGTCCTTATTTGAGGGGGCACCATTTCGCTTATCGCTCAAATCAATACCGCCTGCAAGCGTTTTGCTTGCAGGCGGTATTTTCATATGAGCGGTGAAATGGTTCCCCCTTCAATACTCCCCCTCCGACACGACAAGCGCTCGCTCACCGCTCGCGGTCGTGCAAAGTGCCCTCGTCGAAGAGCGCGGTCATTCGACGAGGGCATAATCAAGTCGCGCGGGAAGCGCGGTTCCGCGCGACAGGAAGCGCAACCTTGTCGACAAAATGCGACTTTTCGTTTTGACTTTTGGTGTGCGGATAACGATATGATACTCAACTCTGCCGCCTCAACCTTGCTCGCCTGTCCGTTGCGCGGTCTAATTTGGGCGTGGTCGTCAGTGATGATAATCGGCGGTTTACGGGGTTCAATGATTGACTGCGAAGGGCGAATCTGCACCATTCTGTGCGGTCAAATTTTTTATAAGTGGTAGGGTATCGCACAGACAAAAATGCCGACAGCAAAAATGCTGTCGGCATTTTTGTCGGTACTCGCAGTTGAGGCGAGCGTATTTTGCGCAGAGGGAAATGAAACTGTTACAAATTGTAACCGGTTGAAAATGCGCGCCGACGACGGCAAAATGCGCCTTACGGACTGCCTTGACACCAAAGGCGTTTTGCGGCTTGTGCAATCCGTTCCGTCGCCAAAGGCTGAACCGTGCAATGCACCTTGAAAAACGCCTTTGCGAGAAGGCAAAGCAGGTATCGAATATGCAATTCGATACCTGCTTTTCGCAATCTTTCATCAAGAAAACAAAGATAATAGACATATGTGTATGATTTTTGGAAATTCAAAGGTAAAATTTTTAATTTTTCATAATCTATTGACATAGAATAATATCCAAGTTTATAATATAACTGCAAAGTAGGTATCGAATAGTATATTCGATACCCAAAATCGATCGAAAAATGTCACTCGGAGGGCATTATGAAAAGAGGAAAAAGCGGTGTAGCGATCGCAGTGATTTTGGTGGCTGCGATGCTTTTGACGTTCGCTTTTGCGGCATGCGATCATGAGTCTGACAGCAATTATTACACCGCGACCTTTGTCGCGGACGGCGAGACTGTCGACGAGGTCGAGTTCACCGTCGAGGACGAGGCTTTGACCGAGCCGACCGTGCCGAGCAAAGTCGGCTACATCGGCGAGTGGCAAGAGTATGACATCGTCGCCGAAGACATTACGGTCGAGGCGGTCTATACCGCGATCGTATACGGCATCGAATATGTCGGGCTCGAGGACGGCACTCACTCCAACGCGAGCGAATATATGATCGAGAGCGAAACGATCGTCTTACAGGACGCAAGCCGCGTGGGGTATGACTTCGTCGGCTGGTACGACGGCGAGCAAGAGGTGACCGAGATCGCGAGCGGCAGCTACGGCGACAGGACTTTGACCGCGAAGTGGCAGGCGATCGGATATACCATTGCCTATGAAGGGCTTGCGGACGGCACTCACTCCAATGCGAGCGAATATACGATCGAGAGCGAAACGATCGTCTTGCAGGACGCGAGCCGCGTGGGGTATGACTTTGTTGGATGGTATGACGGCGAGCAAGAGGTGACCGAGATCGCGAGCGGCAGCACGGGCGACAAGACGTTGACCGCGAAGTGGCAGGCGATCACTTATACAATTTCCTATGACGGATTGATGAACGGCACACACTCCAATGCGAGCGAATATACGATTGAGAGCGATACGATCGTTTTGCAGGATGCGAGCCGCGTGGGGTATGACTTCGTTGGTTGGTACGACGGCAAGCAAAAGGTGAGCGAGATCGAGAGCGGCAGTCACGGCGATATAGTACTAACAGCGAAGTGGCAAATAGCGGAGTACAGCGTGGATTACGTCCTTGACGGCGGCGTCAATGCGGCGAGCAATCCGTCAAGCTACACCGTGCTGACCTTGGGCGGCGCAGACGGCAGGATAGCGCTTGCCGACCCGAGCAAGAAAGGAGAGATCTTGTCGTATACATCCAACGGCGACGGCTCGTTTGAGGTCACTCAAAACATCTATGCCTTCCTCGGGTGGTACATAGACGCGTCGTTCGAGCAAAAGGTGACTTCGCTGACGCTCGACCTCGGAGACGCGACTCTGTATGCCAAGTGGAGTGATCAGCCGATCGTGCAAGAGGAGACGAAGCAATACGTGAGGGTGAATAATAACAACGAAGGCGACGCCGACGGCGGATATATCCTCTTCGGGCAGTATCCGCAGACGATAAAATCTGCCGATGTGACGGTAGGCGATGTTGCGGACAAGGACGGGTACTATCTCGGCTCGGACGGCGAAAGGTACGCGAAAGTGGTCGCGGATCCGTACGAAAGCGGTTACACCTTCTCGGACGGCAGCGACGTCACCTATGGCGAAACCTACTACTTCAAGGTGGAGCCCATACGTTGGTGTATCTTGAGTGAGAGCGACGGCAGTGCATTTATCATGGCGGATCAAATATTGATCAACAGGCAGTATCATGATACAACGTCAACCACTGTGATCGACGGAGAGACGATATATGCCAACAATTATATGTATAGCGATATACGTGCATGGCTGAACGACGAGTTCTTCAACTCGGTTTTCGGAGAATTGTCGCAAGAAATAATAAAGGTCACCGCGGTGGATAACAGTGCAAGCAGTACGTCGTCTTCGTCCAATAGCTATGCTTGTGGCGACACATTCGATAAAGTCTTTCTGCTTAGTTATGACGAGGTGACCAACGATGAATACTTCGCGGGACAATACGAAAGGGTGGTCGAAACCAGCGATTATGCTTTAGCAAACGGTGCATGGGTAAACAATAGAGAATTCTTTTATTGGTTAAGATCGCCTTCTGCGGATAACAGCAGTCAGGTTTGCGATGTGACTCTTGAGAAAGTTCAGGCATCCGGTTTCGGAAATGTAAATAATGCTGTTACAAAAACCGGTGGAGGCGTCGTTCCCGCTATGAATATTACGCTTTAGTTCCGCGCTCGCTTTGCGGCGCGGACGCTAACCCGTTTGAGACGGCTCTTTTGCGCGCTCTCGCGCCGTATGTCGCTTGCATACCGGAAGGTAAGCGGCGTTCCATACGGCGCAAGATCATCGCAAAATTGCTCGCCACAAACTGCTTGGTTGCGGTCGAGAGGCTTGTTGCGCGGCGGGCTTGTTTGGCGGAGCGCTCGCTTTGCGGCGCGGCAGCGGGCAAACAAACAGATCAAAGGAAGGAGATCGCGATGCGGCGACCTCCTTCTTTCACTTGCATACGTTTGCGATTTGAGTTACAATAGCGGTATGGAAAAAGTGATCGAGACAAAGAGGCTCGTCCTGCGCCCGTGGAGGGAAGAGGACGCGCCGTTTATGTATCAATGGCTTTGCCGCGACGACATCGCCAAGGCGTGCGGCGTGCATCCGCATGCGAGCATTGACGACAGCATTGCGGCGATACGCCACGCCGAGCACACGCCCGGCTATCGCATCGTCACTTTGCACGACGGCTGTCCGGTCGGCGCGGTCGCGCTGGTCGAGGGCACCGAGCGCGCACGCGCCGCAGGCACGCAGGCGGAGCTCATCTTTTGGATCGCCGCGCCATATCGCGGGGACGGCTATGCGACCGAGGCGTGCGAGGCGATGCTCGAGTACGGCTTTTGCGAAATGGGCTTTGACAGCGCGTCATGCAACATCGTCGGAATGAACGACCGCCCGATGAAGACGGCGGTGCGGCTGGGCTTTGAATATGCGTTCGTCGAGCGCACGCGCCTCTACGACGGCGAGGTCACGTCGCTGGTCTACACCGTCATGCTCAAAGAGAGCTGGACCTACCGCCACCGCCAAAGATGAAACGATCCGAGCGGTCTGTCCCGTGCCGCGCTCGTGCGGGAGAGCAAAAGTGCGATGCGCGCCCTCGGGCGCGTTTTTCGCAGCATTGCGCTGAAACGCAAAAACGGGAGCGCCGCGGCGCTCCCGTTATTTTGCATGATTTTCGAAATTTACCTCATCGTCTCAACGTCAAAGACGTCGTCGCACAACTTCTCGGCGTAAAGGGGCTCGTGGCTGACGAGGATCACCGCGCCATCGTAGGCGTCGAGCGCCTCGAAAAGCGCCTCTTTGGCGTTGACGTCGAGGTGGTTGGTCGGCTCGTCGAGGATGAGCAGATTGCTCTGCCTTTGCATCAGCGCGCACAGCTTGATCTTGACCTGTTCGCCGCCCGACAGCGAGCCGATCGCCTTGGTCGCCAGCTCCTTTTTGATGCCCACGCCGGCGAGCGCGTTGCGGATGTCCTTTTGCGACATGCGCGGATAGGTCTCGTTCATGAACGTGACCGCGTTCATCGCGGGAGAGCGGAAGACGAGATCTTGCTCGATGTAGTTCGTCTTGACGTTGGGATTGTAGCGGAACGTGCCGCCCACCGCTTTGAGCCGCCCGACAAGCGTTTTGAGCAATGTCGTCTTGCCGATGCCGTTCGTGCCGCGGACCCACAATTTGGACGTGCTCGTCAGCGTGAACGAGATCGGCGGCAAGATCGCCTTGCCGTCATAGCCCACCTCGAGCCCCTCGACATCGAGCAGGTGTTTGGTCACCAGCAGAGTGTAGGGGAAGGAGAAGGTCGGCTTTTCGACGCTGACAGGCTTTTGCATCACCTCGATGCGGTCGAGCATCTTTTTGCGGCTGTTCGCCATGCCGGCGGTCGCGGCGCGCGCCTTGTTGCGCGCGATGTATTCTTCCATCCGCTTGATCTCGCGCTGCTGGCGCTCGTAACTGTCCGCGTATTGTTTGGCGTTTTGCTCGTGCTGGGCGAGATATTCGTCGTAGTTGCCCCAATATTTGCGGATCTGACCGTTCTCGATGTTGATGATGATCTTGCACACCGCGTTGAGGAACACCGTGTCGTGCGACACGAGGATGAACGTCCCCTTGTAGCCGTCCAGGAACTTGCGCAGCCACTCGATGTGTTCGAGGTCGAGGAAGTTGGTCGGCTCGTCCAAAAGCATGACGTCGAGGTCTTCGAGCAGCAATTTGGCGAGCATCACCTTGGCGCGCTGTCCGCCGCTCAGCTTGAAGATCGGCGTGTCGTAGCCGAGCGCCGCGACCCCGAGCCCGCCCGCGACCTTTTTGATCTTGGCGTCGAGGTCGTAAAATTCCGCGCGGTCGAGCTCGTCCTGCATGCGGCTGCTGCGCGCGATCAGCCTGTCCAATTCGTCCGGATCGGAGACGGAGCCCATTTGCTCGTACAATTTCTCCAACCGCTCGTTGAGCTCGAAGAGGTGAGTGAACGAACCTTGCAGATATTGCATCACGGTCAGGCTCTTGTCGACCTGCGCGTGCTGGTCGAGATAGCCGAAACGCACGCCGCTCAGCCACTTGATCTCGCCGGCGTCCTGCGACAGCCTGCCCGAAATGATGTTCATGAATGTGGACTTGCCCGCGCCGTTCAGCCCGACCACGCCGATATGCTCGCCGTTGTTGACGGTGAGGTCGGCGTTGTCGAACAGCACGCGGTTGTCATAGACGTGGGTCAAGCCCTTGACGGTCAGTATGCTCATGACCTCTATTTTACATAGCGCGGGCGCGTAAGTCAAGCGCGCGAAGGGGTGCGGCAAGCCCGTTTCGCCGCGCCGCGTAAAACGGACACGATGTTGATTATGTCACGAGTTCGGGACAATTGTGAAAAAATTGTGAAAAAAATTTGTATATCGATATTGAAACGCGCGTAATTGTATGATATAATAAGGAAAAACGGGAGATGTCTCGCACACTTTATGGAAAAGAATCTTCAATTGCCGATCTACCTGTTCCATGAGGGGACAAATTACGAAAGCTACAAACTCTTCGTGCCGCACACCGACAAAAAGGACGGCGATGTCTGGACGTTCCGCGTCTGGGCGCCGCACGCAAAGAGCGTGTCCGTCGTCGGCGATTTCAACGGCTGGGACGCCGAAAAGAACGTCTGCCGCGCGATCGCTCCCGGCATTTGGGAGTGCGTGATCGAGGGGCTCAAAGACTTCGACGCGTACAAGTATTGCATCACCGCCGCAAACGGCAAGACGGTGCTCAAATGCGACCCCTATGCGGCGCACGCCGAGACCGCGCCCGCAAACGCTTCCAAATTGTATCGTTCCCGTCACGTCTGGCGCGACTCCAAGTGGATGAGCGCGCGCAAAAACCGCGACCCCTACCGCTCGCCGATGAACATCTACGAGGTCCATCTCGGCAGCTGGAAGCGCTATGACGACGGCAACTTCTTCGACTATCGCAAGCTCGCCGACGAGCTGAGCGCATATTGCATCGAGATGGGCTACACCCATGTCGAGATCTTGCCCGTCACCGAGTACCCGTTCGACGGCAGCTGGGGCTATCAGGTCACCGGCATGTTCGCGCCCACGTCGCGCTACGGCACCCCCGACGACTTCCGCTACTTCGTCGACCTCATGCACCGCAAGGGCATAGGCGTCATCCTCGATTGGGTCGTCGCCCATTTTCCCAAGGACGAGCACGGGCTTTGCGACTTTGACGGACAAGCCCTCTACGAATATGAGGACGAGCTCAAAAAGGAGCACAAGGAGTGGGGCACGCGCGTGTTCGACTACGGCAAAAAAGAGGTGCGCAGCTTCCTCATCTCGTCCGCCAACTATTGGGCGGAGGAGTTCCACGTCGACGGCATCCGCATGGACGCGGTCGCCAGCATGCTCTACCTCGACTACGGCAGACGCGGCGGCGAGTGGCGCCCCAACGCGTTCGGCGGCAACTACAACCTCGAGGCGATCGACTTCATCAAACAGCTCAACACCGAGATGCTGACCCGCCACGAGGGCTTGCTGATGATCGCGGAGGAGTCGACCGCATTCCCGATGGTCACAAAGCCGGCGTACGACGGCGGTTTGGGCTTCAACTTCAAGTGGAACATGGGCTGGATGAACGACATGCTGTGCTATGTCTCCGCCAACCCCTTCTTCCGCAAGGACATGCACGACAAGGTGACGTTCGCGATCACCTATGCTTTCTCCGAGAACTACATCCTGCCCATCTCGCACGACGAGGTCGTCCACGGCAAGCACTCTTTGCTCGACAAGATGCCGGGCGAATACACCGAAAAGTTCTCGGCGATGAAGGCGTTCCTCGGCTTTATGTACGCCCACCCCGGCAAGAAATTGCTGTTCATGGGCAGCGAGTTCGGGCAGTTCATCGAGTGGGACTACAAAAAACAGCTCGATTGGTTCTTGCTTGGCTACGAGAGCCACCGCAGACTGCACGCCTTTGTCAAAAAACTCAACGAGTACTACCTCGCTCACCCCGAGATGTACGACCTCGATTGCAGCTATGACGGCTTCAAGTGGATCGTCGTCGACGACAACACGCAAAACATCGTCTCCTTCGTGCGCTATGACGAGAAGGGCGACTATACGATCGCGGTCGTCAACTTCAGCCCCATCCGCCGCCAAAGCTATTGCATGGGCGTGCCCGAGATGAGACAATACGAGGTCGCCCTCGACAGCAACGCGGTCGAGTTCGGCGGAGACGACGCCGAGGCGGCGGTCTATGACGCCGAGGACGGCGCGATGCACGGACACGAGCAGTTCATCCGCATGGATATCCCCGCCAACAGCGTGATCTATCTGCGCCCGGGCAAGGCGCTCAAACGCAAAAAGCGCAAGGTCAGGGAAGAAGAACAAAAGCCGGTCAAGGCGGACAAAAAGGCGTCCGCTCCGGCAAAGAAAGCGGCAAAAGACGCCGCGCCTCAAAAAGAGACAAAGCGCAAAAAAGCGCAAAAATAAGCGAGACAGGGAGGAAATTATGTATTCCAACAAAAAAGAATGCGTCGCAATGCTGCTTGCCGGCGGACAGGGTACGAGGTTGTACAGCCTGACCGCGCACGTCGCAAAGCCGGCGGTTTCTTTCGGCGGCAAGTATCGCATCATCGACTTTCCGCTGTCCAATTGCATCAATTCCAACATCGACACGATCGGCGTGCTGACCCAATATCAGCCCTTCGAACTCAACGAATATATCGGCAACGGCCAGCCGTGGGACCTCGACAGGCTCAACGGCGGCGTGTTCGTGCTGCCGCCCTATATGAAGAGCGCCAAGTCGGATTGGTACAAGGGCACCGCAAACGCGATCTATCAGAACATAGACTTCATCGACAAGTTCTCGCCCGAATACGTCCTCGTGCTGTCGGGCGACCACATCTACAAGATGGACTATTCGGACATGCTCGACTTCCACAAGAGCAAGGGCGCCGATTGTACGATCGCGGTCATCAACGTCTCGCTCGAAGAGGCGTCGCGCTTCGGCATCATGAACACCAAGCCCGACGGCTCCGTCTACGAGTTTGAAGAAAAACCCAAAAAGCCAAAGAGCACCAACGCCTCGATGGGCATCTACATCTTCAATTGGCAGGTGCTCCGCAAATATCTGATCGACGACGAAGCCAACCCCGACAGCCACAACGACTTCGGCAAGGACGTCATCCCCGCGATGCTGAACGGCGGCCGCAAATTGTACGCCTACCGCTTTGACGGCTATTGGAAGGACGTCGGCACGATCAAGAGCCTTTGGGAAGCCAATATGGACCTCATCGACCGCAACAGCGGTCTCAACATAGAGGACGCGTCGTGGAAGATCTACGCGCGCAACGCCGCCGAGCCGCCGCACTTCGTCGGCGACCACGCGGACATCATCAACTCGCTGGTCACCGAGGGCTGCGAGATCGACGGCACGATCCGCAACAGCGTCATCTCCTCGCGCGTCGAGATACAGCGCGGCGCGGTCGTCGAGGACAGCAACATCATGCCCGGCGCGGTCGTCAAAGAGGGCGCGAAGGTCTATTACGCGATCGTCGGCGACGGAGCCGTCATCGAAGAGGGCGCGGTAGTCGGCGCGGCGCAGGACAACGTCCCCGTCGAAGAGGTCAAGATCACCGTCGTCGGTCCCGGCGCGGTCGTCAAAAAGGGCACGGTCGTTCCCGTTGCCGCAATGGTGGATTGAGGTGAAGCTATGAACAACGAAATGATGAGTATAATCTTTGCGAGCGACAACGAGACCAAGCTCAACGAATTGACCATCCACCGCACGACGGCGTCGCTTCCGTTCTGCGGCAGGTACAGGTTCATCGACTTCACGCTGTCCAACCTCGTCAACAGCAACATCACGACGATCGGCATCGTCACGCGCAACAACTACTCCTCGCTGATGGACCACATCAGGATGGGCAGAGATTGGGACCTCAACCGCAAAAACAGCGGCATCGCCGTCTTCCCGCCGTATGCGTCCAAAACGTCGCGCACGATGTTCAAGGGCAAGATCGAGGCGCTGTACGGCATCCTCGACTACATCGAAAAGGCGACCGAGGAATATGTCGTCCTCACCAACAGCAACATCGCGACCAACCTCGACTTCGAGGACGTGTACAAAAAACACATCGCCGCGGGCGCGGACATCACGATGCTGACCTATTCGTCCCACTCGACGTCGTCGCGCCGCGTGCTCGTCGACACCGACAAGTCGGGCAAGGTCGTCGGTACGCGCATCACGTCCACGCTCAGCGAGGACATCGCCGAGGTCGGACTCAACATCTATCTGCTCAAAAAGGATCTGCTGATCTCGCTGATCACGGACAGCTATGAACGCGGCTATACCGACTTCGAAAAGCACATCATTCAGCAAAACGTCGCAAAGCTGGGCATCTACGCCTATCACGTCGACGGATATGCGGCGATCATCGACGACGTCAAGTCGTACTACACCGAGAGCATGCGTATCCTCGACACCGACATCCGCAACGATTTGTTCTATCGCTGCGGCAAGATCTTCACAAAGGTCAAAGACTCCGTCCCGACCAAGTACGGCGCGGGCGCCAGCGTTCGCAATTCGCTGATCGCCGACGGCTGCGAGATCAACGGCAGGGTGGAGAACAGCATCCTCTTCCGCGGCGTCGTCGTCGAGGAGGGGGCATACATCAGCAATTCCATCGTCATGGAGAACGGTCGGATCATGAAGTATTCCGAACTTCGCTATACGATCACCGACAAGGACGTCACCGTGACGGAGGACAAGACGATCAGCGGCTCGGAGAACTATCCGGTCGTCATCGTCAAAAACAAGACCGTTTGAGGAGGGAATATGGCAAGAAAAGCTAGCGAAAAACCCGCCGCGAAGGCGCCTAAGACCGCGCCCGAAAAGGCAGAGGTCAAGCTGCAAGAGGCAGCCGCCGCATTGACCGCCGAGGTCAAGGCGGAGGAGAAAAAGGCAAAAGCGCCGGCAAAGAGGACGTCCAAGCCCAAGGCGCCCAAGCAGGAGGCGCCCAAGGCGGAAAAGTCCGAACCCAAAGCGGAAAAGCCCGAACCAAAGGCGGAAAAGCCCGTCAAAGAGGCAAAGCCAAAGGCTAAAAAAGAGGCGAAACCCGCGCAAAAGAAAGAGGAGAAGGCCGTCGAAAGCAAGCCCGAGGCAACGCCCGAGCCGCAGCCGGCAAAGGTCGAACAGCCTCAGCCCGCACCCAAGGCGGAAGCCGCTCCGGCGAAGAAAAAGATCTTGTTCGTCACCTCGGAGGCGGCTCCGTACGTCAAGACGGGCGGGCTCGGCGAGGTCGCCGCGGCGCTGCCCAAGGCGCTCGTCCGCAAGGGGTACGACGTGCGCGTCGTGCTGCCGCTGTACTTCAACATCCCCGGCGAATTCCGCCGCACGATGCAATACCTCGGCTGCTGCTATGTCTCGCTCGCGTGGCGCTATCAATATTGCGGCGTGTTCACGCACATGTACGACGGCGTCAGATACTACTTCATCGACAACGAATACTACTTCAAGCGCAACGGGCTTTACGGCCACTATGACGACGCCGAGAGGTTTGCGTACTTCTCGAGGGCGGTGCTCGAGGCGCTGCCTATCATGGACTTCAAACCCGACATCATCCACTGCAACGATTGGCAGACGGGCTTGACCCCGGTCTATCTCGACACCTACTACCGCGGCTCCGACTTCTGCCGCACGTCGCGCACGGTGTTCACCATCCACAACATTGAGTTCCAGGGCAAGTACGGCGAGGACATCATCGGCGACATCGTCGGTCTGCCCGGCGACAGAAGGTCGCTGGTCACCTATCAGGGCTGCGCCAACTTCATGAAGGGCGGCATCGAGTGCGCCAACCGCGTGACGACCGTCTCGCCGACCTACGCCAAGGAGATCCTCGACCCCTATTACAGCTTCGGTCTGCAGGACATCCTCAACGCGCGCCGCTACAAGCTGAGCGGCATCGTCAACGGCATCGACAACGAGCGCAACGACCCCGCGACGGACAAGGCGCTGTTCAAGAACTACGACAAGACGACCGTCTCGGAGAAGTATCTCAACAAGACGGGGCTTCAACAGCTGCTCGGGCTTCCGGTCAAGCCGTCGGTCGCAATGATCGGCATGGTCGGCAGGCTGACCGAGCAAAAGGGGCTCGACCTCATCCGCAGCGTGTTTGACGACATCCTCGCCAAGGGCATTCAGATGGTAGTGCTGGGCACCGGCGATTGGAAGTACGAGTCCATGCTCAAGGATATGCAGCGCAAATATCCCGAAAAATTGCGCGCGATCATCAACTTCTCGAGCGATATGGCGAGCAAGATCTACGCGGCGGCGGATATGTTCCTGATGCCCAGCAAGTTCGAGCCGTGCGGGCTCAGCCAGATGATCGCGATGCGCTACGGCACCGCGCCCATCGTCCGCGAGACGGGCGGTCTCAAAGACACCGTCGTTCCGTACAACGGCGCGACCGGGCAGGGCAACGGCTTCACCTTCTACAGCTACAACGCGCACGACATGCTGTACGCGATCGAGCGCGCGGTCGGGCTGTACTACGACTACAAGGACGATTGGAAAAAACTGATCGCCAACGCGATGAGCGCCGACTTCTCGTGGGACCGCATTTCCGAGCAATACGTCGAACTCTACGATCGTCTTTGAGGGATAATACGCAAAATGCGCGGTATTGCGGAACTTTTCGCAATACCGCGTAAACGCTTTGCAAACACGGCAAAAAAGTGTATAATTGCATAGATAAGGCTTGTGGACGCAAGCCTTAGAATTTTGACAACGGGAGAGTATATGGAGAGAGAATACGACGCTGCGCGCGTCAAACAGATCCTCGAGATCAAGGCTCAGACCTATTTCGGAGTGCCTCTTGCCGAGGCGAGCAAGACGCAGGTCTACAAGGCGGTCTGCATGACCGTCAGGGACATCTTGACCGAGATGCGTTTGGAGTTCAAGCGCAAGCGCAAGGAACAGAAAACAAAACAAGTCTACTACATGTCGATGGAGTTTCTGCTGGGCAGGTCGCTCAAAAACCACCTGTTCAACCTCGGCATGACCGATATTTTCGCCGAGGCGGTCAAGCCGCTCGGCGTGTCTTTGGACGAGCTTTACGCTATCGAGCCGGACGCTGGCCTCGGCAACGGCGGTCTCGGCAGATTGGCGGCGGCGTATATGGAGTCGCTGACCAACCTCGACTATGTCGCGAGCGGTTTTTCGATCAGATACGACTATGGCATCTTCAAGCAGAAGATCGCCGACGGCTGGCAGATCGAGATGCCCGATGAGTGGCTCGAAAACGGCGACGTCTGGCTCGCTCCGCGCGAAGAGGACACCTTCGAGGTGCGCTTCGGCGGCACGGTCGACCAGCATTGGGACAACGGCAGGCTCTACATCGACTACAAGGACTGCGACGTCGTGCAGGCGGTGCCCTATGACATGAACATCAGCGGCTATCACGTCCCGGCGGTCAACAAGCTCAGGCTTTGGTCGGCGAAGGCGCCGGTCGACTTCGACATGAACCTGTTCGCGCAAGGGCAGTATGTCAAGTCGTTGCAGAACAAGGCTCTCGCCGAGTCCATCTGCAAGGTGCTCTATCCGGCGGACCACCACATCGAGGGCAAGATGCTGCGCCTCAAACAGCAATACTTCTTTGTGTCTGCGTCCATTCAGTCCATCATCAAGACGCATCTGCGCGACTACGGCACGCTCGACAACCTGCCCGACAAGGTCGCGATCCACATCAACGACACACACCCCACGCTGTGCATCCCCGAATTGATGAGGCTGCTGCTCGATGAGTACGGCTACAGCTGGGACGACGCGTGGAGCATCGTCAGGCGCACAATCTCCTACACCAACCACACGGTCATGGCGGAGGCGCTCGAGAAGTGGCCCGAGGGCATCTTCAAGCAGCTTTTGCCGCGCATCTATCAGATCGTCTGCGAGATCAACCAGCGCTTCTGCAACGAGCTTTGGTCGTTCTATCCCAACGACTGGAACAAGGTCGCCTACAACGCTGTGCTTTCGCACAATCAGATCAAGATGGCGAACATGTGCCTCGCCGCGTCGCACACCGTCAACGGCGTCTCCGAGCTTCATTCCGAGATCCTCAAAAACGACGTGTTCAACGACTACTACAAGATGCATCCCGGCGTGTTCACCAACGTCACCAACGGCATCACCTACCGCAGGTGGCTCGCGCAGGCGAACCCCGAACTCGCCGCGTTCATCACCGAACTTATCGGCGACGGCTTCATGAAGGACGCCGACAAGCTCAAGGGACTTGAAAAGTTCAAGGGCAAGAGGGACGTGCTCGACAAGTGGCTCGAGATCAAGAGACGCAACAAGCTCAAACTCGCCGAGTACATCAAAGAGAGCAACGGCGTCGTCGTAAACCCCGATTCCATCTTCGACGTGCAGGTCAAGAGGTTGCACGAGTACAAGCGTCAATTGCTCAACGCGCTGCACATCCTCGACACCTACTATGCGCTCAAAGCCGATCCGTCGCTCGACATCAATCCGCGCACCTATATCTTCGGCGCGAAGGCGGCGCCCAGCTACTATATGGCGAAGCAGATCATTCGCCTCATCTGCCAGCTGGGCAACCTGATCAACAACGACCCGCAGGTCAACGAAAAGCTCAAGGTCGTCTTCCTCGAGAACTACCGCGTCTCGCTCGCCGAGATGATCATGCCCGCGTCCGACGTGTCCGAGCAGATCTCCGTCGCGGGCAAAGAGGCGTCCGGCACCGGCAACATGAAGTTCATGATCAACGGCGCGGTGACCATCGGCACTATGGACGGCGCGAACATCGAGATCCACAGCGCCGTCGGCGACGAGAACATCTTCATCTTCGGCTTGCTTGCAAACGAGGTCGAGGAACTGTCCAAGAACGGCTATGAGCCGACCTCGTACTACCACCACAACGCACGCATCAAGGCGGTCATAGACGGTCTGCACGCGGGCATCGCGGGCGTCAGCTTCGGCGAGATCGCCGACAGTCTCACAGTGGGCAGCGGCGGAGCCGACCCCTACAAGGTGCTCGCCGACTTCCAATCCTATTGCGATGCGCAGGACAGGCTGGACAGGGCATATTCCGACCGTGAGCGTTGGGGCAGGATGTCGCTGATGAACACCGCCGAGTCCGGCTTCTTCTCCTCCGACCGCAGCGTCAAGGAGTACGCCGACAGGATCTGGAACCTCAAACCCGTCCGCATGACGGCGAAAAAGAGCAAGTGATATGCAAATCCGTTACGACGAAAACTCCGTGCAATGCAAGTCCCCGTTCGGGGCGGTCAAAGCGGGCGCGAAGGTCGCGTTCACAGTCTTTGCAAAGGACGGAGTCTTCATCAATCGCATCAATGTGATCATCTCGGACGACGACGGCGAAAGCCTCGTCGTCTCGCCGCTTTCTTACATAGACAAAGAGGACGGCGTCAGCCGCTTTTGCGGCAACGTCCGCATTGACAAGCCGGGGCTGTATTGGTACCGCTTCGAGCTGGACACTGAGCTTGGCATCTTCTTCAAGCGCAAAGGGGAGAGCGAGGACTATCAATTGACGGTCTATTCCAAGACTTTCCGCACCCCGTCCGCGCTCAAAGGCGGCACGATCTATCACATCTTTGTCGACAGATTTTGCAAGGGCGAAGACCTAGGCGTCGTGCCGCACGGCGTGCAAAAGGAGTGGAACGAGCCGCCCACATTGCGCGACCCCGACGGCGTGTACCGCGCCAACGACTTCTACGGCGGCAATTTGCAGGGGATCATCGACAAGCTCGACTATCTCGAGTCGCTCCGCGTAAGCGCGATCTATCTGTCGCCCATCTTCGAGTCGTCGTCCAACCACCGCTACGACACCGGCGACTATCTCAAGATCGATCCTCTTCTCGGCACCGAGGACAAGTTCCGCGAATTGGTCGAGAGGGCGGCGGAGAGGGGCATCTCCGTCATCTTGGACGGCGTGTTCAACCACACCGGCGCGGACAGCCGCTACTTCAACAAGTTCGGCAGATACGACTCCGTCGGCGCCTATCAGTCCAAGAGCAGCAAATACTACGATTGGTACCGCTTCTACGATTGGCCTGACGGCTATGACAGCTGGTGGGGCGTGACCGTCTGCCCGACCATAAACAAGGACGCCGAGGGCTGGCGAAAACTCGTCTTGCACAAGGGCGGCGTCATCAAAAAGTGGACCGCGATGGGCGTCAAGGGCTGGAGACTCGACGTCGTCGACGAACTGCCCGAAAAGATCGTCCGCGACATCCGCCGCGCGATCAAGAGCGTCGACCCCGACGCCACCGTGATCGGCGAGGTCTGGGAGGACGCGTCCAACAAGATCAGCTACGGCAAACGCCGCCACTATCTGCTGGGCGGAGAACTCGACGGCGTGATGAACTATCCGTTCAAAGAGGCGATCCTCGCATACGCCAAGGGCGGCGACGCCGCCGCGTTCTGCGACACGGTCAAGGTCATCTGCAACCACTATCCCAAGAGCGCGCTCGATTGCTGCATGACGCTGATCGGCACTCACGACACGGTGCGCGCGCTGAACGCGCTCGCCGACTTCGACGCGTCCGTCATGACCAAAGAGGAGAGGGCGCACGTCCGTCTCGACGGCGCGATCTTGGACGAAGCCAAGGCGCGCGTCCGCGTCGCCGCGACGCTGCAATTCATGCTGCCCGGCATCCCGTCGATATATTACGGCGACGAGATCGCGATGCAGGGCTATGAAGATCCGCTCAATCGCATGCCGATGGCGTGGGACGACGCCGACGAAGACACGCTCGCGTTCTACCGCCGCCTCGCCGCCGTGCGCGCGTCGCACAAGCCGCAGGTCACGGGAGACATCGATCTCTTTGTCAAAGACGGGCTTTTGATCCTCGTCCGCACCGCTCGCGTCAAGCAATTGACAGTCGTCGCAAACAATTCCGGCGAGAGCAAGCCGCTCGGCGAATACGCCGGCATGACCGACCTTTTGACGGGCGGATCTATCGACGCTCTCGGACCTTTCGAGGCGGCAATATTCGAGGGCAGAAGAGAAAAATAAGTCCGGAAGACGGTTATTTGCTCATGCGGACCGCGCGAATGCGCGGTCTTTTTGCTTGATCACGGCAGCATGGAATAACATTCCCGTCAGGGGCGAATACCTACACGATAGGAGAGAATATGCTCACGATTTTACCGTGATAGCGGGAATATATTTGATCTTTGAAAAAAATTATAAAAAATTATGAGTTAGTGTTGACAATATTTATCATATTGTATATAATCAATATATACAATATTCGTGGAGTGACAAATGCAGCTGACGATAAGCAATTCTTCCTACAGACCGCTGTACGAACAGATCTATACTCAGATCAAGGTCAAGATAATGTCGGGGGAACTGAAAGAGGGAGAGGCTCTGCCTACGATACGAAGTCTTGCGCAGGCGCTTAAAATAAGCGTGATAACTACGGCGCGCGCATACGGCGATCTCGAAAAGGACGGTTACATACATACCGTTACGGGAAAGGGCAGCTTCGTGGCTCCGCGCAACGAAGAACTGTTCCGCGAGGACACGCTGAAACAGGTCGAGCGCAAACTCACCGAGGCGGTGGAACTGGCGCGGATAGGCGGTATAAGCGACGACGAACTGCGCGCGGCTTTGGAATTGCTGATGGGAGAATGATATGGACGCATTGAAAATCGAAAATCTGACAAAGAATTATCCGAATTTTACTCTCGACAATGTGAGTTTCAGCGTTCCCGGAGGGAGCGTTGTCGGATTGATAGGCGAGAACGGCGCCGGTAAGACCACCGTATTGAAGGCGGCTCTGGGGCTCATGAAGCCCGATCGGGGCAGAGTTGAGATATTCGGCAAAGACGTCACTACGATCACGGGCGCGGAAAAATCGCGGATCGGCGTCGTACTGGACGACGTGTGTCTTCCCGAGAGCGTGACCGTCAAAAAGGTAGGCAATATCATGGGAGGAATGATCGCGGGATGGGACGGCGCGCGATATGCGGAGTTGATGCGCAGGTTCGCGCTGCCCGCAGACAAGGAGATAGGCAAACTGTCCAAGGGCATGAAGATGAAGACGGCGATCGCGGTCGCAATGTCGCACGGCGCCAAACTGCTGATACTCGACGAGGCTACGAGCGGTCTGGATCCGGTCGCGCGGGACGAGATATTGGATCTGCTGTACGAGTTCGTGACCGACGACGAACACGCCGTGCTCATGTCTTCGCATATCGTCGAGGATCTCAGAAAGATATGCGATCACGTCGTCTTTATCCACGGAGGCAAGATAGTGTTCCGCAAGACCTCCGACGAACTGCGCGACGGATATGCGGTCGCGGGTTGCAGCGACGAACAGCTCGCACAGCTTCCGCAGGGATCGGTGATCAGAGTAAGGCGCACGCCTTATTCGCTGTCGGTGCTGATGGACAGGAGCGTTGCGGAAAAGTGCGGATTGCCGTACGAGAGGGCGGGCATAGAAGACATAATGCTGTTTTATATCAAAGGAGAGGAGAAATGAAAGGACTGCTGATCAAAGAATGGGAGACCTCGAAGGCGATATTCAAATGGTATGCGCTCATCGCCGCGGTGCTGTTCGTGATAGGAGCGGTGATGGGCAACGAAGGCTTTTTTCTGGGGATAGGGATATTCGTATCCGTAAGCTATCCCGCCGTGTCGATAGCCTACGACGACAAGGACAAGTGGTTCAAATTCGCGCTGGCGAGCGGATGTTCGCCGAGAAAACTGGCGTGGAGCAAGTTCGTGATACCGGTATCGGCGTGCTTTGTATTGAGCTGCCTTTCCGCGGTCGCAATGACTTTTATACAAGACAAAGATCTTCCGTGGGAAGGGATCCCGATCATGTTCGCCATCATGCTCGTGATGCTGTCGGTCATGATACCGCTGTATATCAAATTCGGAGCCGAACACGGCAGAGTGGTGGGAGTGATAATAATGCTCGTCGCCATGATAGGAGCGGTCGCGTTTTTCGGATCGTTCACGAATCTGGAAAGTATCGGGTCGTCCGCGGCTGGGATCGCATTGTCGTGGCTGTCGCCGATAGCGGGCGCCGCCGTGGTCGCAGGTTCGGCGGAACTTACCGCGAGGATAATAAGGTCAAAAGAATATTGATAATGTCAAAAGAATACCGAAGCCGACTCGGACGGCATGATAAAACGGCGCAAAACATGAGTTTTGCGCCGTTTTTGCAATATACGGTCCGACCGTAAGGATTACTTTTTGAAGAATCTGTTGTACAGACCCTGGAAACCGCAGCCGTGACGGGCTTCGTCCTTCGCCATTTCGTGAACGGTGTCGTGAATGGCGTCGTAGCCGAGCTCTTTGGCGCGCTTTGCGAGCTTCATCTTGCCGGAGCAAGCGCCGTTTTCCGCTTCCATGCGCATTTTGACGTTGGTCTTAGTGTCGGCGGTCAGCACTTCGCCGAGGAGTATCGGCAACAGCTCGCCGATATAGAGAGGCAACTCGTCGCGCCGTCGTCGTCGCCTGTGGATCCGGCGGGTCACGAGTATCTACTCTTTCGCAAGGCGATGATCGAGCGCTGTCTCGCGACCGATACGTACGCAAGTCAATATATCGAATTGGTTGCGGTCTTTGAGACGAGAAAGGCTTGATTGTCAATCTTTGATTCGCCGCCGAAAGGCGGCGGATTTGTTTGAGCGGTGAAAGCCGCCGGTTTTCGTCGTTGACATTGCGGCTTATCGTATGGTATAATATAGGCAATTCGATAGGGTAGGTAAATTATGCTGAAGCTTTCGGGCATTGAAAAATCTTTCGGTAAAAAGCACGTCCTCAAGGGCGTCGACCTCGTCGTCGGCGACGGCAGGATATGCGGTCTGCTCGGGCTCAACGGCGAGGGTAAGAGTACGTTGATGAAGATCGTTTGCGGTCTTGTCGTTCCCGACGGCGGAAGCGTGGAGATCGACGGCGCTCTCGTCAAGCCCGGCAAGGCGCCCAAAGGCGTCGGCGCGATGATCGAGGCGCCTGCGTTTTACGGCGGACTCAGCGGTTACGACAATCTGGAATTGATGCGCGTCCTCTGTGACGGAGTGCCCAAGGAGAGAGTGGGCGAAGTGCTGCGCGTCGCCGGCATAGCGTCGAGCGCGACCGTCAAGGTCAAGGATTATTCACAGGGCATGAAGCAGAGGCTCTATTTTGCGTTCGCGCTGCTCAAGCGGCCGCGCGTGCTCATTCTCGACGAGCCGTTCGTCAACGTCGACCCCGTCAGCGTAAAGCTGTTCGAAGACGTGATCAAGGCGCTTGCCGCGGACGGTTGCACGGTGTTGATCTCGGGGCATATCATCGCCGAGCTCAAAAACGTATGCGACAGCGCGGCGATCCTCGACGGCGGCACGATCAAACGCAATTTCGACGACCTGGCGTCGGTCGACCTCGAAAAGGAATTTTTGTCGGCGGTCTCGTCGAGCGGTGACGTCAGATGAAAGAGGTCTTTGTCACTGCCTATTTGAGATTTGGCAAGAGCAAGCTTTTCATCGTCTGTGCGGCGGCAGTCGTGTTGATGCTGCTCGGGACGATCGTGGGGCTTGCCGTCTCGGCGGCGGGTGCGGAAGTCGGCGCGCAAAAGAGCGACACGATACTTCTCGGCGGCGAAGACGTGCCCTATTCCGAATACTATCAATATTTGCTCGACGAATGCCTCAAAATTTATGAAAGTGACGATTTGTCACAAAGCGAAAAGGCGTCGCTCGAGATGGAGATCGCCGAATATCGCTTCTATCTTCAATCGAACACCAACACTACGCAATATTATCATGACAATTATGGCGCGGAAAACGGCGGCGCCTATTGGATGCAGGTGCTGTTTTTCGTCGGCTTGTTCGCAAGTATGTTTTTGCCGATAGTGCTGACCGCGTGGTTTTTGCCGGGCGCAAAGAGCGGCGTCTTGAGGACAGAGTTTTTGACCGGGAGATCGCGCGCGGCGCTTTGGGGAGGCAAGACGGGCGCGGCGTTGGTCGCGTCGTCCGCGGCGCCGATCGTGTTTTCGCTCTCCGGGCTGATCTCGGCGTTGTGCACGCCGGACGCGATGTTCCTCGTCAAGGACGAATTGATCGGCAAAGTGTACGCCATATCAGTCTTTGCGCAATGGGCGGCGTTGACTGCGACGATGCTCGTCGTCGCGTGGTCGGCGGCGGCTTTGGTGGAGCTCGTCACCTGCCTTTCGGGCGACTCCGTGGCAGGGGTCGCGGTACCGTGCGCGATCGTCTTGCTCTCAATTTTCGTCACGATCGCCGTGTTGTCGATCGTACCGGCGGAAGAGGCGGTCAAGTATGACTTTTCATGGATGCCTTTTTACGGTCTTATCGGCATGTTTCAGGTTGCGCCAGCGTCGGATGAGATCGTCATGATCGTCGCGCATGCGCTTGCGGCGGCGATCGCGTTGGGCATTTCGAGATTTGCATTAGGGAGGAAGTCGCTGTGAAGGGCGGCTTTCGCGCCGCCGCGGCGGTCGATGTCAGACTTCATACAAGGCCGCTTTCGATTTTTGTATTTTTGGTCTCCGTGTTGATAATGATAGCGGTAGTCGTGGAGTGCAGCAATCTGATCGGCGTCGGCGATCCGCATCGGACGACAGCCGAGGAGTATCGGCAGCAGCTTGCAGATATAGAGCGGCAACTCGCCGCGCCGTCGTCGTCGCCTATGGATCCGGCGGGTCACGAGTATCTACTCTTTCGCAAGGCGATGATCGAGCGCTGTCTCGCGACCGGCACGGACGCGAGTCAATATATAGAATTGGTCGCGCTCTCCGACGACTATTCCGATTACGGGCAGAAGGAGTGCGTCTATTTCATGTTCGGTGTCGTCATTGCCGTGATCGCATTCATCTGCGCGATGAGAGGGGCGTGGCGGATGTCGGAGATGTGTTCGCCGCAGATCAGAATGCTCACGCTCGGCGATCGTTCGCGCGGCGAGATGCTCGCCGCGGGCTTTGCGTTCGACGCTGCCGCATTGACGTTGTTGACCATTGTCGCGTTTGCGATGCGCTCGATTTTGGCGGCGTCGCGCGGCATCGCCTATTTTTACGTCTATGGCGCTGCCCCTTCGTTCGGCAGCGTTCACGAACTCTTCTTTGCTCAATTTTTGGCGGCGCTCGCTCTCGGTGCGGCATGCTATTTTGGCGGTTTTCTCGCCGCGACGATCTCGCGCCGCTCACGCGCGCTTGTCGGGGTGTTGATATTTTTCTGCGTTGCCGCGCTGTTTGTCGCGATCGCCGCGATGCTCGAATACGTCGTCCCCGACGGTCCGACGCTGCTTCTGCAGATCCCGCTCTTCGGCGTCGCGTTCTCGCTCGCCGGATTCAGAGAATATCCCTATTGGGTGCAACTTGCGCTCTGCGCGCTCGCGATTGCCGCGTTTTTGCCGCTGTCTGTGCGGAAATACAAGCGGATATCACTGTAAATCCGTAGTTTGAAGACATAACACGGGTGCCTGCAAGCGCACCGGCAATAGGACGACATCGAAGAATGATTTGGTGTAAATAAAATGAGAATTATTCTCAATTTTGCTTGACAACCCCGATTTGCTTTGATATAATGATGTCAAGGTAAAGGTATGGCAGGCAATTATTCGGTACAACGCGAGACGATCTATCATGTGCTCAAGTCCACCAAGACTCACCCGAGCGCCGATTGGGTATATCGCCGTTGCAGGGATGTGCTCCCGGGCATAGGGCTCGCGACCGTCTATCGCAACCTCGAATTGCTCGTCGAACAGGGCAGGGCGATCAAGATCAACGTCGCGCAGGGCAAGGACAGGTATGACGCGGACGTCACTCCGCACTTTCACACCGTCTGCCCGATATGCGGCAAGGTCAGCGATTGCGACACGGACGGGGTCCTCGCCAAGGCTTTGGACGGAGAGTGCGAAAGGCGCGGCTATCAAGGCTGGTCGTTGCTCTTCACCGATGTCTGTCCCGACTGCCGATCAACAAAACAAATCAAGATCTCACGATCTGATCAATAAAACCAATCGGAGGATAATATTATGGCAAAATACGTTTGCACCATTTGCGGTTATGTTCACGAGGGCGACAATCCGCCCGAAAAGTGCCCCATCTGCGGCGCTCCGGCGAGCAAGTTCGAAAAGATGAGCGAGGAGCTCAGCTGGGCGGACGAGCACAGAGTCGGCGTTGCGAAAGGTCTCGACGAAGAGGTCGTGCAGGGCTTGCGCGAGAACTTCAACGGCGAGTGCTCCGAGGTCGGCATGTACCTCGCGATGAGCAGACAGGCGGAGCGCGAAGGCTATCCCGAGATCGCCGAGGCGTTCAAGAGATACGCGTTTGAGGAGGCGGAACACGCCGCCAAGTTTGCGGAGCTTTTGGGCGAAGTGCTGACCGCCGACACCGCGACCAACGTCAAGATGCGCATGGAGGCGGAAAACGGCGCTTGCTCCGGCAAGATGAAGATCGCAAAGCGCGCCAAAGAGCTTGGCTATGACGCCGTCCACGACACCGTCCACGAGATGGCAAAGGACGAGGCTCGCCACGGTTGCGGCTTCCAAGGGCTGTACAACAGATATTTCAAGAAATAATTTCGCGGCGACACGCCGTATATTGCAAAATTTCCGCGTCGCGAATTTGCGGCGCGGATATTTTTTGCGGCATATGCAAGTTTTGCGCGGAGCGCGAGTTTTTGAAAGTCGGAAAAGTTCAACATTTACAAGCACTTTTCAACGAATTTGACGATAGATTTGCCGAAAAGTGCCGCAAATTTGACGATGCTCATATTTTTACACGATCGGGCGCGAGCGTCTCGAAAATTTTTGAGCGAAAAAATAAGCGTTTTCGTTCAAAATTGGATGCAAGACGAAAAACGGACGCAAAAAAAGCGCGCCCGAAACGGCGCGCTGTTGGTTTGTCATTTGCGCTTACTTTGCCTTGTGGTAAAGTTGTTTGGTCGAATAGATGGGCTCGCTGGTCACCTCGACTCCGAGCTTGCGGAAGATGGTCTCGTCGACGGGGGAGAGGATGACCGTCGTGTGCACTTGGCAGCCCTTGAGCTTGCGCACCTGTTTGAGCGCCTTTTTGGCGACGTCGTTGGTCGCCGCCGAGATGGACAGCGCGATCAGCACTTCGTCTGTGTGCAGACGGGGGTTGCGGCTGCCCAGAAGCCCCGTTTTGAGCTCCTGTATCGGTTCGATCGCAATGGGCGAAAGCAGATTGATGTCGTCGTCGATGTGCGCGAGTTCTTTGAGTGCGTTGAGCAGCATCGCGGACGAGCATCCGAACAGCGACGACGTCTTGCCGGTGACGATCTTGCCGTCCGGCAGTTCGATCGCCGCGGCTGGGGTGCCGGTGCGCTTTTCGCAGTCGAGCGCCGGTTTGACGACGTGGCGATAGTCTGTCGTCAGTCCCAATTTGTCCATAATCAAAGCGATCTTGCCGACCTCGACGTCGTTGTTGTTGCCGCGGCGCTGGGCGACGATCGCCTTGTAGTAGCGGCGGATGATCTCCTGTTTGCTCGCCTCGCAGCACACCTCGTCGTCGCAGATCGCGTAGCCCGCCATATTGACGCCCATGTCCGTCGGCGACTTGTAGGGGGAGTGCCCCATCAATTTTTCGAACAGTGCGTTGAGCACGGGGAAGATCTCGATGTCGCGGTTGTAGTTGACCGCGACCTTGCCGTATGCGCTCAAATGGTAGGGGTCGATCATATTGACGTCGTTGAGATCGGCGGTCGCCGCCTCGTAGGCGATGTTGACCGGGTGGTCGAGCGGCAGGTTCCAGACGGGGAAGGTCTCGTACTTTGCATATCCCGCCTTGATGCCGCGCTTGTAGTCGTGGTAGAGCTGCGACAGGCATGTCGCCATCTTGCCGCTGCCGGGACCGGGGGCGGTGATGACGACAAGCTGCTTTGTCGTCTCGATATATTCGTTCTTGCCGTAGCCCTCGTCGCTGACGATGTGGGAGATGTTGTGGGGATAGCCCTCGATGTGGTAGTGGCGGTAGACTTTGAGCCCCAATTTTTCGAGCCTGTGTTTGAAAGCGATAGCTTTGACATTCTTTTCGTCGAATTGCGAAAGCACGACGCTGCCGACATAAAGCTCTTTGCTGCGGAAGATGTCGATCAGCCGGAGCACGTCCTCGTCATAGGTGATCCCGAGGTCGGCGCGCAGCTTGTTGGCGGCGATGTCGTTGCTGTTGATGACGATGACGACCTCCGCCTTGTCTTTGAGCTCTTGCAGCATGACGATCTTGTTGTCGGGCGCAAAGCCGGGCAGCACGCGCGAGGCGTGAAAGTCGTCGAACAGCTTGCCGCCGAATTCGAGGTAGAGTTTGCCGCCGAATTCCTTGATGCGCTTGTCGATGCATTCCGATTGCATTGTCAAATACTTTTTGCTGTCAAAACCTATTTTGTCCATAGAACCTCAACATTTCCGCCGTCGCGCCGCGACGACGATCACCACGAAAACATTATAGTAATATGATAGCGTATCGCCGCTCAAAAAGCAATCGCCGCGCGCGACTTTTTCGACATTTTTTCGCTCGATTTTCGGCACGCGCGAGATATGCCTCATATGCGGAAAAACTTGAAGTTCGGAGCGCCTTTTGCTATAATGGTGGTATGAGCAAGAAAAGAACTGCATTCATCCTGACAGCTTTGTTGGCGCTTGCCGCCGTCGTCATTTCGGCGGCAGGTTGCAGCTATGTCGTCGACGGCGTCGACGTGAGCGGATACATTCCGGTGATGCTGACGACTTACGCGCGGTTCGATTGCGAGACCGCCGTAAACGTCTATGTCGCGGACGACGGCGAAAAGGAAAGGCTCTACGCGCTTTGGAACGACGAGATATTGCCCTTGCTTGCCGAGGTCGAGACGTCGCTGAGCTGCTATTCCGATCCCATTGAGGGGGCGATCGCGCGCTTTAACGCTGCCGCGCCCGGCGAGAGGGTGAGGCTGGACGAGTGCGCGTACGAGGCGATCGAGATGTGCTTGCGGGTGTATCGCGAGACGGACGGGGCGTTCAATCCGGCGACAGCGCGCTCGCTCGATCTTTGGGGGTTCACCGACAGGTTTTTGAGCGACGGCTACGCGCCCGTCGAGGCGTATGACCGCGCCGATCCGCACACTCAATTGCCCGAGCAAAGATATATCGACGCGTTTGCGGAACTTGCCGAAAAGTTCGGCGGAGTGACGCTTCAAAAGGACGAGAGCGGCTTTTATGCGATCAAGCCCGAGGACGGCTCCGTCACCGTGGACGGCGCCGACTATTCGCTTGCGCTCGAGCTCGGCGGCATAGGCAAGGGCATCGCCGCGGACGAGATAGCCTCATTGCTTGTCGAGCGCGGCTTCAAGTACGGCTATGTCTCCGTCGGCGGCAGCAGTCTCGTCATGCTCGCCAACGCCGCACGCATGACCGGCGGCAATACCGGGCTGTTTGACGTGTCCGTCGTCGATCCCTATAAGGGCGGGCACTACTACCGTCACTATTGCCGCGACGTCGCCGTTTCTACCAGCGGCAACTACCGCAATTCCTATTCGATCGACGGACGCGTCTATTCGCACATCATCGGCAGGGACGGAGTGCCCTATGACACCGGGGTAGTGACCGCGAGTCTGTTCGGTCCGTCTGCGGCGCTTTGCGATGCCTACACGACCGCGATGTGCGTGATGGGCATGGCAGACGGTGAGGCGGCGGCGTTCGCTTCAAAATTGAAAAATTACGGATATGTGTTGATCTACGAAACAAATGAGCCGACGATACACACAAATTTGAGCGGCGAAAATTTGCGCGGATACGCCGAGGTGAGGGGATGAGCGGCAAGGTGTTTTCGAGGGTGAGAGGCGGCGGCTTTTTTAAGCGCGCCGACATCGTCGTCTATGCGCTGATCGCCGTCGTCGCAATCGTGCTGCTGCTCGTGTTTTTGCTCCCGAGCGACGAGGGGTTGAGCGGCTTTGAGATCACCTATGACGGCGCGACCGTGCTCACCTATGACTTTGACGACGGCTTGACGGTCAAAGACGCGTTCAGGGACGCGGTCGTGACGACGGAAGGAGACGGCGGCTTATATTTGACCGTGACCACCGCAGACGGCGTCAACACCTGCTTTGTCGACCTCGGCGAGCGCAGCGTCAAGATGACCGACGCCGATTGCTCCGTCTCCAAAGATTGCACCTATATGCCGGCGCTTGACGGCGGCGACGGCGCGATCGTATGCGTCCCCAACCGCATCCGCATAGTCCCCGTTGGCGGCATATCCGCGCCGGTGACGGGGTAGGTGTTTTCCTTTGAGTTCATAAAAAAGATAGAGCAAAACGGTCTTATTTTGAAAGCCGAAGTGCCTTTTTTGTGAGGGCAGCGTCGGCTGATTTAATATTTGATATTATAATAGCCGAAAAATGTGCTCGAGGCAAGAGCATTTTGACAGCCGTCAAGCGATAGGTTGTCGATTTTGCACGGATGCAAGCGGCAAGCGAGTTTTACAAGGGTGTGAGTGTCAAAAAATTAACATCAAAGAGATAATTTTGTGAAAAAATTGACATTTCGTGTGAAAAAGTTAACACACTATTTTTGCAAAAAGCGTTGAAAACGGCGGCGATTTGGGTTACAATGGAGACGATAAGACTTGGTCGGCGGCGGTCGAAAAGACGCGCCGTCGGACGGGGCGGGATCGAAATGACGAGACATCAGGCGACGACAGCGGGCGCATTGCCGAGCACATCGGGTTGCGCGAGGAGGTAAGCGAGGGCGCGGACGGCTTTTTGCTCGGCGCGGCAGGGCAAAGCGTATTTGGATATACCTAAAATCACCGAAAATACGCAACGATTTCGGGCGGTTTGAGGATATTGTTAAAAATTTGTCAAATACCCCCGCAATTTTGTTGACAAGCCCAAAGCAAACCAATATAATATATGGCAAGAGTTGTGAATTTTTTAACAATCAATAGAAAGTTCGCGACTCGACTCCCCCGAAAGCGGCGGGGATGACCCAAATCGTTCAGCTGCGAAGTGAACGCAATGCATCGGCAAAGTGAGCCGCGCTTGAGTGACAAGACGGCAAGGCGCGCAGAGTGCAGGTCATCGCCCGAGCGCTCAAAGCACAGCCGTCCCCAAGCGATGGGCGGCGGCGAATAAAGGGGACAGATAAACGGATAATAAATTTTAAGGAGATACAAAAATGGTAGAATTTGTCAACGACGAACAGACCTTGCTCGACAAACTCGCCGAGGTGAGGGCTGCGCAGGCAAAATTTGCGACCTACACGCAGGAGCAGGTGGACAAGATCTTCTTCGCCGCCGCTATGGCTGCCAACAAGGCGAGGATCCCCCTTGCCAAGCTCGCCGTCGAGGAGACGGGCATGGGCGTGGTCGAGGACAAGGTGATCAAGAACCACTATGCTTCCGAGTACATCTACAACGCGTACAAGGACGTCAAGACTTGCGGTGTGCTCGAGTACGACGAGGGTTTTGGCATCAAGAAGATCGCCGAGCCTGTCGGCGTCATCGCCGCGATCATACCGACGACCAACCCGACTTCGACCGCGATCTACAAGGCGTTGATCGCGCTCAAGACCCGCAACGCGTTGATCATCTCTCCGCACCCGAGGGCAAAGAAGTGCACGATCGCCGCGGCGAAAGTCGTGCTTGACGCAGCTGTCAAGGCGGGCGCGCCCGAGGGCATCATCGGCTGGATCGACGAGCCTACCGTTCCCCTTTCGGGCATGATCATGAAGGAGGCGGATCTCATCCTTGCGACGGGCGGTCCCGGCATGGTCAAGGCGGCGTACAGCTCGGGCAAGCCGGCTGTCGGCGTCGGACCGGGCAACACTCCCGCGATCATCGACGAGAGCGCCGACATCCGCATGGCTGCGGCGTCGGTCATCCACTCCAAGACGTTCGACAACGGCATGATCTGCGCGTCCGAGCAATCGGTCGTCGTTCACAAAGCCGTCTACAAGCAATTCAAAGAGGAGATGCAGGCGGGCGGCGCCTACTTCCTCACTCCGGCGGAGACGGAGAAAGTGCGCAAGACCATCCTCATCAACGGCGCGCTCAACGCCAAGATCGTCGGTCAGCCGGCGGTCAAGATCGCCGAGATGGCGGGCGTGAAGGCGCCCGAGGGCAGCAAGGTGTTGGTCGGCGAGGTGACCAGCGTCGACCTGTCCGAAGAGTTCGCTCACGAAAAGCTGTCCCCTGTGCTCGCGATGTACAAGGCGGAGGACTTTGACGACGCGATCGCCAAGGCTTCCAAGCTCATTGCCGACGGCGGCATGGGACACACTTCGGTGCTGTATGTCAACACCGAGACGGGCAAGGAAAAACTCGCCAAGTTCGAGGCAGCGATGAAGACCTGCCGCATTTTGATCAACACTCCGTCCGCGCAAGGCGGCATCGGCGACCTTTACAACTTCAAGCTCGCTCCGTCGTTGACGCTCGGCTGCGGCAGCTGGGGCGGAAACAGCGTCAGCGAAAACGTCGGCGTCAAACATCTTATCAACATCAAGACCGTTGCGGCAAGGAGAGAGAATATGTTGTGGTTCAGAGCGCCTGAAAAGGTGTATTTCAAGAAGGGCTGCTTGGGCGTCGCGCTCAAAGAGCTCAAATATGTGATGAACAAAAAGAAGGCGTTCATCGTCACCGACTCCTTCCTGTTCAAGAGCGGTTTCACTAAGGCGATCACCGACCGTCTCGACGAGATGGGCATCGCCCATACGACCTTCTTCGAGGTCGCTCCCGACCCGACGCTCGCCTGCGCTCAAGAGGGCGCGAAGGCGATGAAGGCGTTCGAACCGGACGTCATCCTCGCGATCGGCGGCGGCTCGGCAATGGATGCCGGCAAGATCATGTGGGTGCTCTACGAGCATCCCGAGGTGGACTTCCAAGACCTCGCAATGAGATTTATGGACATCCGCAAGCGCGTCTACACCTTCCCCCATATGGGAGACAAGGCGTACTTCATCGCGATCCCGACCACCGCAGGTACCGGCTCCGAGGTCACGCCGTTCGCGGTCATCACCGACCAGGAGACGCAGACCAAGTATCCGCTCGCGGACTATGAACTTTTGCCCGATATGGCGATCATCGACGCCGACCTCATGATGAGCATTCCCAAGGGGCTGACCGCTGCGTCCGGTATCGACGCGCTGACCCACGCCCTCGAGGCGATCGCGTCCATGATGGCGACCGACTTCACCAACGGCATCGCGATGAACGCGGCAAAACTCATCTTCGAGTATCTGCCCAGGGCATACAAGCTGGGCGGCCACGACGCGGAGGCGAGAGAGGAGATGGCAAACGCGTCCTGCATGGCAGGTATGGCTTTCGCCAACGCCTTCCTCGGAGTCTGCCACTCGATGGCGCACAAGCTCGGTTCCTATCACCACATCGCGCACGGCGTCGCCAACGCGCTGATGATCGACGAAGTCATCCGCTTCAACATGGCAAAGGCTCCCGCGAAGATGGGCACCTTCCCGCAATACAAGTACCCCGATTGCGCGAGGAGATATGCCGAGGTCGCGACCTTTGTCGGCATCACCGGCAAGACGGATGAAGAAAAGGTCGAGAAGCTCATCGCCAAGATCGACGAACTCAAAGCCGAGATCGGTCTGCCCAAGACCATCAAGGAAGCCGGCGTCGACGAAAAGGACTTCTTGGCTCGCCTCGACAGCATGGTCGAAGACGCATTCGACGACCAATGCACGGGTGCGAACCCCAGATATCCGCTCATGAGCGAGATCAAGCAAATGTATCTCAACGCCTACTACGGCAAGTAATGAGAAATGCTGTCTGCCGAAGATAGAGCAGGTTACGTTTTCGGCTTTCGAGGGAGCTTTGCTGCATAGCTGATTTGAGAAGGATTTCCGCCGAAGGAAAAGTAACTCTTGTTTTTGGCTGTCAGGGGAGCTTTGCTGCGTAGCTTCGATTCACTTCGCAAGGTGTTTGCATATGCAAACACCTTGCTTGTTCATAGGCGCATTGCATCAAACTCCCCTTGCGCCATAAAGCAACTTAATGTTTCTTCGGCGGATATCAAACGGGTGTCCCGTTACCCATCACTGTCGAGTAGGCGCATTGCATCAAACGCCCTCTGCGCCGATAAGAGCAACTTGGCGTTTTTTCGGCAGACATCAAACGGGGTGCCCGTTACCCATCAGTCCCGCCGCTCGCGTTGCTCGCGAGGAGATAAAATAGACATAGGATGCAACGTGAAGCATTGGCGTGTTTTAAGCGAAAATATAAAGCGGAATGAATTACCAATTGAATTAAGAAAAAATACGGCGCAGTAGCTTGACAAAAATTACGCGTATCTTAAATCGCGTTCAAGCGAACCGAGCATTGCGTTTACCCCTTCCAAAGCCCGGCGCGCTATGCGCGCAAAGTTGGCAACATATCAAGCAACAATAGTGGAAACCCGTGACGCCAAGAAGCGAATCCTAAGCTCTTTCTCTTTCGCATAGAAAAAAGTATTGCAAAATAGAAAAATTATTAGCACAGCTGCTTGACAAAGATTACGCTTATCTTAAAGGTAAATTTGAAGAATTTTACATAGCATCACAAATTATGAACCGATCGGATAAACGGAACCAAGCTGCAAACTTAGCCGCACCCCAAAGGTGGTGCGGAATTAGATTTCACTTTGTTAAATTTTTGATATGTTTTCGTTTTTTGAGCGATTGCGTTTGACAACGCCGTCGCGGATATGTCAAAATTGCTGTAAGGAGGAAATATGAAAATCAAGAGAATTTTTTCATTTACAATTGTCATTGCGCTGTTGTGCGCGTTTGCGATAGGCGTCGCCGCATGCGGCGACACGCCGACGATCAAGGTCAACGACGAGTTTTTGGGCACGTCTGATTCGCAATATGCGGTCGACGGCATGAGCGCATACGATCTCATCATGGAGGCGTACGCCAATTGGTGTGACGACGACGGCTATGTCCGCCGCGAGCAATTTGTGTTCACCGCCGAGGTTTTGGGCGGATTTATGACTGCCGCGACGCGCAGCACCGATCTTTTGCGCAAGGTGGACGGGCAGCGTATCTATTCTCAGGAAGTGATCCTCGGCACAGGTGAGGACAAGGGCACCAAGGCGATCCGCTACTACTTTGACGGCGAAAACGCGTGGGATTCGGAGAACACCGACGGCGGCGACATCTCGATCGACGAGGTCAGCGGGCTTCCGGTGACTGCCGATTGGGGAGAGTATCGCGTGTACGGAGGCGACGTCGCCGAGCAAAACCGCGTGCTGACCGAGCATTTGACGACCTACGACTTTTCCAAGCGCGACTATTTGTCCGACGCCCACAACGACACCGTCTACAAGGTCGGCAACGTCTACTATTGCACGATGACTCTCGACTGTTCGGAGGAGATGATGAACACCGTGCACAAGGCGGCGAGGGACGAGTTTATCGCCAACACCGGTGCGGAGGAGGAGGGCTTCTCCATCGAGGACACGACGATCGACTTTGCGATCGCCGAGATCGACGGCGAATACAAGTTTGTTGCATGGAAGCGTAACGAAGATTATGCCGGCAAACACAGTGTGATCGGCGAGGTGAGCTGCACGCAGACCTGTTACAGCACCTACTCCTACGAGGGATTCGAGATCACCGAAGAACTGCCGCAATGAGCGATGTTCCGCGATTTGAACAAGGCGTGCCGCACGGCGCGCCTTTTTTGAAAAAGATAGGGCGTTTCTCGGCTGAAAATGCAAAAATTGTTCAACAGATGTGCAATAATTCTTGCGAATTTCGTCAATAAGTATTATTATATTATATGAGGACCGAGGAGGAAACAATGACTACGCGCAAAGAGGACAAACGCAGCATCAAATCCCGCAACGCACTCAAGGCCGCTTTCAAAGAGATGGTCTTGACTCAGGACATGTCCCGCATCGTCATCAAAGAATTGGCGGAAAAGGCAGACGTAAACCGCAAGACCTTCTATCTCCACTATGCGGACATCAACGACGTGCTCGAGGATGTCGAAAACGACCTTTTGGACGACATCCGCACCATCATCGGCAAGTTCGACTACAAGGCGATCGTCTTCGATCCCTATCCGCTGCTCTTGGCGATCAGCGACGGCGTTTCGGGCGAGAACGACGACTTCAACAAGCTGTTGTTTTCCAGCACGATCAGCAACAATCTCATCGACAAGATAAAGAATCTTTTCAAGCAGGCGTTCAAGGACACTTTCGAACAGATCATGAGCGACTCCGCAGGGACGGAGATCGTGTTGACTTTCGTCGTCTCCGGCGTTGTCGACGCGTACCGCGCATGGTATTTGTCCGATCGCGTGATCGGGCTCAAACAGGTCGCTCACGAGCTCGCCGAGGTGATCTCCAAAGGCTTGGGTGACGTGATCAAGGAGGCTTAATGGGTCCCGGCACGATCGTCGCATTTGCTGTCTGCATTGCCGTGGCGGTCGCGGTGGTCGCGGTCTGTCTTTGGCTGATCATCGAAAAGTCCACGTTCAAGGGCAAGAAGAGCACCGAATATTGGACTCTCGCGACGCCGCACGACGAGCGCAAGATCGTCACTCTCGACAAGGAGAGCGGGCGCGATTTCGTCATCCTCAATTTCACCGACGTACAATTCAACGACATCCTCGACATCGGCAAGGCGGAATTTACCTATGCGACGATGGACGAGCTGGTCAAAAGGGTGCATCCCGACCTCATCACGATCACCGGCGACATCGTCTGGGCGCTGCCGTTCACGAGGCGTTCGGTGATGCGCTTCATCATGCATATGGACGGCTATCGCGTGCCGTGGGCGCCCGTGTTCGGCAACCACGACGCCGAGGGCAACTGCGACCTCGATTGGATCGCGGACAAGTTCATTCTCTCGCGCAATTGCGTTTTTTCGAAGGGACCGGGCAATATCGGCGGCGTGGGCAACTATGTGATCAACATCAAAGAGGACGGCAGGGTCGTGCACACGCTGTTTATGATCGATTCCCATTCCTACCGCTACTATCCCGAACTCGACAAGACAAAGTACGACTTCGTACAGCCGGCTCAGATCGGCTGGTACCGCTGGCATCTGCACGGCATCGCCGCCGAAAACGGCGGGGTCAAGCCGACCTCGACGGTGTTCATGCACATACCTCTGCCGCAATTCAAGACCGCGTACGAGGAGTATCGCAAGAGCGGGTTTTCGCCGGAGATGGGCTTCGGCGTCAACAACGAGCGCGTCAATTGTGCGCCCGTCGACAGCGGCTTTTTCGATGTCATCAAGGCGGAGGGCAGCACGCATGACGTCGTCTGCGGGCACGACCACATCAACGACTCTTCGGTCGTCTACCAAGGCGTGCGCCTGACCTATGCGCTCAAGACCGGCGACCGCTGCTATTGGCAGGATGACGGCATGATGAACGGCGGCACGGTGCTGCGCGTCGCGTCGGACGGCACCGTCACGACCGAGCATTGCTACGTCAACGACATCAAACCCAAGCAGAAATGAAATGTACGCTTTGCCCACGCGCCTGCGGCGTTGATCGGGCGAGACAGAACGGATATTGCGGCGTCGGCGAGACGATGAAGATCGGTCGCGCCGCGCTTCATTTTTGGGAAGAGCCGGTGCTTGCTCCGCACGGCGGGAGCGGCACGATTTTTTTCGCCGGGTGTTCGCTGCGCTGCGTCTATTGCCAAAATTTCAGGCTCAGCCGAGGCGAGGGATATGAGATCTCGCATGAGGAGCTGATCGAGACGATGAAACGGCTCGAGGGCGAAGGCGCGGACAACATCGAGTTCGTCACCGGCAGTCACTACATTCCCGGCATCGCCGCGGCGCTCGCCGAATATCGCCCGGGTGTGCCGACCGTGTTCAATTGCGGCGGTTATGAGAGCGTGGAGCAATTGAGATTTTTGGACGGGCTGATCGACATCTATATGCCCGATTTCAAGTATTCCGACCCCGAGATCGCAAGGCGGTACAGCAACGCGCCCGACTATCCGTCCGTCGCCGTAGCCGCACTCGAAGAGATGAAGCGGCAGGTCGGCGCGACGGTCGTCACAGGCGGCGCGATGAAGAGGGGAGTGCTGGTGCGCCATCTCGTGCTGCCGTCAAATGTGCGCAACAGCATCGGAGTTTTGGACGCCCTCAAAGACATTCTCGACAGAGACGACTATCTGTCGTTGATGAGTCAATATGTGCCGTACGGAGACGCGCACAAATTCCCCGAGATAGACCGCAAGCTCAAACCGCTCGAATACAAGGCGGTCGTCGCCCACGCCGAAAAGCTGGGCTTTGAAAACGTCCTTGTCCAGACCGCGGACAGCGCGGACGAGAGTTTCATCCCAAAGTTCGAAAAATAAGTGGCGAGACAGACGCGCAAAAAAGAGTATAACAAGACAGAACGCACCGACAAAAGAAGAGGCGCGCACCCAAGGCATAAACGCGCGAAAGAGACAAAACTCGCATAACCGGATCGCGTAAAATATCGGCGCAAAACAAAAATCGCGCACAAAAAAAGAGGCACGCCCGAGGGCGTGCCGTCATTTTACATCCGACTCACTTGTACCAAGTCATATCGGTCGGGATCTGAAGTCCGGGCGCATTCTCCTTGTTGTAGGTGAAGTACTTTGTCCACTCGTTCGAGGTGGAGCCCTTAAGCATGCCGCCGGGACCCATCGAACCTTCCCAGCTGTCGGCAGTCTCGTAGGTGCGGAAGAGACCGCAATCCCAAACTTGGCATTTGATCGTCTGATAGGCGAAGACGATGTCGTCGCTGCCTGCCGACTCACGGGTGGATTCGGTAGCGAGTTCGAGCGCGTCGCTGTTGACGTCGACGGTCATCTCGATGTTGTAGCAGTCGAGCTCATCGTCGCGGACGACGGACGCACTGACAAGGTTTTTCGCGTTGATGAGACTGCTGTTGGTCTCAAAGTAGTGGTTGCGGTAGTACTCGTTCTTCATGAAGTCTTCGATCGATTCCGACCTCACGTCGTCGCACTTGTCCCAATTGATGTAGGGTTTGTCCGTAAAGAAGTTGGCGACGGACGTCTCGTCCAAACAGCCCGAGCCGCCTTCCTGGACGTACATCGTCTTGCCGTCCGGTGTATATTTGCGGTTGCCGTAATCGAGGATGCCTCGGCAAATGCCGATAATAAAGCTTACGGGCTTAGAACTGTTGCCGGTCAAATATCCGTTGGTGACGCGTCCGAGCGTGACCATATACATCGCCGCGCCGTCCTTGATGCGGACTTCGCGCACCTTCATGTCGCCCGCCATATTGAGGTTGGTGACATTCGCGGTGCCGCCGCCGACCGCATAGTTGGCGTAATAGTCCACCTTTTCGAGGTTGGCGTTGGCGAGATTGAACAGATATGCCGCTGTCGCCTTGACCGCTTCGTCGGTCGAGAGTTCCGCCGAGGTCGCTGTGACCTGAGCGCCGTCGATCGCGGTCACGCCTTGGATCGAAGCCTCTTCGGGCACTCTGCCGAGGTCGTCGCGGTTGAAGTCGACGGGGGGAGCGTCGGGGTCAACGTCGCCGTTGCAGCCGACGAAACAGAGCGAGAGAGTCACGAGTACCGCAAGCACCGCAACGATCTGTGCGGCGAGCGCAAGAAATTTTCTGTTTTTTGTCATAATGCCTCCTTTGTGACGTCGATCTTCGACGTCGATTCCATTATAAGGCATATAAAGGCGCGCGGTCAAACGATTTTGTTTGATTGAGTTGTCTGTTATTTAACAAACCGTCCGAAAAGTGCGGATTTTCAAAAACATTTCATTATATTTTATTCCCGACGGGACGCAAAATGTAAAAATAAAGTAAAATTTTTCCGCGCAAAAGTAAAGAAAAAGAGGGATTTGAGACGGAAATGTAAAATTTTCGATAAGGCAAAAAATATACGCTTGCGCGGGCAATATTTGCGTGTGCGCTATGCGTAATTGTTGTAAAGTCGTGCGCGCGTGTGCTATAATGGACGCAAAGAGCGGCGCATCGCCGCATCGAGGAGACATCAATGAAACTCGGAGTAGTGGGTCTGCCCAACGTGGGCAAGAGCACCCTGTTCAACGCGATCACGCAAGCCGGCGCGGAGAGCGCCAACTATCCCTTTTGCACGATAGAGCCCAATGTGGGCGTTGTCGCCGTTCCCGACGAGAGGCTGGACAAGCTCGCCGCGCTTTACGATTCCAAAAAGGTCACGCCGACGACGCTCGAGTTCGTCGACATAGCGGGGCTGGTCAAGGGCGCGTCGCACGGCGAGGGCTTGGGCAACAAGTTCTTGTCGCATATCCGCGAGGTGGACGCGATCGTGCACGTCGTCCGCTGTTTTGACGACGACAACATCACTCACGTCGACGGGTCGGTCGATCCTCTCCGCGACATCGAGACGATCGAATACGAATTGATCTTCGCCGACATGGAGACGGTGCAAAAGCGGCTCGCGAGGGTGCGCAACAGCGCCAAGGGCGGCGACAAAAAGCTCGCCGCCGAGGCGGACTTCGTCGAGGAGATAGGCAAAAAGCTGGAAGAGGGCTGCCCGGTGCGCAACATGACCTTTGACGAGGAGGAGCAGGCGATCGTCGACGACATGTTTTTGCTGACCGCAAAGCCCGTCGTCTTCGCCGCCAACATCGCCGAGGACGAGATCGGCGCGCCCGACAACGACTATGTCAAGGCGGTAAAAAAGTACGCGTCCGAGCACGGCAGCGAGGTCATCGTGCTGTGCGCGAAGATAGAGGAAGATCTCGCGTCGATGAGCCCGGACGATCGGGTGCTGTTCCGCGAGGAGCTGGGCATCGAAAAGAGCGGTCTCGACCAACTCGTCACAGCGTGTTACAGCTTGCTCGGCTTGATCAGCTATCTGACCGCCGGCGAAAAGGAGACGCGCGCGTGGACGATCAAAAAGGGCACCAAGGCGCCTCAGGCGGCGGGCAAGATCCACAGCGACTTCGAAAAGGGCTTCATCCGCGCCGAGGTCGTCGATTGGCGCACATTGCTCGAATGCGGCTCGTACACCGCCGCCAAAGAGAAGGGCAAGGTGCGCAGCGAAGGCAAAGATTATGTGATGCAGGACGGCGACGTCGTGCTGTTCAGATTCAACGTGTGAGGTGGATATGGATTTCAAGAGATTGCTTGCGGACACGGTGATACTTCAATATGTCGACAGCGAAGAGGTCGAGGCGCAGATGACGCGCCCCAAGGATCCGTCGATGGGCGATTGGTGTCTGCCGTGCTTCAAGTTCGCCGGCAGGTTCGGCAAGAGCCCGGCGGAGCTTGCAAAGGACATTGTGTCGAGGATAGGCGGCTACAACTTCCTCGAAAAGGCGGAGGCGGTCGGACCGTATGTCAACTTTACGCTTGACAAAAAGACGGTCGCGGCGGACGTCATCGAGCGCGTGCTCGGCGAGGGCGACGCATACGGCGGCGGCGAAAAGGGCGCGGGCAAGACGGTCTGCATCGACTATTCTTCCGTCAACATCGCCAAGCCCTTCCACATGGGGCACATGCTCAACACGTCGATCGGCGCGGCGCTCTACCGCATCTACCGCGCGCTCGGGTACAACGTCGTCGGCATCAATCATTTGGGCGATTGGGGCACTCAATTCGGCAAGCTTATCGTCGCGTTCAAGAAGTGGGGCGACCGCGAGGAGATCGAGCAAAAAGGTGTGCGCGGACTTCTCGATATATATGTCAAATTCCACACAGAGGCGGAAAAATGCCCCGAACTCGAAGACGAGGCGAGGGCGTGGTTCAAGAAGATCGAGGACGGCGACAACGAGGCTCTCGGTCTGTTCAAGTGGTTCAAAGACATCACGATGAAAGAGGTCGGCAGGGTCTACGACCGCCTCGGCGTGACCTTTGATTCCTACGCCGGCGAGAGCTTCTACAACGACAAGATGCAGCCCGTGCTCGACGAGCTCAAAGCCAAGGGCTTGCTCGAAGAGAGCGACGGCGCTCAGGTCGTCCGCTTCCCCAAGGACAAGTATCCGCCCTGCCTTTTGGTGCGCAGCGACGGCGCGACGCTGTACGCGACGCGCGACCTTGCGGCGGCGGTCTATCGCAAAAAGACGTACGACTTTGCCAAGTGCCTCTATGTCGTCGCCTATCAGCAGGACTTGCACTTCAAGCAATTGTTCGAGGTGCTGAGGATGATGGGCAAGCCGTGGGCGGACGACATGGTCCACGTCGCTCACGGCATGGTGTCGCTCGAAGACGGTGCGCTGTCCACGCGCAGCGGGCACGTCGTCTTCCTCGAAGACGTGCTCAACACCGCGGTGTCCAAGGCATTGGAGACGATCGAGGCGAAAAGCCCCGATCTTGCGGACAAAGAGGCTACCGCCGAGGCGGTCGGCGTGGGTGCGGTGACCTTTGCGATGCTCTACAACGGACGCATCAAGGACATCACTTTCAGCTACGACAAAGTGCTCAACTTCGACGGCGAGACGGGTCCGTATGTGCAATACACCTATGCGCGCTGCGCGTCGTTGATGCAAAAGGTCGCGCGCGAGGGCGACGAAGAGGATCTCTCCGGCATTGCCGACGAAGAGGGACGCGCGCTCGTGACCGCGCTCGGCGACTTCCCCGAGGCGGTGGAGCAGGCGGCGGAAAAGTACGAGCCGAGCGTAGTCGCGCGTCAGGTCATGGCGGTCGCTCAGGCGTTCAACAAGTTCTATTTGGGGCATAATATCGCAGGGGCGGAGCCTGCGGTCAAGAATGCGCGTCTGTCGCTTGTCGCGGCGACGATGACCGTGCTTCGCAACGGACTTAAATTGCTCGGGGTCAAGACCCCGGAGAGGATGTAATATGACAGATCCCAGAGAGAGACAGCTCGCCAAAAACCTCGTCAACTATTCCTGCGAGGTGCAAAAGGGCGAAAACGTATGGATAGACGCGATCGGCGTGGACGCATCGTTTGTGACCGCGCTCGTCGAAGAGGTCTACGCGGCGGGCGGATATCCGTTCGTCAACGTCATCGACAACCGCGTTCAGCGCGCCGTGATGATGGGCATGGACGAGGAGCTTGCGAGGCGCATGTGCGCATTCGACGCGCCCAAGATGGACGCTATGCAATGCTACATCGGCGTGCGCGGCGGCGAAAATGCGTTCGAGACGAGCGACGTCGACCACGCGCGCATGAGCGCGTACAACAGATATTACAGCCACCCCGTGCACCACGAGCGCAGGGTCGCCAAGACAAAGTGGGTCGTGCTCCGCTGGCCGACTCAGGGCATGAGCGCGATGTCGGGCATGAGCACCGCCGCGTTCGAGGACTTCTACTTCAAGGTGTGCAACCTCGACTACCGCAAGATGGACGAGGCGATGACGCCCCTCGTCGAGCTGATGAACAGGACGGACAAGGTGCGCCTTGTCGCGCCCGGCACCGATCTCACCTTTTCGATCAAGGGCATCCCTGCGGTCAAGTGCAGCGGAAGGCGCAACATCCCCGACGGCGAGGTCTACACCGCGCCCGTGCGCGATTCGGTCAACGGCAGGATCACCTACAACGTCCCCAGCAAGTACAACGGCAAGAAGTTTGAGAACATCTCTCTTGTCTTCAAGGACGGCAAGATCGTCGAAGTCACCGCAAACGACAGCGAGGCGGTCAACCGCGTCTTTGACACCGACGAGGGGGCGCGCTATGTCGGCGAGTTCTCGTTCGGGGTCAATCCGTTCATACACGACGCGATGGGCGACATATTGTTTGACGAAAAGATCGCCGGCTCCATCCACTTCACGCCGGGCAGCTGCTATGAAGAGGCGCCCAACGGCAACGATTCGGCGATCCATTGGGACCTCGTGCTGGACATGAGCGCGGACAAGGGCGGCGGCGAGATCTATATGGACGACGTGCTCGTGCGCAAGGACGGGATTTTCGTCTTGGACGAGCTCAAAGGGCTCAACCCGGACGCGCTCGGAAGGGAATAGGGGAGCAAATTTTGAGTTATTGCACCCAAAACATTGTCAAAACCGTGACAATGTGATATGATATCAATGAAATAAAATTGACCTTTGGAGGTACTACTATGCCACTTGTTACAACTCAAAAGATGTTCAAGAAGGCCTACGAAAACGGATACGCCATCGGCGCGTTCAACGTCAACAACATGGAGATCATTCAGGGCATCGTCGAGGCGGCGACCGAAGAGAACGCCCCGCTCATCCTGCAAGTCTCTTCCGGCGCGAGAAAGTACGCCAACCCCGTCTATCTGCGCAAGATGGTCGAGGCTGCCGAAGAAGTCAGCCACCTGCCCATCTGCCTGCACCTCGACCACGGCGACACTTTCGAGCTGTGCAAGAGCTGCATCGACGGCGGTTTCAACTCCGTCATGATCGACGGTTCTCACCACCCCTTTGAAGAGAACATCAAGCTCACCCGTCAGGTCGTCGAGTATGCTCACGATCACGGCGTGGTCGTCGAGGGCGAGCTCGGCAGACTCGCAGGCGTCGAGGACGACGTCAAGGTCAAAGCCGAGGACAGCTCCTACACCAGACCCGAAGAGGTCGAAGAGTTCGTCTCCAAGACGGGCGTCGACAGCCTCGCGATCGCGATCGGCACCTCTCACGGCGCGTACAAGTTCAAGCCGGGCACCAAGCCGCAGCTCCGCTTCGACATCCTCGAAGAGGTTTCCAGAAGGCTGCCCGGGTTCCCGATCGTCCTTCACGGCGCTTCTTCCGTTCCGCAAGAGTTCGTCAAGATCATCAACGAGAACGGCGGCGCGCTCAAAGACGCGATCGGCGTCCCCGAAGATATGCTCCGCAAAGCGGCGTCTATGGCTGTCTGCAAGATCAACATCGACTCCGACCTGCGTATGGCGTGCACCGCGGGCATCCGCAAGCACTTCGTCGAGCATCCCGACCACTTCGACCCCAGACAATACCTGGGCGACGCAAGGGCGAACATCAAGTCCATCGTCAAGCACAAGCTGACCGAGGTTTTGGGCTGCGCCGGCAAAGCGGGCGAAGTTCTGTAACGTCACGGCAAAAAACATCCGCGCCGCAAATTGCGGCGCGGTTTTTTTGAGCGCGTTTTTCGCTTGACGGCTCAGAGCAGAGCCGTCGGCGCGTTTTTGGCGGTCTTTCCCTTGATCACATTGTGATAGTACGCATACGTCATCGGCGTAGCGCTGCGCGTCACGCCGGCGTCGGTGACTTCTCCGAGGAAGACGGTGTGGGTCGCGGTCTCCATTTTGTCAATGACGTTGCAACATATGTAAGCGCATGCGGTGTCGGGGATGGGCATCATGCCGCGGACGGTGTAGGGCACGCCGTCGAACTTGTCGGTGTCGCGCCCTGTCATAAAGCCGAACCTGCCGATCACGGTCGCGTCGCTGTCCTCGGCGATGATCGCGATCGCGAACTTGCCGAGTTCCTTGATGACCGAGTTGGTGTAGTTGTCGTGATTGATGCTGACGGCGATCGTCGCCGGCGAAGAGGTGATCTGCATCGCGCTGTTTGCGGTGCAGCCCGTCGGGCGTCCATTGTCCCAAGCGGTGACGGTGTAGACGCCGTAAGAGAGGTTGCGGAAAGCTTTTTTGTCCATATGTATTTGAAAAATCGCCCGCGCCGAGGCGCGGGCATATTGCTCAATAGTTCTTCGCTTGCAGTTCGAAGTAGCTGCGCGGATGAGCGCAGACGGGGCAGACCTCGGGCGCTTCGGCGCCGACGTGGATGTGTCCGCAATTGAGGCACTTCCAGACGACGACCTTGTCGCGCTTGAAGACGACGCCGTTGTCGATGTTGGCGACGAGTGCGAGATATCTCTCTTCGTGCTCTTTCTCGATCGCCGCAACGCCTTCGAACATCGCCGCGATCTCGTCAAAGCCCTCTTCGCGCGCCTCTTTGGCGAAGGTCGCGTACATGTCCGTCCACTCGTAGTTTTCGCCCTTTGCGGCGTCGATCAGGTTGGACTTGGTGTCGCCGATGCCGCCGCCAAGCAGCTTGAACCACATCTTTGCGTGTTCTTTCTCGTTGTTTGCGGTCTCTTCGAAGATGTTCGCGATCTGGACGTAGCCGTCCTTTTTCGCCTTGGAAGCGTAGTAGGTGTACTTGTTGCGCGCCTGCGACTCGCCGGCAAAGGCGGTCATCAGATTTTTCTCGGTTTTCGAGCCTTTGATGTCCATAATGTGTCCTCCGTAATATCGGCAACAGCCGTATTTTCATTATATCCCAAATGCGCCGCCGTGTCAATACTCAATTTGTAAAACGCGCGCGCCTGTGAATTTTGCGCACAAGTGTCGGAGATAGTGCGTAAAAGTTGCATTTTGTATTCAAATATAGTGTCGAAAAGTTGCAAGTTATACTCAAACATAGTGTCGAAAAGTTGCAAGTTATACTCAAACATAGTGTCGAAAAGTTGCAATTTATGGTCAAAGATGGTGTCGAAAAGTTGCATGCGACTGCCGAAAACCCCCGAAAGTATTGGCTTTTTCGCCATTCAAAACGGGGCTGAACTTTTTTGAGGGCAAAATGCAGTTTCGAGCGAAGGCGATCGGCGCAGAGCAGTCTTCGTAAGTCATGCGTCTTGCTGTTGCAAAGCGCGCGGCGATGTGTTATAATTTGACAAAGGAGAACATCATGATCTACGAATCGGGAGAAAACTATTTGGAGACGCTCCTGCGCCTCAAACAGAAGATGGGCGCGGTGCGCTCGATCGACCTTGCCGCTGAGCTTGGCTATTCCAAGCCCAGCATTTCGCGCGCGGTCTCCGTGCTCAAAAGCAACGGCTTCATCACCGTCGACACGGATGGGCACCTCGAGTTCACCGACGAGGGACTTGCAAGGGCAAACGAGGTGTACGAAAAGCACCGCATCCTGACGCGCTTTTTGTGTTCGCTCGGCGTGCCCGAAGAGGTCGCGGAGCAGGACGCCTGCCGCATAGAACACGTCATCAGCGACGAGAGCTTTGCCGCGATCAAAAACAGCCTTGACAAGTGAATTTTTCGCGTTGCGCGGGGCTAACCGTTGACAATGCGCCGGCGAAAGCATAGAATATAGCCGAAAAGAGCGCGAAGAGCGCTTTTTGAAAGCGTATGAGTTAGCAATTGCTAACCAAAAGGAGTGGATATGACCGCATCCGAATACAGATATATGGCGACGATCGCCAAGCTGTCCGCAAGAGACGGCGCGGCGAGGATGACGGATGTCGCGGCAGAACTCGGCTTTGCGAGGGCGTCCGTCTACAAAAAGTTTTGCCTGCTCGAACAGCAGGGGCTGATCGTCAAGCGCGGCGACAAGTCGGTCGTGATGACCGCCGAGGGCGAGAAGAGATTTGCCGAGCAGACGCGCCTTTGCGACGTCTGCGCCGAAATGCTCGCCCAAAAGACGGGCATGAGCGAAGCGCTTCTCAAATACGACGCGATCGCCGTGTCGGGCGTGCTGTCGCGCAGATGTGTGACGGCGTTGATGGCAAAAAGGGAAGAATGATATTTTTTTGATTTGCGGTTAACAGCTGCTAACCGACAGGAGGAGTTATGTATTTGGCATTTGCGCCATATGGCGAAAGTCTCGTCGTGACAGGGGTGAGGGCAGACGGAAATCTCAAGCGGCATCTCGAGAGTTTGGGCATCCTGCCCGGCTGCGTGATGACTTCGCTTTACGACAACGGCGGAGATGTGGTCGTCAAGATCGGCGACGGCAAACTCGCGCTGGGCAAGAGCGTGGCGCTCAAAGTGGAAGTAGAGCCGCAAGGCGGAAAATAAAAAAAGGAGAATCGGTATGGAGAGAAGATTGGATTCGTTTTCTCCCGGTCAAAAGGGAGTCGTCAAGAGCATTGACGGCGATTGCAAGATCAAGCGCAGGCTTTTCGACATGGGGCTGACCCCGGGTGCGGAAGTCGTTTTGCGCAAGGTCGCGCCTCTCGGCGATCCCGTCGAGGTGACGTTGAGAGGGTATGAGCTGTCGCTCCGCAAGGCGGAAGCGCACGCGGTGTTGACGGAGGTGTGATATGAAAGTCGCTTTGGCAGGCAATCCCAATTGCGGCAAGACCACGCTGTTCAATGCGCTGACGGGCAGTACCGCTCACGTCGGCAATTGGCCGGGGGTCACCGTCGACAAGCGTGAGGGGCAGTACCGCAAAAAGGGCGCGCGCATCGACATCGTCGATCTGCCCGGAATATATTCGCTGTCGCCGTACACGCCCGAAGAGGTGGTGTCGCGCAACTTCATCATTGACGACAAACCCGACGTCATCGTCAACGTCGTCGATTCGACCAATCTCGAACGCAATCTGTATTTGACCACGCAGATACTCGAACTCGACAGACCCGTGGTGATCGCGCTCAACATGACGGACGTCTTGAAAAAGAGGGGACAAAAGGCGGACGCGGGCAAGCTGTCCGAGGTGTTCGGAGTGCCGGTCGTTGAGATCAGCGCGTTGCAAGGCAAGGGCTTGGACGAGATGATGAGGGCGGCGGCAAAGGCGGCGGACAGTCCGCGCAAGGGCGCGAGCGTCGTCGACAAGGTGCCGGCGATCGCCGCGATCTGCGAAAGTGCGCGGGAAAAGTATCAAAGCGCAGGCATTTCGGACATTGCGTTCCGTTCTGTCAAGGCGATCGAAAACGACTCGCTCGAAAAGGCGAAGCATCCGCGCATCGTCGAGGCGGTGAGGCGCGAGTGCAACGACGAAGTCGACTATGAGGCGATCGTCGCCGACGCGCGATACAAATTTATTGCGGACAGATGCAAAGATGTCGTTTCCGGTAAAAAAGAGGGCGTTAAATTGTCCAAATCGGACAAGATAGACAGGGTGCTCACTCACCGCATTTGGGGCATACCGCTGTTCTTGTTGATCATGTTCGCGGTGTTCCATTTGACGTTCAGCGAGGACTTTCTGTATTTGGGCGCGATGGGCGCGATCCCCGAAGTCGCCGAACCGACGCTCGTCAACGACATCTTCGGCAACGGTGCGATCAACGCTCCGGGGACGATCTTGTTCAATCTGATGGACATAGCGACAAGCAAGCTCGGCGAAGTGATCGCCGGCGCGATGCCCGAAGGGGTGTGGTATTCGTCGCTCGTCAACGACGGCATAGTCGGCGGCGTGTTCTCGGTGCTTTCGTTCATACCGCAAATACTCGTGCTGTTCCTCTTTCTCTCGATATTGGAGGACAGCGGATATATGGCGCGTGTGGCATTCATAATGGACAGAGCGTTCCGCAAGTTCGGGCTGTCGGGCAAGTCGTTTTTGCCGCTTTTGATGTGCTTCGGCTGCGCGGTGCCCGGTATCATGGCGACCAAGACCCTCGAGGATGACAAAGAGAGGCGCATGACCATTCTGCTTGCCCCGTTCTTCTCGTGCGGAGCAAAGCTGCCCATATGGGCGGCGTTCGGCGCGATATTGTTCAGGGGAGAGCACTCCGACCTCATCGTCTACAGCATGTATATTCTCGGCATCGTTGTCGCGATCGTCAGCGCGATAATACTCAAAAAGCTCGTGTTCAAGGGCGAGGCGTCGCCGTTCATAATGGAGCTGCCCGAATACCACAGACCGCAGTTCCGCAATACGATGGTGCATTTGTGGCAAAAACTCAAACACTACCTCTTCCGTGCGGCGACGATCATCGCCGGCGCGACAGTGGTGATATGGTTCTTGACCAACATCAGCTTCACGTTCAAGTTCGTCGAAGACCAAGGCGACAGCATTTTGGGACAGATCGCGCAAGTGTTCTCGTGGCTGTTCGTGCCGCTCGGATTCGGAATGGGCGAGGACGGCTGGAAGTTTGTCGTCGCGGCGTTCTCGGGCTTGATAGCAAAGGAAATGGTCGTCTCCACGCTCGGCTCGTTTGCCGGTATGCAGGACGACGCACTCGAAGTGGACACCGATCAATTGCTGTCCACCGCGCTCGGCGCTATGGTCAGCGGCATGGCGGGCGGCGCGCCCGCGGCGTTCGCGTTCATGGCTTTCAACCTGCTCAGCGTACCGTGTATGGCGGCGGTCGGCGCGGCTTACGGCGAATTGCGCAGCGGCAAACGCATATGGGGCGCCGTCGGCTATTGGATGCTTGTGGCGTACGTCGTGTCGGCGCTGGTGTTTTGGATCGGCACATATTGGTGGATCTCGCTCATCCTGATTGCGATAGTCGCGGCGGCGATTGGCATCAAGATCTATGTCGACAAGACAAAGCAAAAACGCCTCGCGGGCGGCAGTGAGAGAGGCAAGTGATGGATTGGCGCGAAGTCGTGGTCATCATCGTTGCCGTTGCCCTCGTCGCGTTTGCGCTCGCAACACCGTTCGTGCGGTCTTACAGACGCAAAAAGGGCAAGTCGAACAGTTGCTGCGGAGGCAAGTGCTCGGACTGCAAGTACGGCGGCTGCCCCTATTGCGACAGCGCGGAACACGAAAAAAAGAGCCGAAAACATAACAACTAATCAGACTTATTCAATTTGTCATAACCCCCGATACGAAGGCGCGGACAGCGATGTTCGCGCTTTCGTTCGGCTTGAAAACCTGCCTTTTCGTGCAAGATACGACACTCGTTACCTGCCTTTTCGTGCAAGATCCGACACTTGTTACCTGCCTTTTCGTGCAAAATTCGGGTCAAAAAAGTTGCCTTTTCGTGCATTTAGCGCAGATATCACACAATTACAAAGAGTGAAACGTCAATCGATATACCCGATCAAATAGTCGACGCTGACGTCGAAAAGTGCGGCGAGAGTTTTGAGCTGAGCGATGCTCGGCTCGCTGTCGCCGCATTCCCAATGAGAGATCGCCATTTTGGAAAGACAGAGCCTCTTCGCGATGTCGGTCTGTGAGAAGTCGTTCTCTTTGCGCAATTCTTTGAGTCTGTCCTTAAATTCCATAAGATAATTGTAACAAAAAGTGTTATGTTCGGCTTTACAGTAACAAATATTGTTACTATAATAAAAGTATGCCGAACGATCGCAATCGTTTTTCGGCATAGGAGGAAAGTTTATGAATTGTTTTATCCACCCCCACAAGGCGGCGGTCGCGACCTGTAAGAGGTGCGGCAAGGCGATGTGCGAAAATTGCTCCGCATACAGCGGGCACTCCGGCATTTGCCCCGAATGCAGAAACGATGAGTACAAACGCGAGAGGGCGGCGCTCATCGACGAGCGCAAGTCCAAAATTCGTTGGATAGTGTTCGAGGCGGTCATCATTGCGCTGGTCGTCCTGTTTACGCTGTTGATGATCATCGAAGCGGGGGCGGCTATGCTCGTATTTCTGATCGCCGCGCTGATCCCCGTGCCGTTCATCGTCCGCAACGCAAAGCGGCTCAAAGCGATCAAAGAGAGGCTGACGTTCGTCGAGGGCGAGATCGCAAAACTCGACGCCGCGCTCGGCAGGGGAGTCGCCGAAATCTGAAAGACGGCGGGACGCGGCGGCGTTCGGCGAGTTTGCGCATGCCGTATAGGGATAAATTCGGCTTTTAACGCGCGTATAGAATCATATTAATAAGCGCCTAACCGCGAACTGTGAATGCAAAAATCATACACATTTGCGCCGTATATGGGAACAATTACCCGTATGCGGCGCAATTTTTGTGCGCCGAGGCGAGGTTATTTGCTTCAATCGCTTGCATTGTCGCGCAGATAGCGTTACAATCTTAACAAGTCAGAGGCATCTATGACCGAAAGCAAAAAGAAGTTCAGCAAGAAAAAGATCGTTGCGATCGTCGTGTGGTTGCTCGTGTTCGCCGCGCTGATCGTGGGCATCGTGCTCACCGATCCGCTGTACGAGCAGGAGGAGAGCGTCTCCGAAGTGATGGAAGACGCGGTGCTGCACGAGTCCAACAAGGCGGATCTGTTCGGCATGCAGGTCAACCCGGCGGTCATTTCCGGCTTTGTCGTCACGGGCATATTGCTGGTCGCGGCGGCGCTGATCCGCATTTTCGCGATCCCGCGTTTCAAGCGCGTTCCCGGCAAGTTCCAACTCGTCCTCGAGACGGCAGTCGGCTGGTTCGACAAACTCGCAAAGACAAATTCCCCACACCGCAATTCCTTCCTCGGCGCGTACATCTTCGCCGCGGGGGCTTATATTTTCTTCGGCACGCTGTTTGAGTTGATCGGCATCCCGATCATGGCGCTCAGCGGCGCGTCGCTTTCGCTGCCGGCGCCCCTTTCGGACATCAACGGCGCGATCTCGCTGGGCTGTCTGTCCTACATTGTCATTTTGTCGGGCGGCGTCGTCTCCAACGGGCTCCGCGGAGTGGGGCGCACGCTCAAGGACTTCTCGCTGCCGATATCGATGAGTTTCCGTCTGTTCGGCGCGCTGTTGTCGGGGCTTTTGGTCACCGAACTCGTCTACTACTATCTTGCGCTCAGCTTTGTGCTGCCGGTCGTCGTCGGCATATTGTTCACGCTGATGCACGCACTCATTCAGACATATGTGCTCGTGATGCTGACCTCGATGTTCTACGGCGAGGTGTCCGAGCCGCATGAAAAGAAGCAAAAAGTCGGCAAAAAAGCCGCAAAAAAAGATAAAGAAATTCTTGCCAACGAGGTAAAAATATGAAGACAAGCGTAAAAGTCAAGATCTCCGTCGCGGTCATTTTGATGGTCGTGGCTCTCGCCGCTCTCGGCACGACGTTGGGGTTGGTGTTCTCGCCCGCTTCGCCCGTTCTCGCGGAGGACGGGGGGACGACCGTCGTCGACGACACCCAAGGCGCCGCTCCCGCCGATGACGCGGACGGCGACAAGGGGATGATCGCAATGGCTGCCGCGATCGCGGTGGGCGTCGCCGCGGCTGCGGGCGCGATAGCGATGGGCATCGCCGTCGCAAAGACGAACGAGAGCATCGCGCGTCAGCCCGAAGCGAAGGCGGACATCCGTTCGAGCATGATGCTGGGACTCGTCTTTATCGAGACCGCGATCATATACGCGTTGATCGTCGCGATATTGTTGATTTTCGTACTGTGAGGAGGCGCGTTCGATGCCTTTGAACATTGACTGGCAGCAGATCTTGCTGCACCTGCTCAACTTTCTCATCCTCGCGACCGGATTGACGCTGTTGCTGTACAAGCCGGTCAAGCGCTTTATGAAAAAGCGCGAGGACGAGTACGCCGCGCGCGAAGAGGGCACGCAAAAGGCTCTCGACGACGCGAAGGACAAAGAGAGAGAGTATGAGCAAAAGCTGAGCGACGCCGATGCGGAGATCGCAGAGATGAAAAAGCGCGCCGCCGAGGAGTCGGATGAGGTGCGTTCCGAAAAGCTGCGCGCCGCCGAGAGCGAGGCGAAAAAGATCGTCGACGACGCGCGTGCCAAGGCGAAGTCCGAGCATGATAAGATCATCGAGGGCGTCGGCGACGACATCCGAGATATGGTCGACGAGATGGCGGGCAAAGTCGCGCTGTCGTCGAGCGTCGACGAGGCTTACGAGAGCTTTTTGAAGGCCGCCGAAGAGGGTGCAAAGCATGAAAAGAAGTAAGGCGTACATCTATTCGGCGTCAAAGCCCTCGGACGATCAAATCAAGCGCTTTTGCGCGTTTCTCAAAAACAAATACGGCGAAAAGATAACCCCCGAGTGGGTCGAGAGCGACATGTATCCGGGCGGGTTCCGTCTCGAAGTCGGCGACGACGTCTACGATTGGAGCGTGTCGGGCAGGCTCGACCAGCTCAAACGCCGCCTTGCGGAGGTGAGGGGCGAGGGCGTCAAGATCGTTCCGCTGATCAGGGAGGCGATCTCCAATTGGTCGCCCGAAGCGATAGCCGAAGAGACGGGCAAGGTCGTGTCTGTCGGCGACGGCATCGTCAACGCGAGCGGTCTGCCGCATGCGTCTTACGGCGAGATCGTCGTGTTCGAGTGCGGCGTCAAGGGCATGGTCCAAGATCTGCGCCCCGACGGCTGCGGCATCATCGTGTTCGGCGACTGCGGCGAGATCTCCGCCGGAAGTTTCGTCCGCCGCACCTCGCGCACCGCGGGTATTCCGGTCGGCAGCGGCTTTTTGGGCAGGGTCGTCGACGCGCTCGGCAACCCCGTCGACGGCAAGGGCGAGATCGAGGCGGAAGGGTATCGTCCCATCGAGTTCGCCGCGCCCGGCATCATCGACCGCCAGCCTGTCAACAAGCCAATGGAGACGGGGCTTTTGGTCATCGACTCCATGTTCCCCATCGGCAGAGGTCAGCGTGAGCTCATCATCGGCGACCGTCAGACGGGCAAGACCGCGATCGCGCTCGACACCATCCTCAACCAAAAGGGCAAGGACGTAATCTGCATCTATGTCGCGATAGGACAAAAAGCGAGCTCGGTCGTCCGCCTTGTCGACACGCTGCAAAAAGCGGGAGCAATGGACTATACGATCGTCATGGAGGCGGGAGCAGGGGCGTCCGCGCCGATGCAATACATCGCGCCGTACGCAGGCTGCGCGCTTGCCGAGCACTTTATGTACACGGGCAAGGACGTGCTGATCGTCTATGACGACCTGTCCAAGCACGCGGTCGCATACCGCACGCTGTCGCTTTTGCTCGAAAGGGCGCCGGGACGCGAGGCGTACCCCGGCGACGTGTTCTATCTGCACAGCAGACTTTTGGAGCGCGCCGCGCATCTTTCGGACGAACTCGGCGGCGGCAGCATGACCGCGCTGCCCATCGTCGAGACGCAGGCGGGCGACGTGTCCGCATACATTCCGACCAACGTCATCTCGATCACCGACGGGCAGATCTTCCTCGAGACGGAGCTGTTTTTCGAGGGACAGAGACCTGCGGTCAACATCGGACTTTCGGTGTCGCGCGTCGGCGGCGCGGCTCAGACCAAGGCGGTCAAAAAGGCGGTCGGTTCGCTCAGGCTCGACCTCGCTCAATACCGCGAAATGGAAGTCTTCATGCAATTCGCGTCCGACCTCGACGAGGTCACGAAGAGGCAATTGCAATACGGTCAAGGGCTGATGCACCTGCTGCGCCAGCCGCAATACAACCCCTATTCGCAGCTTGACGAGGTGATCTTGCTGATCGCCGCAACGTCGGGCGCAATGACGGGGATAGCGCTCGAAAAACAATACGACTACGCGCGCAAATTGATAGAGTATGTCAACGCGCAATGTCCGTTGCAATGCGCCGAGATAGCGTCGTCGGGACAGCTGCCTGACGAGGCGAAGACGGCGATCGCGGACGCCGCGCTCAAATTCCGCGAAGAGGAAAGGGCAGACGCATGAGCACGATCAACGAGATCAGACATCGCATCCAAAGCGTGCGCGATACGCGCAAGATCACCAACGCGATGTATTTGATCGCGTCGACCAAGGTGCGCAAGGCGAGGGCGGATCTCGAGAGGACGAGACCCTATTTCACCGCGCTCAAGACGGAGATCGACCGCATGTTCGCAGTCACCGACGAGGACACCCAAAGCCTCTATTTCGGTGACGGGCACGAGGACGAGGGCACGCGCGGACTGTTCGTCATCACCGCTGACAAAGGGCTTGCCGGCGCGTACAACCAGAACGTGCTCAAAAAGGCACAAGAGCTGTATAACGAACACAGGGACGCAAAATTGTATGTCGTCGGCGAGTACGGCAGGCAGTTTTTCGTCCATCACGGCATAAAGGTCGAGCCGGGCTTTGACTACACCGCGCAGGATCCGACGCTGCACCGCGCACGCGAGATATGCGAGCTTATGATCGAGCTCTACAAGACGCGCAAGCTCAGCCGCGTCGACCTTGTCTACACCGACTTCCGCGGAGGCGTAGAGGTGGTCAGCACCGCAAAATTGCTGCCGCTCGACCGCGAAAAATTCATCAAAAAGCATGAGGGCGAAAATCTGTCGTACGAGTATGAACAGCCCGTCGCCGAGATCTTGGCGAGGGCGATGCACAGCTTTGTCGCAGGGTTCGTGTACAGCGCGCTCGTCGACAGCTATTGCAGCGAGCAAAACGCGCGCATGATCGCGATGAGCGGCGCGGACAAGAACGCCGAAGAGATCCTTTCCGATCTGTCGCTCGAGTTCAACCGACTGCGCCAGGCGGCGATAACCCAAGAGATCACCGAGATCTCGTCGGGCGCCAAGTCAATGAGAAACAACGGAGCCAAATCATGAAAGAAGGCATCATCACAAGGATATCCGGACCTGTCATCGACGTGTTGTTCGAGGACGCGCTTCCCAAGATCAAGGAGGCGCTGATCGTCCGCGGCGTGGGCAAAAAGAAGGTGATGGAAGTGTCCCAGCACCTTGACGCGCACACCGTGCGCTGCATCATGCTGTCGGGCAGCGAAGGGCTGGCGAGAGGCATGAGGGCGGAGGCGCCCGGCAAGAGCATCGAAGTGCCCGTCGGCGAGGCTACGCTCGGGCGCATGTTCAACGTGCTCGGCGAGCCCATCGACGGCGGCGAAAGGCTGGACGACGTCGAGCACAAGAGCATCTATCGCGACGCGCCGACTTTTGAAGAATTGATTCCGTCCGTCGAGATCTTGGAGACGGGCATCAAGGCGATCGACTTGCTCGAGCCCTATTCAAAGGGAGGCAAGATCGGTCTGTTCGGCGGCGCGGGCGTAGGCAAGACGGTCCTCATTCAAGAGCTCATCCACAACGTCGCGACAAACCACGGCGGCTACTCGGTGTTCACCGGCGTAGGCGAGCGCAGCCGCGAGGGCAACGAGCTTTGGAGCGAGATGAACGAGAGCGGCGTCGCGTCCAAGACCGCGCTCGTGTTCGGTCAGATGAACGAATCGCCCGGCGTGCGCATGCGCGTCGCGCTTTCGGGATTGACGATGGCGGAATATTTCCGCGACGTGCGCCACAAGGACGTGCTGCTTTTCATTGACAACATCTTCCGCTTCGTGCAGGCGGGCAGCGAGGTGTCGACGCTCCTCGGGCACATGCCATCGGCGGTCGGCTATCAACCGACTTTGGCGGCGGAGATGGGCGAATTGCAAGAGCGCATCACCTCGACAAAGGACGGCTCCGTCACCTCGGTGCAGGCGGTCTACGTCCCTGCGGACGACTTGACCGACCCCGCGCCTGCGACGACGTTCACCCACCTCGACGCGACGACCGTTCTCAGCCGAAAGATCGCCGAGCAGGGCATCTATCCGGCGATCGATCCGCTCGAATCCTCGTCGCGCATTTTGTCCGAAGAGATCGTCGGACAAGAGCATTACCGCGTCGCGAGACAGGTGCAGGAGATCTTGCAAAAATACAAAGAGATCCAAGACATCATCGCCATTTTGGGCATGGACGAGCTGTCCGACGAGGACAAGACCACCGTTGCCCGAGCGCGCAAGATACAGCGCTTCCTCTCGCAGCCTTTCCACGTTGCTGAGAAGTTCTCGGGTAATCCCGGCAAATATGTGCCGCTTGCGGAGACGATCAGAGGCTTTGCGGCGATCGTCGACGGCGATGTCGACGACCTGCCCGAGAGCGCGTTCTACAACGTCGGCACGATCGACGAGGCGCGCGAAAAGGCGAAAAAGCTGACGGAGGCGACCAAGTGAAACCGTTCGATCTGCACGTCTTGACGATGAACAAGCCCTTTTTCGAGGGCAAATGTTCGTCGCTCGTCGTGCCGATCAAGTCGGGGCAATACGGCATCCTCGCCGACCATTGCAATTGGGTGTCCGTCATCGTGCCCGGCGAGATGAAGCTCACCGTCGAAGGCGGCGACGGCAAGCAAAACGTCATCACCGCGGCGGTCGCCGGCGGCATAGTCAAAGTGGAGCACAACTCCGTGCTCGTGCTGGTCGACACCGCCGAAAGGCCGGAGGAGATCGACGAAAACCGCGCTCGCCGCGCCGTCGAGATGGCGAAAGAGCAAACCGCCAAACAGACCGCAACGCGCGAATATTACGCCGCACAGGCACGCCTTGCGCGCGCCGTCAACCGCTTGAAAGTGCGCACCCACAACGTCATCAACGACAAATTTTGAGAATGCTGTCTGCCGAAGATTAAAGAGATTGCGTTTACGGCTTTCGAGGGAGCTTTGCTGCATAGCTTCGATTCACTTCACAAGGTGCTTGCGAGTGCAAGCACCTTGTTTGTTCATAGGCGCATTGCATCAAACTCCCTCTGCGCCGATAAGAGCAACTTGGCGTTTCATCGGCAGACATCAAACGGGGAGTCCCGTTACCCATCAGTCCCGAAATGCTCGCGTTGCTCGCAAAGAAAGGATCATAATATCAAAAATTAAGGCTTGAAAAGAACCGATTAGATAAACAGAACAACGGAGTATTGGGCGAGCGACTTGCGATGATTTTGCGGTGAAGAGGTTGTCCGCTGTACCTCAATGGTACGCGGGCGTTCTCTGAAACGTAAAAGCGCGCAAACGAGCCGTCCAAGACGTGACCTGAGCCGCACCCCAAAGGTGGTGCGGAACAGAAAATGCTCGCGTTGCTCGCGAGGGGATAAAATAGACATAAGGATGCAACGTGAAGCGTTGACGTGTTTTAAGCGAAAATATAAAATGGAATGCATTGCCGATCAAATATATAAAATATGGCGTAGCAGCTTGACAAAGATTACGCTTATCTTAAATTATGTTCAAGCGAACCGAGCATTGCGTTTACCCCCTTCCAAAGCCCGGCGCGCTATGCGCGCAAAGTTGGCTTTGTATTAAGCGACAATAGGGAAAACCCGTGAAGTAAAGAAACGAATCCCAAGCTCTTTTACTTGTGCATAGTAAAAGAGCATTGCAAAATCGAATATATCGTGAACATCGGCTTGACAAAAATTACGCTTATCTTAAATCAAGTTCAAGCAAACCGAGCGCAGTGTTCACCCTTTCAAAAGTTAGGTGCATAAAGACGCGAAATGGCATTAAAAAGAAAAGTGACGACTCACTAGGGTGTCGGAAAATTTGTCAAAATACGACCTGCGACGGCGCAAAATATTGACGATTTTGCGCTGTTGTTCTATAATGTAGTCAAGCGGATGTTTCCGCAAAGAGGAATGGCATGAAGTACATTGTTTCGGACGCAAATTTGATTGACGTCGAGCGCAGCTGCGCGGTCGTAGAGCATCGTGACATCGTCGTCGACGGCGGCAAGATCGCGGGGATATGCGCGCACGGCGAGGCGGACAAAAGCGGCTACAAAGTCATTGACGCGAGCGGCAAATTTGTCGTGCCCGGGTTGATCAACGCACATGTTCACCTGTTCGGCACAGGCATGCCCAGCAAGATTTTGGGCGGCGGATCGGCGCAGCAAAAGGTGCTTGCGTTCGTCAAGACAAAGCTCGGCGCCAAGGTGCTTTCGGCGCTCGTCGCTTCGTCGGCGAAGAAGCAGCTTTTGTCGGGCGTGACGACTGTCAGGACGGTGGGCGACTTTTACGGCTCCGACATCGCGCTCAAGCGCAAGACGGACGCCGGCAAGGGCGGCGCAAAGGGGCTGAGAATGCTCGTGTCGGGCATGGCGATCACCGTGCCGGGAGGTCACGGCGCGGGGACGTTTGCGCGCACGTCGGACACGGTCGAAGGGCTTGTCGCTTTGGTGGACGAAGTGGTCGCAGAGGGCGCGGACTTGGTCAAGATCTGCGTAACGGGCGGCGTCATGGACGCCAAAAAGCGCGGCGAGCCGGGCGAGGTCAAGATGACGTTCGAGCAGGTCAAGGCGGTCTGCGACAGGGCGCACGCGTTGGGCAAAAAGGTTGCCGCTCACGTCCAAAGCACCGAGGGCGTGCGCATTGCGGCGCTGGGCGGAGTGGACACGATCGAGCACGGCGCGGCTCCGGACGAGGAGAGCGTAAAGGCGATCAAAGAGAGGGGCGGCGCGTTCGTCGTCACCTATTCGCCGGCGCTGCCGTTCGCGAGGCTGTCGCCCGACGTGACCAAGATGAACGAGATGTGCAAATTCAATTCCGAGATCGTGCTGCAGGGGATGTCCGCAGGCGCAAAAGCCGCTTTTGACGCAGGCATTGACGTCGGACTCGGGACGGACGCGTCCTGCCCCTTTTGCACTCAATACAACACTTGGCGCGAGGTGGTCTATGTCGACAAGATGCTCGGTGTCGGCGCGGCGAAGGCGCTTGAGATCGCGACGATAGGCAACGCGCGCGTGCTTGGCATCGACGACGTGACCGGTTCGGTCGCCGAGGGCAAGAGCGCGGATCTGCTCATCTTGAAGGGCGATCCGCTCGAAGACCTTCGCGCGCTCCGAGACATCGACGGAATGATGGCGCAGGGCAGATATATCAAGCGTCCCCGTCCGTCTAAGATGAAGAACATCGAGGCGCAGCTTGACGAGCTCGCCGAGGAGTTGTGATATGGAATATGCAATCGACAAGAGCATGGACGTCGTCGTAAACGGCGACACTCAAAACATCCGCATCAGGGCGGAAAGGGAAGGACTGCCGGTGATCTTGTTCATTCACGGCGGCCCCGGGGTCTGCGACAGGCACTTTGTGCTGGACAATCAATCGTCGCTCGCGCATGACTTCACAATGGTGTGCTGGGATCAGCGCGGTTCGGGCAAGAGCTACCGCAAGGACATCCAAAAGCAAAAGCTGTCCGTCAAGACCTACGTCGACGACGCCGAGGCGGTGATCGACATCTTGCGCGAAATGTTCGGACAAGACAAGATCGTCATTGCAGGTCACAGCTGGGGCACGGTGATCGGCACCGCGCTCGCGGTACGCTGTCCGCAAAAGATCGCCGCGTACGTCGCGCAGGGCGTGTTCGTCGACGGCGCCGAAAACGAGGCGGAATCATACAACTTCTGCGTGCGCGAGGCGGAGCGGCTCGGCGACAAAAAGGCGATGAGAAAACTCGACGGCATCGCGCCGGTCGAAGGCAGATATCCGTCCGACAAGGCGATGATGATCCAACGCAACTATCTGTCCAAGTTCGGCGGCGGCACATACAAAAAGCGCGAAGGCATGTTCAAGTCGCTGTTGCTGCCGCTGCTCAAGACCAAGGAATATTCGCTGTCCGACATCGCCAAATACGCCAAGGGCGGACTGTATCTGTCCAAGGCACTCTGGGACGACATCGTCGCGGTCAGCTACAAGGACGTCACGCGCCTCAAAGTGCCGATCATCGTCACGCAGGGCGAACACGATTTCAACACCCCGACCGCGATCGTGCGCAGGTGGTACGACGCGCTCGACGCGCCCTTCAAGAAGTGGATAGCGTTCGACGAGTCCGCGCACTCGCCGATCTTCGAAGAGCCGGAGAAGTGGGGCAAAAGCGTCGCTTTGAGCTATCAAGAAGCGATCGGGAAATAACGGCAGCTATCATTGCGGCGGCGGTCGACTGAGATCGCCGCCGTTTTTGTATTCGCGGCAAAATTAAAAAATATATGCGCTCAAACTCTTGACAGAATTTGAGGGGAAAAGGGAGAGTGAATTTTTTCGTTCGAAAATTTTTGCGCTCGAACTCTTGACAGATTTGCAAGGGCGGCTCGGAAAAAGCGACAGAGGAGCGACGAGAGAATTTTTGTGCCGGTGTTTGTTAAATATATATACGTCGTTATATGCGGAGCGGTGAAAAATTCGGGTATTGACATCGAACGGATCGTGGAGTATAATAAAAGTACAAACTACGATCAGGAGGAACATATGGACAAATATGATGCAGTGGTCATAGGCGCCGGAAACGGCGGTCTCGTGGCGGCGATCAGGTTGCTTCAGGGCGGCGCGAAAGTGCTTGTCGTCGAAAAGCACAATCTGCCCGGCGGATTTGCGACCAGCTTCCGCCGAGGTCGTTTCGAGTTCGAGGCGTCGCTGCACGAGCTCAACGACTTCGGTCCCGCCGACAACGGCGGAGACGTCAGGGCGCTTTTCGACTCGCTCGGCGTGACCGACAAGATCGAGTGGACGCCCATCCCCGAGGCATACCGCGTGATCGCCCGCAAGGAGAAACTGGACGTTACGATGCCCTTCGGCGTCAAGGCGTTCATCGACAAAATGGAAAAAGAAGTTCCCGGAAGCAGGCTTTCGACCGAAAGATTCTTTCAGCTTGCCGACGATACGCGTGCGGCGCAGAAATACACCAACGAACGCAACGGCGTCGTCGAGTCTTCGGTGATGGTCAAGGAGTACGGCAACTATGTCCGCACCGGCTCCTATTCGGTCAACGAAGTGCTCGATTCCATCCGTATGCCCAAAAAGGCGCAGGACATCCTCAGGGCTTATTGGTGCTATCTCGGCGCGCATTGCGACGATCTCAGCTTTTCACACTACGCGTCAATGGTCATTCGATATATTTCGCGCGGCGCTATGATGCCCAAGATGAGGTCGCACGAGATCTCGCTCGCGCTTTGCGAGAGGATCAGGGAGCTGGGCGGCGACATTTGGTTCAACACCGAGGCGGTCAAGATAGAGACGGGCGCGGACGGCGGCGTCGAAGGAGTGATTCTCGACGACGGCAGACGGATCGCCACAAGGCACGTCGTCGCCAATTGCTCGCCTTTGGTCGTATACGGCAGGATGATGGACGGCGTGCCCGAAAAGATAGTTCGCGCGACCAACGCGCGCAAACTCGCGGGCAGAGGCTTTACGATGTTCCTCGGACTCAACAAGAGCGCGGACGAACTCGGCATAGAGAACCACAACTACTTCCTCTATGACACGATGGACAGCGCCGCGCAATACGAGATAATGAAAAAGATCGATACCAACGAGGTGCAGGCGACGGTGTGTCTCAACAGGGCATATCCCGAATGTTCGCCGCCGGGGACATCGATGATGTATTTCACCACGCTGTATATGTCCGACGACTGGGGCAACGTCAAGCCCGAAGATTATGCAAAGACCAAAGAAAAGGTCGCAAACAAGATGATCGACCGCTTCGAGCGGGACACCGGCGCAAAGATCAGGGACAGCATCGAAGAGATCTCGGTCGCGACCCCGATGACTTACGCAAGATATTGCGGCCACCCCGAGGGCGGCATATACGGATACGAGTCTCAATATTGGGACGGGCTCAATCCGCGGCTGCAGATGATGGCGCACGATCATATGACGCGCGGACTGCGGTTTGCCGGCGGTTTCGCGATGAGGCTTTCGGGCTATTCCAGCGCCTATTTTTCGGGCGATATCTCCGGAAGGCAGACTGTCGGAGACATCAAAAAGGAGGGCTGAGAGATGGCATACAAGTTCAAGAGACAAATTTTCGGTTTTATGGACCTTCTCAGGTTCAAGAAAATGGTGCCGACGCGCGAAAAGATGCTCGCCGAAGGCTCCGCCGAACCGCTGCCCAAGACGTTCAGGGTCAACGAGACGGCAAAGATCTTGCACCCCGGCACGCGCAAGGTCAAGCTCACCGAGATCCGCGACGAGACGCACGACATCAAGACCTTTGTGTTCGAGACGTTCGCGCCGTCTATGTTCCGCGCAGGGCAATATGTGTCGTTGCGCGCGAGGATAGGGGGCAGCGTTGTCAGCAGACCGTACGCGATCTCGTCGTCGCCTTTTGACGCTTTGCGCGGCAACAAGGTCGCGGTCACGATCAAGAGGGCGGGATTTTTCAGCGAATGGATGTGCGACAACGCCGCTTTGGGCGACGAGTTCGAAATGGGCGACCCGTCGGGAGACTTTTTCCATGACGGCGTGCGCGACAGCCGCCGCGTTCTGGGCATTGCGGGAGGCAGCGGCATCACCCCGTTTTTCTCGATGGCGCAGGCGATCGCCGAGGGCAGCGAAGACTTTGAGCTGACGTTGCTTTACGGCGCAAAGACGGTCAAAGACCTTGCGTTCAAAGACAGGCTGGACGCCCTTTGCGGCGACAAGTTCAAGATCGTCTATGTGCTGAGCGACGAGAAGAAGGACGGCTATGAACACGGCTTTATCACCGCAGAGCTGATCTCAAAGTACGCGCAGGGAGACTTCACCGTGATGATGTGCGGTCCGCAGGTGATGTACGACTTTGCCGACAAGGAACTTGCCAAGATCGGAGTGTCCGGCGCAAGACGCGTGCGCAAAGAGGCGAATTGCGTGTCGACGCGCGACGTCAAACCGCAGGAGTTCAAGCTGCGCGTCCATATCCGCGACGAAGCGTTCGACATCAAGGCGGACGCGCGCGAGACATTGCTGACCGCGATGGAGAGAGCCGGGTTGCAAGTTCCGTCCAAGTGCCGGGCAGGCGGCTGCGGATTCTGTCACAGCAGACTGATCGAGGGCAAATTCTCGATCGCCGGGGCGGACAAACGCCGTCTTGCCGACGTCAAGTTCGGCTTTGTCCATCCGTGCTGCACCTATCCCGATTCCGATATGGAGATCGAGGTGCCGAGAGGTTGAGAATAGGCTTCGGCGCGGATAGCGCCGAAGCCTCAGCGTCTTCCTACCGCCGCGCGGCGCCGATCGCAAACCGCCGCGCGGATGCATCTTCACCGAGCGCCCAAGAAAAGGAGCGCGGTTTTTACTTTTCATTTTTGAGTTCATACGGTTCGGCGGCGGATTCGATGTTTTTCTATTTCATACGGTTCGGCGGCGGATTCGATGTTTTGTATACAAAAATTTTGCGCACCGATTCTTGACGGCGTTTCGAGGGAAAAGAGAAAGCGATTTCGATGATAAAATTTTCGGATCCGCACACTTGACGGCTTTTGAGAGAAAAAGCAAACGCAAAGAAAATTATGCAAAAAAATTTTGCGTGAGCGGAGACGGTCAAACGCCCGTGACTTCGAAGTATGCGAAGGAGTATGGCGCAAGGTCGAACACGGCGGCGCCGTCCGTCACGGTCGTCGCGATCGTTGCGCCGTCGGCGGAACACTCCCATACCGTGCCGGCGACGACGGTCCCGTCGTCAATGTCGGCGCCTTTTATATGCGTCACGACGGCTTTGCCGACATCGGAACAGTTTGCCACCAAAAGCCCGGTCGTTCCGTCGGCGACATCGGTGACCGCGAGCGCCCAAAGTCCGTCTCCGGACGTCGTCACCTCAAGCTGCATAGGCGATGTCATCGAATAGAGCCTGTCGTACGCGCTCATTGCATGCATTCCCGACAGAGGGGCGAGAGGCAGGTCCGCGTACGGCGCGAGCAATTCGCGCATCAAAGAGTTGAGCGCGTCCGCGCCGCCGTCGGCATAAGCCGCGAGCAGTTCGGCGAGCCGTTCGTTGCCTATGTCGAAATAGGGTTTGTAATAGAGTCCGCACCACAAACCGGTCATCTGCGCGTCGTAATATGCAGCCGCGTCGATTGCGGAATTTTGAAGCGCGATCAGAGAGGCGGCGATGAACGCGCCCGACTTGTCCGAGCAGATCAGATCATAGCTTTCACTCAACGACGCGTCGTCCCAACCCGATACGAAGTTCCACTCGTCGAGGATCAGCATCGCGTCGGCATAGCCGCGAGAGGAAAGCATATCTTTGAATTCGGCATATTGCGCCGAAGCGAACTGCGACGGGTCGCCGCGGTAGGCGTGTACCGACAAAAAGTCGAGAGGGCAGCCGTCGACCGCGTCCAAAAAGCGTTCGATCGTCTGGACCGTGCTTGTTGCAAGCGCCGGTCCGCCGATCTCTATCGCGTCGCCGAACTCAGCGCGCAGAGCCTGCGAAGTGACGCGGTAAAGCTCGTAATACTGTTCGATCGTCCCGTCCCACATCGACGGCTGGTCGGGTTCGTTCCAGATCTCGTAATAGCGTATACCGAATTGAGTCAGATAGTGGCGTACGACCTCAACGCAGATTTTTACCCATTGATCGAAGTCGTCGGGCATCACGGCGTGGCCTCCGTCGCCGGTGTGGTCGATGCTTTCGCCCAATCGATATATGATCTCGGCGTCGGGAACGGCAGACTGTATCGCGCGCACATATTCGTCGGTCGCGGCAAAATCGTAGTTGGACGCATCGGCGGCATCGGCGCAAAAGAGCGGAAAGACGCAATGTATGTCTACATATTCGTCTCTGCCGAACGGGAATTCCGTGTCGTGCAGGCGGACGAAAGGCACACCCATTTGCGCAAAATAGTCGGACGCGTCCGCGTACGGCTCGTCAAAGATGCCAAAGCCGCTTACCGGACCGTTGTTGACGCCGTGGAGAGGTTTGATCCTGTCGCTTACGACCGTACCGCCGTCGATCGCGAGCGACGCGGCGGAGTAGTCGGGATGCGTACCGGGAGCCGAAATGCGCCGTGCGAAAAACGCCGTGTCGCCGTCTATATCTGCCGGAAAAGAGACTCGGCTGCCCGAATGATCCGCATCTGCATACCAACCGTCAAAGACGGTGTCGGAGACTGCGGGTATGTCCGGACAGTCGACCTTGCCGTCCTTTGCGGTCACGGTGCGGTAAAGCTCGCCGTCGACATAAAACCAAGCCGTAGCGTCATTTCGCTGAACGGCAAAGATCACCGCAGCGGCTGTCGCGCCGCCCAACAGAACTGTCAAAACGACCACTGCCGCAGTCAATGCGGCTATTGTCTTTTTTGCCGAGTCGTTCATGGCTTCTCCTCTCTGTAATTATACCATATGCGTGCGCTGCGGTCAAGACATCCCCTTTGACAGGGAAGGGGACAAGATATTTTTTTGTTCAAAAAAAATGTGCTCAAACTCTTGACAGAATTTGAGGGGAGAGGGAGAGTAATTTTTTTGTTAAAAAAAATTTGCACACGACGCTTGACAGGTTTTTTTGGTGAGATTTTGAGCAAACGGCGGTGAAATTTACGAGGGATCATCGTAAATTTTGCGGTTAAGCACTGCAAAACCGCAAAACATTGTGAAATATTTCACAAAATGTCACAATGTCCCTTTTTTCGCTTTACATATAACCGATGAGATGATATAGTAAACGCGTATTTAGAATAGAACCTATGGTTCAACTCCGCGAGGGCGGAGCGTATGTATGGAAAGTGCCGCAAGGGGGCGTACGGGATCGTACCAATCTACAGACGGCGCAAGGGTATGAAAGAGAGGAAGCCGAGCGGCTGTCGGAAGGAGGATTTGACCTTATGAAAAAACTTTTTGTCGCACTTGTCGTGTGCGCGTTGACAGCGTGCATATTCGCAGGATGCATTACGACCGAAGGGTCGTACGACGTGGTCTTCGTCAGCGAAGGCGAGACTTTTTTTGAGACGGAAGCCAAATTCGGCGCGGCGATCGTGCCTCCCGAAGAGACGCCCGTCAAAACTTCCCAAGACGGAAAACAATTTGAGTTCGTCGGTTGGAGCTTGACCGACGGCGGCGAAGTCGTCGACCCGACTTCTGTCACGGTCACGGGCGACGTCACTTTGTACGCCGTGTTCAAGGCAGTCGAAGGCTCGGGCGAGACCCCGGGCGGAGAGGAGACTCCCGGCGGCGAGGAAACTCCCGGCGGCGAGGAAACTCCCGACGACGACCAAAAGCCCGGCTATACCGTCACTTTCAAGGACGGCTTGACGGGCGAGACCATCGACGAGGTAAGCGTTGAATACGGCGGCGCGGCGACCGCCCCGACCGCTCCCGTCCACGAGGGCTACACCTTCGCCGGCTGGAACGGCGACTTTGACGAGATCAAGGGGCGCACGCAGATCACCGCGCTCTACACCGTCAATTCTTACAAATTGACCGCGAGCGTGCCGGGCGACAGCGCCGAGCAGTCGGTCGAGTACGGCGACGAGATCGTCTTGGACGCGCCGACCGCGCCAAAAGGGTTGAGTTTTGTTTGCTGGACGGTCGACGGCGAACCGCTCCGAGACGGCGCGACGATGCCGGCGAAGGATGTGACCGCGGTCGCAAAGTTTGAGATCGATTGGACGGGCGTCGCGATCGACGAGACGGACGTCGCAAGCGTCGTCTACGGCGGCGGCATATCGATGGATCTGCCCGAGATCGACGGGATGACCTTCTCGTACGCTTGGGCGGACGGCACCGAGGACGCCGACTTTGTCCCCGTCAGCGCAGGTCAAACCGCGCTCGAGGTCGTCGTAAGCGCGACCTACGCATATGAAGGCGGCACGATCGAGGGCGAAAAGACGTTGACTGCGACCGCGAACGTCGCCAAGGCGCCGCTCGAGGTCGTCGTGACCTTGGACAAGAGCGAGGTCGTCTACGGCGAAGCGCTGCCGACCGCGACGGTAACCGCGACAGGCTGGGTAGGCGGCGACGAGCGCGTCATCTCCGCATATGTCGACGGAGCGCAAGACAAGCTTGAAGTCGGCGAATATACTTATACTGCCGATGTGAGCGGTTTGACAAACTACGACGCGCAGGTCACGGGCGCGGAGTTTACGGTCGAGCAAAAGGCGTTGACGATGACCGTCTCCGTCACTGACGGCAAGGAAGGCGTCGTCTATGGGCAAGAGCCCGAGGCAGAAGTCGCGTTCGTCGGCTTTGTCGAAGGCGACGGCGAAGATGTCGTCACCAAGGGCGAGTTTGTCTACTCGAACGGGGACGGCGAATATACCGCGCAAAGGCTCGCAGTGGGCGAGTACACGGTCACCGCGAGCGGCTACTTTGCGAAAAACTATTCGATCGCCGACGCGTCGACGAGCTTTGAAGTGGTCAAGGCGCCGTTGACGATCGCGGCGGTCAGCTCCGCAGACAGCTATACCTACGGCACAAAGCCGTCTTTCGGGACAAACTATTCCGGTTTTGTTTTCGACGAAGATCAAGAAGTGCTCGAAGGCTCGGCGAAATTCACGATAGCGCGTGCAGACGGCGAAGAGTTCGACGAAGCCATGCCCGTCGTCGGGAGCTACACCGTGAGCGTGAGCGGTTACTTTGCGAAAAATTACGATATCACCTACGAAGAGGACAGCTTCGAGGTCACAATATACAAGGTCGAGATCGAGGCGTCCGCTACGGTCAATGCCGGCACGGAATGGAGCAAGTCCGATTTCAAGCCGACTTTGCCGAACGGACACAACTTCGAGGGCACATTGACGATGGGGGCGAGCGACGTAGGCACCTATCGCTCGGACAACGTTGAACAAGCCGGCAAATTCTCTTGGACGGTCGCTCCGCGCGTGTTCAAGGGCGAAGCCGATATGACCGAAAACTTTGAATTTGCGACCGTCGTCAAGGTCGAAGTCGAGGCAATCGGTTTCAAGATCGGACAGATCGACGGTTATTCTGCCGAGTACACAGGTGAGGCGCAGCCTCTCGGCAAGGGCATAAAGGTCGCCAACTCCGAAGAACTCGAAGACTTCAAAATCGTCTACGGCTTGTCCGAGGACGATATGAGCGAAAGCATCCCGACCGCGACTGATGTCGGGGAGTATACGGTGTATTTCAAGATCTCGGCGAAAAACCACAGCGATTACAGCGGCAGCTATAGCGCAGACATCACCAAGGCGCAAAACGAGATCACCGCAAAGGGCGAGTGGCGCACTTACGCCTATGGCGAAGATGTCGATTGGGAAAGCAACTTGACCGCGAAGTTCGGCGAGATCGCGCTCAAGGAAGGGCAGTCGACAAAGGTCAACACCGCGGGAAGCACGTTCTCGTTCGAAGTGTATGTGCCCGAAGACAACAATTGGCACGGAGCGGAATATACCGTCACCGTCGACACGATCAAGGCGACGCTGACAGAGGACGATCTGCCGGAATACGACGCCATTGTCGACAGAGACAAAATCATCGTCGGCGCAAACAAGACGCTCGACGACATAGAGTTGAACGACGGCTATGAATGGGTCCACCCGGGCGAGGATTATTCCTTAGGCGAAAACAAGGGCGTGGAGATCATCTATTGCCCGAACAAGGAGTATTACAACTAGTTTGAAACCACCGTCGACTTCACCGCGCGCAAGGAGAAGCTGACCATAAAGCCTGCAAACGGTTTTGAAATCGACATCGACGCCGCTTTGCCCGACTTCTTGGAAGGCATATCCGTGAAAGGCGAGAGCGACAATTCGCCATCTCTTCCCGACGGCTTGGTCACCGCCAAGGCGGTCAACTATCTCGACACGAACGACGCCGAAGGCGCAAATGTCAACACGGTGGGCGGCACCTATAAGGTAGATTTCACAATGGACGAAGCCGTGGCGGAAAGCCTCGAGTATTACGAGCCCGTCTTTGAGGGCGGAGCCAAGACCTTCACCGCCTATCTCAAAGTCAAGTCGGTCGGCATAGGCGATACGCTTTATACGATCGAGGACGCGCTCAAAAACGCGTCGGGCGGCAACACGGTCATCGTCAAGTACGACACCGCCTTTGCCGACGCTTCCGTCAAGGAGCTCGCGTACAACGACGACGGATATTACACTGTCAAGAGCGGCGTGAAATTGCTTGTGCCGTATGACGGAAATTATTCGACGAGCGCGGACAACTATCTTAAAGGCGACAACACGGAAACAAGCGCGACGCCGTATGTGACTTTGACGATGACGGAAGGGACGACTCTGACGGTCAAAGACGGCGGCAGCCTGCTTGTCAACGCAAGCATTGCTTCCAACGGCGCGGCATCTTCACATGCCATAAATTACGGCAAACTCGTGACCGAAAAATACACAAAGATCGTGCTTGAAAGCGGTTCGTGGGCGGACGCGATGGGATATATCACCGGGAGCGGAGAGATGATCGCCGAAAGCGGTTCGTCGATTTACGAGGTCTTCAACCTGTATGGTTGGAAGGGAGGGACTATATCGGCGGCGATAAGATACAATGTTTTCCCGATCAACCAATATACTCTCAACAACTTGCAGATCAAGACAACAATCAATCAAAACGTGTCGTATTACGCCAAAGGTACGGTTACGGCGCAATCGCAGAGAGCCGACACGACCGTTTTGTTTGTCGGGAATGAGGACTCTGCTTTTATTCAAGTGGAATCGGGATATATGCTAAAAGAGTATAATACGAGCAACGGCAACGTCTATTTCACATTGTACGGCAACGGCACATTCCACAACTTGAAAGTTGACGCAGGACTTGCGGCGTTGGATACATCCGACTTGCAAGTACCTATCCCGGGTCATTTCAAACTGACTATTGCCAGCGGGACTACAACGATTCCGAGCGATGTGCAGATCAAACTGCTGCCGGGAGCGGAATTGAACATCAACAGCGGCGCGACGCTCAAGGTCAACGGCGCACTGTATGCATACGCCGACATCAACGACGCTTATGACAATGGTTTGACAAAATGGCAGGACGGCGGCAACAACAAACAATATCCATCGACATCGCATATGAGAAGTACGTCGATCGACAAAAACGTGACACCCGATTACAGCGTGGACACCCCGGCAAAGATTACGGTCAACGGCAATATAAATGTTGCCTCCGGTGCGACGCTCGGCGCGGTGATAAGCGGCGACGGAACTTTGGAAGTTTTGGTAGGAGCAAATACAAGCGGAACGTTCAAAGATGATTTAACTCCTGCATTGTCGGGATTGTCGGCGCAATTGGGGGCATTGGCAGGCAGAGGAGGTGTATATTTTAATACTACGTTGTCCGCCAAGTTCAATGACGGCACCGAGATAGCCGCCGGCAAGACCTACACCTGCACCGGAGGAGTTTGGGTATGAGTGAGGTCGTAAAGGTCGAGGGACTGTTCAAGCGATACGGCAAGCACGCCCCGTGGGCGGTCGAGGACGTGTCCTTTTCGGTAGGAGCGGGCGAGATCGTCGGCTTGCTCGGGCACAACGGCGCCGGCAAGAGCACGACTTTGCGATGCCTCGAGGGGATGATCCCGTTCGACAAGGGCAGCGTGTCCATTTGCGGCCGCGATATCGTCCGCGAACCCGTCAAGGCAAAGGCGAATATGGGCTTCGTCACCGACGACCACGCCGTCTTTGTCAAGATGACCGGCGTGCAATATCTCGACTTTATGGCGGACATCTACAAGGTGCCCGTCGACGTGCGCGCGGTCAGGATGAAAGAGCTCGAAGAGGTGTTCGCGCTGGGCGACAGCGTCCAAAACCTCATCGCGTCCTATTCGCACGGCATGCGCCAAAAGATATGCATGATGGGCTCGCTGATCCATCGTCCCAAATTGTGGGTGCTCGATGAGCCCATGACAGGGCTCGATCCGCGCACGATGAAGGCGGTCAAGGACTTTATGGTGCAATACGCAAAAGAGGGCAACGGCATCTTGTTCTCGTCCCACGCGCTCGACACCGTCGCCAAACTTTGCGACCGCGTCGTGCTGATACGCAAGGGCAAACAAGTGTCCTCGCTCAACGTGCGCGAGATCGCCGCAAAAAATCCCGATTTCGATTTCGAGGAGTATTTCCTGAGCCATGAAAGCGACTGACAGACCCGATCCCAAGGTGCTCGGCGCGCTGTTGCGCAAACAGCGTCAGGAAGGCTCCGCGTCCTTTGCCAAGGGCAATTTCAACGTCGTCGGCTTTGCGGTCAGAGGACTGCTCACCGCCGCGCTGGTCGCGGTGTTCATAGTCTTTTTCGGCGACTATGTCGAGATCTATCTCGGCGTAGAGACCGCCGGCGCGCCCGACCCCGATTCGAGACTTTTCGAGTTGTTGACGATCGTCTATTCGGCGGTCGCGCTGCTCACCGTTCTCAGCGCGGTCGTGCGCATAAACCGCGCGCTGTTCGAGTCGGACGACATGCGCGTCATCTCCGCGCTGCCCGTCGGCGCAAACACCGTCTATGTCTCCAAACTCATCGGCATTTTCGGCTATCAGACGATCGTCAGCACGATCTGCGTGCTGACCGTCAACGGCACGATCGCCGCGCACGCCGACGTCGGCGGAATGTTTTGGCTCGTCACCGTGCTGACGTGCCTGCTTTTGCCCCTGCTTTCGGTCGGTATCGCGTCCGTGCTGGCGCTGCCGCTGCACGACGTCAAGACGCTGCTCAGGGACAGATTCGTGCTGACTTTTGTCGTCATCACCGTCGTCACCGCGGCTGTGCTCGCCGCCTATGCATACTTGCTCAAACTCGTCGAGAGCATGCTGCTCGGCGAGGAATTGCGCTACTTCTTCAACGAGAGCGTGATGAACACGATCGCCGCCGCCGCGGCGTGGCTGTACCCTGCCAACCTGCTTGCCAATTTGCTTGTCGGCAGAGAAGCGCTGACCTCGGCGCTGATCATCGTCGCGATCCTCGTCGTCTGCCTTGCGGTCTGCTTGGTCTGCATACGCTTCATCCTGACGCGCGCCCTCAAAGCCCGCATCTCGTCGGGGAGGGCGCGCAGTCTGTCCAAGCGTCCCCAAAAGCGCATGCATTCGCCTATCGCCGCGCTGATCAAAAAGGAATTCGTGATGATCTTCCGCACGCCCGACTATATGTTTTCCTACTTTTCGGTCGCGCTGGTCGTCCCACTCTTGGTCTATTTTTGCATGTCGATCGGCTCGTCTTTGGTCACAAAGCTGATCGGCGTGTCTTGCAATGTCGAACTCGCGCTGTTTTTGTCGTTGATGTTCGGCTCGCTCGCAAACGTCTTTTGTACGACCAACATCAGCCGCGACGGCATGATGTTCTATTCGGTCAAGGCTATGCCTGTCGGCTTCCGCGCGGTCGTGTTCTCAAAGGTCATATTGTGCCTTTTGGTCGCCGCGCTGTCCCAATTGATGTCCGCGATCCTGCTGTGCGCGACGGGGTGCATAGGCGTGCTCGATGCGCTGTTCGTGCTGTTCGTCGCGGCGATGTTCGCGATGTCGCAAATTTGCTTCGCGACGCGCGTCGACTTCGACCACGCCAAGTTTTCGCAAGAGCCGGACGGCGAGATCAAAGAGCAGAGCAACACCGCAGGGCTTGTCGTCGTCGCAGGTATGCTGACCGCGTTCGCGGTCGGCGGCTCCGTCGTCGCTATCCGCATGGTGCTGACGCTGAGAGGGTTTGCCGCCACTTGGGGCTTTTTGACCTATCTCATCACCGGTCTTCTCGCCGTCGTCGCAGTCGTCGTCGGCTGGCTCGTGCTCGTCTTGAGGCTCAAAGAGCGGTACTACCGCTTTGAAGGGGGTGCGCTGTGAGAAAGACCGTAGTAATATTGATGTTGGTGTTGCCGCTGCTGTTCGTGTTCGCGGTGTTCTCGTCAGGTCAAACGGCGAGCCTCGGCGTCGACATCGCGGCAAACGGGATCGAGATCCTCAACGCGCCCGAAGGCGGAGTGCTCGCGATCGACATCGCCGACTTTGACGGCTTTGCGATCGACGCGCGCGTGTCGCCCGAAAACGCGACCGACAAGGGCGTGACCTATCGCGTAGAACAGGTCGAGGGCACACAGCTCGCCGACGTCAGAGTGGACAAAGAGGGCAATGTCGCGGCGTATACCGCAGGCTCCGCACGAGTCGTCGCGATCACCGACGACGGCGGCTATACCGACAGCTTCGTCGTCGCGGTCTCGTCGTCCAAGCCGTACGATTTTGACATCACACTGTCCGACGCGGACGGCAACAATATGCTCGTCGAGAGCGACGGCGTCTTGTCCGCCGCGGTGGAGTCGGGCAGATACGACTACCGCACGTCGACCGTTCCGGCAGGCTTTGCCGAGGCGCAAGTAGAGGTGGTCGAGGGCTTTGCCGAATTGAAGGCAAACACCGCGCTGTTCCCCTTCGAGGGGGTCACAAAGCTGCGCTTCACCGTCAAGGGCGGAGCGTTCGGCGACATCGTCCGCGACGTCGAGGTCGCGACGAGCGTGCCCGAAACCGTGTCCGGCATCGTCGTCAACGGCGTCGCCGAGGCGGCTCTTGCGATCGAAAAGGGCGGCAACAAAGCCTATTTCTTCGTCGCCGCCAATGACGAGATCGAGGTCAAAAGTCAATACATATCGTCAAAAACCATCACCCGTGTCCAAGGCGCGGGCGAGCATTGCTACCGCGTCGACCTCACTTTGAGCAAGGACAGACCCGACGAATTCGACATTGAGATCGCGAGCGGCGGCGAGAGCGTCGACGTGTCGGTCACAAGCGCGGAGTTCGCGTTCTCGGTCACGTCGACTCTGCCCGTACAGGGCGCGGACGCGGTCATCTTGACGGGCAGCGAAGTCACGTTCTTTGCCGTTCCGTCCGTCATCGCCGACGGCGTCGAATATGAGTGGCGCGTCGAGGACGCGACGTCGGACGACATCACCGTCACCCCGCAAGGCGACAGCTGTACGATCGGCGCAAGCGGCGCGGCTTCGTTCAAACTCGTCGTCACGCCCATGCGCAGCGGCTATCCGATGGACGTGTTCCCGGTCGAGATCGCCGTCACCGCGATCGACGAGGTCACCTCGGTGCAGATCGCCAATAAGACAGATCTGGGGCTTTTGCGCGAACTCGCGGTGCCCGGCAAGGCATACGCGGACGGCAAACTCGTATCCAACGCGCTCGCGCTCGACGTGCGCACCTTCCTCGGCGCGACCGCGATCGAAGCGGCGGGAGAGTTGGAGTTCACCCTGTCCGACCCCGCGCTCGCGTCCCTCACCGTAGACGGCGACGACATCTCGATTGTGCCGCTCGGCAACGGCTATGTCACCGTCACCGCCGAGTGGAAGGGCAACGGCGCGTTCGGCAGGCAGGTCCGCTCGTCTTTGACCGTGCGCGTCGCCGCGGACGCGGTCGGCTGCTCGACCTCTCAAGAGGTGTTCAAGGCAGCAGACGCAGGGCTTGCGATCGTCCTCGAGGACGACATCATGCTGGGCGAAGAGTACGGCGGCAACGTGGACGCGATGCGCGCGCGCCTCGGCACGACAAAGTCCACTTACAATACAGAATTCTATTCCAACCTCGGCAACGAGGACGCGGCGAACGTGTCCTTTGTGCTCGAGCTCAAAAACGACCTCTACGGCAACGGACATACTCTCAACGCCCAGCCTTTCACCACCGCGAAGGACGGCTCCGGAGTGCCGCTGCTGTTCAAGGGACCGCTCTATTTCGTCCGCCTCGGCGAGATCGCTTCCGTCGCGGGGCAGGACAACATCGCCTTCCTCGTCCGCACCGACGGGGTGGAGATCTCCAATGCGACGCTGCTCGGCTGCGGCGACGACTTGCTCGAAGAGGACGGACAATACAAACTCGAAAAACTCAACAATGTCGGCACCGTGCTCGACATCAACGCCGACTGCGCGCTGAGCGGCTGCCGCGTCCGCAACGGGCGCACCGTCGTGCGCGTCTACGGCGGCAACACCTCGGGCGACGACTATATGCGCGACACCCTCGACGGCTCGTCGATCGCGGACAGGGACAGGGCGATCGTCACCATCGACAGATGTCTGATCTCGCAGGGCAGAGAGTTCCTCGTCAAGCTGGGCGTCAACCGCGCGCTCGCTTCCGACACGCGCTCCTCCGTCGAGCCCGACCTAGTCGACGCCGCCGGCAAGCCCTATTCGACAATGGACGACAGCTTGTGGCAAGATGAGTATTTCTACGACCGCTATGTGATGAGCGACCTCACTTTGCGCGACAGCGTGCTCGAGACGAGCGGACTCTTCTCGATCGGCGTCGAGTCCAACTTTGCCGGAGCGGTGCTCGCCGCCAATTCCGCCGAGAGCGGCATCGAGTTTGACGGCTGGCCCGGGACGGGCGGTACTTCGTTCACAAGTGTGCTCCGCCTCGAGGGCGATGTGCGCATGTACGATTGGAAGGGGCTCGATCTCATCGACAGCTCGACATTGATCGACTCCAACGGCGTGGACGGCAGGTTCAGCCTCGACCTCGGCGGAATGCTCCGCTTCGCCGCCGCATATGCGCCCGACAAGTACGGCGACATCATCCAAAACACCGCGGACGGCGAATTCGTCCACGGCGGGATCGCGCTCTACGGCGGCGGTAAAAACTACGCCCAAGTCGTCACCGACGGGCTCGACGAGAACCTTCGCGACTTCAAGCAATACCGCGTCAATATCTCCATTTTGGCGGAGTCGGACGACGACGTCATGATCGACCAGGGCGGATTTTTGCCCCTCGCCGCCGGCTCGCAGGACTTCCGCTTCTTCATGTACTCCAAAGACAGCGCGAACAACTTCGACAAACAGAAAGCCGACGCGGCAAACGGCATCAAGTACGACGCGCTCTACGACATCGGGCGATAACAGACAAACAAAAGAAGTCGGCTTTGACCGGCTTCTTTTTTATGCAATCAACAACCTTTTGAGCCGTAAGGACGAGCGAAGCGAGGACGGAATAGCGAGCGCCGATAGGGTACGGCGAGATGCTTTCGTATCGAGCCGCGCGAGCGTCTGCTCGAAGCGCTGGTGGAGCTGAGGGGAGTTGTAAGGAGCGGACAGAGTCCGCGACGGAATAGCGATTGCCGATAGGGAATGGCGAGATATGGAGATATCGAGGCACAATCGCGTCACGATTTCGGTGCCCATCAGCGGAACGGAGCGGAGAGCGAGGCAGGGGGCGAGCCAAAGAAAAAGGGAGTGGCACTTGTGCCGTACTCCCTGTTTTTGGGTCGCTTTGAGCCGACGCTCGAAGCGCTGGTGGAGCTGAGGGGAGTTGAACCCCTGTCCAAACATCTTTCCAAACCGCTTTCTACATACTTATCGGATGTTCGAAGTCCCTGACAAGCTACGTCCGCAGAGCTTGTTTCGGCGAGCCGCAAAGTCTTGTCGCGTCAACTGCGGCGCATTGCCGCGACCCTGTTCCACTGTCCGACGTCCGTCGATGAGCGTGGAGATCACCGCGGACGGCTCAGCTGCAATTAGGCAGCGTAAGCGATTTGCTGATTTTGATTAGCGTTTAATTTTAGGTTTCCGTTTTTACGAAGCCGAGCCTTCGGTATGCTTACGAGTCCGTCCGTATGCCTGTCGAATCCGGGACAGCCCCATGGATATATTATGATATCATCAAAAAAGAGTTTTGTCAAATGTGTGAAGGGATATGCAAAAAGCGCTCCCTCGAGGGGAGCGCGGTCTTGCGTTGACAAAGTCACTTTTTGGGAACTTCGATCTTGGACTTGCCGCCCATATACATCCGCAAAGGCTCGGGGATGTTGACGGAGCCGTCCGCGTTGAGGTTGTTTTCGAGGAAGGCGATCAGCATGCGCGGCGGAGCGACGACGGTGTTGTTGAGCGTATGCGCCAGATAGTTGCCCGCTTCGCCCTTGATGCGGATGCCGAGACGTCTCGCCTGCGCGTCGCCGAGGTTGGAGCAGCTGCCCACCTCGAAGTACTTCTTTTGGCGGGGAGACCACGCCTCGACGTCGAGCGACTTGACTTTGAGGTCGGCAAGGTCGCCCGAGCAGCACTCGAGCGTGCGGACAGGGATGTCCAGCGAGCGGAAGAAGTCGACGGTGTTGGTGTAGAGTTTGACGAACCAATCGGCGCTCTCTTCGGGCTTGCAGATGACGATCATCTCCTGCTTTTCGAATTGATGTATGCGGTAAACGCCGCGCTCCTCGATGCCGTGCGCGCCCACCTCTTTGCGGAAGCAGGGAGAGTAGCTGGTCAATGTGAGCGGCAGCTTGCTCTCGGGGGTGACGGTGTCCATGAACCTGCCGATCATGGAGTGCTCGGACGTGCCGATGAGATAGAGGTCTTCGCCCTCGATCTTGTACATCATGTTCTCCATTTCGGCAAAACTCATCACGCCGGTGACCACACTGCCGTGGATCATGAACGGCGGCACGACATAGGTGAAGCCGCAGTCGATCATGAAGTCGCGCGCATAGGACAGCACCGCGGAGTGCAGCCTCGCGATGTCACCGGTAAGATAGTAGAAGCCGTTGCCGCTCGTGCGACGCGCGCTGTCGAGGTCTATGCCCTCGAGGCGCTCCATAATGTCGATGTGATAGGGGACCTCAAAGTCGGGGACCGCCGGCTCGCCGAACCTCTCGACCTCGACGTTCTCCGAATCGTCCTTGCCGATGGGCACGGACGGGTCGATCATTTGAGGGATGACCAGCATGCGCTTGCGGATCTCGGCGGAGAGCTCGTCCTCTTTGACTTCGAGCTCGGCGAGTTCTTTCGCCATGGACGCGACTTGCTTTTTAGCCTCTTCGGCGCCTGCCTTGTCGCCCTTGGCGAGCAAGCCGCCGATCTGCTTGCTGATCACGTTGCGCTGATTGCGCAGATAGTCGCCGCGAGTTTTGCTGTCGCGGAATTGTTTGTCAAGCTCGATAACCTCGTCGACAAGGACGAGTTTTTCGTCTTGGAACTTCTTCTTGATGTTCTCTTTGACCGCGTCCGGATCGCTCCTGACGAATTTTATATCCAACATAAAAACACCTGCCTGTGTTGATTATCGTTATTTTGCAACGATGTTGACTATGCGCTTGGGGATGACGATCACCTTGACGGGCTTGAGATCGCCCAGCGCGGCTTTGACGTTGCCGTCTTGAAGCGCCATGTCCTCGATCGCCTTGTTGTCGGCGTCCGCGGGGACGACGATCTTTGCCTTGACGCGGCTGTTGACCTGCACCGCCATCTCGTACTCGTCGCGCACGAGCGCCTTTTCGTCGCAGGTCGGATATGCGCATTTGAACACGCTCTCCTTGTGACCGAGCATCTCATGCAGCTCTTCCGCGAAGTGGGGCGCAAAGGGCGCGATCAACAGCACGAAGTCCTCGACGCACTCGCGCAGGAAGGCGGCGTTGACCTTGCCGTCCATATACTTGTACATCGCGTTGACGAACTCCATCAGCCTCGCGATCGCGGTGTTGAACGAGAAGACTTTGAGGTCGTCGCTCGCGCGCTTGATCGTGCTGTGGCGGACGAAGTCCAGATCCTTTTCCGCCTTGCCGTATTCGCCCTTTGCCGCGCCGAGGTCGATGCTCTTGACCACGAGCCTCTCGACGCGCTCCATAAAGCGGACGATGGATTCAAGCCCCGCGGTATTCCACGGACCGCCCTCGACATAGGAGAATCCGAACATCAAATACAGCCTGAACGCGTCCGAACCGTATTTGCCGACATACTCGTCGGGGGAGATGACGTTGCCCTTGGACTTGCTCATGCGGTTGCCGTCCGGTCCCAAAATCACGCCCTGGTGGACGAGAGAGGAGAACGGCTCGTCGAATTTGAGATAGCCCATATCGCGCAGCGCCTTGGTGAAGAAGCGCGCGTAGAGCAAGTGCATGCACGCGTGCTCGGCGCCGCCGATATATTTGTCGACCGGGAGCATCTTGTTGATGATCTCGGGGTCGAACGCCTGCTTGTCGTTGTGCGCGTCGGGATAGCGCAGGAAGTACCAGCTGCTGCACACGAAGGTGTCCAAAGTGTCCGGGTCGCGCCTTGCCGGCTTGCCGCAGATGGGGCAGGTCGTGTTCATGAACGACTCGCATTTGAGCAGCGGAGATTTGCCGTCCGGCGTGAAGTCGACGTCATAGGGCAGTTCGACGGGGAGCCGGTCGTCGGGGACGGGCACCTCGCCGCAATGCGGGCAATGTATGATCGGTATCGGGCAGCCCCAATAGCGTTGACGCGAGATCAGCCAATCGCGCAGACGATAGTTGGTCTTGAGCGCGCCGTTGCCTTCCTTTTCGAGATCTTTGACGATCGCGACCTTAGCCTCGTCCGTCGTCATGCCGTCGTACTTGCCGCTGTTGACCAGCACGCCGTGTTCGCAATAGGGGAGAGAGTCGTCGCTGCCGTCCGCGCTCTTGATGACGCGGACGATGTCCAGCCCGAACTTCTTCGCAAAGTCGTAGTCGCGCTCGTCGTGCGCCGCGACGCCCATTACCGCGCCCGTGCCGTAGGAGTAGAGCACATAGTCGCCGATCCAAATGGGCACGCGCTTGCCGTTGACGGGATTGATGCAATACGCGCCGGTGAACGCGCCCGTCTTTTCGCGAGACGTGGAGAGACGCTCGATCTCGGTCGCCTTGGAGCAAGCCAGCTTGTACGCGTCGATCTCCGCCCAGTGCTCGGGGGTGGTCAGCTTGTCGACGAGCGGATGCTCGGGCGCGAGGATCACATACGACACGCCGAACACCGTGTCCGCGCGCGTCGTAAAGACGCTGAACTTGTCGCCGCTCTCGCAGGTGAAGACGATCTCGCCGCCGGTGGATTTGCCTATCCAATTGCGCTGCATCGCCTTTGTCTTTTCGGGCCAATCGATCTTGTCAAGCCCCGAGAGCAGCTCTTCGGCATATGCGGTGATCTTGAAAAACCATTGCGTCAAATTCTTGCGCACGACGGTCGTGCCGCAGCGCTCGCAGCAACCGTCGACGACCTGCTCGTTGGCAAGCACGGTGTTGCAGGACGGACACCAATTGACAGGCGCCTCTTTGCGGTAGGCGAGCCCGTGCTTGTAAAATTGCAAGAACAGCCATTGCGTCCACTTGTAGTAGTCGGGCATGCACGTCTTGATCTCATAGTCCCAATCAAAGGACGCGCCCATCGCCTTGAGCTGTTTTTCCATCGTCGCGATGTTTTTGAGCGTGCTGTCCTTTGGGTGGATGCCCGTCTTGATCGCATAGTTCTCCGCCGGCAGACCGAACGCGTCGAAGCCCATCGGCTGGAACACCTCTTTGCCGCTCATGCGCATGAACCGCGCGAACGTGTCCGACGGTCCGTAGTTGTACCAATGCCCGACGTGCAATTTCGCGCCCGAAGGGTAGGAGAACATCTCGAGGACATAGTACTTGTTGTCGCGCTTTGTCGTGTCGAACGAATAGAGTTTTTCGTCCTCCCAGCGCTTTTGCCATTTCTTTTCGATTTGAGTAAAATCCATAATCTCTCCGTATGAACGCGTGTGCGCGCATATTCAAGACAATATTATATATTATCGCGCCGCGGTTGTAAAGTTATTTTGCGCGGTTGAGCGCGCGTGGCGAGGTTTTTGGGAAGAGTTTTGCTTCGCGCGCCGTCCAAACCCTTTCGCCGCGCCGTTTGAGTAGCTTTTTTGCGCAAAACGGTGTATATTATATATGAAGAATTTCGGGAGGCAATATGTCCGATATGTTCGATGAGGCGCTCTGCGCTTTGAAAAAGTTGGTCGCGATCGACAGCGTTCAGGCGGCGCCGTGCAACGCAAGCCCGTTCGGCGAGGGCGTCGCGAAGTGCTTGCAATTCGTCGCCGACGACGCAAAGAGCCGCGGGTTCAAAGTCGGTTTGGGCGACGGCTACTATGTCTGGGCGGAGACAGGCGAGGGCGACCTGTTCGGCGTCCTCGGTCACCTCGACACCGTTCCTCTCGGCGGCGGCTGGCACGCCGACCCGCTGGGCGAGATCAAGGACGGCGTCTTTTACGGCAGAGGCGTGCTCGACGACAAGGGACCGATGACGCTCGCGTTCTATGCGGCGCTGTCCCTGCTCAAAGAGGGCAAAAAGCCCAAACGCCGCATCCGCTTCATCTGGGGCGGCAACGAGGAGTCGGGCTGGAAGTGTATAGAGCGCTATCTCAAAAGAGAGGAGTTGCCCAAAGAGGGCATTTCGCCCGACGCAGACTTTCCCGTCATCAATTGCGAAAAGGGGGTCGCTCACGTCCGCCTGACGTTCGCAAAGCCAAAAGAGGTCGTCTCGATGAAGGGCGGCGAAAGGGTCAATGTCGTGATGCCCGAATGCCGCGCAAAGGTGAGAGGAGAGATAGAGTGCGACCTTGCCGAGAGCGTCTCGGACGGAGCGACCGCGCTTGTCGCTCACGGCGCTGCGGCGCACGGCTCGACGCCGTTCGAGGGCGTGAACGCCGGCTGGAAGATGCTCAAAACGCTCGCCGATTTCTCGCCCGAATGCGGACGGCTCGCCGCGCTTTTGTGCGATCACGACGGCTCGGGGCTTGGGATAGCATGCCGCGACGAAAAGAGCGGAGCGCTGACCTGTAATATGGGTATTATCGACACGGACACCAAAAATATCATTGTTGAACTCGACATCAGACATCCCGTCGACGTGCCGCGAGACGACATCTTGAAAAGGCTGAAAGAGGTCGAAGGAGTCAAGTCGGTCGAGTTGACCGCATTCCACGATCCGCTCTATGTCGCCCCGGACGACGAGCTCGTCACCGCGCTTTCGGATGCGTACAACGCCTGCACAGGCGAGAGCGCAAAGCCGATCGCGATCGGCGGCGCGACCTATGCGAGGGCGCTGCCCAAGGCGGTCGCGTTCGGACCCGTCTTTCCCGGAGAGAAGAGCACCATCCATATGCCCGACGAGAGGCAGAGCCTCGAAAAGCTGAGAAAGATCTATGACATCTACCGCGCGAGCTTTGAGCGGCTGTTGTTTGTGTAACAAGGAGAAAACATGCAAAAGAAAAAGATCTTGTTCGTGTGTCTCGGCAACATCTGCCGTTCGCCGATGATGGAGTATGTGTTCCGCGCCGAGGCGGAAAGCAGAGGCGTCGCCGACATGTTCGAGGCGGCTTCCGCCGGCACGAGCGGCGAAGAGGCAGGCAACCCCGTCTATCCGCCCGCGAGGAGAGAGCTCGCCGCGCACGGCATTTGCTGCGACGGCAAGAGGGCGCGCAAATTGACGGAGGACGACTATCGCCGCTTCGATCTCATCGTCACCGCCGAGGAGCGCAACAGCCGCGCGGCAAGCCGCATCTTCGGCGGCGACCCCGACGGCAAGATATGTCGTTTGCTCGATTTCTGCACGCGTCCGCGCGATATCGACGACCCATGGTGGACGGGCGATTTCAAGACCGCGTACAACGACATCCTCGAGGGAGTGACCGCGCTTTTGGACAAATTGACCGCAAAATGACGCGCGCAAAAAAAATATGCAAAAGACGCACGATTTTGTGCGTTTTTTGTTTGACAGCCGGCGCGCGCCGGCGTACAATATTGCGCGGGAAAGTTTGAGAAGGAAGTCCTATGAATTTTTTGTCCACGTTCATACAGGTGCTGATCGTCGTCGCGCTCGCCGTGCCCGGATTCGTGCTGCGCAAGACCAAACTGCTGCCCGAAAACACAGCCGGCATATTCGCCGCGCTGTTGCTCTATGTCGCGCAGCCGTTCTTGATGATGTCGTCCATTCTCGGCAATGAGTTCCGCAAGGAGATGCTCGCCGAGTTCGGCTGGGTCGCGCTGTTCGCGATCGTCACGCAGCTCGCGGTCTATTTCGCCGCCAAATTGATCTTCTGCAAGACAAAGGAAGAGGCGAGCAAGCGCGCCTGCGTCGCCGCGTCGTATCTCGGCAACGTCGGCTTTATGGGCATCCCGGTGATGGAGATGCTCTTTCCCGGCAACGGCGACCTCGTGCTCTATACCGTCGTCTACAACATCGTATTCAACGCGATGTGCTGGACGCTCGGCGTGTTCGCGATCACCGGTGAGCGCAAGAGCGTGCGTCCAATCAAGATTTTGCTCAATCCGCCCACGATCGCGGTGATCGTCGCGCTGCCGTTCTTTTTCTGCAACGTCGACATCCCCGAGCAGGTCATGACCCCGATCGGCTATCTCGGCGACATGACGCTGCCTCTTTCGATGATCATCCTCGGCATCCGCCTTGCCGACATGGCGCCCAAAAAGCTTGTCGACCCGAAGATCTATCTCGTCGCTTTTGTCAAATTGGTGGTCGCGCCGCTGCTGTCGCTCGGGATAGTGATGCTCGTCGCGCTTGCGGTCGACATCGACAGATATGTGATCATCGCGCTGTTCATCATCGCCGCGATGCCGTCCGCGTCGAGCACGCTGACGTTCGCCGAACTTTACGGCGGAGATTGCGAGACCGCCGCTGCGTCAACATTGATGAACACCTTGCTTTGCGTGATCTCGATACCCGTGCTCATGATGCTCTGCGAGGTGATCTGAGCGGACGGAGTGAGGAGAGACCGAAGGATAAAAACTTCGGCGGAATTGTCCCGAAGCGCGGGGGAGCGCCGCAGGTCTCGATGCGGACGAAAATTGATTTTTGCAAAAACGGAAGTATACATTCGGATCGCCGCCGGTTCAAGTCCGGCAGGCAGCTCCAAAAAAGCCTTGTTTCATTCGGAAACAGGGCTTTTTCATGTTTACACATTTATACACTTTTTACACAGGGACACCGAATGCAAGTCAAAGTAACTTTAACAGTGCCTCCCTTTTTTCGTTTGAAAGACCTTTCAGCTTTTCCAAAAGTTGTTTGTCTGACCGGTAATGTTCCAAATCGCCGTAAAAGAACTCTTCTTCGGTAATTCCGCAAGCCTGTATGATTTTTAAGAGGACTTCCAAACTTGGTAAAAAATCCCTCCTGCTCTCCATTCGGTTAATGTACCCGATGTTCATATCAATGTCAATAGAAAGAGCCTTTTGGGAAAGTTTTGCCTTAGACCTGAAATAGCCGATTCTGTCTATAATGTCGTTTTTGTCCATGACTCCGAAAACCTGCCTTGTCGTTTACCAAAAGTATAAAATATATAGATGTTTGACGGGTACACGTTGAAAGCAGTAAAATCACATTATATGTTTATAATTTTATACAACTATATACATACAATGTGATTACCGTTGACTTAAATCACATTGTATGTTATAATGGCAACAGTAAAATGATAAGGAGACAAACCCAATGATTGTGAACTGTAAAGACTTACATGACCGGGTAAGGCGTGCAGTACGATTTGCACACCCCGATTATCAAGTACCCCCTGCCAACAGCAAAGAGATATGTTCGGATTTTACAAAGATACCGAAGAACGGCGTTTATATAATGTTTGAAAATGGCGAAACGGCGCACCCCTGCGACTTAAACGAACGGATCGTCCGTATCGGGATAAGCGAGCAGCCGGACAGACTGCCACGGCGTTTGAAATCCCACTACAACGGAAAAAGTATTTTCAGAAAGCACATCCGTACCGCCATTGCCGAAAGAGACGGCATTGCAGTTGACAAAGTAACCAAGCAACAGATCTCCGATTATATTCGTAAAAATATTACATTTGCTGTAATAGAAGTAAACGCCTATGAGAAACGGAAAGAACTGGAAAAAGCACTGATTACCACCGTTGCGCAATGCCCCGAATGCAATGCCTCGGACAAATGGCTCGGAAAGTATTGTGCCGCACCAAAAATACGCAATGGGAAGTTATGGAATGTGGAATATTTGAATAGCAAAACACCCTTAACAAGTGAGCTTTTCCAACTGATTTGCGACGGACTTGTTTTTTGGCATGAAGTAGACGAAGATTATATAAAATTTATGAATGACTGACCTTATGTCCTTAACTTGGTACCTGAAATCTCTTATAATTGAAAAAAAGGAGTTTTACAAATGAACAAGGCGATGAAAGATATAATCTCTGTTGTTTTAGCTTTTGTTCTCTGCCTGTCATTTGCCGCCTGTGCAAATGATGGACGGGACGGAGAAAACGGCACGAATGGGGCGGACGGCAAAAGTGCTTATGAAATTTGGCTTGATAACGGGCATACGGGAACCCAAGCCGATTTTTTGGAATGGCTGAAAGGTGAAGACGGCAAGGACGGAATAACCCCCGAAATTGCCATAGGAAGTAACGGAAATTGGTATATTAACGGAGAAGATTCGGGCATAAAAGCCCAAGGTCCTGCCGGTGAAGACGGTATTGACGGTGACCCCGGGACAGACGGACAACAAGGCCCGCAAGGGGAACAAGGCATGCAAGGAGAACAAGGACCGCAGGGTGAAAAAGGAGAACAGGGGGAGCAAGGACCACAGGGAGAACAGGGAATACAAGGAGAACAAGGGATACAAGGCCCTCAGGGCGATAAAGGCGAGCAAGGAGAACAAGGGCCGCAAGGTGAGCCGGGTAAATCAGCCTATGAAATCTTTATGCAGTATAACCCTGATTACCCCGGCAACGAAGAAGAATGGATTTGGGATATTTATAACGGCGGTACCTTATATTCCTTTGATGTTACCTTTATGGTAAGCCCGGAGCCTGTTGTTAAAACAGTTTATTACGGAGACCCTGTTGAGCCCCCCACAGTACCTGAAATAACAGGAAATATATGGGTTTGGGATGAAAACATAAACTTAAATAAAATAACCAAAGACACTGTTGTTACCGGTAAGTATGTTACTGAAGGATTGATATTTGAATCTTTGAATGGGGAAAATATAGTCAGAGGTGGTAGAGCTACCGGGGCAGAGACTGTCTGGTTACCACTTGAAGGAACCACTAATGGGGGGAAAGATCTTACAGTAGATATAGTTCAATATGCCCAGGATGGCTCACCCGGGTACTCTTGGCTTGGGGTAAAAAACTTATATGTGCCAGAGGGTTATAAAGCCTTTGGAACAGCTTACCTTAGCGGAACCGCAGACAGGTATAATATGCATACTGAGTGGGGATTTACAGACCTTGTAACAATACTGATACCGAGCACCATAGAAATAATAAGACAAGATTACTTTGATGCAACAGGTAATTTGGAAATCATTTATTATGGAGGTACAGGTGAAACAAGCTGGAAAGATAATATTACCGTAGAGGCAAATAACTATATCATTGACAGTGAGTGGGCAGATCAATATGGTCCTACTTGGTATTATTACTCTGAAACAAAACCAACGGAAGAACAATTACAGAGTGAGATAACCAAAGGCAATTATTGGCATTATGCCCCTGACGGTTGTACCCCTGTTATTTGGGAGTAAAATGCAGGCTTTCAATCTTTGAGTGAATTGCCAAGTAATTTGAAGCTGATAGCTGTATTACAAGACATACAGAAAGCATGTAAAAGCAACGATTTACAACACAGAACGGTATTCCGCTCGCGGAATACCGTTCTCAAACTGTCAAACAAATAAAAATGAATATGCAAAAGCCGACCGATGAACGGTCTGTACATCACTCAAAGAAAATATGCTAAATCAAAGCTGTTTTTGAGCAAACAATTCGGCAGTAGTTGCAAAGCCAAAGATCTCACGAGGATAACTATTGACCCAATCTTCGACAAAGCGAATATCTTCGTCGGAATATTTTGCAATATCCGAACCCTTTGGAATAAGACGACGTATATCGCGATAGATACGCTCATTTGAGCCACGCCCACACGATCGATACGGATGACAATAATATATCGAGGTGCGCTTGCGGCGGACAGCCGAACCCACGCGATGACAAGCATCGCGTAGTGTTCGCTCCTCCTGACTTTGCGCCAAAAAGGACCCGGTTGAAGTGCTTCAACCGGGTCCCTTTTTGGCGCAGAGTCAGGGATTCGAACCCTGGGTTACCTATTAGGCAACACAGCATTTCGAGTGCTGCACCATCGACCTCTCGGACAACTCTGCATTTATTGCTCAAATAGTATAATATATTTTCGGCCAAACGGCAAGCGTTTTGGGCAAGTTTTCAATATGTGTGCAAAGAATGTGTTTTGAGTGACGTTCGTAAGCGCCGTCTTGCGAAGTCCGTGCCGTCGCTTTGACCGTGAAACGGCGGACGCGTTTGACGTTTCGTTGAATTTGCCTCGGCGATGTGATATAATCACGGTATGGACTATTGCGTTTCGGACATCCACGGGCATTACGATCTGTTCTGCCGCCTGCTTGACAAGGTCAAGTTTTGCGGCGGGGACAAGTTGTATGTGCTCGGCGACATCATCGACAAGGGGGCGGACAGCGTTCGGCTTGCCCGACTTTTGTTTGCGATGCCGAATGCGGTCTGCATCGCCGGCAATCACGAGTACGACTTTTTGAAGTACTATCGCGCATTGATGAGCCGCACGGAAGATCCCGAAACGGTGATGGATCGGCTGCGCGGCTGTTTCGAGGACGGCGGCTTGCTCGATTGGGAAACGATCGACGCGATGGAGTCGCTGCCTTTCTTTGTCGAGACGGACGACTTTGTCGGCGTGCACGCCGGCGTTCCCGTCGAGGACGGGAAGCCTTTGCCCGCCGCACAGGCGACTTGCGAGCAATTGGTCTACGATCGCCGCTTTAAGGATGAGGACGTCTTGCCGCAAGGGGACAAGTGCGTGCTGTACGGGCATACGCCGGTCAGGTATTTGACAAACAGGGACGAGATCTTGTTCTATCCGCGCAAAGAGACGGCGCACGGCGGCGCGCACATCGCCGACTATTGCAAAATACATTTGGACACGGGCGTCGCTTTGAGCGGGATCTTGGGGTGTTTGCGGGTCGAGGACTGCCGCACTTTTTATGTGAGAGAAAGATAGGTTTTTGTGCGACCCGGATCAGAAATTTCGCCGCCGACGCTTTGCGCCGACGGCGTGATTTTGTGTTTGCCTAAGCGGTCGATCGAGGTCGGCTCAAAAGAGCATGCTTCCGCGATCGGAATTTTCGAGACCTGTTCCGCTATTGCTTGGGCTCATATGACAATTGATATTCAAAAATTGCAACGCTCGAATGTGTCGTGTCATCCGTCGCTCTCAGGCGCAGCAAGAGGACAAAAGAGGTCTGAGTGTAGATCTCGGTCTCTCCGGTGGTCGCGCCGGGGATCTCTATGTCGTATGCCCACAGCAAGTCGGGGTCATCGGCATCGAACGCAATGCCGTTTGAGCCGACGATCCATCCGGTCGTCAGGAAGGTGTCTTCGTTGATCGTGACATCGGGCGTAAAGGTGAGAATGGCGACGTCTTCGTTTTGGGTGTATTCTTGCTTGGACACGAACTTGTATTCAAACTTTGCCGCTTCGGCTTTGTCTGCTTGAGACAACTCCTCGAACGGGGTAAAGGTATAGTCGTACATGCCGCTTTCGGTCGCGGAGGCGGCGGAAGCGAGTTTGCCGATCTTGATCAGGTTTGCGTCTTTGTAGGCGACAAATCCGTTGCTCTCGAAGTCGTTTGGGATCAGTCCTTCATAGGAGGTCTTGTCGTTCAAGAGGGCGCCGTAGTGGTATGCAAAAAGCTCTGTGGTGCTTTGCGCAGGGGCTTTGAGGGTATATGTCGCTGCCTTTGACCACGCGCTCGCTTTGTAGGTGTCCGATTCGGGGACGCGGATAGTGATCGAAAGGACGTCGCCGGCATTATAGATCGGCGAAGGATCGGGGAATTGATTGTCTTCCGCCCCGGTAAGTTGGAATGTAAACGTGCCGTCTGTGCCCGGAGATATGATCTGATACACTCCGCGATCTTTTTCGGGGAAAAGGGACTCGGCGACATCGCACAGGTGCCAGGTCTTTCCGCCGTCAAGCGAGAAGTCGATGCTTGTCGCGCTCTGACTGCTGATGCTCACGAATTGATAGTCGTCGTGCTCGTAGTTTTCAAGTTCCACCCACACGGAGCCGTAGGAGTCTTGCCAAATATTCAAAATGTTTGTGTCAAGCTCTCTTGACGATCTGGTGTCTTCTTTGTCGCCGCATCCGACAACGGCGAACAAAGCGCAAACGATCAAAGCCAAGCTTGTCAAAATGCAGATCGACTTTTTCATGATTTCCTCCTTAATGTAGCACTATGGTGCTATTTAATTAAATAATACTACCATAGTGCTAATACGTCAAGTGATTATTGCAATCGGAGACGGACACGGATGGATATAAAGGTAGCGGAAAGGATAGCGGAATTGATGAGAGATGAGGGGATAAATCAAGTGCAACTTGCTGCCAAAATAGGAGTCAAGCAAAATACGGTAAGTTCGTGGGTGCTCGGGAAAAAGGAACCAAATATCAGCAGTTTGTGGCGTCTTGCCGACTATTTCGAGGTGGATATAGACTATTTGGTTGGGCGAAAACCTTATTAAACGAGTCGTTTTGACGGCTTATGTTTTTGCGGACATCGATCAGATAGTAATAATTATTAACAATTATTTTCAATGTAATTTAAGGTTATTCCTGTATTGATAGATCGGCGCATTAATAATGCGCAAATGTCCATTATCGTACAATGCGACAAGTTTCGGTCAATTTTGCGAAAACTTTACAAACATCGGTTGATTTTTTACATTCGAATTTAGTATAATCAAAACAACGAAGGTGCCGAAGTGTCTCGGCGCCTTTATTCGTAAATAAGGTATGAGGTATCTATGAAAAAATTGAATGCGGAGATGTGGGACAAGGTCCAATATATCTTCCGAAACTACTATGACGGCATGATACATTGCGCGGTCGTATACGAAGGGATCGTCGATCAGGCGGTCATGCGTAAGGCGATCAGGCGCGTCGTAGACAAGATAGACGTGCTGCACTCGTCGTTCATCGCCGGCGCGATCAAGCCCTATTGGGTCGTCAACGACAATTACACCGACGAAGAGATGCTCTATGTCCACGACGGCGAGGTCTCGCACGAGGCGATGGAGCGCATCTTGACAAACCGCGTCGACTATCGCGGCAAGCTGCAATTCAAGGCGACGCTGCTGCGCAATGAGGAGAGGCAGCGTTCGGTGCTTTGCCTTGTCATCAACCACATCTGCCTCGACGGCAGAGACTTCATCGCGCTGGTCAAGGCGATCGTCGAGGCGTATCGCGGCATTTGCGCCGACCCAGACTTCGATCCCGTCGTCAAATGCGGCAGCCGCAGCGCGAAGCAGATCTACCGCGACCTGCCCGAAGAGTTGCGCAAAAAGGCGAAGATGCTCTATCGCAACGTCTCGCGCACCAACATCAAGAATGCGTTCCCGTTCGGCGAGCAGTGCGACGATGACAAGCCGCACATCGTCCGCGCGACCCTTTCCGCCGACAAGATGTCCGCGCTCAAAGCGCGCGGCAAGGCGGACGGCTACACCGTCAACGACATCTATCTCGCCGCCTATTTCACCGCGGCGGCAAAGGCATGCGGCTTCAAGCCCGACACTCCGTGCGAGATCACTTCTATGCTTGACATGCGCCGCTATCTGAACGACCACGAGACCGAAGGTTTTACGAATTTGACCTCCTATATGCCGTGCAAGCTGGCGAGCGGCGTCGGCAATTCGTTCAGGGAGACGCTCGAACACGTCGCCGAGGCGCTCGCGCCGCACAAGTCCAACCCGCTGCTCGGCATGGCGGGGCTGCCGTTGATGAAATTAGGGCTCTCGTTCCCGTTCTTCATCGCGACGCGGCTCGTCAAGCTGGGGTACAGTAATCCGCTGTTCACGATGAGCAACATGGGCGTGCTCAAATCGACGGACTTCGACCTGCCGGAGCACAAGTCGCTCGACGCGTTCTTTACCGGCACGATCAAGTACAAGCCGTATATCCAGATCGCGGCGACCACTTTCGACGGAGCGGCGACCTTCACCGTCTGCGAAAAGTGCACGCTCGAAGAAAAGCAGGCTGTGCGCGGCTTCCTCGACCACTTTGTCGCCGTGCTCGGCGATTACGCCGACGGCAAGATCTGAGCCGGCAAAACATACCGGACCCGCGCGGCGCCGAACAAACGGCGCCGCAATTTTTATCTTTCCGCCGCCGTCAAACGCTTGCCTCACGCGCGCGCATAATATATAATCGATATATGAATATATTGTTCGTCTGTTCATCCAACATCTGCCGCTCGCCCTTTTGCGAGTATGTGTTCCGCGACATGGTAGCCAAAGATCCCGAGTTGCAAAAGCGCGTGAGCAAAGTCGCGTCCGCGGCGGTGTTCAACCGCATGTACAAGATACACCCCAAGGCGCGGATCGCGCTGCTTCGCGAGGGGTTTGACGGCGCATATATCGACGCTCACAAGCCGTCGTTCAAGTGGGGCGACCGCCATCTCTTTGACGAAGCGGACTTGATCGTCGGGATGTCGAGGGCGAACAAGTGGGTGCTGCCGCTGCGCTATCACCGTAAATTCGTCACGATCTCCGAGTACGCCGAGGGCGCATACGAGAAGGTGCCCGATCCCTTCTTGATGAAAGAGGTCGACGACTATCTCGCGGTGATGGACTTCCTCAAAGCCAAACTCGTCAAGTTCGCGGACAAGATCAAGTCGCTCCCCGCGGACGGAGAGTGAGCGCCGTTTTGTACATAAAGCCGCAAGTCATTCAAAATACGCGATAGTCATGAAAAACAAGCCGAGACGAGGCTATATTTTGTCGTTACGCCGCGCAGTGGGGCATATGCCTCGGGGCGCGGCTTTATTTGCGCTGAAAAGGTATTTTTCAGTACTGTCTATGAACTGTATATCGCCGTCGTTTTGTCAAGTGTTTTTGCCTCAAAAAAATAAAATTTATTTGCCGAATACCCGTTGACAGGGTGCATATACTGTGTTATCATAATTAAGCCAACAACAAAATACAGCACGTTTCTTTTGACCTCACCACAATATATAGTGGTGACAGGAGACGAGGAGGAAAGTATGTTCGATACCATCATCAAGCGCGACGGCAGAAGGGTGCCGTACGACATCACCAAGATCCAGACCGCTATCGGCAAGGCAATGGCGTCCGCCGGACGCAAGGACGATCAGGAGTGCGCAAGGCTCGCGCGCCTGGTCGAAGAGCGTCTTGAAGACAAGTTCGAGGGCACCGGCAACAGCCCGACCATCGAAGACATCCAAGACATGGTCGAAAAGGTCTTGATGGAAAACGGCTATGCCTACATTGCCAAAAAGTACATACTTTACCGTGCCGAGCGCACCAAGTCGCGCGAGATGAACACCGCGCTCATGCGCATCTACAACGAGCTGACGTTCACCGACGCCGGCGACAGCGACATGAAGCGCGACAACGCCAACATCGACGGCGACACCGCGATGGGCACGATGCTCAAATACGGCAGCGAGGGCGCGAAGGACTACTACTCCAAATACATCCTCTCTCCCGAACAGAGCAAGGCGCACCGCGAGGGCGACATCCACATCCACGACTTCGACTTCTACACGTTGACGACGACGTGCTGCCAGATCGATCTGCTCAAGCTGTTCAAGGGCGGCTTCTCGACCGGTCACGGCTTTTTGCGCGAGCCCAACGACATCCAAAGCTATGCGGCTTTGGCGTGCATCGCGATCCAGTCCAACCAAAACGACCAGCACGGCGGGCAGAGCATCCCCAACTTCGATTACGGTCTCGCTCCGGGCGTCGTCAAGACGTACAAAAAGCTGTATGCGTCCAACCTTGCGAAGGCTTTGGAGCTGATCGACAACAGTCCGCTCACCGTCGACGACGTCAAGAAGATCGTCAAGGACATCGAGCGCGAAAAGGGCGTTTATCCCTGCCTTGCAGGCAGCAAGGAGTATGACAAGGCGGAGCGCGAGGCGTTCAAGGACATCCCCGACGACGACTTCCGCAAGGCGAAGAAGTTCGCCAAGGACAACGCCGACCGCGAGACGGACAGGGCGACCTTCCAGGCGATGGAGGCGCTCATCCACAACCTCAACACGATGCACTCCCGTGCCGGCGCGCAGACTCCGTTCAGCTCGATCAACTACGGCACCGACACTTCGCCCGAGGGCAGGATGGTCATCAAGAACATCTTGCTTGCCGAAGAGGCAGGGCTCGGTTTCGGCGAAACGCCCATTTTCCCCATCCACATCTTCAAGGTCAAAGAGGGCGTCAACTACAACAAGCAGGATCCCAACTACGACTTGTTCAAGCTTGCTTGCAAGGTCAGCGCGAAGAGGCTGTTCCCCAACTTTTCGTTCATCGACGCGCCGTTCAACCTGCAATACTACAAGCCCGGCCACCCCGAGACCGAGATCGCGTACATGGGCTGCCGCACCCGTGTCATGGGCAACGTCTACGACCCGTCGCGCGAGATGACCTATGGCAGAGGCAACCTGTCCTTCACCTCGATCAACCTGCCGCGCATCGCGATCAACAGCAAGGGCAATGTCGATTGGTTCTTCGAGGACCTCGAGCGCAAGCTAGACCTCGTCTGCCGTCAATTGCTCGACCGCTTCAAGATCCAATGCAAAAAGCGCGTCAAGAACTTCCCCTTCCTTATGGGGCAGGGCGTGTGGATAGATTCCGAAAAGCTGGGACCCAACGACGAGGTCGGCGAAGTGCTCAAACACGGCACGCTGTCCGTCGGCTTCATTGGTCTTGCCGAGACGCTGGTCGCGTTGACGGGCAAGCACCACGGCGAGAGCAAGGAGTCGCTCAACCTCGGCATGGACATCGTCAGATTCATGCGCGAGTACCTCGACAGAATGTCGCAAAAGACGGGGCTCAACTTCGGTCTCATCGCGACGCCGGCAGAGGGGCTTTCGGGCAGGTTCGTCCGCATCGACAAGAAGAAGTACGGCATCATCCCCGGCGTGACCGACAGAGAGTACTACACCAACTCCTTCCATGTGCCTGTCTACTACAACATCAGCGCGTACGACAAGATCAGGATCGAGGCGCCCTTCCATGCGTTGACCAACGCCGGACACATCAGCTATGTCGAGCTTGACGGCGACACCGCCAACAACCTCGAGGCGTTCGAGAAGATCGTCAGATGTATGAAAGAGGCGGGCGTAGGCTACGGCTCCATCAACCACCCGGTCGACCGCGACCCCGTCTGCGGATACAGCGGCATCATCGGCGAGACTTGCCCCAAGTGCGGCCGCAAAGAGCATGACGGCGAGTTCGGCTTTGAGCGCATCCGCCGCATCACCGGCTACCTCGTCGGTACGCTCGACCGCTTCAACAACGCAAAGCGCGCCGAAGAAAAAGACCGCGTCAAGCACGGTCTCGACGGGCTCAAGTAATGACAAAGATACGTCTTGCCGGGACCGTCGGCGACTCGATCACCGACGGGCCGGGCATCAGATATACGATATTCGTGCAGGGCTGCCCGCACAACTGCCCCGGCTGTCACAATCCGCAGACGCACGATTTCGGCGGCGGCAAGGACGTGGACATCGACGTCCTGCTCGAAGAGGGGATGCGCAACCCCCTGCTTTGCGGAGTGACGTTCAGCGGCGGAGAGCCTATGTGCCAGGCAAGGGCGCTCGCCGAGCTTGCGCGCAAGTTCCGCGAGAGGGGAGTGGACGACATCGCCTGCTACACCGGCTATCTGTGCGAGGACTTGCTCGCCGGCAAAGTCGACGGCGCAAAGGAGCTGCTCGAACAGCTCGACACATTGGTCGACGGTCCGTTCATACAGGCGCGCCGCACATGGGAAGCCAAGTTCATGGGCTCGGACAACCAGCGCGTGATCGACGTGCAGCGCACGCTCAAAGAGGGCAAGGTCGTGCTCGATGAGTCCGAGCGTTGGAATTGAAAAACATCTTCAAAAACATCAAGACGCGCTCTAGCGCGTTTTTTCGTGCCCGTGTTTGTAAAACGGTCAAAGAAGAGCGCGGCGCCAAGTGGAAACACTCATTCTACCGATAGTAGAGCCGCGCCATATTGCACGATCGGCAAAGTTGTGGTATACTCGTATCGAACAAAGAGTGCAAGCCCGACGGAGGTGCAACATGAGCGAAAACGAAAAACTGTCATATGCGGTGGGCAGGAAGATCGCCGACCTGCGCAAGCGAAAAGGATTGACTCAACGTATGCTTGCCGACAAGATCTTCACTTCCGACAAAAATCTTTCCAAATGGGAGACCGGCAAAGCGTTGCCCGATCTCGAATATCTTCTTGCGATCTGCACGGCGCTCGAGGTGGATATAACCTATTTTACGGCAGATGAGGACGTAAGCGCCGAGATTTCCGCTGCGCGCAAAATCGCAAAATACAAGTCAAGCATGCGCAAATGGCTGAGTTTGGCATTGGCGTTCGCCGCATTGCCGCTCTTTGTGTTTGCCGCCGCTCGGGCATATCTTCCGACCGAGCTTCCCGTGCATTTTGACGGCGAACTGAATGCGGATCGTTCAGGTTGGGTGGGAGAATTGTCGATTGGGGCGTTCGTCATGTTCGGCGTTACGCTTATACTCATCGCAGGTATCGAGGTCGTAAATCGCAAATTCCTTGCCGACCGTCTCATTTTTGACAGGCGCACGCCTATGGTTTTCGGCTTGACATTGTTGCTTGTGGACGCGATTTCGCTTGCGGTGACCGTGTCGTCTGTCGTCGTGTCTTACAATGCTGCGGCGGAACAGGGGCTCGCCGCGCCGGATGCGCAGCCGTTCGCGTGCGTTTTCGCGTCTTTGCTTGCATTGATCGAGTGGATGGTAGGCTGTGCGATGTTTGCGGCAGACCGCAATGCGATATTTGGGTTTAGAACATCGGCGGCTATGCAGTCTGACAGGTCGTGGAGAGTGTACAATTCGGTCGCCGGGGCATACTTCTGCTCATATTCGTTCGTGTTTGGTGCGGTCATGGCATTGTTGCCTCAGCCGATCGGAGAGGTTGCGGCATTGTGCGGCGCGCTCTTGCCGTTGCTTCCGTTGACGGCGATAGCGTATTTCACCGCAAAACATCTGTTGAAACGTGGAAGTTGACGCGTTTTCCGCAAAGCATTGACTTGTATGCTCTTTGCTGATACAATGTAGTCGGGAGGTGTTTTATGGACATCGAAGACAGACCGCTCATCCCGACATATTGCCTGTTCCAAGGCTGCTACAACCCCGAGTACGAAAAGGACATCGCGGTGAGCAAGGACTTGTGCTGGCGATACAACTCGCTCAGCCCGAACGACCGCGAGGGAAGGGGCGCGATCCTTACGCGCCTCATCGGCAAGCTCGGCAAGGACGCGGAGTTCGTGCCGCCGTTTTGGTGCGATTACGGCTATCGCATCGAGGTCGGCGACAATTTTTATGCCAACCACAACACGGTGATGCAGGACGGCGGAGGGATAGCCTTCGGCGACAACGTGTTTGTCGCGCCCGGCTGTGTGTTCACGACCGCCGAGCATCCTCTCGACCCCGAACAACGCAAAAAGGGGCTTGAGATCGCCAAACCCATCAAGGTGGGCAACAACGTCTGGATAGGCAGCAACGTCACCGTGCTCGCAGGCGTGACGATCGGCGACAACACCGTCATCGGCGCAGGGAGCGTTGTGACGGGGGACATCCCGTCCGGCGTCGTCGCGGTGGGCGTGCCCTGCCGCGTGATGAGGCGCATCACCGAAGAGGACAGGGACCGCTATCCAGTGTTCGACCCCGAAAGCTATGGCAAAAAGTGACGGATTGATCTTGCTTTTCGATGTGGACGACACGCTGCTCGACTTCGCCAAGTCGGAGCGGCGCGCGATCACGCACACTTTGAAGACATTCGGGATAGAGCCGACCGAGGAATTGATCTCCGCCTATTCTCAGATCAACCTTGCTTGCTGGAAGCTGATCGAGGACAACAAGATCACGCGCAAACAGCTCAACCGCATGCGGTTCGACATCTTGAACGAGCGCTTTGCGATCGAGGGAAAGGACAGCGTCGCGATGGGCGCGTGCTACCGCAAGGAATTGTCCGAGGCGTGCTATGTGATACGCGGCTGCCGCGCGCTGCTTGCCGAACTGTCGCGGACGGACAGGCTTTTCATCGTCACCAACGGCGCCGAGCCTACCCAGCTCAAACGGCTCAAAAAGGCGGGGATAGACGGTTTTTTCGAGGACATATTCTATTCCGAAAGTATCGGATTTTCAAAACCGTATCGCGAATTTTTCGACTACGTCGCCGCGCACGTCAAAGATTGGGACGCCGCGCGCGCGGTGCTGATCGGCGATTCGCAGACTTCGGACATCGCCGGCGCGAACAATGCCGGGATCACGAGCGTGTGGTTCAACAGGCGCAAAGAGGAGCTCGGCGACGTCAAGCCCGACTTCACCGTCAAGAATTACGCCAAGCTCAAAGCGGTGCTGTCGCGGCTGAGGGCAAAGCTCGCTAAATAATTTGCGCAGACCAAAATTTTTGAAAATATCTCATTTTGGAGCGTAAAACGTTTGACTTATCGCGTGTTTGGTGCTATAACTTTGTCGATAAAGAAATTTATCACGGAGGTTATAACAATGGATAAGCAACAAAGACAGCAACAGCTCGACGTCGAGAAGTGGGACGACAGCGCTGCGAAGGGATACGACACTTGCGGCAGCTATGCATATTGCTCCGCTTGCGACAAGTCGGTCGAGTTCCCCTGCGCGACCGCCGAAGAGAAGGCGGCAAAGGCTGCGAAAAAGCCCGCAAAGAAGCCGGCTGCAAAGAAGGCGACCAAAAAGAGCAAGTGATCGCAACAGACAGACAAAGCAAAGGACCGTCGCAAACGCGGCGGTCTTTTGTCATGCTCAATATCGATCGAAAGGCTCAGTCCTCGTCCGAGACAGCCGAGCACATCAGCGCGTTGGCGACAGCGAACACCTCTTCGTCCGCCTTGACGACCTTGCGGTCGTAGGTGACCAATCCGTTTTGCTCGTTTTCGACGTCCGAAAGCTGGGTGTAGATCGCCGCGCAAAGTCCCTGTTCGACCGCAGGCAAGATCTGTTTGCGAAGCAGTTTTTCGATCGCCGCGTTCATCTTGTCCTTGTCCGAATAGACGAGATAGCCGAACGTCTTTTTTTCGTTGAAGACGTGCCCCGGCACCTTCATGCTGTATCCGCCGTACTCGCTCAATACGACGTGGCGGCTGTCGCGTTTCGGCATGCGGAAGGGGAGGATGTAGCGGTGGATGCTGCGGACGGGCGCGCCTTGGTCGTACCAGCCGCTTGTCGAGTCGACAAGACGAGTGTCGTCGAGCTCGAGCAATTTTTGGGTCATCCTTTGGCTGTCGAACTGTCCCCACGCCTCGTTGAACACCGTCCAAAGCGCGATGCACGGGCAGTTGTAAAGCTGTTCGACCGTCTCGGTCATCTCCTTTTCGAACAGCTTGCGCCCCGTCTCGTCCTCGCGCGCGAGGCGGCGGTAGTTGGCTTCGCCGTCTTTTATGTTGATCTTGATCGTCGGCGCGACCATCGTCCAAAAGCTCTTGTACTTGCCTCCGCCGTTGACGATGTCCTGCCAGACGATCATCCCCAGGCGGTCGCAGTGGTAGTAAAAGCGCATACTCTCTACCTTGATGTGTTTGCGCAAGGTGTTGAAGCCCATCCGCTTTGCAAGGCGGATGTCATAGACGTACGCCTCGTCGTTGGGGGGAGTGTAGATGCCGTCCGGCCAATAGCCTTGGTCGAGAAGTCCGGTCATGAAGTAGGGCTTGCCGTTGAGCAAAAAGCAGGGTTTGCCGTCCTTGCGCTTGCCCATCGCGAACTCGCGCAAAGCGAAATATGACTTGACCCTGTCGCCGTCGACTATGATCTCGAAGTGGTAGAGCTTGGGGGTCTCGGGCGTCCAATAGACGGGCGACGCGACCTTGTAGGTGATCTCGCCGTCGGTGCAGTCAAACGGCTTGCCGTCCTCGTCGACAAAGATGAAATTTTTGGTGCCCGTGTTGGTAAACACCTTGATGTTGACGCTGTCGTCTTTGACGCTTGGGGTGATCTTCAAGCGCGTGACATAGGTGTCGGGGACATATTCGAGCCACACGCTCTGCCACACTCCCGATTGGGGAGTGTACCAAATTCCGCCACCCCGTTCGCGCTGTTTGCCGCGCGCGCCGACGCCGTGTTCGGACGGGTCGCGGACGACGAGCACGAGCTCGTTTTGTTCCTCGGCGACGGCTTCCGCCTCAAACGCGGTATAGCCGCCCGTGTGACGGGTCAGCTCTTTGCCGTTGAGCCAAACGATGCAAAAGAAGTCCGCCGCGCCTATGTGCAACAGGAATTTGTCCTCGGCGCGCCCTGCGAACGTGCGGCGCATGACCAGCGTCTCGTCCGCTTTCAGGTGTCTGCCTACGCCCGACAGCGGCGATTCGAGTGCGAACGGCACGCGGATCTTGCCGTCATAGCCGTCGTTCGCCTTGGGGGAATACTCCCCGGCGACGATCTTGTAGTCCCATTCGCCGTCCAGACTCTCATAGCTTCCGCGGACCATCTGCGGACGGGGATAGGCGGTGGTGTCGACGTTGTCGCTCCAAATTGTCTTGATCATAACTGTCCTCCGCTTTCATTATAAAGCAAAACGGGCGGCGTTTCAACCATTTTGACAAAATCGGCGACGGAAATGCGCCAAGCGTATTGCAAACGCGCGCGCTTTGTTATATAATTGAAGAAAGGAGTCGAGATTATGACGATTTTTCATGACGCGACGCGGCTTGTCGGACGCACGCCGCTGCTCGCATTGGACAGGCTCAAACAAAAGCTGGGACTCAAGGCGGATATCTTCGCCAAATTGGAGTGCTTCAATCCCTACAGCGTCAAGGACAGAGTGGCGCTGCGCATCATCGACGACGCCGAGGCTTCGGGCGCGCTCAAGCCGGGCGGCACGATCGTCGAGCCGACGTCGGGCAACACCGGCATAGGGCTGGCGTTTGTCGGCGCGGTCAGGGGGTATGAGGTCGTTTTGGTGATGCCGTCGAGCATGAGCGTAGAGAGGCGCAAGATCTTGAAGATGCTCGGCGCAAAGATAGTGCTGACGGACGCGGCTCTCGGGATGAAGGGCGCGGTCGAAGAGGCGGAGCGCATCGCAAAGGAGAGCGGCGCGTTCATCGCCGACCAATTCGCCAATCCGTCCAACGCAAAGGCGCACGAGGACACCACCGCGCGCGAGATATTGGAAGATACCGGCGGCGCAGTCGACATCTTTGTCGCGACGATCGGCACAGGCGGTACGCTCACCGGGAATGCGCGCGCTCTCAAAGCGGCGCTGCCGGCGCTCAAAGCGTACGGAGTGGAGCCGGCGGCTTCCCCTCTTTTGACAAAGGGGCACGCGGGACCGCACAACATTCAGGGCATCGGCGCGAACTTCGTGCCCGAGGTGCTCGACATGAGCGTTGTCGACGGGGTGATAGACATCGCGGACGAGGACGCGTACGCGACGTCGCGTCTGCTTGCGCGCACGGAGGGGGTGCTGGTCGGCATCTCGTCGGGCGCGGCGCTCGCGGCGGCGATATCGCTGGCAAAGTCGGACGAAAACGCCGGCAAAAAGATAGTTGTCGTGCTGCCCGATACGGGGGAGAGATATGTGTCCACGCCGCTCTTCGACGTCGATTGAGATAGGAGTGTTCGGCACGCGCAAAGGGGACAGGCTCAAAGTCCTGTTCCGCAAGTGGCGCAGCAAATTGTATTTGGACGGTCCCGTCTGTTCGGCGTGCGGCAAGGAGCTGCTCGCGCACATCCGCGGCGGCATGTGCCCGGAGTGCGAAAAGACGTCGGTCAAATTGAGCACGGACATCTGCGGCAAGTGCGGCAGGGCGCTCGCCAACGAGGCGGAATTTTGCGACACCTGCATCCGCAACGAGCGCGCGTTCGTCAGGGCGCGGTCGTGCTACGTCTATGAGGGCGCGCCCAAGAAGTTTGTGTACAGGCTCAAATTCGGCGGCAGGCGCTATCTCGCTGCGTTCATCGCCGAGGCGATGGTCGACCGCTATCTCGATTGCGGTTTCGAATGCGACTGCGTGGTCGCGGTGCCGCTGTCGGCAAAGCGCAAACGCAAGCGCGGCTACAATCAATCCGAGCTCATCGCAGAGGAGCTGTCGAGTCGGCTCAAACTTCCGCTGATCGACGGCGCGTTGGTCAAGACGAAGGAGAACAAGCCGCAGACCAAATTGACAAAGCGCGAGCGCGAAGAGAACGTGCGCGGCGTCTATGAGGTCACTTCGCCCGAGGCGTTCAAGGGCAGGCGCGTGCTCGTCGTCGACGACGTGATGACCACCGGCGCGACGCTGGGCGAGGTGTCGCGGGTGCTTTACAAGGCAAAGGCGCGGAGTGTGGAGGCGTTGACCTATTGTTCGACGCGGTTCGTCTCTCCGTCCGAAAATATACTCAACGAGGAGGACTTCTATGAAGACGAGATGGTATAAGGACGCGTTCTTTTATCAAATCTATCCGCGCAGTTTCTGCGACGGCAACGGGGACGGCATCGGCGATCTTCGCGGCATCATCTCCAAACTCGACTACATCAAGTCGCTCGGGGTCAACGCGGTATGGCTGTCGCCGTGCTACAAGTCGCCCAACGACGACAACGGCTACGACATCAGCGACTATCGCGACATCATGGACGAGTTCGGCACGATGGAAGATTTTGACGAATTGATCGCAGGGCTCCACGAGCGCGGCATCAGGCTCATCATGGACCTCGTCGTCAACCACACGTCGGACGAGCATTGGTGGTTCAAGGAGAGCCGCTCGTCCAAGGCGAATCCCTACCGCGACTACTACTATTGGAAAAAGGGCAGGGGCAAGGACGGCAAGCGTCCGCCCAACAATTGGATGTCCAACTTTTTGGGCCCTGCGTGGAAGTATGAAGAGAATACCGACGAGTGGTATCTGCACCTCTTTTCGTACAAGCAGCCCGACCTCAATTGGAACAATCCCAAGGTGCGCCAAGAGGTCGCCGACATCTGCAATTTTTGGTTCGAAAAGGGCGTGGACGGCTTCCGCTGCGACGTGATCACCTACATCTCCAAAAACGACGGACTGCCCAACGGCAAGATCAAATTGCCGCTGATCGGCTTTGAGCAATATTGCCTGACCGAGAACTACCATAAATTCATCAAGGAGGTCGCCGACAAGTCTTGGAACCGCTACGACACGACGATCGTCGGCGAGGCGATGGGCATCACCTCCAAAAACGCCGCCGGCTACATCGACGAGAGCGTCGGCGAGCTGGATTGCGTGTTCTCGTTCGAGCATACCAACTGCGACCGATACACTCAGATCCTGCCGCACAAACTCAGCGTACGAAAGCTCAAATCCATCTTCGCAAGATGGCAGGCTCTGCCGAAGACGTGCGCTCCGACGCTGTTTTTCGAAAATCACGACCAGCCGCGCAGCGTGCCGCGCTTTGTCGGCTACGACGTCGGCGAGCACCGCGACAAGGCGGCGAAGATGCTCCCCGTCGCGCTGTATATGCAACGCGGCGTGCCCTTCATCTTCCAGGGGCAGGAACTCGGCATGAGCGATATCCCGATCGGCAAAGAGGGTACGGTATGGCGCGACGGCAAGCCCGTCAAGGCGACGCTCACCGCCGAAGAGGTCTACAAGGACATCCTGTCCGTCAATGCGATGAAGATGTTCAAAAAGCGCGCGCCATTCCTGATGCCCGTCGTCAAAAAGGTGCTCAAAAAGGTCGCTCGCGACAACGCGCGCACGCCGATGCAATGGAGCGACGCGCCTAACGCCGGTTTCTGTCCCGACGACGTCGAGCCGTGGATGATCGTCAACCCCGACTGCAAGACTGTCAACGTCGCCGTCGAAGAGCACGACGGCGACAGCTTGCTCAACTACTACCGCAAATTGATCGAATACCGCAAGGGCAGCGACTGCATCAAGAACGGCGAATTCAAGGAGTATTACGCGCGCAGCAACAAACTCTATGTCTACGAGCGCAAGACTCCGCAGACCACCGTCGCCGTCGTCTGCAACTTCACCAAAAAGGAACAGCCGTTCACCGTGCCGAGCGAGTGGCAGGGCAAACAGGCGGTGTGCAAACTTTGCAACTACGACGAGGCGAGACCGCTTGAAAGCCGCACCTTGCGCCCATTCGAAGCCGCTGTGTATGAGTTTTGACCGCGCAAGCGGGGTGAGGACAAGGTTTTGAGCGGACCTTTTGCGCGCATACGTCGTCTTGCCCCTCGCTAAGACCGCAGAGGGTATTGAGCTTCGGGGACGCGACTCGTCTGCGCGCAAAATTCCTCGCTCAAAACTGCTACGCACCGACAAACAAACGACAGCAAAAAAATGCTGTCGTTTTTTGTCGGCTTGCCCTCACCCCGCTTGCGCGGTCATTTTTTTGGCTTGGTTCTATGAGGGGTAGAGGCGAGAGATTGACCCTGCACGCGCGCCGCGCAAATTCATCCCGAAATAGCGTGCTCAAAACTGCTACGCACCGACAAACAAACGACAGCAAAAAATGCTGTCGTTTTTTTGTCGGCTTGCCCTCGCCCCGCTTGCGCGGTCATTTTTTTGGCTTGGTTCTATGCCGTAACAAGTATAAGCGCGATCGAAAAGCACTTGCGTAACGTTGCCGATGGCAACATTTCACGCTTGCGCGATGCGCAAGCATTTCACGCGGCGGTCAAACGACCGCCGTATTTCATGTTTGCGCGAAGCGCAGACATTTCACCGCCGTGCACAGCGTGTACGGCTTGTCCTCACTCCGCTTGCGCGGTCGATTTTGGGACTTGGTTTTAAGTTGGGTAGGTAAGGGGCAATTCAATAATTGCCCATACGAGCGTTGGCGCTTGTTCATCTCCGGCTGCGTCTGTGCAGTGAAATGTTTTTGTTTTTGAAAAACACAAAAAACTTGTGCTCGATCTCTTGACAGCTCAAACGAGAGGAAAGCGCGGTACAAAAAGGCATTAAGATCGATGAAATCTTTGTCAAGAAAACGCGCACAAATTTTGTACGTTTTTGACTTGGTTTCAGTTCATGACGGCAATGACGAGCGCACCAAAATCGCGCGCCTGTCTGACGGTTCCAAAGGTACCTCTCCATGCTTGTGAAAACGATCGCTTCACACATTGACCGAACGACTGACGCGTTTTGAGTTTGCGAAGCAAAAAATCAAATCGATATTTACGTTTTCGACAGATATAATAAATCAACGTAAATAGACACAGGCACCAAAATTTGCTGTTTTGTCCGGCGCAAGACGATAGTTCTGCGGCAGCAGATTTTGCCTCTATTCCTCAAATGTGTATTATTGAATTTTTTGCGAAATTATGTATTATATTGTGTAAAATTATTTGATAATGCGCGCGTGCATGTGATATAATGAAGTATAAAATTCCGACGGAGGAAAATATGGAAGAAATGAAACCCGACACCGAAGTCAAAGAAGAGACTTCCGTGCCCGAAGAAGGCGCCGCCGAGGCGACTGCCGAAAAGCCCGCGAAGAAACCTCACGGCTTTGTGCAATTTGTTTGGTTCATCGTGATGAGCCTTGTCGCATTTGCGCTTCAAATGATCATTGCGCAATTCGGTGACGAATTGTTTGCTTTGTTTGGCATCGACAATGCTATGCAGGAAATCGATGGCAAAAAAGTACCCGTTAATCCGTTTATCACGATCGGGCTTGATTCATTTACGCTTGCCGGATTTATCGCGTATTTGGTCGCGAATATTGTTGCAAAGGTCATCTCGTACATTCTCAACCGCAAGAAGACGTTTGCCGCTGTCAACAATTTGGCGTTCAGCTTTTCGGTCTATGTGATCATGTGTGTTGCTTTGATCGTCGCCGAGACGTTCATCGCTGTTCCCATTCAAAACTTCTGGATCGGAATCGGCGTGCCCGAAAGCTGGGCAGGCATGGTGACCGTCATCACCTATTCCATCCCCGACTTCTTGATCGTGTTCTTGATGGAGAAGTTCGTCATCATGAACAACAAGTTGTTCGCTAAGAAGGAAGAAGCCGCCGCTGCGGACGAGACCGCTGTCGCTGTCGATGAGACCGCTGCCGTCGAGGCTCCCGTCGTTGCAGACGAAGCCGTCGCCGAAGAGGCTCCCGTCACGGTCGCCGAGGAGGCTCCTGCCGAAGAGACCGCTGTCGAAGAAGCTCAATCCGAAGAGGCTGTCGAAGAGGTCGCCGAAGCTGTCGAAGAGGCTACCCCCGTCGAAGAAGTAGTGACCGAAGAGCCGCTTGCCGAGACTCCGCAAGAGGAGGAGGCGATCGCCGAGGCTGAGGCTGCCGAAGAGCAGACCCCGTCCGACGAGGCTCCCGCCGCGATCGAAGAGGCTCCCGTCGAAGAAGTCGCTCCTGCCGAGGAAGCTGCCGCCGAAGAGCCTGTTGCCGAAGAGGCGCAAGAGGCAGTAGCCGAAGAGACTCCCGTCGAAGAAGCTGCGCCGGTCGAAGAGACCGCGCCCGCAGAAGAGGCTGTCGCCGAAGCTGCTCCGGAGGCTGTCGCCGAAGAAGAAGTCGCCGCCGCTGCACCTGTGGAGGAGAAGCCGGCAAAGAAGGCTCCCGCAAAGAAGCCTGCGGCAAAGAAAGCCGCCGACAAGAAACCCGCGGCTAAGAAGTCCGACGCCAAAAAGCCTGCGGCAAAGAAAGCCGCTCCCAAGAAGGAAGAGCCCAAGAAGGAAGAAGCCAAGGAAGCTGCGCCGTCCAATGTGACCGTGCTGTTCGATGCTCCCGACACCGACAGCCCCAAGGGCAAGTTCGTCGTCATCAAGGACGACCTCAACCCCGACAGACCGTACAAGTTCCAGCTCAAGGCGAACAACGGACAGGTGCTGTACGAGAGCGAGAGCTTCAAGATCAAGCCGCGCGCCAAGCAGATCGAGGTGTTCCGCAACACGATCAACAACGGCACGTCGACCATCGACTCCGAGAAGAACGGCACGTTCCGCTACAAGCTGTTCAAGGCTGACGGTTCGCTGTACGGCGTCGGTGAGGGCTACAAGACCAGAGCGTCCGCGGAGAGCGCGCTCGAATCGGTCAAGAACTTCTGCAACACTTCCAATACGCTGGAAGATACGACTGTTGAAGACAAAAAATAAGTTTGACCGCGAATAAGACGCCCGTCGTTGCAATAGCAACGGCGGGCTCTTCGCATATCTTTGTCGCTTTTGCGTTTTTCTTGCTCCTGTACGTTCTAGTACACTCCGATAAAGCCGCACGCTCCGCGATCTGCCCGCTTCTTCGCGGTCAAACGACCGCAATCCGGAAATTGATCAATCAACAACGATATCCATTTACGCTTTACTATTTGCTCGCTTCTTCGCGGTCAAACGTCCGCCGAGGTGGTCTTGTGTCTATTGAATCCGGGAATTGATCAATCAACACCAATATTCATTTGCGCTCCGCGATATGCTCACTTTTTCGCGGTCAAACGTCCGCGCGAGGCGGTCTTGTGTCTATTGAATCCGGGAATTGATCAATCAACACCAATATTCATTTGCGCTCCGCGATATGCTCACTTTTTCGCGGTCAAACGTCCGCGTTTCGCGGCTTGCTGCCAAGCGACAACAAATTTGCGGTCAAATGCTCGCACTGAAAGTAAATTACCCGCAATATGAAAAAGTATTATAATGCGGATAGATGACACAGAGCAAAGCATAGTAAAATTTTCAAAAAAAGCGAACAGATGTCTTGACAAGGCGAACACAACAATTTTCGTGAAGTCGCCGTTTTGCAAAGGGGAGCAATCGTCGCATAAAAAATCGGACGCGGCAAGACGCCGCGTCCGATGACTTTTTGAAGTTTGAGTTGTCAAATTTTGCGTTTCGTCGCCTTGATCGCCGCGTCGACGATGTTGCCGACATTGAGTCCGTAGCGGTCGGAGAGATAGGGCATCTTGCCCACTTCGCCGAATTGATCTTTGACGGCGACGCTCTCGACGGGGACGGGGCAAAGTTTTGCGGCGACTTCGGAGACCGCGCTTGTCAAGCCGTTGAACACGTTGTGATTCTCGGCGACGACCGCGGCGCCCGTCTTGGCAAGAGACTTTGCGATCGTCTCTTCGTCGATGGGCTTCCAGGTGTAGACGTTGATGACCTCGGCTGAAATTCCGCGCTCTTTGAGCAGGTCGGCGGCTTCGAGCGCGCGCGAGACCATGATCCCGCTCGCAATGATAGTGACGTCGGTGCCCTTGCGCAGCGTGAACGCCTTGAACAGGTCGAACGCCGCGCCGTCCTCAAAGACCTTTTCCGTCTTTTTGCGGAACAGGCGGATATAGACGGGCCCCTTGTGTTCGACGATCTGCGGCATCAGCGATTTGAGCATCGCGCAATCGGTCGGCTCGACGCAGACCATGCCGGGGATGCCGCGCATGATGCCCATATCCTCGAAGGGCATATGGGTGCCGCCGTTGATCTCGGCGGCGATGCCGGGATCGGTGCCGACGATCTTGACGTTTTGTTTGCTGTAAGCGACCGAGATGAAGATCTGGTCATAGCAGCGACGGGTCGCGAACGTACCGAACGAGGAGCAGAATGGGATCTTGCCGCAGGTCGCAAGCCCGGCGGAAATGCCGATCATATTCGCCTCGGCGACGCCTACGTCGAAGAAGCGGTCGGGGTACGCCTTCTTGAACGGACCGGTCTTGATGCAATTCATCAGGTCCGCCTCGACGACGACGATCCTCGGATCGGTCGCCGCCATCTCGATCAGGCTGTCGCAATATACTTCGCGCATCTCTTTGACATCTTGCATATCAGTCCGCCTCCTTGCCGCAGAATTCGCGCCACTCGGCTTCGGAAATGGAGAAGCTGTGGCTGCCGACGCCCTTGCTCACCGCGAACGGGACGCCGTGTCCCTTGACGGTGTCGAGGACGATGCAGGTGCATTTGCCCTTTGCGGCGTGCGCGCGGTCGATCGCCTCGGCGATCGCCTTGACGTCGTGACCGTCTACGCGCTCGGAGCGCAAATTGAACGCCTCGCACTTTTTGTCGAACGGCTCCACGCTGTTGATGTTGGCGGTGTAGTCGTCGATCTGCATCTTGTTGTTGTCGAGGAAGATCGTGAGGTTGTCGAGGCCCATATTGCCGGCGTACATCATCGCCTCCCAAATTTGACCTTCCTGCGACTCGCCGTCGCCGATGATCGCATAGACGTGGTAGTCCTTTTTGTCGATCTTGCCGGCAAGCGCCATGCCCACCGCGCAGCTCAGACCCTGCCCCAGAGAACCGGCGGTCATGTCGACGCCGATCGTCTTGTTCATGTCGCAATGGGACGGCAGATCGGTGCCGGGCTGGTTGAGGGTGCGGATCTTGCTCATCGGGAAGTACCCCTTGTCGGCGAGCACCGAATAGAGCGCGGGGCCGGCGTGCCCTTTGCTGAGCACGACGCGGTCGCGGTCGGGGTCGTCCGGATGGGCGGGGTCGACCTTCGCCTTGTCATAATAGAGTACGGTCAAAAGCTCGACGATAGAGAGCGAGCCTCCGACGTGACCGACGCCGAGCCTGCCGATCATCTCGATGATCAGTTTGCGGATGTCGTCGGCTTTGTCATTGAGAAGTTTGACTTTTTGTTTGTCCATATCGGCCTCCGCATTTATTATAGCATAAAAGGGGAGCGTTTTCAAAAAAAATTGCGGTCAATTTGAGGTGAATTTGCGTTAATCTTTTGACGAACATATCGTCATACGAACATATCGGATATGACCACGCGCCGATACGGTCTTATGACGGTATGGCGACATTCTCCTATGAACATAAAAGTGCAGAGCAAATGAGCAAATTTTCATATGATTTTACGTCGATCGGGCTACGATTTTGCACTATCGCCGCCGATTGCTTGCCAATCGCGCGCGTATGCGTTATAATTGCATTACATCAATTTTTGTGAGGCAAAAATGTTAGTCAGCAAACTCGTCTGTGAGAGGATGAAAGAGGTCCCTCAGGACGCAAAGATCAAAAGCCATATCCTTCTGATCCGCGCCGGCTTTATCAAGCAGGTCGCGGGCGGCATCTACACGATGACGATGCCCTGCCAAAAGATGAGTCAAAAGATCCAAAAGATCATTCGCGAAGAGATGGACGCCGAGGACGGGCAGGAAGTGCTGTTCCCGGTCGTGATGCCGCGCGAGTTGTGGGAGCAGTCGGGCAGATATTCGTCGATCGGCGACGAGATGGTGCGCTTCAAGGACAGGGGCGGCAGAGATATGCTTCTCGGCATGACGCACGAAGAGGCGGCGGTGCACCTTGTCAACCACACCGTGTCCAGCTATCAGCAACTGCCGATCATGATCTATCAATTGCAGACCAAGTTCCGCGACGAGGCGAGACCGCGCGGCGGGCTCATCCGCGTGCGCGAGTTCACGATGAAGGACGCCTATTCCTTCCACACCGACTATGCCGACCTCGAAAAGTATTACTACCGCATGTATGACGCCTACTATCGCATCTTCAAGCGCATCGGGCTCAAAAACTTTGTCGACGTCAAGTCGGACAGCGGCATGATGGGCGGTTCGATCGCGCACGAGTTCATGCTGATCACCCCCGACGGCGAGGACAGCATCGTGTTCTGCAACGACTGCGATTACCGCGCAAATATGGAGGTCGCGACCTCGGTCATCGCCAAGGGCGAGCGCGTCGAAGAGGACGCGCACGAGATCTTCACCGGCGAGGACAAGACCATCGAAGAGGTGTGCAAAAGGCTGAACATCCCCGCGAGCAAGACGGTCAAGGCGGTCGTCTATGCGGTCAAGGGCAGTGCGGACGAGCTGGTCGTCGCGTTCGTCAGAGGTGATCTCGAGGTCAACGAGGCGAAACTCAAAAAGGTTCTCGGCAAGAACGTCGTCGCCTACGACGGCGGCATCAGCGAGGACATCGTCTGCGGCAACATCGGCGCGATAGGGCTTTCGGACAAGCTCGTCAAGGTGTTCGACAAGTCGCTCCAAGGCGAGAGCGGCATGGTCACCGGCGCGAACAAGCCCGAATATCACATCGCCGGCGTCGACGTAGACCGCGACTACGGCGTCAAGGAGTTCGTCGACATCGCCAAGGCGGCAGAGGGGCATCGCTGCCCCGTCTGCGGCGGCACGCTTCGCGTCGAGAACGGCATCGAGATAGGCAACATCTTCCAGCTGGGCACCAAGTACACCGCGTCCATGAACATGACTGTCAACGGTTCCGACGGCGCCGCGTTCAATCCCATCATGGGCTGCTACGGCATCGGCGTGGGCAGGGCGATCGGTTCGATCGCGCAGGAGTCCAACGACGAGTACGGCATGATCTTGCCGATGAGCGTCGCGCCGTGGCAGGTGCACGTCTGCGCGCTGCGCTATGATGACGAGGCGGTCAAAGCAAAGGCTGACAAGCTGTACGTCGACTTGCAGGCGGCGGGCGTCGAGGTGCTCTTTGACGATCGCAATTGCGGCGCGGGCGTCAAGTTTGCCGACGCCGACCTCATGGGAATGCCCATCCGCGTGGTCATCTCGCCCAAGACGCTTGCCGAGGGCAAAGTCGAGGTCAAACTTCGCCGCGAAAAGGGCGCCGAGCGCGTCGCTCTCGAAGACGCCGTCGCCGAGATCGGCAAGCTCATCGAGTCCGAAATGCAGGCGTTGAAGGCGTAAAAAACCAAAACATGTCAAAAAAAATCGACCCTCTCGCGAGGGTCGTGTTTTTTTGTTCGAGATCAAAAATAGAAGACGGACAGCGCGTACAGCACCTGCGCGGTGCAATAGCTGAGCATGACCAAATAGGGCGCGACCCTATGCGGAATGCGCGCCGCCGGGCAATAGTGTTTGAGCCCGAGAATGATGTCCGAGAAGGTGAACAGGCAGGTCGCGACGATGACGATGATGCCCGCTTTGGACGGATTGCCCAAGTAAAAGGACACGCCGCCGACGATCGTGCCGCCCAGCACGAGGAAGTAGAACAGCATCAGCACGCTCTTTGTGCGGCTCAAAGTGATCTTGCCCATCACCATCAGCGCAAGCATGACCAGCGGCAGCACGGGCAGCGCAAGCAGGAGATAGGGCGTCTGCGAGATGGGCGCGTAGTAGTACAAGAGGATGAGATAAATTATGTGCCCGGCAAAGAAGTTGGCGGTGCCGATGATGGAAAAGAAGTTTTCGTCATAGCTGCCGTCGGGGAAGAACGCGTCGAGACACAGCAATATGTCGCCGATCGCGCCGAACACCAACGCGCACAAAATGAAGATGCCGTAATCGAAATTTTGCTTGTTGAACAGGAGCGCGATCACACCGCATGCCAAAAAGAGCAGGCTCGCGAACAATTTGAACACGAACTCGCGGTGTTTGTGGTTGTGCACGTCGCAATACGCCTTGACGCCTGCGCACACCACGCTCAAAATTCCTATCGCAATGAAGTAACCCATAACTCTATCATACTTTATCAAACGAGCAAAGTCAATAAAAATAATGCTCAATGCGAAATGCACAATGCACAATTCGAAATGCTCAATGAGCAAAATGCGTGAGTTCTCGCGGTGAAGCGCAAGGACAAGCCGAGTTCACCGCGATCGCGCAGCAGAAAAGTTTTTCAAAAAAGTGTTCACTTACTCTTGACAAAGATATCGCCGCGAAGAGCGGAAAAACGGCGCATTTTGCGCAAAAAGACTTGATTTTGAAAAAATTGCGCACTCACTCTTGACAAGATCTTGTCAAGGATCGGGACGACTTTTTACGTTCCTCTCTGCGCGAGAAAGCGCGCCTTTCGGCGCGCCTTGATCGTCCTATTTGTTCTTTCCGATGAAGCCGAACAGGTGGGATATGTTCATGTCCTTGGGGATGTTCTTGCCGTGATTGCCGAGCCCGATGAGCATGCGGTGCACGCCGTGGTCGGGGCAAAAGCCGTACAGCGTGTCGTGACCCGTCCAGTCGCGCTTCACCGCGTCGATCAGCTTGGTGAAGTTGGTCTCGTAGCAGTCTATCGCGTGCCGCGCCTTGCGCGAGGTGGGGTGGGTGACATGTATCGCGTCGTCGTAGCGCTCGTTGTACACGCAAAGCAGGTCGTACTTGTCCTCTTTGATGAGTTCGAGCGCGCGCTCGACGACCTCGTCGTCGTACTTTTCGGAGAAATAGTCCATATCCCTGCCGCGGAAGATGCGATCCATACTTTGGTTTTTTACGCTGACGATGCAGGGCTTTTTGCCCGCGCGGATGAACGCGTCAAAGATGCTGTCGATCGTGACGACGGGCTTTTCGTAGCGCAAAATGCCGTGCGTTTCGGGCTGAGCGCCCGTGTACATCGACGCAAAGCAGACGGGCGTCTTGGGCGGGAAGACGGTGACGAAGCGGTGACGTATCGGCGCAATGCGGAGGCTGTTTTGCAGCTTGCCGGCATACTTGTCCATTACCCAATCGCCGACGGCGTCGGGGTTGTAGATGAGCACGCGGTCTGCGGCAAAGTCGCCGTATCTTTCGGACAACTCGTCCAAGAGCGGTTTGCTCGCCGGCGCGGCGTTTGCCGGGGGAACGACGCCGGCTTTTTCGCACAGCGCCGCGCACAGCCCGGTCAAAGAATCGGTGAAAAAATCGCGGTCGTAACTCATATCATTCCTCGATCGAGCGCCCTATCCAATTGATGAAGTTGAGCGGCTCAAAGAATAGTTTGCGGCGGAAGAGCTTGTCGCCGATGAGGGAGCGCTTGCGCGGAATGTCGACGAGCGACCTCACGCGGAGCGCCTTGTCCAATTGCGCCTTGTCCGCGCCCGAGACCTTTGCGGTCACGGTGACGCTGTCGCCTGAGACCATGTCAAAGAAGTTGTCGCTCCATTGCACGTTGAAGTCGTGCAGCGTCAGCTCGACGCCCCTCGCGAACGCGCTCGCGCCGACGGTGACCGAATAGGTCTCGCCGTCGTAGTCGGTGGTGTAGGACAGCGGCGCTTCGGGCAGGCGCGCATATTTTTCCGCAGAGAGGGTGCGCATGCGCTCGGACACGAGCGTCTCGCCGTCGTAGACGCGGACGATCGCGTAGCAATTCTTGCGCTTTGCCTTGGAGGGCAGGGGCATCTCTTCGATCAAAGTGACCGAATCGGGCGCCGCGTCGATCACGCGTTCGCGCTCGGTCACGGGCACGCCGTCATAGCCGACGATCGAGCACTTTGCGGTGTATTGCTTGGCGATGTCGGTGTCGTTGATCAGGTGGAAGCGCACCGCTTTTTTGTCCAAAGCGAGGGTCGCGGTGACCGGCGCGTTGAAGTGGCGCGCGCGGTAGGTGATCGCTTTGAGGTTGCGGTACCAGTCAAGCCCCGACCATGAGGTCACGCCCCAGCAGTCGTTGTATTGCCAATAGAGCGAGCCGTTGCAGCGCCCCTTGTTGCGGCGCCAATGTTCGGTCGCGAGCTCGGCGCAGTCGGCTTGGTTGAGCTGGGTCAGATAGACGAGATCCCAAAGTCTCTCGGGCGTCCAATATCTCTCGATGATGTAGTATTGCGTGCGTGAATTGCCCGCCATCGCCTTTTGGTGCAGCTTCATCAAAGGACCGTCGAGCGACTCGGGGAGTTTGCCTTCGCCGAAGATGCGCAGCGTATTCTCGTGCGCGAACGTCTGGAAGCCGAACTCGCTGCAAAACCGGGTATAGTTGCCCAGCAGATATGCTATCGGGCGCAGACCGTGCCACGCCTTCCACAGGTGTGTGTCGCCGTGCCGCGTCGAGTAGATGTCCTTGAGAAATTCGCCGCCCGTCGGCGAGCCCGGCCAATAGGGAGTGACGTCGTCGAACTCCGCGATTTTTTCGCGCAGGTGTTGATAATAGAAGGGTCCGGTCTGTTTGATGTTCTCGACCATGATGCGCCAGCCGAGCGACATCTGTTCGACCTCGTTGTTGCCGTTCCACAACGCGAGCGACGCGTGATGGCGAATGCGGCGGACGTTGTCTTCGATCTCTTTGTCCACCTCGGCGACAAAGTCCTCTCTGCCGTAGGGGAAGGGGGAGCAGGCGAACATGCAGTCCTGCCACACGAGGATGCCGTAGCGGTCGCACAGGTCGTAAAAGTCGTCGCTCTCGTAGTAAGCGCCGCCCCAAACGCGCAGCATATTCATGTTGGCGTGCGCGGCGGTCGAGATCAAAAATTCGAGGTCGTCGTGCGTGGTGCGCGAGATGAAGCTGTCCGTCGGCACCCAATTCGCGCCGCGCGCAAAGACGGGCTTGCCGTTGAGGATAAAGCGGAAGTTGGTGCCCCATTCGTCGGCGGACAGGTCGAGTTCGATAGTCCTCAGACCGAGGTTCAGAGTATGCACGTCGTCGGCGTTGTCCGCACAGGCGGCGGTCAGCGTGTAGAGCGGTTGTTCGCCGCTGCCGTTGCATTGCCACAGCTTGGGATCTGTCACTTCGATCGAGACGTTGTCGCCGTCGAGTTCGGCGAGTTTTTCGCCGTCGGGCGAGGTCAAAACATAGTGCACCGACGCGCGCTTTTCGCCGCAAAACTCGGGCGTGAGTTCGAGTGTGACCTTGCCGCCGTCGTGATGTTGACGCACGCGCACGCCGTCCAGCTTCGCGCCGTCGTAGGCGAGCACATATGCCGGCTTGATGATGCCGCATTGCAGCAGGTGAGGCGCCCAGTCCCAGCCGAAGTGATATGCCGGTTTGCGGATGTGGCAGGAGCCGGCTTCGCCTTCGGTGGTGTTGATCATAGGCATCTCTTTCTGCCATTTCGCGATGTAGTCGAGAGGGTTGAAGAATTTGACCTCGATCGAGTTTTCGCCGGGTACAAGGACGTCTTTTACGTCCAAGACGTATCTGCGGTACGCGTTTTGTACGCCGGCGATGCGCTTGCCGTTGACGACGATATCGGCGAGAGTGTCGAGCATCTCGAAGACGAGCACGACATGTTCGCGTTTGAGGTCGTCGGCGCTCATCGCGAATGTGCGCGAAAAGGTCCAATCATGCTTGCCGACCCATTGAACGTCGGTCTCGTTGCAGCCGATGAAGGGGTCGGGGATGACCTCTGCTTTGACGAGGTCGAGAAAGTTGCAGCCGGGAACGGTCGCGGGAATGCCTTTGATTTTGTCGGAATCGGTCAGCGACCAAATTCCGCACAGGTCTGTCTTGTGCATTGTTCCTCCGCTGCGGCAAGCCGCAGAATTTGTACTGTAATGATTTTATAACATTTTGACGCAAAGGTCAAGTTTTGACGACATGTCACGGGTTTTCGCTATGTTCGGCAGGCTGTTCGGCGGAATTTTGCGCCGCCTTTGCCGCGCGGAGCCTGTCGGCGTCGCGTGCGACGAACACGATCGGCACGATCGCGATCACCGCGACGATCGCCGCCGCGAGGAAGATCTCGAACGGGGGAGCGATCGCGCCGCTGTCGGTGGGGTCGAACGAGTTGATGCCGATCGCCATCGATATGACCGGACCGATGACCATGGGTACGAGCACGGTGAAGCACATGCGCACGCCCTGGAACCTGCCCTCGCAGCCGTCGGGGATATAGTCTTGGAACGCCGACATCAGCGCGCCGTTGGTGCACAGCAGCGAGCCGAGCATCACCGTACCGCCGACATAGAGCATGGGCAGATATGCGCCTTCTCCCAAAAATTTTGTCAGATAGATCGCGAGCGTGCCGACCACTATGAATGCGGCGAGCGGGATGTAGAATTTCTTGCGTCCCAGCTTGTCGTAGAACACGCCGAGCACGCCGGTGATCACCGCGGACAACACGATCACCGCGCCGATCGGCAGTAGGTAGTCGGTGATGCCCAGCGTGGTCTGAACGAAGTTGATGAGGTAAGAGAAGAAGGTCTGCTGAGAGATGCCGACCAGACACAGCGCCGTCAGACAGACGAACATCATCTTGTTGGACTTGACGACCGAGGGGCGGAAGCCGTAAAAGACATCCTTTGCGGTGCGCATGTCCGAGCGCACGATGCCGGGCGCGTCTTTGACGAGAAAGATCGAGACGACGCCGGCGGCGATGGGGATGACGCCGAGGATGATGAAGAACGCCGTGTAGTTGCCCTTGTCGTAGGTGAACATCGCGATCGCGATCGCGGCGACGGTGGCGATGACGGGCATCACCGAGAGGATGGTGTTGACTTTGCCGCGGTTGGTGCCGTCGGTGACGTCGGTGACCCAGGCGTTGAACGCCGCGTCGTTGGCGGTCGAGCCGACGAGGGTCATCACGCAGTCGAAGACGACGAAGAGCGCGATCACAAGCGTACTGTTGTCCGCGGCGGCGTCGACGTCGATCGTCGCAAAGAGCATTATCGTAACGCCCCACACGATGTAGCCGATCGAGATGAACGGCTTGCGTTTGCCGACCTTGTCGGTCAGCGCGCCGGCAAAGATCGTCGTGACGGTCGCAGTCAGCGCGGACAGCACGACCATCAGCGTCGTGACGAGGTAGTAGAGGTGATTGGCGTCGGGCGAATTCTCGAAGATGTCCTGCGCGAACGTCGCAAAGTACATGTTCTCGACGATCCACGCGACTTGTCCGATGAAGCCGCACATCAGCAGCGACGCCCAAATTTTTCCGCCGAGCGGAGTGGAAGTACGCTCTCTCATAAGTTCCTCCTTAAAATTCCCTGTCTATATCATACACCATTGCGCATATGCGCAAGAGGTTGAGAAAAAGTAACATTGCAATGTCATAATGTCAATGTCAATATAACATTGCAATGTCGATAAACATTCAAAATCATATCGCATTGTTACGGATCGCGGCGGAATAAAATTCGAAAAGCGCAAAAAAATCCCTCCGCAAAGCGCGGAGGGGAAAGCGAAGTTTTCAGTCGATCATTGCGGCGATCAGGTCGTTCATGTCATACATGCCCGGCGCCTTGCCTTTGAGGAACGCCGCGCCCTTGATCGCGCCGTGAGCGAAGACCGCCTTGCTGTGCGCCTCGTGGGTGAGGGTGATCACCTCGTCGTCTCCGAAGAAGTTGACCTCGTGTTTGCCGACGACTGTGCCGCCGCGGACGGCGTGGATGCCGATCTCTTTGGCGTCGCGTTTTGTCGCGTTGCCGTGTCTGCCGAAGGTCTCGTAATACCCCGGTTTTTCGGCGAGGATGCCGTCGGCGATCGCCAGCGCGGTGCCGGACGGGGAGTCGACCTTTTTGTTGTGGTGGGTCTCGACGATCTCGACGTCGAACTTGTCGCCGAGGAACGCCGCCGCGCGCCTTGCAAGCCCGATCAGCAGATTGATGCCGAGCGACATGTTGGCGGAGCGGAAGATCGCGGTGCGCTTGGACGCCTCTTTGACCGCGTCGAGTTGCTCGGGCGAGTAGCCGGTCGTCGCGAGCAGCAGAGCGACCTTGCGAGAGGTCGCGAAGTCAAGCAGACCTTGCAGCGCTTCGGGGCGCGAAAAGTCGACTATGACATCGGCGTCGATGTCGATATCGGACGGCTTTTTGAACACGGGCACGGAAAATTTGCTCGGGTCGGCATAGGCGTCTATGCCGCCTACGCACCTAACGTCGTCATAGTCTTCGAGCGCCTTCAAGATGTTGGCACCCATCTTGCCGCCGATGCCGCAGATGATGATGTCTGTCATATCACTCCTTGATGAAGCCCAGCGCCTTCATCTCTTCGCGGATGAGCGCGGTGCTTGCCGGCGTAGCCGGCGTGAGGGGGAGACGCATGCACGGCTTGCAGAGCCCGAGCATCGCGCACGCCGCCTTTATGGGGATGGGATTGACCTCGCAGAACATCAATTCGAACAGCTTTTGGAAGCGGAATTGCAGTCCGCGCGCGGTCGCATAATCTTCGGCGAGGCACGCGTCGGTCAGCTCTTTGATCGCCGCGGGCACGGCGTTGGACGCGACCGAGATCAGTCCTTTGCCGCCGACCGCGAAGATGGGCAGAGCCGCAGCGTCGTCGCCCGAGTACAGCGTGATGTCGCTGCCCTCGATCGCCTTTGACGTCTCGATGACTTGTGTGATGTTGCCGCTGGCTTCCTTGATGCCGACGATGCCCTTGACCTCTGTCAGTCTCGCCGCCGTCGAGGGCAGAAGGTTGACGCCCGTCCTTCCGGGAACGTTGTAGGCGATGACGGGGAGAGAGGTCGCGGACGCGACCGCACGGTAGTGCTCGACGAGCCCGCCCTGCGTGCACTTGTTGTAGTAGGGGGTGACGACGAGGACGCCGTCCGCGCCCATATCTTCGGCGCGGCGCGAATTCTCGGCGGCGGTGGCGGTGCAGTTGCTGCCGGTGCCGGCGATGACGGGGATGCGCCCGTTCACCTGTCTTGCGACAAAGCGGACGACCTGCGACTTTTCGGAGTCGGTCAGTGTCGGCGGCTCGCCGGTGGTGCCGCAGACGATCAGAGCGTCCACGCCGCCTTTGAGCTGGTTGTCGACAAGTTTTTCGAGCGACGCGAAGTCGACGCTTCCGTCCTCTTCGAACGGGGTGACGAGAGCTGTGCCCAAGCCTTTGAACAACATAGGTATCTCCTCAGATCTTGTTGTGATCGATCATGTATTGAGCGATCTGTACCGCGTTGGACGCAGCGCCCTTGCGGATGTTGTCGGCGACGACCCAAAGGTTGACGCCGCTGTCGACGGTGTCGTCGATGCGGATGCGGCCGACATAGACTTCGTCGTGACCGGTCGCGTCGATGGGCATCGGATACTTGTTGTTGGCGACGTCGTCGACGACCACGACGCCGGGTTGAGCGGCGAGCGCCTCTTTGACGCCCTCAAGGGTGCAGGGCTTGTTGAACTCGACGTTGATGGACTCGCTGTGCGAATTGAGCACCGGCACTCTGACCGTGGTCGCGGTGACCTTGATGGACTGGTCGCCGAGGATCTTCTTGGTCTCTTTGATCATCTTCTCTTCCTCTTTGGTGTAGCCGTTGGGGAGGAAGACGTCGATGTGGGGCAGGCAGTTGTTGACGATCTGGTAGGGGAACTTGGTCGTCTTGTAGGTGCCGCCGCCCGCGAACGCCTTGATGCCCTCGTTGAGGTCGTTGTAGCCCGCGACGCCTGCGCCGCTGACCGCCTGGTAAGTGGAGTAGACGATGCGCTTGATGCCGTATTTGTCATAGAGCGGCTTGAGCGCGACCATCGCCTGAATGGTCGAGCAGTTGGGGTTGGCGATGATGCCGTGGTGCCAATCTATGTCTTGGGGATTGACCTCGGGGACGACGAGGGGGACGTCGTCGTGCATACGCCACTGGCTGGAATTGTCGATGACGACCGCGCCGTGCTCGGCGAAGACGGGCGCGAACTTTGCGGACGTGGAGCCGCCGGCGGAGAAGAGGGCGATGTCGATCTTCTTGTCCTTGACGTTGTCTTCGGTCAATTCGATGACGGTATATTCCTTGCCCATGAACTTGACCTTTTTGCCCGCGCTCTTTGCGGAGGCGTAGAGGTAGTAGTTCTCGACGGGAAGCTGTTTTTCTTCGAGGACTTCGAGGAATTTGTTGCCGACCATACCGGTCGCGCCGACTACGGCGATGTTGTATTTTTTCATAAACTCTCCTTGGGGCAAGCCCCGGGTTTTGTCAAAAAAAATCCGTTCTCGCGACGGGCGAAAACGGAAAAGTTGCTTTTGTTCCGCAAATAGCCCTCCATCGCGATCGATGACAGTCGCGGGATTGTTGATCCCGTGCCCAGCCGCGGCGTCTTCAAAGCGACGAGCGCGACTTCGGCGGTACTCCCTTTGGGCGGCGTTCTTTGAAACGTGACTCCGCTTACTGATGAGGACCGCGCCTCTATTGCACGAGTATGATATCACACGGCGACGATTTTGTAAAGCGTTTGCATTCAAAATTCGCGTTTGCCGCGCGAAAAATGTCGGCGAACGCGATTTGGATGAGGCGGAGCGAAAAAAAGCCGTCATATGGCGCGGATATGTTTGCGCTTTTGCCGCCGATAGTGTAATATAATAATACGAAAATACGCCGCGCGTGCGGCATTACGGAGACAATAATGTCCAAGATCACACAACTTGCAAGCAAATTGACCGTCGTCAAAGACCTCGGTCCCGAAAGAGATTATACCGAGAGAGGTCGCTTCCGCAAGGTCATCTCCACGATGAGCGAGCACAAGCTCGGTATGCTTGCCGTCAATCTCGTCACAGCGCTGTTCGCCGCGCCGCTCGTCGTGATGTTCATCGTATTGATGGGCATGTACGAGACGTCGCAGATCGCCGAGGCGGGGTTCAACTTTTCCGGATTTATAGGCATAGGCTACGGCTTGACGGACGACACCGTCGCCGGCGTCAACATGATCTACGGCATCAGACAGGACTTTTTCCTCTACTTCTTCACGCCGTGCATGATGATCCTCTCGATCGGCTGCGCGGGCGCCTATCACTGCATCCGCAATTGGATGTGGGGCGTCGAGGTCAAGCCCAAGCACTACTTCCGCGGCATAAAGCTGCATTGGTGGAAGTTCCTTACCGCGTTCACGTTCATGGGGCTGGTCGGCACCAACGCCGCTTGGTCGACGATCGAACTCATCCGTCTCACTTCGACGACGGGTTCGGCGTCCGCGGGCATTTGGATCTGGAGCATCACCGCGCTGTTGATCGCGCTTTTGACGGCGCTGTTCGTCGGGGTGTGGCTGCCGATGTCTGTGATGTACAGGACGGGTTACGGCGTGAGCATCAAGAATGCGGTATTGTGCTTTTTGATCTTTGCGTTCAATGTGATATTCGTGACCATATTGATGGCGGCGCCGTTCGCGCTGCTCGCGGTCGACGTGCTCAACTACATCATCTACGTCATGATGCTGTTCTACGGCGGCTCATTCCTGATGACCTGCAACGTGTCGATGGGTATGTGGATAGGCGACATGTCGCTCAACACACTCTACGAGTATGAGCAAAAGCAGGCGGAGACGTCCAAGAAGGGCGGCAAAAAGCGCAAGCAGGGCAAGGCGGACGTCCGACCCGTCAACGAGGACGCGGCGCCCGAGGCGCAAGGCGAGGAGGGAGCGGACGCTCAGCCTCAGCCGCAATCGCAGCAAAAGCCCAAGCAGGGCGGCGGCAAAGGCGGAAAGAAGGGCGGCAAACGTCCGCAATACAGGCGCAGATGATGGACATTCTCAACAGGTCGATATTGTTCGGCGGCAAGGCGATCGTCAGCGCGCTCGACATCACCGAGACAGCGAAAAGGGCGAGGGAGATCCACGGCTTTTCGGTCGCGGCGGCGCGCGCTTTCACCAAGGCGCTGACGCTCGCGGCGTTCATGAGCGCGGGCTTCAAAGACCTCGGCAACAAGCTCACCGTCATTCTGTACGGCGACGGCGCGGGCGGCAAGATGGTCTTTGCCGGCAAAGAGGGCGCCAAGGTCAGGGGATATATGGAGCACCCCGACTGTCTTGCCGACAGACCGGACGCGAAGGTGAGCGACGTCGTCGGGCGCGAGGGCACGCTCGCGGTGATCAAGGACTTCGGGCTCAAAGAGCCGTACAACGGTTACAGCCGCCTTGTCAACGGCAGCATAGACGCCGATTTCGCCTACTACTTCACTCAGTCCGAACAGCTCCCGTCTGCGGTCGCGACGGGCGTCAAGTTTGACGAAAACGGCGAGATAGTCGCGGCGGGCGGTGTGATCGTCCAGCCGATGCCCGGCTGTACGGACGAGATCTTGGTCATGCTCGAAGACATCGTCCGCGACTTCACCGACATGGACGAGAGGGTCGCGAAGTTTTCGCCTGAGCAGCTGATCGACGACCGTTTCGGTCACTTCGAAAAGAGCGATCTCGAGCCGGTCTATCCGGCGTACGAATGCGATTGTTCGCGCGAGCGCACCGCTGCGGCGATCAAACTCCTCGGCAGGGCTGAGGCGGAAAAAATCGTTGCCGAAGCGGGCAGGATCGAGGTCGGCTGCGACTTCTGCGGGAAAAAATACGTTTTCGACGCGGACGACGTCCGCAATATATTCGACAAGGATCGCAATGGCAAAGATAGTTAACATTTCGGGCAAGGCGACTTCCGTTCTCGAACAGCTCGCGCTCGCCCACTCCATGCTGGACAAGGGCAACGCCGAGAACTGTCTCGTCTATCTCAACGACTGCGGCTGCAAGGGCGCGGACGCGGAGATGTTGCGCGGCAGGGCTTTTGCCGAGCTCCGAAACGGGGCGATGTCCAATCTTGCCTACTTCAAAGCGGTCAAGCACTATCTCGTCAACGGCGGCAAGATCAGAGACGCCTATCTCGAGCCCGCGATCCGCGGCATAGTCTCCAATTGCTACGATCTCAAAAAATACGAGGCGGCGAATTACTATCTTTCGCTCAGCCGCCGCAAGCGCGAGGCGGCGCCTTCCGATTTTTCATCTTTGGAGAAGATGTTCGCCGACATGTCCGTGTCCGAAAAGGCGGGCATGGCGTCCGAGGACGACGTCGGCGACGACGCGCCCGATTTTTCGCTGCTCGACGACTTTGCCGACGTCAAAAAGTCCATCTCCAAAAAGAAATACGACAAGGCGATCGCGCAATTGCGCAAGATGCTGGGGAAGTGTCCGTCCGAATATCGCGTGACGATCTTGTTGATGATCGCCAAATGCGAGTACGACCGCTGCGAATATCGAGCGTGTATGGACGCGTGCCGCGAGGTGTTCGCGCTTGTCCCCGCACACACGCGGGCGCGCTGCATATATTGTCGCAGCGCGTTCAAAGACGGTGACGCCGACGAGGCGGAAAGCGTCGCGACGGCGCTCTCCGAGGACGGCGGGATCGAGGACAACGACGACATCTACGACATCGCCGAGTTGTTTGTCGAACTCAAATTTTACCCGCATTTGCTCGCGTACGCCGAGAGATTGCTCGAACTGGACGACGAGGACTATCTGTTCGTCAAGATATATGCGCTTGCCCTCCATCTCAACGGCAGGCGCGACGAGGCGCGCAAGCTGATCGCCCGTCAGGCGGCGATGTTCGGCGACGGGGACGACGCACGCTTTGTGATGCGCTACTTCAAGTCCTATCCCGACTGCGAGATCTATCCCGAACTCGAATCCTTCTATCCCGACGAGATGGACCGCGACATGAACGCCGCGCTCGAAGAGTGCAAGCGGGCGGCGGACGCGACCTATGACAATTTCGACGCCGACGCGTTTGCGGAGGTGTTGGACAGATATGCGCTCGAACTCGATTATATCGCGCGTTACGGCTCGTCTGCCGACGACGGGAATTGGCAATATTTGACGGTGGCGGAGGCGATCGCGCTCAACGCGGACGAGCTGCCGCCGCGCTTTGTCGAAAAGCTCGAAGACAGGCTGCTCGACGAAGACCTTTCGCCCGAGATGCGCGAATTGACGCTGCACGCGCTCACTTTGCAGCAATCGAGGATGTTCGCCTACTATGTCGTGAACGGGCGGCTCTATCGCATGGACGTGCGCGTGCCCGGCGAATTGCTCGATCTTCCCGAAAAATTCGAGCCGCTCCTCGACGCATACGGCATCATCAAGGTCAAGTCGGCGATCCGCGGAAAGAACGAGCCGCGCAAGCTCGACGACGCGGCGCGCTATCTCGTCAAGGCGATCAAAAAATATAAGATCATGGACAAGATCTCCGAGCCGGTCGTGCTCGTGAAGATGTTCAAGTTCTTTGTCGAACACTACGACTTCGACAACGGCGAAGAACTCGCCAAAGCGTGCTGCGCGGTCGACAAGATCGACGCCGAGGTCGACATAGACGATCTCTATTATTGAACGCGTACAAAGGGAGAAGATATGGTCACTTTCGACGACGTACAGAACAACCCCGAGATCCAAGCGCTCATCCGTGAGGCAGGGCATGTGCTCAGCGTGATGAACTATACCGAGCACGGTTTGAGGCATGTCAGCTATGTGTCGCGCACCGCGCACATGATCTTGACAAAGCTCGGCTATGACGAAAAGACTTGCGAACTCGCCAAGATCGCCGGTTACATCCACGACGTGGGCAATATGATCAACCGCAAGAACCACGGCATCACCGCCGCGACGCTTTGCTATCCGATATTGCGCGATATGGGCATGGATCTCGACGACGTCTGCGAGATCTGCGCGGCGGTCGGCAACCACGAGGAGGAGATCGGCTGGGTCGTCAACCCCATCGCGGCTGCGCTCATCATCGCCGACAAGTCGGACGCTCACCGCACGCGCGTGAAGAGGATAGCGCAGCACTTTGACGACATCCACGACATCGTCAACTATTCCATCCGCAAGAACATCGTACTCGTCGACAGCGAACACAAGATCATCAGCATCAAGTTCTACATGGACAACTCGTCGTCGGTGATGGATTACCTGAGGCTGTTTTTGCCGCGAATGATGATGTGCGAAAAGGCGGCGCGCTTTTTGGGATGCGCGTTCAGGCTGTATATCAACGACATAATCATCAACACCGTCCGCCAGATGTCACCCAACCAGATCGACAAGGCGGGTGAGGAGTGACGCGCAAAACACTTTGAGCGCAGGAATGTTCGTCCGCGGCACAGGCAAAAGCATGCTTTGCCGTCCGTGCGGCTGTGCGGAGAAAGCAAGAATAAAATATATTGCAAGCGGACGCGAAATGCCGCAGTGCGGCGTTGAAGAACGAACGTCCGCAATTCGGAAAACGAAAGAGGAGAGCAAATGAAGAGAGAGTACATCATCGAACCGTGCACCGCGACATCTTTCTTTGTCAAGAAGGGCGGCAATGTGATCGTCGAAGACATGAACGGCGGTCAGGTCGCCGACTTTTTCGCCGAGGCGGCGGAAAACGGCGACGAATTTTTGTCGACGGGGGTGACGATCGACGTCAACCGCAGTATAAAGCTGAAAAAAGGCGACGTAATCTATTCCGATCGCTATCGCCCCATGTTCACGCTGGTCGCGGACGACGTCGGCGTGCACGACATCCTGCACCCGAGTTGCCGCAGGGAGATGTACGACTTTTTCTACAATGACGGCGCCGGACATCCGACGTGTCTTGACAACATCGATCACGCGATGAAAAAGCGTCACCCCGAGATCAGACCGGTCAATCTGTTCATGAACACCGAGATCGCCGCTGACGGCTCGGTAAAAGTGCTTGCGCCCAAGTCGCTGCCGGGCGACCGCGTCGTGCTTCGCGCGGAGATGGACGCGTTCGTCGGGATATCGGCGTGCAGCGTGCACGAGAGCGCATGCAACGACGGAGAGTGCTCGTCGATCAAGGTCTACGTCGAGGATTGAGCTCAAATTTGCCGCGCCGCCGCAAGCGGCGCAACTTTTTTATCTTTGTGAGAGAAATGTTGACAATTTTTGTGAAAAAGGCTATCATCCAAATACAAATATCGAGTATTATCAATTAGTATCAATTATTATTGCGTTTTTCTGATATATATCCGGCAGCGCGGGCGGCGATCGCGAGCGCGGCTGTGACAAAGCCCCATACGAGATAGTACGTCTTGAAGACGGTCAAGCCCGACATCGCGAACAGCAGCAGCGAGCATGCGGCGAGGCGGTATGAGTTTTTGCGCGAGAAGAACATCGAAATCATCGTCTTGAAGGGCGGACGTTGTTTGAGCGGCGGGCAGACGACGGCGATTTTGCGCTTTTTTGCGCGGCGGAGCAGGTTGCGGAAGGTCAGCACATAGATCGGGCAGTCGGGCAGCGAAGCGGCAAAGACGGACGTCGACTTTGCGCAATCGTTGCAGACTATGAAGCCTTGCTTTGCTTTGGCGTCCAAAAATTTGCGGCGGCACGCCGCGACCGTGTCGGGCGACAGCGGCGCGATCTTTGCGTTGACAAAGGCGGCGCCGTCTTTGAGCAGAAAGATGTCGCCGCGCTTGACCGCGTCGGGGTAGGTCGCTTCAAACACCTTTTCGGCAAAGCTCGGTTCGAGCGCGCAATATGTAACGAAGTCGCGCGTGTCCGCGCCGTCGCTCTTTCGCTTGACGATCGCGGCAAAGATCGCCGCGCCCACGCAAAGCGCGAGCAGCGCGGTCAGCACCCTCAGCCATAAGCTCATCTCGGTCAAGCCCGTCAGCAAAAACGTCGCGACAAAGAGCCCTGCCGTCACAAAAAATCCGTCTATATAGCGTGCCATATCGCAATTGTTGCCGCCTTTGCGGCGATCTATGCAGGGCTAGTCGGGCTTACCTTGTTTTGCCCGCGGGATTTGCATGGAATGACTGTACCTGTCAAAGCGAAAATATTGCCAAATCAGCCGATTGCCTCTAAATTGTCCTAAAATCGCAAAAGTATGTACCATACTCGGTACATCGCTCAATAATCGGCGACTTTGCTCTTGAAATTGCCAAAATAATGTTGTATGATGTCTTTGCAGGGTAAGAACAGACAATACCTTGAAGGAGAAAAGTAGTCGGAAAATTTGAAAGGAGTGTAAGAAAATGACAGACGAAACAACAAAGAATATCAAATTGGCGATACGAGCGCTCGGAGCGAGTCGTTACAAGAAAAGCGTACCGTGGAAAGGCTACGAGGTTTATAAGCCTGTCTATACAGAGTTCGCATTTAGAGGACATCCATATGTTGTCCTTGTCAAGGGCGACCGTGTGAGGTTGTCCACTCCGGAAGAATCGATAGAGTATCTTGGGTTCTCAACTCCGCCCGGCGAGGACGACGAAGATTAAGCAACAAACATAACCAAGGCGACTACCCAAGCGGCGGTTGTACAAAATATGGAGGTGTAATATGATTTATGTAGATCTGTACAAAGAAAAATTCGGCGTAGCGCCGCAAATTCCGTTTATGCAATCGAACGGCGAGGACGACAAGTTCGCAGAAATGATAATGATGGCGATAAAGCGCGGCACACCGCTCACCGAAGAGGACTACGACAAGTACTTCCCGATGGATCCCGATGTGTTGTATTGACAGGATAGGCGCGCCGTCCGAAAGTTACGAGGCGGCGCAAACAGTAAGGGATGAGGAGATATGATAATGAAGTTTATGACGCTTGAAGAGTACAAAAGGCAAGTTGCAAAAGACTTCAGAGAGCTCTGCGAGTTTTACCCCAAAGAAGAGGTCGAAGCATACCTAAAAGAGCACGAGCAGGATATCGAGCGCGGCTATTGGGAAGCGTTGTCGGTAAGCAAAAAATGGGGACGTAACGAGATAAGCCCATCCGGTTGCGCATACGTCATGTCATTAGAGTTTTAACAACATATCCATCAAACATCAAAGCGATCACCCAAGCGGTGGTCGCGCATGCAAAAGCCGTGAAAATTGTCAAAAGGAGTGTAAAGAAATGACAGACAAAACGCGAGAAGCAATAAAAGGAATGATGGCGGGACTCGGAGCGAGTCGCTACAAGAAAGCAAAGCCGTGGAAAGGATATGAGGTTTATGAGCCCGTATACCAAGAAAGGGTATGTATAGGGCTACCGATTTTTGTGTTCGTCAAAGGAGACGATGTGCGTTTCCCTTCTACAAAAGAGGCAATAGAATACATCAAATTCATAGCCCCGGAAGAAGAGGAGTAAAGCGCGCCAACAAAGAGATAATCACTTTGCGGTCGAACAGTCAAAAATATACAAGGAGTGCAAAGAAATGACGGATGAAACAACAATTCTCAACGCCGCCCGGCGAGGGCGACGAAGACTAAAACGCGTCGCCGCCGTCAAACCCCCGGCAAAATTCGCGTCATCGCGCAAATTGTTGCAAATTGCATATTGACAAAACGTGAGATTGGTGGTTTAATAGAATCAAGAAGATGAGGAGGAAACTGCATTGGACAAAGTTATCACAGTCAGCAGACAATTCGGCAGCGGCGGCAGAGAGTTCGGCAAAAAGCTCGCCGCGGCATTGAACATCCCCTTTTACGACAAAGATCTGATCTCGCTCGCCGCGAAGGACAGCGCGATGTGCGAGGAGTTCATGACTCACCACGAAGAGAGCGCGCCCAACATGCTGTCGAGCGTGTTCTATTCGGCGTACTTCATGCCGATGTCCGACCAGATCTACATCGCCCAATCCAACGTCATCAAGATGTTGGCGAAGCAGGGACCGTGCGTGATCTTGGGACGTTGCGCGGACGCGATCCTCGAGGATTCGGTCAAGATCTATGTCCATGCCGATCTCGCCAAGCGCGTCGAGCGCAAGAATGCATTGGGGCTTGACGTTCCGCCCGAAAAAATGGAGGCGCACGTCAAAAAGATCGACAAAAAGCGCAAGAAATATTACGAGTTCTACACCTACAAAAAGTGGGGGCTTGCCGAGAATCACGACCTTTGCCTCGACAGCGGGCTCGTCGGAGTGGACGGCTGCGTCGCGACGACGCTCGAGTTCCTCAAACATCTGTAATAACGGGCGCGCCACGCGCTTTGCGGCAAAGGCTGCAGTGCCGAAAGGCGTAGGTCTTTGACCGCGGCAATTTTCACAAATCGCAAAATCGGGAGAACACCCCGATTTTTTGCTGCAAAAGCGTTGACAAGCCGCGTTCGGTTTGCTAATATGTAAAGGCAAAATACTTTATAAAGTGAAAATACTTTATGGAAAAGAAGGACAAGCTGTACATCGGCGTATACAACGACTATTACGGCGCGCTGCTGACAGAGCACCAAAGGGAAGTGGTTGCGGACTATTACGACCGCGATCTGTCCCTCGCCGAGATCGCCGACGCGCGCGGCATTTCGCCGCAGGGCGTGCGCGATACGCTCAAAAGGGCGGAAAAGCAGCTTGAAGAGTTCGAGCAAAAGCTCGGGCTGGTCGCGCGGTCGCGCAAGCTGTCGGCATTGATCGCCGACGCGGCGGCAAAGTCGGAGGACGACGCTCAAAGGGCGCTCCTCGACGCCGCGCAAAAATTGTTGTAAGGAGGTCAACTATGGGAGCATTTTCTTCGCTCAGCGACAGGCTGTCACACATTTTCAGCAAGCTCCGCGACAAGGGCGCGTTGACCGAGCTTGAAGTCAAGCAGGCAATGCGCGAGATCCGCATCGCGTTGCTCGAAGCGGACGTCAACTTTGCGGTCGTCAAAGATTTTGTCGCCAAGGTGTCCGAGAAGGCTGTCGGCGAAAGCGTGCTCAAAGGGCTCAATCCGACCCAGCAGGTCATCAAGATCGTCAACGAAGAATTGATCGCGATGATGGGCGGCACAAGCAGCAAGATCGAGATCTCGCCCAAGCCGCCGACGATCATCTTGATGTGCGGACTTCAAGGCAGCGGCAAGACGACGATGTGCGGCAAGCTGGCTGTGATGCTGCGCAAGCAGGGCAAGAACCCGATGCTCGTCGCGTGCGACATCTATCGTCCGGCGGCGATCAAGCAATTGCAGGTCGTCGGCAAGAACGCCGGCGTTCCGGTGTTCGAGATGGGGCAGGTCGATCCGCAAAAGATCGTCAAGGGCGCGCTCGAACAGGCGGAGAAGAACAACAACGACATCGTCATCGTCGACACCGCCGGCAGGCTTCACATCGACGAAAAGCTGATGGACGAGATCTCGGGGCTCAAAAAGACCTTGAATCCGTCCGAGATCTTGCTGGTCGTCGACGCGATGACCGGTCAAGACGCGGTCAACGTCGCGCAAAAGTTCAACGAGGTCATGGACGTCACCGGCGTCGTGCTGACCAAGCTCGACTGCGACACGCGCGGCGGCGCGGCGCTGTCCATCAGGGCGGTGACGGGCAAGCCGATCAAGTTTTGCGGCATAGGCGAAAAGCTGTCCGACATCGAGGTGTTCCACCCCGACCGCATGGCGTCGCGCATCCTCGGCATGGGCGACGTGCTGACGCTCATCGAGAAGGCGCAAAACGCCTACACCGAAGAAGAGGCGAAGGAGATGCAGCGCAAGCTGCGCGAGCGCGAGTTCACGCTCGACGACTTCCTGTCGCAGTTCGAAAAGGTCAAGAGTATGGGCAGCATGCAGCAGATCTTGCAGATGATCCCCGGTCTTTCGGGCAAGCTCAAGGGCGCCGATCTCGATCTCGACGAGTCCAAGATCGCGCACATGAAGGCGATCATACAATCCATGACCCCGCGCGAGAGGCGCGACCCCGACGGCATCAAGTCGTCGCAAAAGAAGCGCATCGCCGCCGGAAGCGGCACGAGCATCCAGGACGTCAACGGGTTGCTCAAACAGTTCGCCCAGACCCGCGACATGATGAACAAGATGCAGAGCATGGGCAAAAGAGGCTTCGGCAGATTCCCGTTCTGACAGACACGGGCACCAAAAAACGATAAAAATATTTTACAAAAGGAGAACAAAAAATGGCAGTAAAACTCAGACTCACCAGAATGGGCGCGAAGAAGGCGCCGTTCTACCGCGTCGTTGCGATCGACGAAAGAAAGGCAAGAGACGGTCAATACCTCGACAACATCGGCTACTACGACCCCCAAAAGGAAGAGGTCAGGATCGACAGCGAGAAGGCTCTCTATTGGCTCGGCGTCGGCGCTCAGCCCACCGACACCGTTCGCGCGCTGCTCAAGAAGAAGGAAATCGTCAAGTAATATGGAAGAGCTGGTCAAATATATCGTCTCTCAGCTCGTCGACGATCCCGAGGCGGTCGCTGTCGAAAGTTCCGATCAGAACGGCATCACCGTCATCAACATCATCGCCGGCAAGGATGAGATCGGCAAGATCATCGGCAAACAGGGCAGGATAGCGCACGCGATCCGCACGCTGGTCAAGGCGGCGGCAGGCAGCAAGTCCCGCAAGATTTCCGTCGAGATCATCGAGAAGTAATGCCCGGCAGCAAAGTGGTCATCGGCAGGGTGGCACGGCCGCGCGGAATTGCGGGAGAGGTCAAGATCGAACCTCTCACCGACGATCCGCGCCGCTTTTTGTCGCTCAAAAACGTCTATGTCGGCGGCGTATTGCGCAAGGTCGTCAAGGCTCAAGTCACGCCCGCGGGGGTGTTTGTCGCGCTCGAAGGAGTGGGCGACAGGAACGCCGCCGAGACGCTGCGCGGCGCACTGCTCGAGGTGGAACGCAAGGACGCGGTCAAGCCCGAGGGCAGGCAGTTCATCGCCGATCTGATCGGCTGCGAGGTGCGCCTTCAAAGCGGCAGGGCGGTCGGAGTGCTCGCGGACATTTTGCAATACGGCGCCGCCGACGTCTACGTCGTCAAGGCGGGCAAAAAGACCGTGATGTTCCCCGCGCTCAAAAGGCTGTTCGTCTCCGAGGATCCCGAGAGCGGGGTCATCGTGCTCGACGACAAGGCGTTCGGCGAGGTGGTGGTCTATGAAGATTGACGTCGCGACCCTGTTCCCCGAGGCGTTCGACGGGCTTAAAGTGGGCATCGTCGGCAAGGCGCTCGCAAAGGGGCTGTTCGAGCTCGAGCTGCACAACATCCGCGACTATTCGACGGACAAGCACCGCCGTTGCGACGACTATCCGTTCGGCGGAGGCGCAGGGATGCTGATGACGCCGCAGCCGCTTCACGACTGCATCAACTCCGTCGATCCCGAACGCCGCGCGCGGCGCATCTACCTTTCGCCCAAGGGGCAAACGCTCACGCAGAGCAAGGTGGTCGAGCTGTCGCGGCAAGAGGCGCTGTTTTTCGTCTGCGGCGCATACGAGGGCGTAGACCAGAGGGTCATCGACCTCGATATTGACGAAGAGCTGTCGATCGGCGACTATGTGCTGACCGGCGGCGAGCTCGCGGCTATGGTCGCGATCAACGCGATATCTCGATACATCCCCGGCGTTTTGGGCAGCGAGCAATCGACCGAAGAGGAGAGTTTTTCGGACGGTCTGCTCGAATATCCGCAATATACGCGCCCGGCGGTGTTCAACGGCGTCGCCGTCCCCGACGTGCTGCTTTCGGGCAATCACGCCGAGGTGGACAAGTGGCGGCGCGCCAAGCAGCTCGAATTGACGCGCAGGCTGCGTCCCGATCTGCTCAAAGGTGAAGACAAATGAAAAACGACGACTTGATCGACAGACTTTTGGACGAAGAGGACGACTCGACGGTCACGCTCTACGACGAGCGCGGACGAGCGGTGGAGATGGCGCAGATGGCGCTGATCGCCGTCGGCGGCGAGCCGTACGTTTTGCTTGCTCCCGTCGAACTTTTGGAGCGAGGCGAGACAAATTGTCTGATCGCGTTCAAGGTGTTCGAGGACGGCGTCCGCGAGGTGGACGACCCCGCGATCGAGAGCGAGATCTTCGCCGAATACGAAAGACTTTTCTCGGAAGGCAAAAAAGAGGACTGAAATGCGCATACAGTGGTTTCCCGGTCACATGACCAAGGCGATGCGGATGATGAGCGAACAGGTCGCGCAGGTCGATTGTCTGATCTGCGTGCTCGATTGCCGCGCCGTCTCGTCGTGCGTCAACGACAACTTGGTCAAGATCGCCGGAAGCAAGCCCATTCTGTATGTGCTCAACAAGCGCGACCTCGTCGAGCAGGGCGATCTTGCGGCTTGGGAAAAGGACTTTGCCGCGCGCGGCAAGGCATGTATCGCGACGGACGGGACGGGCTTCCGTCATCGCGACAAATTGATCGCGAAACTCAAGGAGCTCAACGCTCCCGTGATAGAAAAATACCGCCTCAAAGGCGTGCGAAAGACCGTTCGCGCAATGGTCGTCGGCGTGCCCAACACAGGCAAGTCGACGCTCATCAACAGCCTTTGCGGCGCAAAAAAGACGGTCACCGGCAACAAGGCGGGCGTGACCCGCGGCAAGCAGTGGGTGACGCTGTCGTCGGGGATAGAACTTTTGGACACGCCGGGCACTCTGCCGCCGTCGTTTGAGGACGGAGACAAGGCGCTCAAACTCGCGTTCATCGGCTCGGTCAAGGACGACATCCTCGACCTAGTCGAGCTCGCGCAGGAGTTCATCGCGTTCATGCAGACGCACTTTGAGGACGCATTCTTGAAGAGGTACGGGCTGGAGCAATTTTGCGAAAAGCCGCACGAGACGCTCGAGGCGGTCTGCCGCAAACGCGGCTTTGTCCTCTCCGGCGGCGTGCTCGACGTCGAGCGCGGCGCGAGGGCGGTCATCGACGACTTCCGCTCGGGCAGGATGGGCAAATTGATGCTGGATGCGCCGGAGGTGTCGGAGTGAAAAAGGCGATCGAAATGCTCGAATACGAGCGCGAATACGCCGCAAAGGGCTATGCCGCGATATGCGGTTCGGACGAGGTCGGCAGAGGACCTCTCGCAGGTCCCGTCGTCGTCGCGGCGGTGATCATGCCTCTCGACGAGGACAAACTCATCGACGGCATTGACGACAGCAAAAAGCTGTCCCCCAAGCGCAGAGAGACTCTCTGCGACCAAATCCTCGCGACGGCGCGCGAGTACGCGATCGTCGAGGTCTCGCCGCAGGAGATCGACGACATCAACATCCTCAACGCGACAAAGAAGGCGATGCGCGAGGCGATAAATTCGCTCGAATGCGCCGACCTTGCGCTGACGGACGCGCTCGACCCGGGCTGCGCTCTGCCGTGCGTACCCATCATCAAGGGCGACGCGAAGAGTTACAACATCGCCGCCGCGTCCATCGTCGCCAAGGTGTACCGCGACAGGCTCATGGAAAAATACGCGCTTGAATACCCCGGCTACGGCTTCGAGCGCAACAAGGGCTACGGCTCGCGCGAACACATCGAAGCGATCGCAAAAATGGGCTTGACGCCCATCCACAGACGCTCGTTCGTCACCCGCATGAAGGTGGGCGGAGATGAATAACAGAAGGTCGGCGATCGAGGGCGAGAGCGGCGCCGCAAAGCTGCTCGAGGGCAAGGGCTTCAAGATCATAGAACGTAATTACCGCACACGGGCAGGAGAAATCGACATTGTCGCCAAGGACGGCGGAACATACGTTTTCGTCGAGGTCAAGGCGCGCGCGACCGCCGAGTTCGGCGCTCCGGGCGAGATGGTCACCCCGGCAAAAATGTACAAGCTCGCCGGCGCGGCGAAGCAGTGGCTCGCCGAAAAGGGAGTGCGCAACAAGCCTTGCCGCTTTGACGTCGTCACCGTGCTCGGCGAGAAGATAGAGCACATCGAGGGCGCGTTCGACATGGACGACGCCGCAAGGGGAGCGTACTCGGTGTTCAAACACCGCGGTTGATCCTCTGAGTGCAAAATTTTGCAAAAAAGTGGTGCATTTCGGTTGCAAATCGCGCCGTATAATGATAAAATAGTCAAGCAAAAGACTTCGGGCGTTCCTCCGACGGACGAAAAGTTCGCGTGAACGCTTGGTTTATGGAGGTAAAGTCAAAATGAGCAACATCATCGACATCATCGAAAAAGAAGCGATGCGCACCGATCTTCCCAAGCTGTCCATCGGCGACACCGTCAAGGTTTGGGTCAAGGTCAAAGAAGGCAACAGAGAGAGATTGCAGGCGTTTGAGGGCATCATCATCGCGTTCAGACACGGCAGCGTCAGAGAGACCTTCACCGTCAGACGTCTTTCCTTCGGCGTCGGCGTGGAGAGGACGTTCCCCCTTCATTCCCCCAAGATCGACCACATCGACATCGTCCGCCACGGCAGAGTGAGAAGAGCGAAGCTGTACTATCTGCGCGACAGGGTCGGCAAGGCGGCGAGACTGCGCGAAGTCATCAAGAAGTAACATCGCAAAGAAATTTTCGGCACGCTTTACGGCGTGCCGATATTTTATGCGGATAAGTCTGCCGAAGATAGACGTAGTTTGCGTTTTCGGCTTTCGGCATAGCTTCTCCGCTTTGCTTCGATTCACTTCGCAAGGTGTTTGCATACGCAAGCACCTTGCTTGTTCATAGGCGCACGCAGAGAACTATGCCTGCGCCGATGAGAGCAACTTGGCGTTTCTTCGGCAGACATCAAACGGGTGTCCCGTTACCCATCACTGACGAGTTGGTGTATTGCATCAAACTCCCTTTGCTTAAAATGTTTGAAAAGAACCGATTAGATAAACAGAACCAAGCGGTGAACCGAGCCGCACCCCAAAGGTGGTGCGGAACAGAATATCTTCGGCAGACCTCAAACGGAATGAGCAATAAAATTCGTTGGGCAACGTAAAGTCCCAAAGAATTTTTTGTCAAAAGTCCAATATGTATTCGATTGTGATGATGTCTTATTATTTGTGATTCGCGCAGCCTAACCGCATTGCAATCTTGTAAGAAGTTTAGTACAGCTTCGCTTCGACGGGTGTCCGTCACCATTAACTTGCTACGCTCGCGTTGCTCGCGAGGGGGATAAAATAGACATAAGGATGCAACGCGAAGCGTTTTTAAGCGAAAATATAAAGCGGAATGCATTGCCGATTAAATGTTTAGAATAATATGGCGCCATCTCTTGACAAAAATTACGCTGATCTTAACCGATCGGATAAACAGAACTTCAATCGCTTTGTTCGTAGTAGTAGGAATAGTCTACGCCTTTGAGAAAGAGTTCGCGGTCATCGATCTTTGAAGTCAAAGCGCCGCGGATGAGCTCGGTGATCGGTCGGGGGTCGGTCGGGCTCTTTTCCATTGTGGTCAAATAGGCATATTTGTCGATCTTGCTCCAATCCGTGCAGACATTGAGGCGTTTTTTGAGCATCATATCCAGCCAAATGCGCATGCTTCTGCCGTTGCCTTCGCGGAAAGGGTGCGCGACGTTCATCTCGATATATTTTGCGATGATGTGTTCAAATGAGTCCTCGGGCATACTCTCGATCTGCGACAGACTTTCTTGCAAAAACATCGCAGGTGCGAACGCAAAACCGCCCTTTGCAATGTTGACAGTCCTGATTTGTCCCGCAAAATCGTACAGACCGCCGAAAATGTAGGCATGTATTTGTCGCAAGCCTTTTACGGTCCCGACCTCGATCGTGTCGATGACACCGCTGTCGAAAAGTTCGTATGCTTGAGACTTGCTCTTTTCGTCGAGGGGGTCGAGCGCGCCTTTGAGCCACGAGAGAAACATCTCCGGGGCTTTTGGACGAATCGTTGCGGACAATATGTCGATAGTCGCAGTGTCAATAACGTCGGTCAAATATTTTTTGCCGTCGCGCGCTGTCAATTTCAGTTGTCGACAGTTTGTCGACAACTGAGGATGACGGCGTTTTACCGCATTCCAAAAAGAGCGAGGATTTTTGCTGTCGGTCAGAGCGGCAACGACATCTACCGCGCAAAAAAGCCATCGTGAAGACGCGTCGTCCCAGACTGCCTTGACGGGTGAATCGTAAAAAATTCTTGTCGACGTCTTGACCAAGTGTCCTTGTTCCATAAAAATAATATACCACATCCGCAACAGAAAATGCAATCGCTTCGTTTCAGTTGTCGACATTTTGTCGACAACTGAAATGTACGGCAAAGGTTGCGTTTTGTCGCCGAAATGCGGTTTTGGGTTGCGGAACCGCGAGAGACGGCGGATCCTGCAAAAGGGAGGCAGTCGGGCAGGGGCGCAGAGGGAGCGCGCAGGCGCCTCTTTGCGAGGTCGGTTCGGCGTTTGGATGCGGCACGGCGCATATTATAGTTTAAAATAAATAAAGAAAAAATTATAAATAAAGGGCAATCGCTTGTCAAACGCGCGAAATTATTTTATTATAGTAAATGGCTATCCGCAAGGATGAAATCCGAATCAGGAGAACAATTATGAAGAGAAAAATGTTTGCGGTCGCGATCGTGCTCATCGTCGTGTTGGCGATGTTTGCGTTTGCGGCTTGCGGCGACGGAGCGGACGACTATGTCGAGGTCGTGAACAACGGCGGCTTCGAGACGCTCGACGGCAGTAACGTGCAGGGTTGGATCAAGTCGACCGGCACCGGCGAGAGCATCTCGTTCAAGTCGTCGCCGAGCGCGGGCACGGACGAGTTCGACGCCGATCTCGGCGCGCGTTACGGCGTGATCGAGATGTCGTCGTCGAGCACGACGCGCGTCTACATCTCGCAGACCGTGAATTTGGTCAAGAACAAGATCTATCGCCTCAGCGCCTATGTCGACGTGCAGTCGATCACCGCTTCGGGAGGTTACGGCTTTGTCGTCGGCATCCTCGAGGACAACAACAAGGGCGGTATCAACGTCGCCGAGGTGACCGAGGGCTTCGAGACGGTGGAGTACTACTTCACCAGCGGCATATCGGGCGAGGCGACGCTGTTTGTCGGCATGGGACAGGACGGTTCGACGCCGTACGGCACCGTGCGCTTTGACAACATCTCTCTTCAATCGGTCGACACCGTGCCCGAAGGCGTGACGCTCGGAGTGGTGCAGGACGACGCCGACTATTCGCACAGCGACGGCGGCTCGATCGTGACGGTGACGCTGCTTGCGATCTTCTCGGTCGCGCTCGTGTTCGGGCTCTATCTCGTGCTGCGCAAGGTGATGCCGACCGATGACACGGACGCGGTAGCGGTGCAGGCGCAAAAGGACGGCAAGATTGTCGCGATGACGGACAAGACGTTTGTCGCGCTCATCTTTGCGGTCGTGGTCGCGTTTGTCGTCAGGTTTGTGATCGGCATGTTCTGCTACGGCATGGGCAGCCAGATCGACGCGCTTTCGTCGATCGCGTCGAGGATAGGTTCGAGCGGCGGACTGATGAACGCGTTCACGGATTCCGCCAATTCCAATCAGCCTCTCGGCACGATGTATGTGCTTTGGCTGCTCGGAATGTTGGGCGGCGCGATGGGGGTCGAGAGCGGTTCGATGGGCATGGCGCTGCTCGTGCGCATCCCGATGATCATCGCCGACATGTTCACGCTGCTCGCGGTGACGTCGTTTGCGTTCCGCAAGCTGACCGACCGCCGCGCGGCTGTCGGCATGAGCTGGCTGTATGCGGCGATGCCGGTGTTCTTCACTTTGAGCGCGTTCTACGGCAGCTATGAGGCGGTCGCGATCGCGTTCGTCGTCTACGCGCTGATCGCGCTGTACGAAAAGAATCACATCGCGAGCGGGGTGTTCTTCACCTTCTCGCTGTTGTTCAGCTACTATATGCTCATCCTCGTGCCCATCTATGCGACGGTGCAGGTGATGAACGCGATCCGCGAAAAGGACGAGCGCGTAAAGATAATTTTGACGATGGTCGGCAGCTTTGTGCTGTACTACATCGTGTCGCTGCCGATGTGCCTGAGCCAGCTCAAGACGGGCAAGGTGTTCTATGTGTTCGAGATGATCGACGCCTACTTCAAGTCGTCGTCCTTCCTCTCGACGGACGCGTTCAACCTCTACGCGATCTTCGGCGCGGCTAACTCGACGGTGCGCAACACCGCGATGACCGTGCTCAACGGGATGTTCGTTGCGGCGATGGCGGGCGTGGTCGGCTTTGCGTATTGGAAGCAAAAGAGCCTTGCCGACCTCTTCCTCTATTCGTCGCTCGCGCTCACGCTCTATGCGGTGATCGGCGCGCAGTCGACGGTGGTCGTCCTGCCGATCGCGGCGGCGCTGCTGCTCATCTATCTGATCATGCTGCCCGACAAGAGGCTGTACGCCGTGTTCGGCGCATTGAGCACGCTGTCCTTCCTCAACATTGCGGAATTGATGTCGCGCAGCGGCTTCATCACCGGCAACGACAGCGCGGGCTATCTCGCGTTCTGGTCCAAGAGCCCGTTCATCATCGTGTTTTCGCTGATCGCGGTGTTCGTCGCGGCATACTACGTCTATGTGGCTATCGACATCGCGCGCTATGACAGATATACGCTGATCTCGCGCCGCGACGGCAGCTTCGTTGACGAGATCAAGGCTGTGTTCAAAAAGCCGCGCGCCGTCAAGAACGACGAGACCAACTGAGTTCGGGGAGGGGGAAATGCTCGCAAAGATCAGGAGTTTTGCTCTCAACGGACTTGAGGGGTTCGAGGTGTCGGTCGAGGTCGACGTCAACGCGGGGCTTCCGGCTTACGAGATCGTCGGCATGGGCGACACTGCGGTCAAGGAATCGCGCGAGAGGGTGCGCGCGGCGATCAAGAACTCGCTGCTCGACTATCCGATACGCCGCGTGACCGTCAACCTTGCGCCCGCGGACAGCAAAAAAGAGGGCAGTCTTTATGACCTCGCGATCGCCGTCGGCATACTCGCCGCGACCGAGCAGGTGCCCAAGCTGTCCTACGCCGACTATGTGATCATAGGCGAACTCGGGCTTGACGGGTCGCTGAGGCGGGTCAACGGCGTGCTGCCGCTCGTGCTCTCCGCGATCCAGCGCGGCTACGACAAGTTCATCCTGCCCGAGGGCAACGCAAAAGAGGCGTCCTATGTGCCCGGGGTCAAAGCGTATTGTTTTGACAGGTTGGGCGATGTGACGCGGTTCCTTTCGGGCGAGCTCGCCAAGGATCCGGTCGAGACCCGCGTGTTCGGCACGCAGGCGGCGGAGAACAAGTATCACGTCGACTTTTCCGAGGTCAAGGGACAGCAGGTCGCAAGGCGCGCGCTCGAGATCGCGGTCGCCGGCGGTCACAACATCCTGATGATCGGTCCTCCCGGCGCGGGCAAGACGCTGATGGCGAAGTGCGTGCCGACGATCATGCCCGATATGACCTTCGAGGAGGCTATCGAGGTGACCAAGATACACTCGATCGCGGGGGTGCTCGATCCCGACAAGGGGATAGTGACCCAGCGTCCGTTCCGCACGCCGCACCACACGGTGACGCCGCCGGCGCTCATGGGCGGAGGGGCGAAGGCGCGCCCGGGCGAGGTCAGTCTCGCGCACAACGGCGTGCTCTTCCTCGACGAGATGCCCGAGTATGAAAGGCGCACGCTCGAGGGGCTTCGTCAGCCGCTCGAAGACGGAGTGGTCACGGTGTCGCGTTCCAAGCAGACGCTCGATTATCCGGCGGACTTCATGCTGATCGCCAGCATGAACCCGTGCCCGTGCGGCAACTACGGTTCCAAGACAAGGCAGTGCCGCTGTTCGCCGTCGGAGATACGCAGATATGTGTCGCGGCTTTCGGGACCTCTTCTCGACCGCATCGACTTGCAGGTCGAGGTGGACGGAGTGGGGTATGAGGAGCTGAGGTTCAGCCCTGAGGCGGAGTGCAGCGCGGACATCAAAAAGAGGGTGGAGAGCGCACGCGCGATGCAGAGGGCGCGTTACGGCAGCGGGCTCGTGACAAACGCGGGCATGTCCAACGCGCAGCTCAGGAAATATTGCGCGCTCACGCCCGATTGCGAGAGCATTCTCAAAAGGGCTTTCGACAAATTGAATATGACCGCGCGTGCGAGTACGCGCGTGCTCAAGGTCGCGCGCACGATCGCCGACCTCGCCGGCAGCGAGACCATCCTCGCGCCGCACATCACCGAAGCGGTGCAATACAGGTCGCTCGACCGCAAGTATTGGGAATGAAATACGACAACGACGACAAGGCTTTGATCATGCTCTCTTTCGATACGGGCTCGGCACGCAGGGTCGCGCGGATGAAGTCTGTCTCGCGCCCGTCGCAGCTCTTTCGAGACTATGCGCACGCGGACGCGGTGATCGAGCATATGGAGGGCAACGGCATCCGCGCGATAGGGTACGATTCGGAAGAATATCCGGACTATCTGCGCTCGTTGCTTGCCGATCCGCCTGTCGTGCTGTATTGCCGCGGAGACGCGTCGCTGCTTGCGGACGAGAGGCGCAACATCGCCGTCGTCGGCACGCGGACGATCACCCGTTACGGCAAGGACGTGACGACGCAATTCGTTCGGGCTTTTGCGGACAGAGGGCTTTGTGTGGTCAGCGGCGGCGCGAGGGGAGTTGACACGGTAGCGCACAAGACCGCGCTCGAATGCGGAGGCAAGACGGTCGCGGTGCTCGGCTGCGGCGTCGACGTCGCCTATCCGCCCGAGAACAAAGAGCTGCTCGACAAGATCGCCGGGGAGGGCTTGGTCGTCAGCGAATATCCGCCCGGGACGCCGCCCCACCAATTCCGCTTCCCCGAGCGCAACAGGTTGATCTCGGCGTTTTCGTCGGGAGTGCTGGTTACGGAGGCGGGGCTCAAAAGCGGCTCGCTGATCACCGCCGATCTCGCGATCGAGCAGGGCAAAGAGCTGTACGTCGTGCCCGGCAGCGTGTTTTCCAAACAGAGCGAGGGGTGCAACGCCAAGATCAAGGACTGTCAGGCGGCGGCGGTCACCGCTCCCGAGGACATCTTGGGCGCGGCCGTGCACAAAGACGAAGGAGAACTCGGCGTTCAGCTTTCGCTCGAACAGTCGAGGATCATAGACATCCTGTCCAAGGAAGAGAGCATGCACTTTTCGGAGCTGCTCGAAGACAGCGGACTGTCGACGGGAGAGCTGAGCGCCCTTCTGTCGGAAATGGAAATTTTCGGTATGGTAAACAAGCTGAGCGGCAACTACTATCAGGTTGCGCGCAGGCTGTAAGGAGAGATAATGAAACTTGTAATTGTCGAATCGCCGCACAAGGCAAAGACGATAGCAAAGTACCTCGGCAAAGAGTATCATGTACTCGCGTCGGCGGGTCACGTCAGCGACCTTCCGCAAAAGAGCCTCGGTATCGACATCGACCACGACTTCGCGCCCCAATACGTCGTCACTCCCGGCAAGGAAGAGACGATCAAGCGCATCAAGGCGGAGCTTGCCAAGGCGGACAAAGTCTATCTCGCGACCGACCCCGACCGCGAGGGAGAGGCGATCTCGTGGCACCTCAAAAACGTATGCGACATCAAGGGCGGCGACATCCGCATCGTGTTCAACGAGATCTCCAAAAAGGCGGTGTTGGCGGCGCTTGAAAATCCGCGCGCGATCAATATGAACCTCGTCGACGCGCAGCAGGCGCGCCGCGTGCTCGACAGGCTGGTCGGCTATCAGATCTCGCCGATACTCTCGCGCAAGATCAAGAGCGGACAGTCCGCGGGACGCGTGCAGTCGGTCGCGCTCAAAATGATCGTCGACCGCGAGCGCGAGATCCGCGACTTCAAACCCGAGGAGTATTGGAACATATACGCGTTTTTGCTCAAAGACAAGCGCAGCGCCGCGTTCAAGTGCGAGTTTGTCGACGTCGACGGCAAAAAGTACAAGGTCAGGACGAAGGAGACCGCCGAAAAGATCGTCGCCCGCAGCAAGGAAGGCGAGTGGAGCGTCGATCAGGTCAAGCGCAGCACGTCCGTGTCCAAGCCTCAGCCGCCGTTCACGACCTCGACGATGCAGCAGGACGCGTCCGCAAAGCTGTCGATGACCGCGTCTCAGGTCATGCAGGTCGCGCAGCAGCTGTACGAAGGCGTCGACATCCCCGGCATGGGACAGATCGCGCTCGTCACCTACATCCGTACCGACAGCGTCCGCGTCGCGGTCGAGGCTCAAAACGAGGCGCTCGACTACATCCGCGCGACCTACGGCGAAAAATATGCGCCCAAGCGCCCCAACGTCTACACGACCAAGGCGAGCGCGCAGGACGCGCACGAGGCGATCAGACCCATTTCGCTGGCCGTTTCGCCCGAGTCCATCAAGGACAAGGTGCAGCGCAACATATACAGGCTGTACAAACTCATCTTCGACCGTTTCGTCGCGTCGCAGATGCAGAGCGCGAGCTATGACACGCTCAACGTGCACATAATCTCGGCAAAAGAGGGTCACACCTGCGGTTATACGCTCAAAGGGCGCACGCTCAAATTCAACGGCTGGCTTGCGGCGTACACTCCGATGACCGAGGGCGAGGAGAAGGACTCCAAGACTCTGCCCGACTTCACCGAAGGGCAGCCGCTCGAACTCAAAGAGATGCAGAGCGAGCAAAAGTTCACCAAGCCGCCGCTCCGCTATACCGACTCCACGCTAGTCAAGGCGATGGAAGAGAACGGCATCGGGCGTCCGTCGACATATGCGGCGACGATCTCGGTGCTCGCCAAGCGCACCTACACGGACAAAGAGGGCAAGTACATCAAGCCGACCGAGCTCGGCGAGATCGTCTGCGACACTTTGATCAAGTTCTTCCCCGACATCATGAACGTCAAGTTCACGTCGGACATGGAGACAAAACTCGACACGATCGAGGACGGCGGCGTGCGCTGGCAGAAGATCATCGAGGACTTCTATCCCGGCTTCAAAGCGAGGCTGGACGCGGCAAAGGGCGACCGCTCCGCGAGGGTGCGCCCCAAAGAGGAGGAGAGCGACGTCATCTGCGAAAAGTGCGGCGCGCGCATGGTCGTCAAGGACAGCCGTTACGGCAAATTCCTGGCGTGTCCCAACTTCCCGAGGTGCCGCAACACCAAGCCTTACGGCGAACCGGTCGCAAAGTGCCCCAAGTGCGGCGGCGGAGTCTACAAGAAGATCTCCAAAAAGGGCAAGGCGTACTACGCGTGCGAGAACCGCGAGTGCGGATTCTTTGCCTGGGACGTCCCCGCGCCCAAACTCTGCCCCGACTGCGGAGCGTATATGAAGATGACCAAGTCCAAGACCGGCGAGGTCAAATACACCTGCTCCAACGCGGAGTGTAAATATACCGAGATCGTCACGGGCACGGAAAAATGAGGTTCCACGTCGTCGGCGGAGGGCTTGCCGGATGCGAGGCGGCATACCGCTTTTTGCGCTCGGGTCACGAGGTCGTGATGCACGAGATGAGAGGGGTCAAAGCCTCTCCGTGCCACTCGACGGACGGGCTTGCCGAACTCGTGTGCAGCAACTCTCTCAAAAGCGAGGCGGAGGACACCGCGAGCGGTCTGCTCAAAGCGGAACTGCGCGCGCTCGACTGCATGCTTTTGGACGTCGCCGGCAAGTGCCGCGTCCCGGCGGGCGGCGCGCTCGCGGTCGACCGCGAGGCATTTTCGGCGGAGGTCGAGAGAAGGCTTTTCGCATTCGACGGCTTTTCGCTCGTGCGCGAAGAGGTGACCTCTTTTGACGACATGCAGCCCGTTGTGATCGCGTCCGGTCCGCTGACTTCGGACGCACTTGCGAACGAACTCGCACGCAAATACGGTGCAAAATACATCGGCTTTTACGACGCGGTCGCACCCATCGTGGACGGCGATTCGATCGATCTTGCCCATGCCTTCGGCGCGAGCCGATACGGCAGGGGCGGAGACGACTATCTCAACTGTCCTTTGACGCGCGACGAATACTACGCGTTTTGGCGCGAGCTGTGCGCGGCAAAGACGGCGACGCTCCATGACTTTGACAAGGGCGGCTTGTTCGAGGCGTGCATGCCCGTCGAGGAGATCGCGCGGAGAGGCGCGGACACGCTGCGGTTCGGACCTCTCAAAGCCGCGGGGCTGAAGGGAGAGGACGGCAAGACGCCGTTCGCGGTGCTGCAATTGCGCAAGGAGAACGTCGAGGGGTCGGCGTACAATTTGGTCGGATTTCAGACCAATCTGACCTTCGGCGAGCAAAAGCGTGTGTTCGGGATGATCCCGGCGCTCGCGCACGCGGAGTTTTTGCGCTACGGCGTGATGCACCGCAACACCTATCTGTACGCGCCGGCGGTGATGGACTCGGGCTTTGTCGCAAAGGACGGGTCGCTCGTCGCATTCGCCGGGCAGATGACAGGGGTAGAGGGCTATGTCGAGAGCATAGCGAGCGGACTGATGGCGGCGGAGAATCTGAGGCTTGCCGCCGAGGGCAAAGGCAGGCTGATCGCGCCGCCGGAGACGGTGATAGGTCAGCTTCAAAGGCATGTCGCGCGCGAGAGCGCCGACTATCAACCGATGAACGCAAACTTCGGCTTGCTTCCTCCGCTTGGGGACGCGCCGAGGGACAAAAAACAGCGCAAGCTCGCGTTTTTCGAGCGCGGAGCGGACGCTATGCGGCGCTTTTTGGACGGCGCCCGCAAGGAGGAAATATGGAATTGAAAGGCACCACCATCTGTGCGGTGCGCAGGGATGGCAAGATCGCCGTTGCCGGCGACGGGCAGGTCACGATGGGCGAGAGCGTGATCATGAAGGGCAACGCTCGCAAGGTCAAACGCATCTATGACGACAAGGTCGTGATCGGCTTTGCCGGCTCGGTCGCGGACGCATTCACGCTCAGCGAAAAATTCGAGAAGATGCTGCAAAAGTATTCGGGCAACCTGATGCGCAGCGCGGTCGAGCTCGCCGAGCTCTGGCGCGACGACAAGTATGTGCGCAAGCTCGAGGCAATGCTCATCGTCGCGGACAAGGACGGCATGTATCTGCTCTCGGGCGTCGGCGACGTCATCGAGCCGGACGGCGACGCATGCGCGATCGGCAGCGGCGGCAACTATGCGCTCGCGGCGGCGCGCGCGCTTTTGACCGAGACCGATCTGTCTGCGGCGGAGATAGCCCGCAAGTCGCTCAAAATAGCCAGCGAACTGTGCGTGTTCACCAACGACAACATCGTCGTCGAGGAGGTGTGAGATGGAACAGTTCACCCCAAAGCAGATAGTCAAAGAGCTCGACAGATACATCATCGGGCAGGACGCTGCGAAGAAGGCGGTCGCGATCGCGTTGCGCAACAGATATCGCCGTTCGCAGCTTCCGCAGGCTCTGCGCGACGAGATCACGCCCAAGAACATCATCATGCAGGGTCCGACCGGTGTTGGCAAGACGGAGATCGCAAGGCGTCTCGCCAAGATCGTCAACGCACCGTTCGTCAAGGTCGAGGCGACCAAGTTCACCGAGGTCGGCTACGTCGGCAGGGACGTCGAGTCGATGGTCCGCGACCTCGTCGAGGTGTCGGTGCGCATGGTGCGCGATGAGCGCAGCCATGCGGTAGAGGCGACCGCGCGTCCCGCGGTGCTCGCGCAATTGACCAAGGTGGTCGCGCCGCACCGCAAGAGCGCCTATCCCGATCTCGGCGAAAAGGAGCTCTTCGACGCGGTCGCGAAGGAGATCGCAAGCGGCTCTCTCGACGACCTCAAAGTGGAGATCTCGCTGCCCGAAAAGACAAAGAGCCAACAGCTTCCGGGCGGCATGGAGATCAACATCATGGACATGATGGGCGGTCTCTTGCCCAAGCGCAACAAGGTCAAAAAGGTCACGGTCGCCCAGGCTTACCGCGCGCTCATGGAGCTTGAATGCGAAAAGCTGATCGACCCCGACGCGCTGAACGCCGAGGCTATCCGCCGCGCCGAAAACGAGGGCATCATCTTCATCGACGAGATGGACAAGATCGCCGCAAAGGGCAACACTTCGGGACCCGACGTGTCGCGCGAGGGCGTGCAGAGGGACATTTTGCCCATCGTCGAGGGCTGCACGGTCAACACCAAGTACGGACCGATCAAGACGGACTACATCCTGTTCATCGCCGCCGGCGCATTCCACATCGCCGCTGTGTCCGACCTCATCCCGGAGCTTCAAGGCAGGTTCCCGATCGGCGTCAAGCTGGACAGCCTGACCGCAAAGGACTTCGTCCGCATCCTGACCGAGCCGGACAACGCGATCCTGATGCAATACACCGAGCTGCTCAAAGTTGACAACGTCTCGCTCAAATTCACCGACGCAGCGATCGCAAAGCTCGCAGCCGTCGCCGAGGCGGAGAACGAGAACAGCGAGAACATCGGCGCGCGCAGACTTCACACGATCATGGAGACGCTCTTGGACGACATCTCTTTCAACGCGGGGAACGTCGATCAAATGGTCGAGGTCATCGTCGACGAAGAGTATGTCCTGTCCCATCTCGACAAGACGATACGCACGCTCAACCTGCACAAGTACATTCTCTGAAAACAGGAGCCCGTGTGCATAAAGCGCACTAAGCAAAGAGGAAAAATGATAACTTTACCAAAGGGAACAAAGGACGTCACCCCGTCCGAAGCCTACAAATGGCACTACGTCGAAGGCGTGGTCAGAGGCGTCGCCGCAGAGTATTGCGTCGGCGAGATCCGCACCCCCGTCTTCGAACACACCGAGCTGTTCGCACGCGGAGTCGGCGACACCACCGACATCGTCAACAAGGAGATGTACACCTTCGACGACAAGGGCGGCAGGTCGATGACATTGAAGCCCGAGGGCACCGCCGGCGTCGCGAGGGCTTTCATCGAGCACTCGCTCTACGCCGACGCTCAGCCCACCAAGATGTACTACATCACCCCGGTCTTCCGCTATGAGAGACCGCAGTCGGGCAGACTTCGCGAGCATCACCAATTCGGCGTCGAATTTTTCGGCAGCGCGTCGCCGGCGGCGGACGTCGAGGTCATCTCGCTGCTGTACACCGTCTACAAGCGGCTCGGGATCAAGGCGCTCAAACTGCACCTCAACAGCATCGGCTGCCGCGAGTGCCGCAAGGACTACAACGCCGCGCTCAAAGAGTATTTCGGCGCGCACATCGACAAGATGTGCCCGACCTGCCGCGAGCGGCTCGCAAAGAATCCGCTTCGCATCCTCGACTGCAAGGAAGAGGGCTGCCGCGCGATCGTCAAGGACGCGCCCGTCGTGCTCGACTATCTGTGCGACGACTGCCGCGCTCATCACGAGGCGGTCTGCAAGGGCTTGGACGCGCTCGGGATAGACTATGTCGTCGACCCCGGGATAGTGCGCGGTCTCGACTACTACACGCGCACGGTGTTTGAGTTCGTCACCGAGGACATCGGCGCGCAGGGCACCGTCGGCGGCGGCGGAAGATACGACAAGCTGCTCGAGGACATCGGCGGCAAGCCCTGCCCGGGGGTCGGATTCGGCACGGGACTCGAGAGGATACTTTTGACGATGGAGGCGCAGGGGCTGCCGTTCGGCGAAGAGCCGCGTCCCACCGTCTACATCGCGCCGATCGGCGACGCCGAGCGCGTCGAGGCGACCAAGATGGCGTTCGAACTTCGCGGTGCCGGGGTCGCGTGCGACACCGACATCGTCGGGCGCGGATTCAAGGCGCAGATGAAGTACGCGGACAAGACGCGTGCGAGATACTTGATCGTCGTCGGCGGCGACGAGCTCGCGAGCGGCGTTTTCAAGATAAAAAACATGGACAACGGCGCCGAGACGTCGGTCGCGAGGGCGGACCTTGCGGCGTTCTTCTCGGCAAATACGGAGAAGTGATATGACAGATTTTCTCAACGGAGCAAAGAGGACGCACATGTGCGGACAGCTGCGCGCGTCCGACATAGGAAACCGCGCGACGGTGATGGGCTTTGTCGCCAAGTACCGCAATTTGGGCAACCTGCTGTTCGTCGACGTGCGCGACAGGACGGGCGTCGTCCAAGTCGCGTTCGACGACGGCTGCGACCGCGGCGTGTTCGACAAGGCGGCTTCGGTCAGAGGCGAGTACGTCGTCTGCTGTTCGGGCGTCGTGCGCGGCAGAGGCGCGAACGTCAACAAGAGCATCGCGACAGGAGAGGTCGAGATCCTCGCCGACGACGTTAAGATATTGTCCGAGGCGGAGACCGCGCCGTTCGTGATCGCGGACGACGTCAAGGCGAGCGAGACTTTGAGGCTCAAATACCGCTATCTCGACCTTCGCCGCAAGCCCCTTCAAGACATCCTCGTGATGCGCGACAAGATCACGCGCACGGTGCGCAACTACATGGGCGACAACGGCTTCCTCGAGATAGAGACGCCGTTTCTGGGCAAGTCGACGCCCGAGGGCGCGCGCGACTATCTCGTGCCCAGCCGCGTCCACCACGGCGAATTTTACGCGCTGCCGCAATCGCCGCAATTGTACAAGCAATTGCTGATGATCGCAGGCATGGACAGATACTATCAGATCGCGCGCTGCTTCCGCGACGAGGATCTGCGCGCCAATCGTCAGCCCGAGTTTTCGCAGATCGACATGGAGATGTCCTATGTCGAGGATTCCGAGGACGTGATGGCGATCGCCGAAGGGCTCGTCAAAAAACTGTGGAAGGACTGCCTCGGGATAGAGCTCAAGGACAAGTTCCGCCGCATTCCGTACGCCGAGGCGATGGACAGATGGGGCAGCGACAAGCCGGACACCCGTTATGGACTTGAACTCGTCGACGTCACCGACATCGCCGCCGGCACCGACTTTTCGGTGTTCACGGGCGCGATCGACGCAGGCGGCTGCGTGAGGGCGATCAACGCCAAGGGGCTGTGCGCGTCGATGACGCGCAAGGACGTCGACGCGTGCGTAGACTTTGCCAAGAGCTGCGGCGCAAAGGGGCTTGCCTACACGATGTTCAAGCCGGACGGCAGCGTGACCTCGTCCTTCTTCAAGTTCTTGACCGAAGAGCAGATCGCCGCGCTCAAAGAAAGGCTCGGCGCGGAGGCGGGCGACGTGATATTCGTCGCCGCCGACGCGGACGGCATGCTCGTGCGCACCGTGCTCGGCTCGCTGCGCGTCTATCTCGCGGACAAGTATTCGCTGTACGACAAGAGCAAGTTCGACTTCCTTTGGGTCGTCGACTTCCCGCTGCTCGAATACGACAAGGAGGAGGGGCGCTACGTCGCCGTCCACCATCCGTTCACCAGCGCAAAGGTCGAGGACATCCCGCTGCTTGACAGCGATCCGCTCAAAGTGCGCGCCAACGCCTACGACATGGTCATCAACGGTCAGGAGGCGGGCGGCGGCAGCATCAGGATCCACGACTGCAAGATGCAGAGCAAGATCTTCTCGCTGCTCGGCTTGACGCAGGAGCAGATCGTTGAGAAGTTCGGCTTCTTTGTCGACGCGTTCAAGTACGGCGCGCCGCCGCACGGCGGACTCGCGTTCGGGCTCGACCGCCTCGTGATGATCATCACCGGCACGGACAACATCAAGGACGTCATCGCCTTCCCCAAGGTGCAGAACGCGTCCTGCCTTATGACCGGCGCGCCCGCCGAGGTCGAGGACAAACAGCTCAAAGAGCTGGCGTTGGAGATAGAGAAAAAGTGAACTTTACGCGCTCGCTTCCGCTGATAGGCGAGGACGGACTCGCGCGCCTTGCCGCCTGCCGCGTGACGGTGGTCGGCTTGGGCGGCGTCGGCGGCTATGTCGTCGAAGTCCTCGCGCGCAGCGGAGTGGGCGCGCTGACGTTGATCGACGGCGACAAGGTCGAGGAGAGCAACCTCAACCGTCAGATCGCCGCGCTTAGCAAGGATATCGGACGGTATAAGGCGGAAGTCCTTGCCGAGAGAGTCGAGCAGATAAACCCGCGTTGCAAAGTGAACGCCGTATGCGAGATGCTGACCGAGAGCAATTGCGCCGCGCTCGTCGACGGCTCGAGCTATGTCGCCGACGCGATAGATTCGCTTGCGGCAAAGGCTGCGCTTGCGGTGTACTGCACGGGCAAGGGCTTGCCGATAGTCTCGGCGATGGGCGCCGGCAACCGCGCCGGGTGGTGCGACTTCCGCGTCGCGGACATCTACAAGACCGACTACGACCCCCTCGCCAAAAAGTTCCGCAAGATGATGAAGGAACGCGGCGTGCGCAAACTCGACGTCTGCTTCACCCAAACGCCGCCCGTCCAAACGGGCGGGACGGTCGCGAGCATGCCGTTCGCGCCTGCCGCCTGCGGCGTCCGCATGGGCGCGTACATCGTCGAGCGATTGCTCGTGTGAGATTGATTTGCGGCGACAGACGGTTCGCCGTATTTTTATTGTTGAATCTTATGGTATATGCTTTCGGATCCCGACAAATGTTGTCTATACAATGTTTGTCGGAATGTTTGTTTTGGTGACAAAGCCTTGAAATTTTCATCATATAGCGCACAATATTCTCAAAATATTACAGTTTCACCAAAATCATCTCTTGACAAAACAATGAATAGGTGTTATACTGATTACGAAAAATATTGTATATACAATGTTTGTCGGAGTGAGATATGGACATCAAAAGGGACAGATATTTGAACAAATTGATTGAAAAGCAGGGCAACGGTCTGATAAAGATCATTACCGGCATAAGACGGTGCGGCAAGTCGTACTTGCTGTTCAATTTGTTTCATAATCATTTGCTGAGCATAGGCACATCGCCCGATCACATCATAGAGGTCGCGCTTGACGATCGTCGAAACAAGAAGTTGCGCGACCCGGATGAGATGTTGAGCTATCTGACGTGCAAGATTCAAGATGAAGGTCGCTATTTTGTCTTGCTGGACGAAGTGCAATTGATGTCCGAGTTCGAAGATGTGCTCAATTCGCTGCTTCACATCAGGAATGTGGATGTGTATGTGACCGGCAGCAATTCCAAGTTTTTGTCGTCGGACGTGGTCACGGAGTTTAGAGGCAGAGGCGACGAGATCAGGATGTATCCGTTGTCTTTTTCGGAATTTATGTCCGCATATCCCGGCAGTGTCGCTCGCGGCTGGTTCGAGTATTATAATTACGGAGGATTGCCGCTTGTCGCGTCGGCGCCGAACGCAGAGGCAAAGGAGGAATATTTGCGCGCGCAATTCAACAATGTCTATCTGTCAGACCTCTTTGAGAGGCACAATATCAAAAATCGCGAAGAGTTTGACGAACTCATCGATATTTTGGCTTCGTCCGTTGGGTCGTTGACCAATACCAAGAAGTTGAGCAATACATTTGCGAGTGTGAAGAACAAGATCATCAGTGACAAGACGATCAAAAAATACATCGAGTATATGCAAGACGCATTCTTGATCTCGCGCGCGATGCGGTATGACATAAAGGGAAAAAAGTATATCAATTCACTTTTGAAGTACTATTTTGAAGACGTAGGGTTGAGGAATGCAAGGCTCAATTTTCGGCAGACGGAAGAGAATCACTTGATGGAGAACATCATCTACAACGAATTGAGATATCGCGGCTACAATGTGGACTTCGGGCTTGTCGATGTTTACGGCAAGGACAAGGACGGAAAGACGGTCAAAAAGCGTCTCGAGGTGGATTTCATCGCGACAAAGGGGAGCAAAATGTATTATGTCCAATCGGCGTTCTCGATGCCGACGGCAGAGAAAAAAGAGCAGGAAGAGAGACCTCTTTTGAATATCGGCGATAGCTTCAAAAAAATTATTGTTGTCAAAGACGACGTCGGAGTAACTCGAGACGAATACGGCGTCGTCACCATCGGCATAACGGACTTTTTGCTCAATCAAAACAGCCTTGATGTTTGAGTGGGCTTGATTTGTGTTTGCAATCGACATGCAAAACGGCTTCGGAATTTCCGAAGCCGTTGCTTGTTTGACGAGTAGGCTCAAAGCAGATCTTCGAGCACCTCGGAGGGGACATATCCCACGTTGCGGTTTTTCTCTTTTCCTCCCTCAAAGACGACCACGGTCGGCATCGCCATCACGCGGTACTTGCGCGTCGCGTCGAGGTTGCGGTCGACGTCGACCTTGACAAAGGTCACGTCGGGATGATTTTGGGCGACTTCGTCTATGACGGGCGCGAGCATTTTGCACGGGCCGCACCAAGTTGCGAAGAAGTCGACGAACACCTTATCTTTTTCGGCGAGCAGCGTTTCAAGCTCCGCGCCGGAGATCTCTTTTACGAATTCACTCATAGTGAACACCTCCGTTTTTTCTTATTATACCACATTTTGTCTCGATTGCAACCGAATATACGCTGTGTTTGGCGAGACTTCCGTCCGCAACGCGGAACTTTGCGTCGCATACACAAAGACTTTTGCTTAAAGAAGTTTTGATAGTATACAAGATTATCAATTAGTATCAATTATTATCAAGTAAAAGACAAAACACAACGCCTAAGCCGCTAACTTGCCTCCGCGCGCAATTGCGCGAAAAATGGCGCAAGTTGTTTGCCAAAGCGCGCGCGATACGTTATAATAGTGGTAATCAAATCAAGGAGCGACCTATGATCGATCTCAAGACCATTCATCAAGAAGATCCCGAGCTCTGCGCCGCAATGGAAGACGAGCTCAAGAGACAGCAAAACAACATTGAGCTCATCGCCAGCGAGAACATCGTCTCTCCGGCTGTCATGGCGGCAATGGGCACCCATCTCACCAACAAGTATGCCGAGGGCTATCCCGGCAAGAGATATTACGGCGGCTGCGAACACGTCGACGTCGTCGAGACACTCGCTATCGACCGCGCCAAAGAGCTGTTCGGCGCCGAGCACGCCAACGTACAGGCTCACAGCGGCGCGAACGCCAATCTTGCGACTTTCTTCGCGCTGCTTCAGCCGGGCGACACCGTGCTCAGCATGAGCCTTGCGCACGGCGGGCACCTCTCGCACGGCAGCCCGGTCAACATTTCGGGCAAGTACTTCCACATCGTGCCGTACACCGTGGACGAGAACACCTGTCTCATCGACTACGACAAGGTCGCCGAGCTTGCGAAGGAGCACAAGCCGCGCCTCATCCTTGCCGGAGCGAGCGCCTATCCGCGCCTCATCGACTTCAAGAGGTTCCGCGAGATCGCGGACAGCGTCGGCGCCTACCTCATGGTCGACATGGCTCACATCGCAGGGCTTGTCGCCGCAGGCGTACATCCCTCTCCGGTGCCGTATGCGGACGTCGTCACGACGACCACGCACAAGACCCTTCGCGGACCGCGCGGCGGACTCATCCTTTGCAAGGAACAGTACGCCAAGCAGATCGACAAGGCGATCTTCCCTGGCACGCAGGGCGGACCGTTGATGCACGTCATCGCAGCGAAGGCTGTCGCGCTCAAAGAGGCAATGACGGACGAGTTCAAGGCATATCAGACCCAGATCGTCCGCAACGCGAAGAAGCTGTCCAACGAGCTTGTCGAGAGAGGCATTCGTCTCGTCTCCGGCGGCACGGACAACCACCTCATGCTTGTCGACTTGTCCGACACCGGCAGAACGGGCAAAGAGGTCGAGGCTTTGCTTGACCGCGCGCACATCACCGCCAACAAGAACGCGATCCCGTTCGACAAGCAGTCTCCGTTCATCACCAGCGGCTTGAGATTGGGCACGCCGGCGGTCACGTCGAGAGGCATGAAAGAGGCGGACATGGTGACGATCGCAGAGTGCATCGCCGACATCGTCAAGAACGGCGAAGAGGCGATCGACCGCTGCGCCGCCAAGGTCGCCGCATTGTGCAAGAAGTATCCGATCTACGCAAACGACGTGATCAGATAAGAGCTTTCACAAAAGATACAAAGCACAAAGGATCGACAAACACAAAAGACAACGCGCCGTCCGCAAGGGCGGCGTTTTGCTTGCGCGTCGCTTTGAGTGATACGGCGGCAAAATCAAAATAATTTGTGCGCCGACCGACGGAAATTCTTTTTGAAATAACGATAAAGTAAACAAAATAACATTCAAACAATTTGGAAAACCGAAGACAAAACCGCAAAATGTCAGCAAAATCATTCCAAAATCACTTCAAGATCTAAACGGCAAATCATCAACAGAAGTCAATAAAATAAAACGAATACAAAGATGAGTATATTTTAATAAATTTCAAAAAATTAAAATAAGAGCACAAAATTAGCTATCTTATTTTAATATATTGACAAAAATTAAAATAAGAGTATAATTTAGTATGTAGGAAAAGTAATCGATAAAATACAAAATTAAGGAGATGCAATGAACAGAGCCGGAGAGTATATCAAAGTCAATTTGGGTGAGGCGTCCTACAACGCCTATCGTCCTGCGCCGTTGCCGCCGTGTCCAAACCTTGTCATTGACGAGGCGATGCTCGATGCGATATCGCGTGCGAGTCATTCGATAGGGGAGCTTGACGCGGTTTCCGAGCTTGTCCCCGACGTCAAGTTGTTTTTGGGGGCATATGTGCGCAAAGAGGCTTTGCTAAGTTCGCAAATTGAGGGGACACAAGCGACGCTCGAGGACATTTTGGATGCCGGCAACGACGTCGCGGTCAATGCCGAAGTGGACGAAGTGGTCAACTATGTCAAAGCGCTGGGCTACGCCGTCGAGAGGATGAAGACTTTGCCTCTCGGATGCAGGTTGCTCAAAGAGACTCATGAGGTCTTGATGTCTGGGGTGAGAGGAGAGGACAAATCGCCCGGTGAGTTTCGTCGCAGTCAAAATTGGATAGGCGCCGCCGGCAGTACGATCGCGACGGCGAAATATGTGCCGCCTACGGTCGATGAGATGAACATCGCAATGAGCGACCTTGAAAAGTATATCAACATGAGCGAAGACGATACGCTGTTGAAGACCGCGCTTGCGCACTATCAATTTGAGACGATACATCCGTTCTTGGACGGCAACGGTCGCATCGGCAGAATGCTGATTGTGTTGATGTTGCTTCAATGCGGCGTTTTGCGAACGCCGACGCTGTATATGTCGCTCTATCTCAAGCGCAATCGAGTGGAGTACTACGACAGATTGAGCGAGGTGCGTAGGCGCGGAGACTACGAGCAATGGGTCAAATTCTTTTTGAACGGCGTGGACGAAACGGCGAGGGATTGTTCTGCCGCGATCAGGAAGTTGAGCGCGTTGCTGGCGACGGACGGAGCAAAACTCGCGTTGCAGACGCAATCGGTGAAAAATGTGTTTGAATTGCTCAAATCGGAGCCGATCGTCACCGCAAAACATGTGACCGAAAAACTCGGGCTGTCCTATGCTACGGCTTCCGCCGCACTGTCCGCATTGGAGGAGCAAGGGGTCGTAAGACGCGCAAATGACGCGCGTCGCAACAGGGTGTTCGAGTACGGCAACTATATCGATATATTGAAATCGGGGACGTAAGCAAACAACGTCACTTCAACCCGAGGATCTCGTCGGAAGACACGTCCAAGATCTCGCAGATGTTGGCAAAGGTGTCGATGGACGGGAACTTGTCGTCGCGCATATATCGTGTGATCGTCGAAGGATCGACATGCAATCTTTCGGCGATCTCTCTTTGTGAAAAAGGGCTTGTCTTGATCGCTTCGCGCAGGCGCCTTTGGATGTCCGAGATCTCAATCATAGTTGCAATATAGCATATTGAGCAATTGCATAGGCGGCAATTGTACGATGAGCAAAAAATTGTTGACAAATCGCATAATGTGCAATTATAATAAATATAGCGGAGAGAAATGTGTGTAAAAAACGGCGAAAGCCGAGAGGAGGATAATTATGAAAAAGAAATTTTTCGCAATCGCAACGATCGCTCTTTTGAGCGTAATGTGTCTGTCCTTGTTTGCGGCATGCACCACCGATGTGGACGGCAAGACCTTTGTCTACGATTCCATTGAAATCGAACTCGACGAAGAAGCCAAAGAAATGGCGGAAGAGATGGGCATGGATCTTGACAAATTCACCGATTACATGATGGAGAAGAGCGGCATGGAAGAGATGTTCTCTTCAATGGAGATCTCGTTCAAGGACGGCAAGGCTACTATGTCGGGCGCCGGTATAGGCATGGGTGTGCCGACCGATTACGAGCAAGACGGCAGCAAGATCATGATCGAGGGAGAGGAGTTTACCGTGTCCTTCGGTAAATTGATCATGGAGTATACCGCAGAAGGAATGGGCACCGTCAAAATCACATTCAAACAAAAGTAACTCGTCTTTGCACAAACACCGACCCCGGGGCTTGCCTCGGGGTCATCTGTATATTATGCGTAACGCGTTCGCGGCAAGGCAAGTGCAGCGAAGCCGGACAATGTCAAAAAGTGCGATTGCATCATCGGCAAAATTTTGACCGCCGCTGTTTTTGCAAGCGGGATTTTTCGCGGCGGAAAAACGCATGCGCCGCTCATTGTTGCCCTTACGCAACTTTTTTCAAAAATCGGGTCACTATTTCTTGACAAATCGACTTTGCTGTATTATGTTATCATACGATAACAAGAGTAGGTGACATATGAGCGATACAGCGATGACAATTGTGGGATTTTGCATCATATTCGCGGCGACTTCGTTGGGGTCGGCGTGCGTATTTTTGTTCAAGAACAAGATCCCCGAAAAGGTGAACGCGGTCTTTCTCGGCTTTGCCGCAGGCGTAATGCTGGCGGCGTCGATATGGTCGCTTTTGATCCCGTCGCTCGACGGCGCGTCGAGCTGGGGCAAGTGGTCGTTCGCGCCGGCGGCGATAGGCATGCTGATCGGCGGCATAGTGCTGGCGGTGCTCGACAAGGTGATACCGCACTTCCACAGCGGCGTGCAAAAGGAGGAAGGTCCGCCCAGCGAACTTCACAAATACACAAAGATGTTCCTTGCCGTCACGCTGCACAACATCCCCGAAGGCTTGGCGATAGGCTTCGCGTTCGGCGGAGCGGCGGCGGCAAACGATCACGCGCAATTCGTCTCGGCGTTCGGCTTGGCGATAGGGCTTGCGATCCAAAATCTGCCCGAAGGCGCGGCGGTATCCCTGCCGATGAAAAACGCGCTCGGCAGCCGCGGCAAGGCGTTCGGTTACGGCGTCGGCAGCGGCGTCGTCGAACCGATATTCGCCGTGGTCGGCTACTTCCTCGCGTCCTCGCTGACCGCCGTCCAGCCGTGGCTCTTGGCATTCGCGGCGGGCGCGATGATCTTCGTCGTCGCGGACGACCTGATCCCCGATTCCAAACTTGCCGACTATCCGCACTTGGGGACGTGGGGTGTCATTGCGGGGTTCATTATAATGATGACTCTGGACGTCGCCTTGAGTTGACCGCGTATAAGGGCGCATCTTTGCGCCTAAAAGAACGTCTCGGGGGCGACCGTGTACCTTCAAGTACACTGGGTCACCCCACTCGCAACCTTTACGGCGCAAATCTACACCCTTCTCCGCGGTCAACCATACGTTCATTGGGGTAGGGGTACTAATCGCGCGTATAAGGGCGCATCTTTGCGCCTAAAAGAACGTCTCGGGGGCGACCGTGTACCTTCAAGTACACTGGGTCACCCCACTCGCAACCTTTACGGCGCAAATCTACACCCTTCTCCGCGGTCAACCATACGTTCATTGGGGCAGGAGTACTAATCGCGCGTATAAGGGCGCGCTCCGCTTTTAGGGGCAACCCAAAAATTAATGCTTCGAATCGCAACGGACGTGATTGCAAATGCAATCGTCGCCGTTTCTCATACTCGCTATTTTCGGTTTTCGCCTCGTGGAGGCAGCAGAGTTGAATTGTTATATCTATCCTTGAACTGGTATGTTCGCCATCGCCCGAGTGTTGCTGCTTCTCGGCGTGACGTTGAAGTTTGTCGCAATGACGTTGACCGCCTTGTCGACGTAGAGCCCGTAGTAGGGGATGTCGTAGTATTCGCGCGTGCGACATATTTTTTCAAATTGCGCAAAAGCCCCGTTCAATCGTTTGACAACGCATACAAATGAGAGTAAGATATACCATAGTAAATTGATAGGGATTGATATGAAACTGTCATCGAAAGGAAGATACGGGCTCAAGGCAATGTGCGAACTCGCGACTCATTACGGCGAGGGCGCGCTGTCGTTGCCGCAGATCGCGGCTTCGACCGGCTTGAGCGAAAAATATTTGGAGCAGCTTTTGACCGCGCTTCGCAAAGACGGGCTTGTCAAGGCGTCGAGGGGAGCGAGCGGCGGCTACTATCTGACCGCGCCGCCCGACGAGATCACGGTGGGCAGCGTGTTGCGCTGTTTGGAAAACGGGCTCAAGATCGTCGATTGCATCGACGGGGAGTGCTGCAACGCGGCAGGCTGTTCGACGCGCGGCGTATGGGAAAAACTTTACAGGGCGATCAACGAGTGTCTCGACGGCATGACGCTCGCCAAACTTACGGAGGAACAATGAGGATATATTTGGACAATTCGGCGACGACGCACACCGATCCCGAGGTGTTCGAGGCGATGAAGCCTTATTTTTGCGAGGTCTACGGCAATGGTTCTTCGCAGCACTTTTTCGGCAGAGAGGCGTTGGCGGCGATAGACAGGGCGCGCGAGCAAGTCGCGGCGGCGATAGGCTGCAAGCCGAGCGAAGTCTATTTCACTTCCGGCGGTACCGAGAGCGACAATTGGGCGATCAAGGGGACCGCGCACGCGCTGGCGAAAAAGGGCAGGCACATCATCACGACCAAGATCGAGCACCCGGCGGTGATCAAGACCTGCGAGGCGCTCGAGCGCGAGGGCTTCGAGGTGACCTATCTCGACGTGGACGGCGAGGGCTTTGTCACGCCCGAGGCGGTCGAGGCGGCGATCAGACCGGACACCGTGTTGATCAGCGTGATGACCGCCAACAACGAGATCGGCACGATCGAGCCGATACGCGAGATCGGTGCGATCGCGAAGGCGCACAAGGTGCTCTTTCACACCGACGCGGTGCAGGCGGTGGGCAACGTCGACATCGACGTCGTCCGCGACAACATTGACATGCTGTCGATGAGCGCACACAAGTTTTACGGCCCCAAGGGCGTCGGCGTGCTGTACAAGCGCAACGGCGTCAAGATCGAGCGCTTTATGGACGGCGGCGAGCAGGAGCGCAATATGCGCGCGTCCACGCTCAACACGCCGGGCATAGTGGGGCTCGGCAGGGCGATAGAGCTTGCGGTCGCGGACATGGAGAGCAACAACGCGCACATCCGCGCATTGCGTGACGACTTTGTCCGCAAGGTCAAGGAGCGCATTCCGCAAATCAGGTTCAACGGCGCGAGCGACTTCACCAAGAGGCTGCCCGGCAACGCCAACTTCAGCTTTGAATATATCGAGGGCGAGTCGATACTCATGCGTCTCGACCTTGCGGGCATCGCGGTGTCGAGCGGTTCGGCGTGTTCGAGCGGTTCGCTCGAGCCCAGCTATGTCTTGCTGTCGATAGGCGTGCCGATCGAGCTTGCGCACGGGTCGATACGTTTCAGCTTCGGCAAGTGCAACACGCAGGAAGAGGTGGACTACACGGTCGAACAGCTTTGCAAGACGGTCGAGTTCTTGCGCGAGCTGTCGCCGCTTTTCAAAAACGTAAAAGGAGAAGAGAAATATGTATAATCAAAAGGTGATGGAGGTGTTTGCCAACCCTCAGCATATGGGATTCATCGAGGACAACGACGGCGTCGGCAAGGTGGGCAACGCGACCTGCGGCGACATCATGGAGATCTCGCTCAAGATCAAGGACGATGTGATCACGGACGCCAAATTCCGCACGTTCGGCTGCGCGGCGGCGATCGCGACCAGCTCGGTCGCTACCGGCATGGTCATCGGCATGACGGTCGAGGAGGCACTCAAATTGACCAACGCCAAGGTCGTCGAATATCTCGAAGGGCTGCCGCCGCAAAAGATACATTGCAGCGTGCTTGCCGAAGAGGCGATCAAGGCGGCGATCGAAAACTACTACGAGCGCACCGGCAAGAAGAAGCCGGACGGCGACGGAGAGCTGAAATACGTCTGACGTCAAACGGTATGCCCGTCGTTGCGGTCGGCAACGGCGGGCGTTTGCATGTCCTACAAAATTTGCAGCAACAAAAGACATTTGTTGCAAACATCAAAATTTTGGTGCGGTGAGCTAAATTTTACCGAGAGTCGGAGAGAACAACATCTTTGTCAAAAAGCAAAATTCTGCTCCGCAAACAGAGCGGAGCAGAATTTTCCTAAATTGCGCACGATCATTGCTCATTGTGCATTGAGCATTATGCATTGTGCATTGCGCATCGCGCATTGTCGATCAGTCCAAAATTTTAAGTATTTTCTTTTTGAGCGATCTTTTTTTTGCGCCGCTCGCTTCGTCGAGTTTTTTCGCCGCGATCGCCGCGGTCAAAGCGCCCATGCCGAAGCCCACAAACGTAGACAATTTCATCTTCCACCTCCTCGGTGGGTAGTGTGCGCAAGCAGAGGGGCAATATTCAAAAGCGCGCCCTTGCCGGGCGCGCGTCTCTCATTCTATCACGGGGTCGGGCAGGGGGATATAGTCGTCCCGTTTGAGGTTTGACTCAAAGATGAAGTTGTCCGCTTCCTTTGTCGCGCGGGCGAGCTGATCGGGGGTGCGCACCGTCCATACGACGGTGACGACCTCGGGGCGCTCGGCGCGTACCTTGTTGAAGAAGGGCTTGGTGACGATCCCGCATTGAGCGGCGATGAAGTCGATGTATTTGTGCGTGCCCAGCCTGCGAGCATAGAGGCGCTGGAACGCATAGATGTCATAGAGCTGTCCCAAGACGACGTCGGGGCAATGCTCGTGCCACCAGCGGACGATGCGGGGGTCGAACGACTCGATCCAATATTCGCCCTTGTAGTCTTTGAGCATGTCGCGGACGGCGGCGCAGACGGCGTCGACCTTGCGCGTGGTCTTGATCTCTATGACAAGTCCTATCTTGCCGTCGACGAGTTCAAGCACGTCTTTGAGACGCGGAATTGTCTCGTCCGTGTTCATAAGGCGGTAGTTTTCGAGATGGGAAGAGTCTATCTTTTCGGGATGTATCCTGACGCCGCAAGTGCGCTTGAGGGACGGGTCGTGGTGCACGATGAGCGTGCCGTCGTCGGTCAGATAGACGTCGAGTTCGACGCCGTAGCCGTGTTCGACCGCATTGCGGAACGCGGCGAGCGAGTTTTCGGGGATGGTCTTGTTGTCGTGCAGACCGCGGTGCGCGATGCGCCGCGTCGTCAGAAGGCTGTCTTTTGCGATTTTCATATTTTCCTCAATACCCGAGTTGTTCGGGGACTATGATCAGGTGGACCTGCGCTTGCAGGCGCGTGGGGTGGTGGACGATCGTCGTGACGTTGCAGATGCAGTCGGCGGAGTTGCACATGCTGCACTTGCCGGTGATCGCGCACGGGGTGTTCTTGTTCAGCCTGCGCGCGTTGAGAGGGCAGGCGTGATTGCGGACGCGGTCGATCGCCTCGTCCAACGTGTCGACGATCTTGTTGACGCCGAACACATAGATGATGTTGGGCACGCCGAACAGCAGCGGCGCGACGCGGTTGGCGGTGCCGTCGATGTTGACGATGTCGCCTTCCGTCGTGACCGCGTTGGCGGAGGAGACGAACCAATCCGCCTTGGCGGCGCGTTGGTACATCGTAGGTCTCTCTTCGTCCGATACGGTGTCGTAGCTATACACCTTGTGTCCCTTTGCGGCGAGGCCGAAGAGGGTGCCGAGGTCGTGCAAGGTCATGCTACCGCCCGAACCGATCGTTTTCGGCTCGGCGCCGATCAAGTTCTCGACAAGGGCGTTGACTTGCTCCTTTTCGGCGACGTGCGGGATGAAGCCGCGCAATTTCGCCTTTGCGCACAGGCGCGATATCTTTTCGTCCATGTTTTCACCTCTGCTATATTTTACTATCACAGAGCAAAAAGGTCAACAAATTGCATAATATCGCGCTATTTTTCGTCGCGGTCGCAAAACGCTTGCGCGCAGGCGCGCAAAGATATTATAATATAGCTTGGCGCAATCGCGCGGAGGTGCTTATGATCTCAAAGAAGATGCAAGCGATGGTCAATTCTTCGTCCGCGATCAGGGCGATGTTCGAGGAGGGCAAACGCCTCGCCTCGCTTTGGGGCGAAGACAAGGTGTTCGACTTCTCGCTGGGCAACCCCAACATCGCGCCCCCTGCCGCCGTCGCGGACGCGGTGAGGGCGGAATTGCAGGCGGACGACCCCGTCTTTTTGCACGGATATATGAGCAACGCCGGCTATGACGACGTCAGGGCGAAGATCGCCTCTTCGCTCAACGCACGTTTCGGTACGAATTACGAAGGCGGCGGCGTCGTGATGACGGTCGGCGCGGCGGGCGGGCTCAACGTCGTGCTCAAATCGCTGTTGGACGACGGCGACGAGGTGATCGTCGTGTCTCCCTATTTCGGCGAATATCGCTGCTATGCAGCCAATTTCGGCGGCAAGCTCGTCGAGGTGCCTGCGCTTGCGGACTTCATGCCGGACTGCGCGGCGATCGAGGCGGCGGTCGGCGAGAGGACAAAGGCGGTCATCGTCAACACTCCCAACAATCCGACCGGCGCGGTCTACGGCGCGGACGTGCTCAAAGAACTCGCTCAAGCGCTCGAAAGGGCGTCGAAGAGGGCGGGACGTCCCGTCTACCTGATCTCGGACGAGCCCTACCGCGAGCTCGTCTACGGCGGAGCGGTACAGCCCTATGTCGGCGCGTACTACCGCAACACGCTGACCTGCTATTCGTACAGCAAGTCGCTGTCGCTCGCCGGCGAGCGCATCGGCTACATCGCGATTCGTCCCGACGCGGACGGATATGACGAGCTTTGCGCGGCGTGCGGCGTTGCGACTCGCATACTCGGCTTTGTCAACGCGCCGTCGCTGATGCAGAGAGTGATCGCAAGGTGCGTCGACGTCAAGCCCGACGTCGAGTTTTACGATCGAAACCGCGAGCTGTTCGAGAGCGTGCTGGACGAGGCGGGACTTGAATATGTCAAGCCGCAGGGCGCTTTCTATCTGTTCGTCAAGGCGCCGGACGGCGACGAGGCGAAGTTCTGCGCCCGCGCCAAGGAGAGAGGCATATTGATCGTGCCGTCGACGAGCTTCGGCGTGAAGGGATATGCGCGCGCCGCCTATTGCGTTTCGCCTGCCAAGATTGAGGGCAGCCGCGGCGCGTTCAAGGCGCTCGCCGCAAGCTACAATTGACGTACCCGTGTCTGTAAAAGCCACAAAGGAGTAACAATGCCAAAGGACCAAACAAAGATCCGGAACTTTTGTATAGTCGCCCACATCGACCACGGCAAGAGCACTCTTGCCGACAAGCTGATGGACGTGACCGGCACCGTCGCCAAGCGCGACGCCAAAGAGCAATTGCTCGACAGCATGGAGCTGGAGCGCGAGCGCGGCATCACGATCAAGCTGACTCCGGTAAGGATGAACTATACCTACAACGGCGAACAATACGAGCTCAATCTCATCGACACGCCGGGACACGTCGACTTCACCTACGAGGTGTCGCGTTCGCTCAAAGCGTGCGAAGGGGCGATCCTCATCGTCGACGCATCGCAGGGCATCGAGGCGCAGACGCTGACCAACGTCTATCTCGCGCTCGACAACGACCTCGAGATCATTCCCGTGATCAACAAGATAGATCTGCCGTCCGCGCGCCCCGAAGAGGTGCGCAAGGAGATCGAGGACGTCATCGGGCTGGACGCGTCGCAGGCGCCGCTCGTCTCCGCAAAGGAGGGGATAGGCATCGACGACGTGCTCCGTCAGGTCGTCGAGATGCTGCCTCCGCCGCACGGCGACGCGGACAAGCCGCTCAAAGCGCTCATCTTTGACAGCTACTACGACAGCTACAAGGGCGCGATCTCATTCATTCGCGTCTTTGACGGCGCGGTCAAGGTCGGCGACCGCATCAAGATGTTTTCGACGGGGCGTGAGTTCGACGTCACCGAAGTCGGCGTGTTCACGCCGCGAGCGACGCCGTGCGACAGCCTAAGCGCCGGCGACGTCGGCTATCTGTGCGCCAGCGTCAAGAACGTCGCGGACACCAAGGTCGGCGACACGATCACCTTTGCCGTCGGCGGAGTCAAGGAGCCGCTCGAAGGCTTCAAAGAGGTGTCTCCGATGGTCTATTGCGGCATCTATCCGACGGACGGGGCGCGCTACAACGACCTCAAAGACGCGCTCGAAAAGCTCAAACTCAACGATGCGTCACTTGTATATGAGCCCGACGTGTCCAAGGCGCTCGGCTTCGGGTTCCGCTGCGGTTTTCTCGGGCTTTTGCACATGGAGATCATCCAGGAGAGGTTGGAGCGCGAGTTCGATCTCGACCTCATCACGACCGCTCCCGGCGTGTCCTACCGCGTCGTCAAGACGAGCGGCGAGGTGGTCACCGTCTCCAATCCGTCCGACCTTCCGCCGGCGGGCGAGATCGACCACATGGAAGAGCCGGTCGTCAACGCCTTCCTCTACACGCCGCCCGAGTATGTCGGCTCGATCATGGAGCTGTGCCAGGACAAGCGCGGCACGTTCGTCAACATGACCTACCTCGAGCCTACGCGTGTCAAGATAGATTACGAGATGCCGCTCAACGAGATCATCTACGACTTTTTCGACTCGCTCAAATCGCGCACGCGCGGCTATGCGAGCCTCGACTACGAGGTCGCCGGCTACAAGGAGAGCGACCTTGTCAAGCTCGACATCTTGCTCAACGGCGAGATCTGCGACGCGCTCAGCCTGATCGTCCACCGCGACAAGGCGTATGCGCGCGGCAGAGGCATCGCCGAAAAGCTCAAAGAGGTGATCCCGCGCCAGCTGTTCGAGATCCCGATACAGGCAGCGATAGGCGGCAAGGTCATTGCGCGCGAGACGGTCAAGGCTATGCGCAAGGACGTCCTCGCCAAGTGTTACGGCGGCGACATCACGCGCAAGAAAAAGCTGCTCGAAAAGCAAAAAGAGGGCAAAAAGCGCATGCGCCAGGTCGGCAGCGTAGAGGTGCCGAGCGAGGCGTTCATGACCATTCTCAAATTCGACAAATGAGCGCGGGGCTGTATCTGCACATCCCGTTTTGCGCGTCCAAGTGCGCGTATTGCGACTTTTGTTCGCGCCCGTCGGGCGACGACGTCAAGCGCGCCTATGTCCGCGCCTTGATCAATGAGATCGAATACATGTCCTCAAAATTCGAGGGCAAGATCGACACCGTATATGTCGGCGGCGGCACTCCGTCGTGTCTGCCGCGCGGCGAGTTTGCAAGGCTCGCGGGCGCGGTCTTTTCATGTTTTGACTGCGAGGTGAGCGAGTTCACCGCCGAGGCGAATCCCGAGAGTTTCGACGAGAGCAAGGCGGACGAATACGAGCGGAGCGGCGTGACGCGCGTCAGCCTCGGCGTGCAGAGCACGGACAACGGGATATTGCGCTTTTTGGGGCGCGCGCACGACTTCGAGGCGGCAAAGAGGGCGGCGCATATCGCCGCCGCTCGCTTCGACATTTCGCTCGATCAAATGCTCGGGCTCCCGGGGCAGACCGAGGCGCAGCTCGAAGAGTTCGCCGCGTTTGCCGACTGCGTAGGCGCGGCGCATCTCAGCTCGTACATTCTCAAAGTCGAGGACGGCACTGAGCTTGCAAGGCGCGTCAAAGACGGGCTTGTTCTCCCGGACGACGACCGCTGCGCCGACCTCTACGACACTTTTGTCGCCGCGGCGGCGAAGAGGGGATATCTGCGCTACGAGACCTCCAACTTCGCGCGTGAGGGCAAGCGCTGCCGCCACAATCTCAAATATTGGCGCATGGACGACTATCTCGGGCTGGGCGTCTCCGCGCACGGCAAGATAGGATCGAAGCGCTACTTCGTCGCGTCCGACGTCGACGCCTACATCCGCCGAGCGGAAAAGGGAGAGTTCGTCTACGAGCGCGAGGAGCTGCTGACCCCCGAGAGCGCCGCGGACGAGTATGTGATGACCGCGCTCCGCCTCGACGACGGCATAGACATCGCCGACCTCGAACGCAAGACGGGCGTCGACTTCGCCGCGCGCTACGGCGAGAGGCTGAAAAAGTTGAGCGCCTGTCTCGACATCTCCCAAGACCGCGTCGCGATCAAACCCGAGTATGCGCTGGTCGCGAACGCGATCATCGCGGAATTGATATGACGATGCGCATTGCACAATTATGAATGCACAATTATGAATGCACAATGCAGAGTGCGCAATTATGAATTGAAAAAAATCGATACTTACACTTGACAGGATCTTGAGCAGAATTTTTTGTCGATCGGTCGCAAAAATGCGTTTAAGGGTCATGTAATTTTTGTCAAGAGTCCGCGCCGTTTTTTGCAAGAAAAATTTCAATTTAGCATTGTAAATTTGAACGACTAATTGCGCCGCATCTGTCGGTATGCCCCTTGTTCGACAAACGGTTGAGGAAAAGGAGAATATGTGTTATAATATCTGTCAATTGAGAAGTGATAGTTTACGGATCTCTATATAATAACGTCCGGCGCTGCTTTTATTAATGCGAAGCAGACGTTTGACCGCAGGGAGGTTACTGATG